>Ga0272441_10005386_pt1 | contig 22302 bp, 15 predicted proteins | sample SSMProp6N_FD_193582 | JGI IMG/M metagenome (GOLD analysis project Ga0272441, IMG submission 193582) | Marine sediment archaeal communities from Little Sippewissett salt marsh, Falmouth, MA, United States - SSM-Prop-6N | ecosystem: Environmental > Aquatic > Marine > Wetlands > Sediment ... | reverse complement strand
CGACGCGCGCCCAACGCGGCTGCCAGTCTTGCGCTGGCGGCGGCCTGGCACCTCGACCAGCCGTCACGCCCGACCAGCGCCCCCGTGCCCGACACCTCATCGGGCGAGCCTCGGGCCGACGCTCGCTCACACCAGGGGCCGGTGACCGTCGAAGCCTTCATCACGCATCGTCGGGTGGCTCCGGGCAGTCGCGTGCACGCTGCGCTGCGGCTGAGCATCGACCGCGGCTGGCACGTGAACTCGCATCGACCGGGGCAAGACCATTTGATCCCGACCACGGTCGATCTGCGGTCCGGGCCGGCTGTCGCTGGCTCGGTCACCTACCCCGAGGGTGAATCGGTGGCTCTGCCGTTCAGCCAGGAGGCAATGTCGATCTACACCGGATCTGTCTGGATGCACCTGCCCGTCGAGGTCACTCGCGAAGCACCCAGCGGCCCGACCCAACTCGTGTTCGAGGTCGTAACCCAGCCGTGCGACGATCGCCGCTGCCTCGCTCCCCAGACGCACACACTGTCGCTGCCGGTCGAGGTAGATTCGTCCGCCTCTGGCGGCGGCTCTCGCCACCAAACGGTCTTCGAGCGCCTAGGCCTGTCCGCGCCGGCAGGGCCTCGTCCACGCGAGTGAGGCGTGCGACAGGCGGATGCCGCTTCGGCATCCAGGCGCATAAGTCACTTGTTTTTATGACTTTAGGCCAACAAACGTCTATCGCTCGGCTTGACAGGCCAGCGGCGATAGAGGAGAATGCGCGGCGCTTCGTTGAGCCGGGCCGTTGGATCGCATTGGGTATGGAAACGCAGGTCATAAAAGCCCAAGCTGGCGAGAGTTACCGCGACGCTGTCGCGCAGGCAGCGCGTCTGCTGGCGGAGGGCGCCCTGGTGGCCTTTCCTACCGAGACTGTGTATGGCGTCGGCGCGAGCGCGGCCCGGCCCGATGCGGTGGAGCGTCTACGGCAGATCAAGCAGCGGCCGCCCGACAAGCCGTTCACGGTCCACATAGGCCAGCCACAGCATGCCGACGCGTTCGTGCCCGAGTTGAGCCCGGTGGCGCGGCGCATGATCTCCAAGGGTTGGCCCGGGCCGCTTACGCTGATTCTCAGCGTGAGCGATCCTGCCACAGCCGAGGTCGCCGGGCAATTGCCCGCCGGGCAGCACCACACGATCTATCATGAGGGCACGATCGGCCTGCGATGCCCCGACGACCTTCTGGCCCGGGATTTGCTTACCCGGGCGGGCGTGCCCGTGGTAGCGGCCAGCGCGAATCTGGCCGGCCAGCCCCCGCCCCGGGACGCGTCTGAGGCGTTGGAGGATTTGGCAGGTAAGGTGGATCTGGTCATCGACGCGGGGATGACCAGGTATGCCCGGGCCTCGACGATCGTCCGTGTGAACCAGAAGGGCTATCAGATTCTCAGGCCCGGCGTATATGACGAACGCACGATCCGGCGGCTGGCCGCTCTGGCTGTCCTGTTCGTCTGCACGGGCAATTCGTGCCGCTCGCCCATGGCTGAGGGTCTTTGCCGCAGGATGCTGGCCGAGCGACTCGGCTGTCGGCCCGGCGAACTGGCGGAACACGGCGTTGAGGTTTTGTCGGCCGGGTCGATGGCCCCTGCGGGCGGGCCGGCCTCGCACAATGCCGTTCAGGCCTGCCGCGGGCGCGGCGTGGATATCTCCCATCACTCAAGCCAGCCGCTGACGGCTGAGCTAATCAGTCAGGCCGACCACATTTTCACCATGTGCGACCACCACAGCGAAACGGTGCTTGCCATTCAGCCCGGCGCGTCCTTCAAGACCGATCGGCTTGACCCCGGCGGCGACATCGCCGATCCTATCGGCGGAGACGAGGACGCGTACGATAGCTGCGCTGCGAGGATCGCCGACGCGTTGCAGGAACGACTGAAGGATTTGTCCGTATGAAGATAGCGCTTGCCAGCGACCATCGAGGATTTCCGGCCAAGGAGCATCTGCGGGCCTTTTTGACCCAGCAGGGCCACGAAGTCGCCGATTTCGGAACCGACAGCGCCGCGAGCTGTGATTACCCGGACGTCACGTACCGCGCCGCGCGGAGCGTGCGTTTGGGCGAAGCCGAAAAGGGAATCATGCTTTGCGGGACGGGCATCGGCACAAGCATCGTCGCCAATAAGGTGCATGGCATTCGGGCGGCTTTGTGTCACGACGAGTTGACGGCCGAGATGGCGCGTCGCCATAACGACTCCAACGTGCTCTGCCTGGCTGCCGATCTGACCGGCGAGTCGCTGATGCAGCGAATCGTGGAAGTGTGGCTGCGCACGCCGTTCGACGGCGGACGACACACAAGACGCATCGGCATGATCACCGACGTCGAACACAGCGAAACGAACGACAAACCGAGCGCGTAACCAGTTTCCGCTCGGCCGCGATGGCGTGCGGCCGGCGCACGCAGGCGGCGGACCGGGCTCACCGCGACCCTTTTTGCCCCGCACGCTGCAACCCGCTATAACCACGTCGGCGAAGATATAGGCGTAGGCGTCTTTCGGGCGTCTGGGCGCATTCCAGGCTATGGCACACATTCGCTTGGACAGTCCGGTACGTTTCTTGCGGGGGGTCGGACCGGCGCGGGCCGAGCTTCTGGCGCGTTTGGGGGTTCAAACGGTCGAGGATCTGCTGGAGTACGCGCCCGTGCGTATCGACCATCAACCGGCGGCCGGCGCGATCGCCCAGCTCCGCGAGGACCAAGCCGCCACCGTGGTGGGCGAGTTGGTCGAGCTTCAGCCCCGATGGGGACGGGTCAGGCCGTCTCTGCTGGGGGTCGTGCGGGACGACACGGGCGAGTGTTACATCAGGTGGTTCAACGCCCGGTTTCTCCTGGGCAAGCTTCAAGTCGGGCAGCGCTTGCGGCTCTATGGCAAGGTGGGCAACCACGAGGGGAACCCGCAAATGGTCAACCCGCGCATGGAGTGGCTCAACGACGATGAGCCGGGCGCGGCTGGCCGACGCTATCAGCCGGTGTACGCGGCGACGGCGGACCTGTCGAGCCGGCAGATCGCGCGTCTGGTCGACTCGGCTCTGACCGCGGCGCTGGATGCGGTGGAGGAATGGTCCTGCACCGAGATGCGCGGCGAGCAGCCCGCGCCGACTCGGCGCTGGGCGATCCGGCAGATGCATCATCCCGAAGACGACGCGCAGTTCGAGCGGGCGCGCCGGCGTCTGGCGTTCGACGAGTTGCTGATGATCCAGTTGGCGGTTGCGCTGCGCAGGCGGCGCATGACCGAGTCGGCCCGTGCCCAACCGATTCCCATCAGCAAGAAGCTGGACGCCCGCATTCGCGCGCGCCTGCCGTTCTCGCTTACGGCGGCGCAGCAGCGCGTGGTCGGGCAGATGCAGAAGGATCTGGACAGTTCCAGGCCGATGAACAGACTTCTTCAAGGGGACGTCGGATCGGGCAAAACGGCTGTGGCCGTCTATGTCGCCCTGGCGACGGTCGCCCATCGACGGCAAGTGGCCATCATGGCACCGACCGAGATTCTCGCCGAGCAGCATTACCAAAAACTGTCCCGTTACCTTCGGGAAAGCCGGGTTCGCTTTGCGCTGCTGTGCGGCGGGCTCGCCCGGCGCCGGCGGAACGAACTGCGCGCCCGGCTTGCCAAAGGCGAGTTGGACATCGTCGTGGGTACCCACGCCCTGATTCAGGGCGACGTTCGCTTTGCACAATTGGGGCTGGTCGTCGTGGACGAGCAGCATCGCTTCGGGGTCGCCCAGCGCGCCCTGATTCGCGGAAAGGGGGTGTGGCCTCACTACCTGGTGATGACCGCCACGCCCATACCGCGCACGCTGGCCATGACGGTGTTCGGCGATCTCGAGGTGTCGGTCATCGACGAGTTGCCGCCCGGCCGCCGTCCGGTCGAGACACGAGTGCTCACGCCCGATCAGCACGACCTGGGCTACGAGATCATTCGGCGGCGCCTGGCCGCGGGCGAGCAGGCCTACATCGTGTATCCCCGGCTGGAGCAGGACGATCAGAGCGATCTGCCCGCTGCGGCCGCCGAAGCCGAGCGCTTGGCGGAGGGCCCGTTCGCGGGCCTGCGTGTAGGCCTGTTGCACGGCCAGCTCAAGCCGCTTGACAAGCAGCGGGTGATGGATGAGTTTGCTCGCGGTCACATTGACGTACTGGTCGCCACGACGGTGGTGGAAGTGGGGTTGGACGTGCCCAACGCAACCGCGATGATGGTCCACCATGCGGAGCGGTTTGGGTTGTCGCAGCTTCATCAGCTTCGCGGGCGCATCGGCCGGGGCTCGCGAGAGTCGTGCTGCCTGCTGGTGGCCGGCTCGACCGAGCGTGCCCAGTGCGATCGGCTGTCGGTGGTGGCCCGCACGAACGACGGCTTCCTCATCGCGGAGGAAGATTTGCGGCTGCGGGGTCCCGGCGAGTTGGTCGGCGCGCGGCAGCACGGGTTGCCCGAGATGAGAGTGGCCGACCTCATGGGTGACCAGGATTTGCTGGCGGCGGCGCGCACCGAGGCGCGGCGCATCGCCGAGGCGGACGGCCGACTGGAACGACGCGAACACGCATCGCTCCGGCGGGCGATGATTCGGCGACTTGGTGAAAAATTTTTGTTGATTGACGTTGCATGATCATGTATAGTTCTGCCGACGCCACGGCTAATTTGCCCGAGGAGCGAGTCGCTCGACCGAGCGGCTCGCTCTGCGTTTTTCCCGGAGGTACGTAATGATGGAAGGTGCGGACGGACTTCGGTACGACGACAAGGGCTTGATCCCGGCGATCATCCAGGACGAGCAGACGGGTGAGGTGCTCATGGTCGCCTACATGAATCGCACGTCGCTGGAGAAGACGATCGAGACGCGTAAGACGCATTTCTGGTCTCGCAGCCGACAGAAGTACTGGATGAAGGGCGAGGAATCGGGACACGTGCAGCACGTCAAGAGCGTGTATACCGACTGCGACGCGGACACCGTGCTGATCAAGGTCGAGCAGGTCGGCGCCGCCTGTCACGAGGGCTACCGCAGCTGCTTCTTCCGGCAGCTCGATGAGAGCCGAACGTGGCAAGTCATCGCCGAAAAAGTCTTCGACCCTAAAAGCGTATACAGGAAGCCCTGACGCGCCGGCGCCCGGGCTCGGTCGGGTCACAAACCCGGTACGGCATAGGAGTCCGATCACGCAACGCCGCTTTGCACACCGTGCGACCAGGTTGTTGCAGTGGGCTACCGTAGTCGCGGCGGCTGCCGCCGTGGTGTCGCTGGCAGTCGAACGGGGCTTCGGTCACCCGGAGCGATATATCTCCATCCGTCTGCTGCACGCGGTCCAGGCCGTGGCGGTCGGCCTGTTCGTGGTGTGGCGCATCGAGCAGCTGTGGACCGTGGTAGATCGGAAAAGATACCTGCGGGACCACTGGCTGGACTTCGCCCTGATCGTCATCGGGTTGGGTGTGCTGGTGGCTGCGAGGGAACTGTTCCTGGCGGCCGGCACGATCTACGTGGCGACGATTCAGGTTTTTCTCGGCGTCCAACTGATCGTGGAGGCCTTCCGCTTCCACGTCGCCGTATCGGCCGCCGCCTTGCCGCCGCCGAGAATGCTGGTGGTCAGCTTCCTGATCCTGATTGTGGCGGGGACGGCGTTGCTGATGCTGCCCAAGGCCACCACGTTCGACAATGTCTATGGCCGCATGCCCTACAAGCACGCGCTCAACTGTCTGTTCACGGCCACCAGCGCCACCTGTGTAACCGGGCTTGTGGTCTACGATACGGGCACCGACTTCTCCCTGTTCGGGCAAGTTGTCATCCTCGTGCTAATCCAACTCGGCGGCCTGGGCATCATGATCTTCGGCAGCGTGTTCGGCCTGCTGCTCGGCCAGCAATTGTCGGTGCGGCAGTCCGTGGTCATGCAGGACGTGCTCAGTCACCAGACGCTCGGCGAGATCGGTCGTCTCGTCCGGTTCATTCTGGTGGCGACGCTGGCGATCGAGGCGCTCGGTGCGGCGGTGCTGTATCCGATGTTCGTGCGTCAGCTCGGCGACCATCCGTACCCGTGGTTCTACGCCGTGTTTCACGCCGTCAGCGCGTTCTGCAACGCGGGCTTCTCCCTGCACGCTGATTCGCTGATTCGCTATCGCGGCGTGTGGCAGGTCTACGGCGTGGTCATGCCGCTGATCGTGCTCGGCGGGCTGGGCTTTCCGGTATTGTACGATCTGGGGCAGCGGCTCGCCGCGCGTCTCCGCATGCTCTGGCCCGCCAACCCGGAAAGGCTGCATCGACCGGCCCCGCGCCGCCGAACGCTGAGCCTTCACAGTCGCATCGTATTGGTCAGCTCGGCCGCGCTGCTGGTGGTCGGTGCGGTGTTGTTGTGGGCGGGCGAGTCGGTGCGTGCGTCGTCGGCCGGCGAAACCTGGCGGCCGGACCAGATGGCGTCCATGACTGCTGGCCCGCGTGCCTTGGCGGCTGTGTTCCAGTCGGTAAGCGCCCGGACGGCGGGGTTCAACACCGTTCTGCTTGACCCCGGCAGTCTTTCGCCTGGCAGCCATTTTCTCTTGTGTTTGCTGATGTTTGTCGGCGGGTCGCCCGGCTCGACGGCAGGTGGCGTCAAGACCGTCACCATGACCGTCATGCTGCTGGCGGTCCTGGCCACGCTGAAGCGCCGCGGGAACGTCGAGGCGTTCGGCCGGACCATCGCACCCCAGTTGGTCCGCCGCGCGGCCGCGATCATCACCCTTGGAATCGCCCTCCTGAGCGCCGGCGTATTGCTGCTATGTTACAGCGAGTCGGCCCCGCTTCTGGACGTACTGTTCGAGAGCGTCTCGGCGTTCGGCACGGTCGGGCTGTCGACGGGGCTCACCCGGCATTTGACCGAGTTGGGGCGGTGCGTCATCATCGTGCTGATGTTCGCTGGCAGGATAGGCCCACTCACCCTGCTGATCGCTTTGGCAGGAAGAGAGCGCGCCGCGCGATACGACTATCCAGCCGAAAACGTAATTATGGGGTAGACACGTGGCTAACCGAACGTTCGCCGTAATCGGATTGGGGCGCTTCGGCATGAAGCTGGCGCAGGCCCTTACGCAGGCCGGTGCCGAAGTCATCGCCGTCGACGTCGACCGGGACCTGATTGATGACATTCGCGACGACGTGGCCCTGGCTGTTCGCATGGACGCCAGCGAGCGCGACGCCCTGCTCGCCCAGGGCATCGACAAGGTCGACGTCGCCGTCGTGGGCATCGGCACCGACTTCGAGGCCAACGCCCTGACCGTTGCTACACTGAAGGCCATCGGCGTGCCGCGGGTCATCGCGCGGGCCGGCAGCGAGCGCCGCGGAAGAATCCTGCGCCAGATCGGGGCCGACGCGATCGTCTTCCCCGAGCGCGAGTCGGCGATGCGGTGGTCCAATCGGCTCATGCTGCCGCACCTGAGGGAGTACATCGAATTGGGCGAGGGCCACGCTCTCGTGCAGGTCCGCGCGCCTCACGAGTTTGCCAACAAGACCCCCGGGCAGCTTGCCCTGCGACAGAAGCACCAGGTCAATCTGGTGGCCATCCGCCGCACCGTCACCGTCAAGCAGGACGGCAAACAGGTCGAATCGGAGATCCTGTCGGTGCCCACGGCCGAGACGAAAATCCTGCCGTCTGACGTGTTGATCCTGATCGGTTCGGACGATGCGCTGGCCAAGCTGCCGGCCGGTTGACCGGCAACCCCTTTACGCGGGCCGAACGGTGAAGCCGCCCGTTACGAACCCGGCGCCGACGCGTCGAAGCTCAGGCGAACCCGATCGCTCTCGGAAAGCTGATCTCGCACCAACGTCCAGTAGTGGCCCTTCAGCGCCAGGAGGTCCTCGTGGGTTCCCTGCTCGACGATCCGCCCGTGGTCCAGCACGACGGTCCAGTCGGCGCGGGCCGACATGCTCACCCGGTGTGTGATGATCAGGGCCGTGCGATCGGCAAGGGCAAACTGAATGGTCCGTTGGATCCGTGCCTCGGTATGGGCGTCGAGCGCGCTGGTGACGTCGTCCAACACCAGGATTCGTGGATCGTGCAGCAGTGCACGCGCCAGACTGATGCGCTGCTTCTGGCCGCCCGACAGCGTCAGGCCCCGCTCGCCCACGAAGGTGTTGTACTTGCCCGGCAGCGAGTCGATGAACTCGTGGACCTCCGCTGCCTTCGCGGCCGCGACGATCTGGTCCTCGGTGGCGTCGACGGCACCGTAGGCGATGTTGTCGGCCAGCGTCCCGCCGAAGATGATCGCCTCCTGCGGCACGTACGAGACGAGCTGGCGCAACTGGGTGCGTTTGATCTGCGTCAACGGCACACCGTCGATCCGAAGGCGTCCACCTGTCGGGTCGTACAGTCGAAGCACGAGGCTCGCCAGGCTCGTCTTGCCCGCCCCGCTGTGGCCCATGATGCAGACCTTGGCCCCGGCCGGAATCTTCATCGAGATGTCAGTCAGCGCCTGACGAGGCGATTCGCCGTAGCGCAACTGGACGTTCTCGAAACGGATCGCCCCTCGCGGATGCTCGATCAGAGCGGCCTCGTCCTCATCCTGAATGGTGATCGGCTCGTTGAGGATGTCACAAAGCCGCTCCGACACCACGCTCAGCCACTGCACCTGCCCGACGATGTCGGCCAGTGTGACCACGGGCATGAAGAGCATCGTGACGGTCGCGTGGAAGAACAGCAGGCGACCGGGGGTCAGCTCGCCCTGCATGACCATGCGGATGCCCAGCCCCATGGCTGCGGCCGTGCCCACCGCCGCGATCAACCCCGCCAGGGCCCACAGCCACGAACTCGAAACGTTGTGTCGCACCGTCTTGCGGAGCATGCTCGATGCACGGCGATGCACGTGTAATTGCTCGCGCCGCTCCTGCCGAAACGACTTGACCACGCGCGGCGCGGCCAGACGGTCACGTATCAGACCGTATAGCGACGAGTTTTCCTTCCGGATCTCGCGCACCTGCTGCTTGAGCAGCGGCAGATAACGGAACATCAACGCCGCATAGGCGGGCACCGTCAGCAAGGCGATCGCCCCGAGTAGCGGCTGAATCCACATCGCCAGAGACAGACCGACCACGATGCTGGTCGCGGCCGTCGCAGTTTGCATGAGTGTCGGCGAGAAGCGGTACTGCATGACCGACACATCGTCGATCACGCGGGCCATCAGGCGCCCGGTTTCCCGCTGGTCGTGAAAGAGCATCTGAAGCCGCTGAAGGCGCTCGAACAGCTGCCGACGCATGCGGAATACGGTTTGCTCGCTGATCATCGCCACGCGATACCAGCTCCACCACTTGCCCAGCATGTAGAGTAGATGCAGGCCCAGTACCGCCACCGCCACCACCAGCAGCCGATGAATCTTCTGAGCGTGCGTCAGCGCCGTCGCTTGCACAGACGCCGCCGGGACATCCGCCCCGATCGTCTCAGCGCGGATCTGGAGTACCTGGTCCACCAGATACTGCGTGAACGCGCCCCAGGCGTACGGCTCGAGCGAGACGATGGTCAACACCGCCGCCGCCACCAGCAGCCGTCCGCGGTACATGTGGAAGAAACGTCTGTAGATTTCCAGTAACGCCGTCATGCCTTGTGCTTCCGGTCAGGCGACAGCCGCCGCCTGCTCCTGCTCGCGCCCGATCTTGGCGAACTGACGCCGATACATGTTTGCGTAGTGGCTGTCGGGCCTGGCCAGCAACTCGGCGTGCGTGCCGGTTTCGAGTATGTGTCCCTCGTCCATCACGACGATCAGATCGGCGTGCTGAATCGTGCTCAGCCGGTGCGCGATCACAAAGCACGTGCGGTTTCGCATGACTTTCCTGAGGGCGCGTTGGATCAGTCGCTCCGACTCGGTGTCGAGCGAGCTGGTGGCCTCGTCCAGAATCAGCACCACCGGGTCGACCAGCACCGCGCGGGCGATCACCAGCCTTTGCTTCTGCCCGCCCGACAACTTTGCCCCGGCCTGACCGAGCGGCGTGTCGTAGCCGTTCGGGAGGTTCTCGAGTACGTCGTGGATCTCCGCCAGTTTGGCGGCCGCGACAATCTGCTCCCGCGTCGCGTTCGGCCGACCGTAGGCGATGTTCTCGGCAGCGGTCCCTTCAAACAGAACGGCATCCTGCGGTACCACCGCCAGTTGCTTGCGCAGCGTGCCCAGGTCCAGTTCGGTAATGTCATGCCCGTCCAGCAGGATGCGCCCCTGCGTCGGCCTGTAAAACCGATACAGCAGCGAGGTCAGGGTCGTCTTGCCGCAGCCCGTGCGCCCGACCAGCGCCACCGTCTTGCCGGCCGGCACGTCCAGGCTGACCTCCTTCAGCACCGGGTTGTCGGGCTCGTAGGCGAACGAGACATTGTCCAGTTGCACGCGGCCTCGGAAGTTCACTTCCGGCTGGTTCACCACCCACCCGGGGTCGGGCTCGGGCTGCTCGCCCAGCAGTTCCTTCACCCGGCGGACCGATACCATGGTTTGCTCGATCTGGTTGACCAACTGGCTGAACCGCACGGCCGGGCCCAGCAGGAACATGGCATAGCTGGTGAACGCCAGGACGTCGCCGTAGCTCATCGTCCCGTCGATCACCAGGTAGCAGCCCAGCAGGAAGATGCCGCGATGACCCGCCCAGTGCACGAGTTCGGCCGTGTTGCTGAACGCTACCATCAGCCCGCGAGCGCGGCTGGAGTGCTGCAACGCCGCGTGCGTCTCGACGGTGAAGTTGCGCGTCTCGGCGCGCTCCATGCCGTAGCTCTTGACCAGCGCCGTGCCCGTCAGTCGCTCCTCGAGATGGCCGCTCACGTCGTCCATCTTCGCGCGAAACTTCTCGTTGCTCGCGCGGATCCGGCGGACGAAGAACCGATGGTTCAACACGTACAGCGGGACGACTGCCAGCAAAACCAGGGCGAGGTGCCAGTTGATCGCGAGCATCACGTAGATCGAGAACGCCGCCTTGACCACGTCGGTGGCCAGGGTGAGTACCTGCCCGGTCACCAGTTGCTGGAACTTGTTGACGTCGCCCATCAACCGCTCCAGCACCATGCCCGTCGAATGCTTGTCGAAGTAGCCCAGGGGCAGGCCGGTGACGTGCCGGTATAGGCCGAACCTCACGTCGAAGGTCAGCTTTGCGGCCGTGTTCTGGGTCAGCAGCCGGAACGCCTTGCCCACCAGTTGGTTGATGACCGGCACCGCCGCCAGAGCGATCACCAGGGGCCAGAAAAGCCACGCCATCCCGCCTACCAGCAGGTGGTCCACGATGGCCTTGATCACCAGCGGTGGCAGCAGGCCGATCAGGGTGACCACCACAGCCAACACCACCGCCTGGATCAGTCGGCGGCGATACGGAACCAAATAGTCGTACAGCGTTCCGAGTTTCTCTGTAAAACCAGGCATAACAATCACTTATGAATCTTCCAGCCCTCGACGCCCCACGCCCAATGGCCGTGCCTTCTTCCACACGGGGCAAAGCCCACGCCCTCGAACGGCAAGCTTTACTTGTCTGAACGGGGGAAAGACGAGGTGAACGACTAACGTGTCGCCCCAAGTTCCAGGCCGACGCTTGCCGCCGACCTGACACTTCCTGACATAGTCACCCGGGCGGTAACCGCCCACCTCGGCCCTTGGGTCTGACTCCAGCCACCGGAACCGTAAAATCCGGTAGCCGTTCTAGGACACTAGTATAGACGAGTATCGGCCAGAAGCAAGCTCTCAACGTTAAGGAACCTGTGAAATTGCCGTGATGAACCCGTCAAGAACGGCAAGCAGGCTTGACTTTTCCCCGCCAGCGGGACGCAATCTTGGGCGTCTAATCCTGGTAAGAGGAGGACAGGACATGCTTTCATCCCCACTGTGTCGGAAGCTCGCCCCTGTGTCGGTCGCCGTGCTGGCCTGTGCAGCTACGCTCGGGGGATGCAATGTCGTGATCGCCCCTCCGCCTGAGGCCGTTCTGGCGGGCACCTGGCAGCTCGAGGACGATGGATCGGGCGAGTTCGACGTTCTCTACGAGTTCGACAGCATTGGCCGGCTGACCGAGGTGCGGTATGAGTTCGAACTGGACGGTCGCGATGCGACGGTCACGGTGAGCACGTTCCGGCTGCTCGAAGTGAACCTCGAAGGTGACGAGGTGACCATCCGCTTCGAGTCGGCCACGGCTTCGTCGCGGTTCCGGGGCACGGTCAACGAGGACGTGGATCGGATGGAGGGCGAGGTCATCACCAACCTGGTGGTGTGGCCGTTTCCGCTCGTTACGGTCGAGGTCAACAACGGGCCAGCCACGCTGGTTCGCGTCTCGGGCTGACCGGCCTTGTATGGCCCCTGCACCGTGGCGATCCCCTGCCGGTTCGGCCGGCGGGTGGTGCCCGGGTACCGGGGCAGCGAATATGCCGCAGGTTGTTGACTAATCTGGTCTGATAGGCTAGGGTCCGCTGCACGCAGTGGGGATATAACTGTGTGTAGCGAAAGCACTTCGGAAAACGCAGCCAAGCATTTGCGACTACACCTGGCTGAGGGTGTCGGGCCGATCACCTTCACGCACATGATGGACTACTTCGGGAGCGTCGATCGAATGCTCGGCGCCCCAGCTGCGGCGCTGCGCGAAATCGAGGGGGTCGGCCCCAAAACGGCTGAAGCGATCGTCCGTGCCCGCGACGGCGATGCGGCCTGCGAGGAACTGGCGCTGGCGGCGGAGCACGGCGTACAGATCCTCTGCCGCGAGGACGAGGGGTATCCGCTGGGGCTTCGACACATCGCCGACCCGCCGATCTGCCTGTACGTGAAGGGGTGGCTGGATCGGGCCGACGCGGTGAGCCTGGCGGTTGTGGGCTCGCGCCGAGCGTCGCATTACGGGCTGGAGCAGGCCCGGCGATTCGGTCAATTACTTGGCCAGGCAGGACTTACGGTGGTAAGTGGCCTGGCGAGAGGCATCGACTCGGCCGCTCACCGCGGCGCGCTCGACGTGGCGGGTCGCACGATCGCCGTGTTGGGCAATGGCCTGTCGGCGATCTACCCGCCAGAGCATGCCGAACTGGCCGAGCAAATCGCGGCCAGCGGGGCGGTCGTCTCGGAACTGCCGATGGCCACCATGCCCGAGGCCGGCCACTTCCCGCGGCGGAATCGCATCATCGCAGGCATGGGGCTGGGGGTGCTGGTGATCGAGGGCGCCAAGAACAGTGGGGCGCTGATCACGGCCCGGCTGGCCACCGAATACAACCGTGAGGTGTTCGCCCTGCCGGGTCGGGTCGATTTGCCCAACTCGCTGGGTGCCAACGCCCTGATCCGCGACGGGCAGGCCAAGCTGGTGGTCGGTCTGGAGGATATCCTCGATGAGTTGGGCGAGGCTGGCGAGGTATTGGCCGGCAAGGAGGTCCGCGACGCTACCGAAGCGCCGCTTCGCCCGCCCCCGCCGAACCTGAGCGACACCGAGAGGAAGGTGCTGGCCGTGCTGACTCGCGACGAGGCAATCGGCATCGACGCAGTCTGCGAACTTGCCCGCGTCGAACCGGCCCAGGCCGCCAGCGCGTTGACCATGCTGCAACTGAAAGGGGCGGTCAAGCAACTGCCGGGGAGTCTGTTCATCTCGTGCGTCGATGGGCGAGTGAGCACATAACCTACTTCTCTTAAGGAGCTTACATGTCTTGGGACGAACTGTGTCAAGAAGTATTGAAGAGCGGAATTGCAGTTGCTTTTGTGTTTAGCTATAACTAAACTACTATGTGCATGGATGCCGATAACCTCGTGGTACGCGGCCCACGGGCCACCATTGAATACGCGGTTCAAGCCAACGGCAGGATGCCAGCGAAGGAAGGGCTCCGGCGATTGTCGGAGCGAGAGCGGGCAAGGCTCTATGTGCTCTTCGAGAGATACGCGCGCGAGGGGAGAATACTTAACCCCGATCAGTTCAAAAAGGAAGAGGGAGAGATTTGGTCCTTCAAGCGCGACCAGAACCGGATCCCGTGCTTCCTACGAGGGCAGCGAGTAATTCTGACACACGTATTCACGAAGAAACGTCAACGGTGGCCCCGTCGCGAGTTCCAACGGGCAGAGCGGATAATGAACGAACACCTGACCCAAGAGATGGGTGGTTGGGAGCGGAAAGGCCATGAAATCTAGCGATATGGAAGAGTTTGGGTCAACCGAAGAACGACGTAAGCTTCTCCAACAGGAACGCACCATCCTGGAGGTCACCGAGCTCATCTGTAAGTTGATGCAGGCGGGCAACATCAAGAAGAGCGAATTGGCCGAGCGGTTGGGAAGGTCCAAGGGGTATGTTACGCAGTTGCTTGACGGGCGCGCCAACATGACGCTCCGAACGATCTCGGATGTTCTGTCGGTATTGCGGGCGACTCTGCATGTGAGCGCAGAGCCACTGGATGCCGACGAAGGGCGACCTGGAGAATCGGGCGACCAGTTCGAAACCATAGTGTGTTCATGGCCTCGCGCCGGCATGGGAGCCGGTTGGCAGGACTCTCGTATTGTTGAGAAAACGGGGGTGCCGTCCGGCGCCAATCGACTGAAGTTGGCGAGTTAATAGGTGAGCAACGTGACTACAACGGGCAATCCTCCGCAGAAGCGAACGGCGCTTTCGCGCGCGGTCGCTGTCTCTGATCGAGTATCTGGCATTGAAGATATTCGATTTCTGGAGTCACACTGCCGCCTGGATGCAGACGCCGCGCGCGGGGAACACCAGGTGGAGTTCGCACACCAGGTTGAGAGTTCTGCGGACGAGGCGAACAAGACGTTACGCGTTATCGTGACCTTCAAGATGACGGGGTACCGCATCACCAAAAAGAGTAAGCGACCGTCGGTGACGATCGGCTGTAAGCTCTTGCTGAAGTACAAGATAACGTCGTTGGAGGGCCTTGGGGAGGACAACTTCACCCAATTCGCCCGGTTCAATGGTATCTACAATGCTTGGCCATACTGGCGCGAGTTTGTGCAAAGCATGATCGCACGGATGGGCCTTCCGCCTCTGGTTGTCCCGGTGTTTCAACTTTCCAGCTCAAGGCGGCCCGCTGAATGATGGATGTGGCAGCGCCAAGGACCGACTCGTCGTCGAGCGGTCGCCAAGCGTAGGATCTGCAGGCGTGAGCAACTCGACCCGCGGCGGAGCGTCATGGCGACGGGTGTGCTTAAGCTCAACGGCGCTACCGCTGGTAGCGACCCCGGCATGCCAAGGATCCTGCGGGGGGTCAGAAACGGAAGTCATCGGATGACGTTGCCTTTCGCAGGGCGCCCTGTTCCTCCTGTATGTGGTACTGGTACCACCCCCCGTGGAATTTCAGGTCGTCTTCGCTGCCGAACTTCTGGATCATGTTTCTCAGCATGCGGAGACCGAGCGCCACCGATACCAGGGTGACCGTGGGCCCCTCGCTTACGAGGTTAATGTTGGCGATGTCAGCAGTACCGGACTCTCCCTTCTGTAGTCTCCCTGCCAGAAGATCTGTTCCATGCACCGCTCCTGACCAGTTGCGGTAGATTTGGTCATACACGGCAAGACTATTGAGACGACGTGACATCTCCTCCAGATTCGCAGGACCTCCGAACAGCTGGTACCAGCGTGGGCGATGCCTCTTCTCTCGCCGCAGGCGCTCGTATTCGCGCGCAGCGTCAGCGTAGTTGGGACTAGTTAGCACCCGCGAAAGCCTCTCTCGGAATGGCTGGCAGTCAGGGATCCGGGCAAACTCAAATCCCTTCAGCGACTTGTCGCGACGGACGTTTTCGCGCCAGCTGCGCCCGGGCTCGGTGGATGGGTCTACCTTCTCGTAAAGTCGCATGCGTTGCTGCACGTGGCAAACGAGGAAGGCCATCCCTCGCTTCTCGGTGTCTTCTTCCAGTATATATTCCGTGCTAAGTAAGGCTTCGAAGACGCACCGCAGAAGGATTTTACACGGGTCTACCCCTGACGCTCTGATGAGAGCCGATATTGCAGCTAGCAGCTCCAAAGCGTGGCGGTAGGACATGATTACTGGGAGGAAGTGTTCCGGGAGCGGCGATCCGCCAAGAATCTCCATCTGCAGCAGCCCCCCTCGCTGTACGATCTTCTCGACGAGGTTCGCTTGGTTTCCAAGAGTCGCGAGGAGCGCTGGCTGGTCTCTATAGGTCGGCCAGAAACGGGTCCAGACTCTACGGGTCACGGGAACTCCCATCCTACCAATGGCACTCCTCCAAAGTATATCAGATGGTGCGGCCATTAACGAAATGAGCAGTCCAGAAAGGACGCTGCGGAACTGCGCCGCAAGGGGGTCCAAGACTGGGGGCGGGTACAAGGAGGTCTTTCGTAGGCGCCCGCACGTCGGGCCCGAACTACGGGTCGGTGACAGTGGTCCGATGTCTTGGGGTACGAGAACGGGAGCAGGGCCATGGCGGGCGGCTCATCGGTTGGCCCGGCGGTCATACCGATCATGGCTGCCCGCGCAGGAGCAAGGGGTGGGCCGTTGCGACCCACCCCTTGGCTCGAGCGGCGCGTTGGCTGCTCCCTTACGGCAGGATCAGGCAGTCGGTAATCGACACAAGGTTGGCCGGGTTGGGGCGAGAGGGAGAGGGCCCGGTGATCGGCAGGCCCGGCAGGCCGGATGGGTCGGAGCCGATGGCGCCGGTGCCGCTCTGGCCGCGGGTGTAGATGTTGTCGCCCTCAATGCCCTGCATCGGATCCTTCTTGAAGCTCACGTGGCAGTCGGGGAACAGGATGTTCTGCCCTTCCTCCAGGTGGTTGAGGCTGTTGCCGTTGGGCGATTCGCCGTGGCCGCGGTTGGTTGGATAGCCGTGGCCGCCGCGGGTGAGCTTGTCCTCGGGGTAGAAGTAGGGGTTCTCATCGGCCATGACGGGGAAGCGGGAATCCATGTTGGTCCCGTTGGTAACGCCGCTCGTGTGGTCCTCATCCTCGTACAGCCCATCGTGGCCGAAGTGGTAGCCGTAGCTCAGATTCGGCGCGCTGACGCCCAACTGCCCCTCGCCCGTGCCGGCAAAGTCATACAGTTCGGCCGGGTCGCGGCCTGCGAAATCGTCAGCCTTCTTGCTGGTGCTCGGGCAGACAAACAGGCCGGGCGTGGCTAGCGCCCCTTGCACGAGCAGCCACAGATCGGCCGTCGTCGACGGTGTGCCGTCCTTCTTGTCGGGGTCGATGGGCTGCTTTTGTGGATCGCCGGGCTGGCCCCCGCCGCCGGGCGGGTCGGGTGCGTCCGCCGAGCGGTATCGGCCCGGACGGGCGTTGCGGCCTGCCAGGCTCGGGTCGATCTCGGTGGCCGGGAACTGCCCGTAGTTGTCGTTGGCGTAGATGTACATGGCTTGGCCTATGCTGCGCAGATTCGAGGCGCACTTGACGCGCCGCGCCAACTCCCGCGCCCGCCCCAAGGAGGGTAACAGGATGGAAATCAGTAGCGTAATGATCGCCACCACCACCAACAGTTCGATCAATGTGAATGCCTTGTGTTTTCGCACGACGACACCTCCTTCCGAGAACTCACCTGGTGCAGCCAACCGGGTTGCAGCCCCGCGCCGGAATTCGGAAAGAGTGTCATGAGTGCGGTGTCAGCCGCGCGATTTCATACTCGGCGCTTCGGGCCGCTTTCGAACCCGGGTTGACAGGCCCGGCCGCCGGCCATGCACCGACGTTCAACCGGGGCACCAGTCTGGTCGTGGCCACATCCGCGTCGGCGACGTAGCGGGCCTCGCCCCATGCCGACGGGCACAGCGGCGGCGCCGTCGCTCCAATCGCAACAGCGTTGAGTCCGCTACATTCGCGCAGATATGGCGCACCTTCTCTCGGGCCACTTGGCGAAACGTTGTGAGAGAGCAGACCTTCCCCGACTTTGGCTTGTGTTGGGTGTAGCCCCGTGCGCCGGTGAAAGGGAAAAAGGAATGATTGCGGTTCCGTTCCGCGAATAAACCGGCCGCTTGTCGGGCGTTTACCCGCAACAACCTGCCCTCAGTCGGGCCAATGACATCCTGCTACGAACGTAACGTTGTCAGGTCACCTCCTTTCTATGTGCCCCCTGCCGGCGTCCCTCGACTCCCCATCATATTATACCCCATAAAGTCCCATATGCCAAACGGGCGTTGGACGAGTCCGTGATGGGACCGGCCCGGTCTGAGCAAATTAGAGCGATAAGAACCGACCGCGATGCACGTGGTGGGGCGCCCTGTGCAACGATCGCGCAGGTTTGCCCGGTCCGCGCGCAGGCCGGGACATCTCTTGCTTGTGACAGGCTGGCCGGGCGGCGCAGATGCGAAATGCCGGGTCAGGATCCGGCGTGGCCCTCGTGTGAGGCGCTGTCGTCGTGCTTGGGTGCGGCCTTGGTGTCGGCCGCGGCGGCTTTGCCGATCTGCTTTCGATGCATGCCGCACTTCGGGCAGTCGCTGGCCTTGAGGGCTCCACTATCCTTGCACTGTTCCATCGGACAGATGTAGAAGTTGTCGAGCTTGGCGCCATACTTGGCGGGGTTCTCCTGAAACTTGCCGACGCACTTCTTGCAGCAGAAGTAGACGTGCTGGTGCGGCGCCAGCTTCAGCGAAAGGCCCGGGTCAATAGGCTCGTCCATGACCGGGCAGCGCGTCTGTGTGGTAAACGCGCGGTAGAAATTCTTCATGTACTGATCGGGCGCTTTGGTGAATAGCTCCCGGCAGGGCTGCGAACAGAACTGGACCGCGTGTGTGCCGTGCTCGACGGATATCTTCGGATCGACCGCCTTGCCGTCGACGGGGCAGGCAACCTGGACGCGCGGCGGCCCGATGATTCCCTGCTGCTGGAAGACCTGTGCAGCATACTTGTCGGGATCGGCCTTATACTTGCCGACGCAGCCCTTGCAGCAGAAGTGGACTCGTCCCGCATCGCTCTCGGTGAACACCTTCTTATCGACGGGCTCGCCGCTGACGGGACACAGGGCGGGCACTTTGTCTTTCGCCGCGTCGTGGGTCGACGTGTGGTGTTTTCCGGCGTGTTGGGCGTGCTGGTGTTGGTCGTGGCCCTGCGGGGCTGCGTGGGCTAGCGACCACATGCCGAGCGCAATACTCATCGACAGGACAGATAGGTATCTGGCGAACATCGTGGACTCCTTATTCGTCGTTTTCGTGTCGCCTGTATGGCGATCCATCGTGCATCCGACAACCGACTTAGATGCCTGACCCAAGGCGCGTCTTCGCGAATAGTCAAGTTTCTCACTCGTCCCGCTGTGACGTGCCACAGGCCGCTGACGGATTTAAGTGTCGTGGAGACAATAGATTAACGGCCCGGAGGCGCTTAAGGACGGCGGATTCGCGTGCGTCACGATCCGTTGCGGCGCAAGGACGCGAGCTTCCAGAAGTAGAAGATGATCGGGTAGGCCACCAGCTCCATCACGAAGCTTGTGATCAGGCCGCCCACCATGGGCGCGGCCATTCGCTTCATGACATCGGCGCCCGTGCCGGTGCTCCAGAGGATGGGCACCAGACCCAACATGGTGGTCATGACGGCCATGGTCTTCGGGCGAATTCGCTGGACGGCGCCTTCAAAGATCGCGTCGCGCAGGTGCTGGGGGTTCTGCATCTCGCCGCGCTCGCGCCAAGCATGCCAGGCTTGATCCAGATACATCAACATGACCACGCCGGTCTCGGCCGCCAGGCCTGCCAAGGCGATGATACCCACCCACACGGCGATGCTGAGGTTGTAGTCCAACCAATACATGAACCACACGCTGCCCACGAGCGAGAACGGCACGGTCAGCAGCACGATGGCCGTCTGAATCCAACTGCGCGTGTTGAGAAACAGCAGCAGGATGATGATGACACCGGTAACCGGCAGGACCAGCGCCAGGCGCTTGTTCGCCCGCTGCATGTACTCATACTGCCCCGACCAGGTGAGCTTGTAGCCGGGCGGAAGCTCGACGTGTGCGGCCACGGCGGCCTTGGCGGCGGTTACGTAGCTGCCGACGTCTATGCCGCGGATGTCGACGTAGACCCAGCAGTTGGGTCTGGAGTTTTCGGTCTTGATCGCCGGGGCGGCCTGCTTGATCTCAATACTGGCCAACTGACCGAGCGGAATCTGCTGACCTCTTTGGGTTGCTACGAGCACCGCGCGGAGCGCGTCGAGGTTATCGCGCAGCTCGCGGCCGTACCGCAGGTTCACGGGGTAGCGTTCCAGGCCTTCGACCGTCTGGGTGATGTTCATGCCGCCCACGGCCGAGCTGATGACCTCCTGCACGTCGCGCACCGTCAGGCCGAACCGAGCGATCTGCTCGCGGTTGATGTCGAAGACCACGTAGTTGCCGCCCATGACACGTTCGGCGTAGGCGCTGGCCGTGCCGGGCACGTCTCGCACAGCCGCCTCGATTTGCTCGCCCAACTTCTCGAGGACCACCAGATCCGGGCCGGAGATCTTGATGCCGATGGGAGTCTTGATGCCGGTCGAGAGCATGTCGATTCGGGTCTTGATCGGCATGGTCCAGGCGTTGGTGAGGCCGGGGAACTTGCACGCGTCGTCGAGGCCGGGCACGTGCTCGCCGTCGGGCATGTCCCAGCCGTAGATCAGTTCGTCCGGTGTGATGTGACGCTGCAGCGGCCACACCCATTCGAAGGGCTTGTGCATCCACGACGGCAGCGCCGTCCACCATCGCTGCACGTGCCTGGTGCGCCACTCCTCCGGGGGTTTGAGCGTGATGGTCGTTTCGATCATGCTGAGGGGCGCGGGGTCGGTGGCGGTTTCGGCGCGGCCGGTCTTGCCGAATGCGTGGTGGACCTCGGGGAAGGTCTTGATCAGCGCATCGGTCTGTTGCAGCAACTCCCGCGCCTTGGTCACGCTGATACCGGGCAGCGTGGTGGGCATATAGAGCAGGTCGCCTTCGTAGAGGGGCGGCATGAACTCGCTGCCGAGTTTGTGGTACGGGCCTACCGTCCATTGGGGCAGCCCGGGGATCGGCGGCATGAACGTGATGACAATCAGCGCAAGTGCCGCCAGCAGGATGAGCACCGACAGCCAACGCCGGCTGAGTACTCCCGAGACAAACGGCGCGTAGCCCCGGATCAGTGCCCGAGCGATAGGGTTTTGCTGCTCGGGAAAGATCCGTTGCGGCAAGAGCATCAGACCGGCAAACACCACCCATCCGACAGACACCGCCAACCAGTGGGCGTGCAGCCAACTCAGCAAGCCGCCGTGCGCTTGACCGGAGTAGGTGTTCGCCCACCACGACAGCAGCAGCGCGGGCAGTACGACCATTCCCAACGTGACCGCCAGGCGGCGCCATCGACTCCACGAGTCGGGCAGCGTGCGATGACGCACGAGGTAGCCCATCATCACCGGGGTAATCACCACAGCCAGGATGGCCGCGAAGGCCATGGCGTAGGTCTTGGTCAGGGCAAGCGGTTTGAACAGCCGACCCTCCTGCTGTTCGAGCGTGAAGATGGGCAGAAAGCTGACCGTGATGACCAGCAGCGAAAAGAACAGCGTCGGGCCGACCTCGACAGACGCATCCCGGATGATGTCCCAATGAGGCCTGCCGCCGTCGTCCCGCTCGAGGTGCTTGTGCGCGTTCTCGATCATGATGATGGCTGCGTCGACCATGGCTCCTATCGCAATGGCAATGCCGCCCAGGCTCATGATGTTTGCGTTGACGCCCTGGATGCGCATGACCACCAGACTGCACAAGACGGCCAGGGGCAGCGTCACCACGACAACCAAACTACTCCGCAGGTGCACCAGGAAGATGACGATCACCACGGCGACGATGGCCATTTCCTCAGCCAAGGTGACGCGCAACGTGTCGATCGACCGCTCGATCAGGGCGCTGCGGTCGTAGCCCACGACAACGTGGATGTCTTCCTTGGCCAGGACTTCGTCCAGTTCATCCAGTCGTTGCTTGACGCGCTCGATGACGCTTTGCGTATCGGCCCCGTAGCGGGCGACGACGATGCCGCCGACCGTCTCGCCTTGGCCGTTCCATTCGGCGATGCCGCGGCGCATCTCGGGTCCGACCTGCACGACGGCCACGTCGCCGAGTCGGATGGGTGTGCCGTCGGCCCGCGCCCCGACCGCGGTCTGCTCCAACTCGCTCCTTGCTTTTCGGGTGACGGCTGCGTCGAGCGCGATCCCTTGATGGGCGGCCTGGGCCTTCTCGCTGTCGGTGAGGGTGCCCAGGTATCCGTAGGCGCGAAGCATATACTCGGTCTCGGCCATTTCCATGACGCGGCCGCCGGCTTCGACGTTGCTTCGCTGGATCGCCATGCGGACGTGCGAAAGGCTCAGGCCGTACGCCCGGAGTTTCTCCGGATCGACCACGACCTGATACTGCTTGACGAACCCCCCGACGCTGGCCACTTCGGCCACGCCCTCGAGGCCCATCAGTTCGTACTTGAGAAACCAGTCCTGCCTGCTGCGAAGCTCCTGGAGGGTGCGTGTCTTG
>Ga0272441_10005385_pt1 | contig 22306 bp, 23 predicted proteins | sample SSMProp6N_FD_193582 | JGI IMG/M metagenome (GOLD analysis project Ga0272441, IMG submission 193582) | Marine sediment archaeal communities from Little Sippewissett salt marsh, Falmouth, MA, United States - SSM-Prop-6N | ecosystem: Environmental > Aquatic > Marine > Wetlands > Sediment ... | reverse complement strand
TTTTTCCCGAAGAAAAAAATTATGCATTTGCGCTATACATATCGAAGCAATCCTTTCAGCTTCCTTCTCTTTCCCTTTCCGTCCCATAATCTCCCGGATAACCGGTACAATTCCCCTGACAGCCCGCATTGTATTATCATCCTCTGCAGGATTTGCCTGGTCGTAAAGAATGGACAACCGGGAGATTCTCGGATAAGAAGCGAGAAAATTTGCAGCATCCAGAAGCATGATTTTCAACGCAGATACAGGATCTCGTTCTGAACCGAGCATTGTTTCTCCCCATTTAGTGACTATTTCATTGCCCATGAAAAACTGAACAGATTCATTTATCAGCCGCTCTTTTGTCTGAAAATGATAATTAATGAGTCCGATTCCTACATCCGCCTCTTTTGCTATTTTTCTTACAGTAACATCACTGATGTTGTCAGATCCCCTTATTAACGTCACAGCTGCATAAATAATCCTGTTTCTGGGGCTTAATTTACTTTTCTCTTCTGAAATCATAGCAGGCTCAGCAACCCCCTGAACATTGTTCAAATCAATGTTCAGATTACTTATCCTTTTTTTATTCGTCAAGGGGGCTATCTGTTATAAAGGTATTGTATTGACAACAAAACTGAACGATGTTCAAAACATTGTTCAATAGAGATAAAATCAACCCTTAAAGGAGAGGCTCTCAATATCATGAATGAGCTCCCGGAGCATTTTCACGACACGCTTCTTCTGCAGCCTGAAAGACTTTCTTGTATCTCCGAACCTCGATTCTATCATATTTCTTAATTCCCGGTTGAGTTCATTGGTAACTTCATCTACTTCCATCTGTGCTTCAAACTGAGAATGCTCCATAATGATAACCCCGCTTAGGCAAAGTATAAAATCACAGTAAATGTTTTTCAATAAATCAATGCTTTTTCAAAAGCCGAGACTTTGGAAGAAGCGGGAAAAAATAATAAAATATTTCCCGCTTCTCAGCTACTAATCATGAATAATTTCTATTACATTAGATATACCATGAAGAAAGAAATTATCGATTTCATTAAAAACTCGATTAAGGATTACAATTACAAGGGTGCTGTTATCGGAATCAGCGGCGGAATTGATTCCGCCGTAGTAGGTACGCTTTTAGTGGAAGCTTTAGGTCCTGAAAATGTATTCGGCCTTCTGTTACCGGAAAGAGATTCAGCTAAATCCACAATAAGAGAATCAAAATTAGTTTGCCGGCATCTGGGTATAGAGTATAAACTTATCCGGCTTACCGGAATTCTCAGGAAAAAAGGCATCTACAGGCTCCAGCCCCCGGCATTCATCTTTCCCCGTAAAATTCAGGAGCGGTACACCCGAAACATCTGGCTGAAAGGCGGAGAGGACACATATTTAAAAGACCTTGCTACGGAAGGGGATAGAAAATTCCTGGCAGGCCTTGCCTATTACAGGATAAAACATCGAACCAGAATGACAATGCTCTATTTTGAAGCCGAGAAACGGCAGTACGCTGTTGTTGGATGCACAAATAAAACTGAACTGAAAACCGGTTTTTATGTCAAATGGGGTGATGATTCTGTTGATATTGAACCGATCCTCCATCTCTATAAAACACAGGTCTATGCTTTGGCAAAAGAACTCGGCATACCGGATGAAATCATGAAAAAACCCCCGTCGCCGGACATCGCTCCGGGAATAACCGATGAGTTTGCATTAGGATATCCATACAATGATGTAGACCGGATACTAGAGAAAATTGAAAAAGGCGAAGATACGGGGAATGAAAATCCCGGGGCTGTTAAAAGGATAAAAGAGATACTGCATTATGCTGATTATCGAAATGTACGTCAGCTTCAGATCTAAAAACAGTCCTTAAGATCAATAAAAGCGGTATTATAATTGCTCTTTAGAATGAGACGGGGCAGATCACAAATTTTTCCCTGAGTTTTATCTATAATGACCGAGTCACTGGTGCATACAATCTTGTCCTGAATCCGTTTCAGTAAATAATCCGGTGATTTCACAGTCTCTGCGTCTCCGGACAGACCGCAGGAAACCATTTTTTCCTTTAAATATTGAGATAATTCCCCGCTTCGCGAAACAGGTTTATCAAGATAAATAAGGCATGAGCTTATTTTTATTTCACACAGATACGAAAAAAGCATATCTATACTTTTAAAAAAAATATCATCATGGATTACGCTGCCGAAAACCTCGCCTGTATCTCTGAGCATCCCGTCATTTCCAATGAAAAGCGGCCGTCCGTATAAATAATTAGTAATAGTTAGAAAAACATTATATCCGTCGAGGGCAAGACCGGCTTCATGCAGAGAGTCGGTTAATTTTTTTCTGCGTTTTTCTGCCGATTCTGAATCTGCAATTCCGCGGTAAAGAATTATTCTCTGTTCCCGGGAAAGAGAATAATGTCCTGCTATAAGATTAAGAGATGCTTTTTCCGGATATCCTTTACATAATAAAAAATGATAATCCTGTACCGCCTCCCGGAACGGAAGGGTATCTATTTTTTTCACACCATTTCTTTCGGAATACCGTCATTATCCCAGCCCCGTTTTTCGTAGTAGACATCGAGGAGTTTTTCAAATTCCTCCCGGTCCACTACCTTACCGGCAGTTGCGCCGGTCTGAATGGGACAGGCATATACTTTATAGGGCAGAGTATCATCTTTCCGGCTCATCCCCAGCTTTGTATTGATCAATCGGGTGATGGTATATATCGCATCCGACTTCTGAAGGAGTTCTTCGAGTTTTGCCTCTTTCCCGGTTACATAGGAGTAAAACTTTTCATAGTGTTTTTCATTTAATCCCAGTTCAATCCATGGAAGCCTGCATACTCCCAGCATGTCAAATAACGGACGCAGGGTCTGATGATAGATAACTAAATCCACTTTTTCTTCGGGGGTCCAGTCCTTTCCCTGTTCGATCTCTTTTGCAATAGTCCAGGCCCGGGTATGATGGGCTCCTATATCACTGGTAGCATAGGCTAATGCCATTGAGACACCGGCTCTGCTGTCATAGGCGCTTTGTTCAAGACCTTTTACCTGAAGAACAATCTTATCCATCTCCGGCCAGGTCTCAATTAGACGCAGAGAACCGTCCGCAAGAATCCCGCCGATTCCCTCGCGGTAAGCTATTTTACGGATAAGTGCAAGAATCGCCTCTTCATCACCCCAGGTGATCGGGCTTCCGTCCAGATCATCCAGAGTCAGCACTCCTTTTTCATATCCTTCTATTACAGCGCCAATTAGATTACCGGTGGAGATAGTATCTAATCCCAATTCATCACAAAGGCGGTTTGCGCTGAGTACCGCCTCAAAATTATCAACCCCGAGATTTGAACCAAGCATTGCGCAGGATTCGTATTCAGGGCCCTCGGTAACAGTGCCGATATATTTGCCCTGTTTTATGAGACATACATTTCCGCAGCACATGGAGCATCCGAAACACGCACTGTCTCCGATTTTATATTTCTCCACCATTGTTTCGCCGTTAATGTTCTTAATTTTGGTGAAATTGGCATCTTTGAAATTATACGTCGGAAGAATTCCTACCGTATTGGCATATTCCATCACGTTCATAAGGCCTTCCCGCTGCCACATCTCAAAGTATTTGTGGTTCCTCATATAGGTGTAGGCTTTGTCAGCCTCAGCCATAAGACCTTTGATATCATAAACCGGCAGGTCCCTGCTTCCCCGGACTACAACTGCTTTAAGATTTTTGGAACCGAGAACTGCTCCAATTCCGGTCCGTCCTGCATTTCTCGACCAGTCGTTGTTGATACAGGCAAATTTTACCTTGTTCTCTCCGGCCGCACCTATAGCGGCAATTGCCAGTTCATGAGTTTTCAAGTGAGATTTTATTATTCCCTCTGTCTCAAGACAGCTTTTTCCGGCTAAATGAGGCATGGGAATAACGGAAGCTTCATCATCATCAATAAAAAGAATCGAAAGCTGTTCAGCCTTCCCGGTTATTGATACTGCATCCACACCTGTTTGACGGAGTTCAACTCCGAAGCTCCCGCCTGAAGATGAATCCCCGTATCCTCCGGTTGAAGGAGAAATTGTTATAAATGAACATTTTCCTGAGGAAGGGAGAAAAGTCCCTGTAAGGGGTCCAGGAGCTATTACGACGATGTTCTCCTCACCGAAAGGATCTATTGAAAAATCGCATTCAACTAGCTTGTCCCATACAAGTTTCGCCCCAAATCCCCTGCCTCCGATATATTCTTCGAGGAAATCATCAGGAAGATTCTTGAATATACAAGCATTACTGGAAAGGTCAACAGACAGAATCTTTTTAAAGTAACCTGATTTAATACTCATAGTTCTTCTTTTCCTATTTCCGCATACCTGATTACTTTCTTTTCACCTTTTTCCATGTACTCAATCTCTTTCATGTGGGCGTAACTCAGGACATTATTTATTCTCTTTGATTCTCCCAGGGCCTGCTCCGGAATAAGCTGAATTGCCCCTTTAGGACAATTTTTTACGCACAGCGGATCCCCTCCGCACATATCACATTTTATCGGATGCTGAACGTCACTGTGTGCAAAAATTGCACCGAAAGGACAGGCTTCCACACATTTCATACAGGAAATACAAAGATCCTTATCGAGTTCAACAATACTGTCCACTTTTTTCAGAGCCCCTACAGGACAAGCCTCTGCACAGGCAGGTATTTTACACTGACTGCAGATGATCGGCATCCGGACAACAGGATGGGGGTAGGTAATAATCACCCTGACTGCGCTTTTTTTCGGATTGTTTACTGTGAAATGATGTATCGCACAGGTGAGTTCACAAATTCTGCACCCGGAACACAGTTCCGGGATAACGGCAATTTTTTTCGACATGGATACCGCCTTGCTGATATAACTATCTGATCACTTTTCTTTTTTTTCCGTATCCTGAGGTTTTGGCTGTTTTTTTACCTTCGGAATAACAGCCCAGCTGATACCAAAGGCAATATCCAGTCCTTTCTTCATGTCTTCGGTATTGTACTCTCTTACTTCCCCGTTTTTGTAAAAAATCGGATATCCGTATCCTGCCCGTATAGAAAAAGAGTTTTTCACATCAACGCCGTACCTCAGCATAAATGATCCGCCGAAGGCGGTCATGTGGATATTATCTGCATCCAAAGCAGCAGATCCGTTTGGAATGCCCAGGAGTATATTTAACTGAAGAGGTTTTTGATAATCCCTCAGATATATAACACCAAAAACATCATATACCAATCCGCCGACACCTGTAGAGAGAAGGCTTAAAGGAATGCCGGCATCTGATTTAAAACCGAAAAGTCTTCCGAAACGGTATTCAAATCCTCCCCGGACACTGAGGTCATAACTAATTGTAAGAGAAAGCTTCATAGGATTCATTTCCAGGGAGAACCCGAAACTGCAGAGGAAAAGGAATAAGAGTATACTTATGCATACAATTTTCATATGGGGATAGTACAGAAAAAAAACGTCTATGAATAGAGTTCTTTTACCTTAATCTTCAATTCACTCATGAAGATCAGCCCGATTACTTTTAAAACCGGTTTTTCCGGGGATCTTCTCGTACGCATTTCTCTGGATTCATTTACACTTGCCATGAATTGAGCTACATCCGTTTCCACACAGAGATCAGGAGGCACAACAATCTTTGTATCACTCATTATTCCTGTAAGTTTTATTGTCGTTGTTCCCGGAGGAAGATTAACGTCCCGAAAATCAAGGGTCAGATCTCCCATCATTACGAATGCATCTGAATACCGAACATTCAGCTGATTCCCTGCAACCTTTTTTTCACCCATAAAAATGGAGATATTCTGACTCTTTCTGTTATGAAGAAGAACAGATTCTCTTTTACGCTGTTGTTTCGGCATTTCTACCGGGAGGTCTTTTAACAGGTCTTCCAGGTCATATACGGATTCCGCTTTCTGCTGCAGAGCTGTCCGTTCTTCGTATTCTTCAATATTAAGAATATTCTGTGCGTAACACTCTTTTAATACGGATTCTGTAAGTAAATTAAGCTCCCCGAAGGAAAGCCCGGGAAATTTCCTCTTTTTTATCGGATCTGTTCCGTCTAAATCAGCCGTATCACTCATTAAAAGGGCCAAAAACTGTTTTCATACCAGATTTCTTCAGTAAGATCCTTTTGAATTCCTGCAAGGAACTCAAGATGTGTCCGTTCCCATTCGGCAAGCATTGAGTAGAGTTCTTTTTCACTGGAATCGTCGCTCTCTTCGCTCCTGCCGGCATACAATTCAACAGCTTTTTTTTCCATTTCTATAGCAGCAGAAATAGCAGCAGCCTCATAGCTTGCTGCATTAATTTCTTTTTTTATCTCATCTGAAAGAACATTTTTTGCAACATTCTCAGGATTATCGTAGTTATTATCGCTGACAAAATAACCCTTCTCCTGAATATTCTTAAAATGTTTGGACAGATAATTGATATGTTTCTCCTCTTCTCCAGCCATAAGAGAGAAAATCTTTTTAACCGCATTACTTTGGGTCTCTTTGGCAACAGAGCTGTAAAAGGCCTGTCCCTGTCTTTCAAGAAGAATTGCATTTTTCAGGATTTCAATTTCAGTTTTTCTTTCCATTTTTATTCAGCTCCTTTTCAGGTATAGCCGATTGATACCTTTACACTAATAATAATAGTTGATAAGTTTAAAAAACAAGAGGTTTTTGGTAAAAGCCTTAACATCTCGTCTTTATTCTTTTCTCTTTTTCCTGTAAAGGGAGAAGGAGTAAAGAAAAGTATTATTTGACTTCCACTCTATTTACCTTTATTATTCAAACGTATAATTATATCCTTTCAATTATTTGAAGAACTACCTGATTACGTTTATCAATTTGATGACATCCGTAGACGTAAGGAGATTGTGTGGCTAAAAAGGACTTTCCTACAATACATTTTTACGATCAAGATTTTGTTGATATATATGAAAGGACCTGGGCATGGATACAAGATTTTTGGAAAAAAGGAAACTCAAAAAATAATTTCGCTTCCCGGTATTTTAATTATCCGGAAAATAAAACAATCCACCAGTATGAAACCTGTTTGTCTACATTTTTTCTCGTTTACAGTAATAAAAATGTTCCTGTTGCTCCTCTGCTGGAAATTTTTTATAAAAAACAGGAAGATTCGGGTGCAATAAGAGGAGAGTACTCAGAGAAAAACGGAAAACCAGTATTCTCTGATGATAATCCGGAAGGAATTCACCCCCCCCTTTTTGCCTTGTCAGAATACAATCTCTATCATAAAGGCGGGCAGAAAAAACGTATCAGAGAAATAATGCCCATTCTCGAAAAAAATTTCTCCTGGCTTGAACAGACCTTTAAAAAAGAAAACGGCCTCTATTCTGTTCCTGTCAGCGCAAACATGATGCCCAATGCTCCCCGGGAGGAAGCCTATTACCCTGTTGATTTCAATACAATACAGGCTATTAATGCCCTCTATATGTCCGCCCTGGGAGATATCCTGAATGACAAGGAAATCAGTTTCCGTTACAAACGCCAGTATTTCTCTCTGAAAACCCGGATAAATTCCTTAATGTGGAATGAAGATGAAGGGTTCTACTTTGACATTGACGAATCTGAACATCAGCTGCCAGTTAAAACAATAGCAGCATTCTGGACTCTCCTCGCGGAAATACCCAATGAACATAGAGCCAATAAACTTATCGTTCATCTAAAAAACCCTGAAAGCTTTGGTACAGAAAACCCGTTTCCCACTTTAGCTGTTTCTGAACCTCTCTTTGATGAAAACGGAGGAGCCTGCAGAGGATCTGTCTATCCGTCATTTACCTTTATGGCAATAAAGGGGCTGGAAAAATACGGACGGTACGATTTAGCAAGGGAATTTTCTATTAAACATCTTTACTATATGCTTGATACCCTGCATCCGGAAAATAAGAAAAAGGGCAATATTTATGAAGCCTATCTTCCAAACAGCGAAGGTCCGGCTGTATGGGAAAACCATGAGGAATTTCCCAAACCCTTATTTCTTCCGTTTTCCGCTCTTTCAACCATCACGCTCATGATAGAGAACGTAATAGGCCTCTATATAAGCCTTCCGAGAAAGACCGTCGACTGGATTGTGCCGACCCTGGAAATTATGGGAATTGAAGATCTATCACTGAAACGGAACATGATCTCCATAATGAGCAATAAAAGCGGACGGGGCTGGGAAATCCGGCTGGAATCCGAAAAACTCTATTACTTTACGTTCAATCTTTTAGGAGAAAAGAAGAAAACTCTCCCCATTCCATCGGGGAAATGTTCAATGCTGATTGATAAACTGTAACTATATGTAAATGAAACGCAGCCTGAAGAGCTCGTATATATTTCTTGGAAAATGGATTCTGCTCGCATTTCTCGGAGGAATATCGGGCTGTTTCATCGTCAGGTCCTTTATAATTCTTACCGGTTCCATCAGTACGTTTCTCTCAACAGTTCCCGTTCCGATTTTTCTCTGGAGTATTCTAGGTGCGGCTGTCACCGGAGGTATCCTCTACAAATTCGAGCCCCATGCTGCAGGTGAGGGGATTCCTGCATATATCCGGGACATCACAAAAAACAAAGGAATCTTCTCTTTTTCCGTCACCTTTTTTAAATATTGGTCAGCCTGTGCAACAATCGCAACCTTCGGCAACGGCGGGATCCTCGGACCCTTGGGAAGAGTGTCCGCAGGGATCATGTCCTTTTTTTCGGGAAAATGTAAAAGATTGTGTAATCCGGATGATGTAAGAACAGCATCTATCTGCGGCTTGGCCGCTGTAACAGGATCGATATTCCAATCTTCCATTGGAGGCGGAATATTTGCAGTAGAAATAATCCAGCGTGCAAAACTCGGCTACAAAGATATTTTTCCTGCAATCCTTGCAAGCACAATTGCTGTTTTCATTTCAAAAGCCTTCGGGTGGAAACCCTTTTACGGGGTAAACACGGTAAATCAGTTTATGGATCTTCATAAGATTGGAATTCTTTTGCTTCTTACAATAGTATCCGGTGCTGTCGGGGGCCTTTATATTAAGACTTATACCCTGGTATCAAAGATTTTTAAACGGGCCCAGGGAAACGTATTTTTAAAAGTCCTCCTCGGTTCTTTTTTTGCGGCAGTCTGCGCCTGGCTCATTAATCCGGAGCTTCTCGGTACAAGCGGTCTGCTGCTGAATGGAATACTGTCCATGAATGAAGAAGTTCTTTACGGCAGCTTCGGAAACAGTGTTCCTATTGTTTTAATTCTGATAATACTCCTTCTCGGGAAAGCTCTTTTCAGCAGTGTTACTGTTGGTTCAGGAATGAGTGCAGGTTTTACCGGGCCTGCAGTGATAATGGGAATTCTCCTGGGTTCGGTCTTTTCAAACCTCTTTGGTATTCAGCCAGGTTCTCCGACATACTACGCATTCTTAGCCGCTGGATTCAGCGGAGTTCTTGCAAGCAGTATGAATATCCCCCTTGCAGCAGCCATTATGACAGTGGAGATTTTCGGCCCAAGCTACAGCCTGCCCGGAGCTCTTGCTGCTATTGTTGGATTTCAGGTAACCAGGGCTCAGACAATTTATGATTATGCTCTAATTCAGCCTGATCTGGACCAGGAATAGATCTAAGGAATATTTGAAAAAACAAGCCGGTCTGCGTATGCTATATACTATATAACCCGCCGGGAGGCATATTATGGCAAAATTAGAAACAAAATATATGGGAACAGCCCTGAAAAATCCAATAATTGCAGGGGCTTCAAGTCTTACTTCCAATGTAAGCGGAATAAAAAAAGCAGAGGAAAGCGGTGCCGGAGCAATTGTCATTTCCTCATTATTCGAAGAACAGATACAGGCAGAATCCTTCTTATTTGAGGAAGATCTTCATCAATACGACGACCGGTATGGAGAAATGACGACATTCTTTCCGGAAATAGAGCATTCGGGCCCCGATAAACACCTCCTCTTTGTAAAAGAAGCTGTAAATGCAGTGGATATTCCTGTTTTCGCCAGCTTAAATGCTGTTACCAGAGAAGCCTGGATAAAATATTCATCCCTCCTCGCAGAACAGGGAATTGCCGGCATAGAATTAAATTTTTATTCTGCTCCTAGCCTGTTTAAGAAAGAAGGAGACGCAATTGAAAAAGAGCAGCTCAATATTCTTAAAGAAATACGGAAAAATGTATCAATTCCAGTCAGCGTCAAACTGAGTCCTTTTTACACAAATGTACTGAATTTTATAAAAAAAGCTGATGACATAGGAGTGAATGGATTTGTTCTATTCAACAGATTTTTTCAGCCGGATATAGACACTGAAAGTGAAAAAAATATTCTGCAGCACAATTTAAGCACCCGGAATGATATTAAAATACCTCTCCGTTTTACGGGAATATTGTCTGGTAATATAAAAGCGGATATCTGTGGGAGCAGCGGAATTATGAGCGGTTCAGATGCGGCAAAACTGATCCTTGCCGGAGCCGCCTGCGTTCAGGTTGTCAGCACTCTTTTCAGGAATAAGGTTTCATATTTAGCAAAAATGCTTAATGAATTAAATGACTGGATGGAGAGGAAAGGGTATTACGCTTTAAAAGATTTCAAGGGTATTTTGAGTGAAAAGAATACCTCTGATCCCTGGGTATATAAACGGGCGCAGTATGTAAGACATTTGCTTAAACCCGACTGGCTCGAAAAAGAATATAAACCTCTTTGAAATGAGAGTGTAATATCATTTATCATCCAGAAAGTCATATAAGCTGAAGGGTTTGTCTAAATACGCATTATTTTGCTCTTTCTCTTCTTTTTTGACGGCTCTAATGTATCCTTTTTCAACATAAAAAATCAGCCCATCCCAGTAAAATGTAAATTTTGGATTTTTCCCGTAGATCCACTCCCATGATGAAAAGTCATCTTTTCGCTGAACTATATCCGCGACAGCTTTCATTATTTCCTTTGAATAGGTTTCTATTCCTTCCGGCTTTCCGTATTTTTCTATGAACCTGCTGATAATTGCCCGGTAAACGGACTCATGGGTAGCATCAGCTGATAATTCGGAGATATTCAGTACAGAGGAAGATACGGATTGGATACCTTTAGACCTGAATTCAAAATCCGGAGGTGAAAGATATTTCTTTAATTTTCTCAGGTCCGCATTAATAAGGAGAGTTCCGTGATGCATTGCTGATTTTCCGGTAAACTTAAATGCACTGCCTGAAATTTTTCTGCTCTCCAGGAGAAGATCATTCCTTCCGGATCTTTCAACAGATAATTGAAATTCTGTGTGAAGTGCATCAATTACGAGAGTAAAATTTTCGTTTTCATTATAATCCTCTCTGGAACAGAAAAACGTAAAATTTGTATTTCCTAAATCGTGAAAAACTGTTCCGCCTCCGCTCTGCCGCCTGAGAAGCGGCAGACCGTCTTTCTCTATTTCCATAACATTGCATTCCTGGAAAATATTCTGAAACCGTCCAATAAAAACCGAGGGTGTGTTCCTCCAGATCAGGAGAATTCTCTCCTGAGGTCTCAGATTTCGAAAAATATAATCTTCGAACGCCGAATTAAAAAAAGGGTCAGTGCATTCTGAAATGAGTATTCGGATATCCGACTTCATCTTTTAAAATATTTACTGTGTATAAAGGATTTTACATCATCATCAAGAAAAGAAAAATTCAGAGCAGAAGAATTGACAGCATAGAAATCATCAATTTGAAAATCAAAAAGATGTTCACAGAGACGGTATTCATGAACAAGATCAATATTCATCAGATGAGGGTCGTCTGAGTTTAGAGAGACCTGCATTCCCTTTTTATAAAAATCGGGAAAAGGGTGTTCTTCAAGGGAAGGTACCGAGCGGGTCAGATAATTTGATGTAATGCAGAGTTCCAAATGAATATTATTCCGGAGTATTTTCTCTTCTGCTTCTTCATTTCCCCTGATCTTAATTCCGTGTCCGATCCTTGAGGGTTTGTAGAGATTAAGGGCGGAGAGAACAGCAGCGGCATCTGTATTTTCTCCAGAATGGACAGTAATGCCCAAACCTTCATCCCGGGCCCTGTTAATCAGAGGAATAAATGTCTCGGGATTTGTTGAGTCTTCCGCATCAGCCAGGTCAAAACCGCAGATACGGTCCGATTCTTTATGTATACCGCTCCTGTAATGCACCGTTTCCGCCAGAGCTCGGGAATTATCTTCGAAATCCAATCCCCGGGCGGCGATACATATTATTCCTCCCTGAACAGGATATTTCTTCATACCTTCGTGTAGTCCGTCAAGAACACCCTCGATAATTTCATTAAAACCGATCTCCTTGCCGAAGGAAATGAAGGCGGGGGCAAAACGGAGCTCCGCAAGGACAACTCCATCCCTGAAAGCATCCTCAACATTTTCAAATGTTACCCTCTTTATAGCTTCATAACTGGAGAGAACTTTCTGGGTTGTCCAGAAACTGTTCAGAACAGATTCGAGATCTTCCATTGGTTTATCTATTTTTGTTAATGTGCGCAGTTCTTCGGCTGTGGAACATCCTAAATCTATCCCCTGATACCTGGCTAAATCCTGAATCGTCTCAAAACGGACACTCCCGTCCAGATGTCTGTGAAGTTCAACTTTGGGTATTTCCCGCAAGGTTTTTAATGAACTTTTCATAGACCCTCCTTTAGGTTATCAGCCGTTTCTCTAAGCGTATCAGTGCAAAAAAAGTAAGGACGATTATAAAACAGATGATATAGATAAGATCAAGATACAAAGACAGAGAGAAATTCCCGAAACAGAATGACCGGGCAATATTCGCCGCATGGGTGAGAGGGAAAAAATCAGCAGCGATCCGCAGGCCCCTCGGCATTTCCGAAAGAGGGAAGACTATACCGGAAAAGAAAAACATCGGCGTGAGCAGACCGGTAAAATAAAAATTGAAATGATTGATATTCGTAACAAAAGAAGTAATAAAAAGTGAGAGAGCGGCAAACATAAGGCCTGTTAAAAATCCCACAAAAGGAGTGAACAGAGCATAGGGCGATGGGATAAGGCCGAACAGAGAAACAACGAAAAGTACGGCACTGGAAAAAAAGAAGCTTTTTGATCCAGCAAAGAGCATCTCTCCGATAATCAGATCTTTTACATTAATTGATGAGGAGAGCATACCGTCATAGACCTTGTCATACTCCAGGCGAATAAATGTTCCGAAAGTACATTCAAAGGATGCGGTAAACATTGCAGGAGGTATGGTGATTCCCGCTGCCAGGAATTTTACATACTCAACCCCCTCAATAAGGCCGACATAGTGTCCAAGGCCCAAGCCGATCCCCGCAAGGAAAAACAGCGGTTCAATAAAGGGCGGAAAACCGTTGCTGATGAGATTTTTTGTGTAAACCCTGTAGTGCCGGTACCAGACACTGAAAAGCCTGGAAAGCAAGGGAGGGGGAGTTACCTGTAATGTCTCGGTCCATTTACTCATGAAGTTTTCTCCCTGTGGTCCTCAGGAAAAGGTCTTCCAGGTTTGCCTGACGGAGAAAAAATGAACCTGGTTTCATGGATCCTGCAATATTATCCAGAGAAGCGAAGTTCTCAGAATAAAGGAACACTCTGGTTTCCGTCTCCTCTTTCCTTATATCTCCGGATAATTTTACTCCTGTAACTAAATCGGGATTTAAGATTTCAAGAACATATGATTCCATATTCTCCCATATAAGGTTTTTCGGAGATCCCTGGAGAATTTTTTCTCCTTTGTGCATGATGATAAGACGGTTGCATATCTGAAAAGCCTCCTCCATATAGTGGGTGGTAAGGAGGATGGTAACTCCATCTTTCTGAAGCTGTCTAAGTTTATCCCAAATATGCTGACGTACCTGTGGATCAAGACCTGTTGTGGGTTCATCAAGAATAAGAAGCCTTGGAGAATTGATAAGAGCCCGGGCGATAATCAATCTCCGCTTCATTCCTCCGGAGAGTTCACGAATTTTCGAATCTTTCTTTTCCGAAAGGTCCATGAAATCGAGGAGTTCATCGATTCTTTCCTGGGCATCTCTCTTTTTAATTCCGTAAAACCTGGTATAGATAAGTAAATTCTGACGGACACTTAAGTCAACATCAAGGTTATCTTCCTGAGGAACAACACCTGAAAGATATTTTATCTCTAATTCCTGGATTTCGGGATCAAAACCGAATATTTCTACAATGCTTTTATCGGGAGTGTCCCTGCGGCATCTTCCTATAAGGATCTGCATCAATGTTGTTTTTCCCGCTCCATTGGGTCCGAGAAAACCAAAACATTCTGCTGTATTCACCTGAAAATCCAGGCCTTTTACAGCCTGCACATCCTTGAAGGTCTTTGAAACATTTTCCGCAAAAATTGCCTTATTTTTCATATCAATAGATTCAGATATTAGTTAATTATAAAAGAGATATCAATTGGATTTTTAATAGAATATATATTATATTTTAAGTAATGTTTAACACTGCAAAGAAAATGCACATACTTTTAATTTCTTTTCTCCTCCTTATGACAGTAATTTCTGGTGTGTCATCACAAAACAATGTTCCTCCCCTTGACCGTAATGTACCGAAAACCCTGGAGAAAGCTAGCTTCGCCCTAGGATGATTCTGGGGCCCTGACGCCCAGTTCGGGCAGTTGGAAGGAGTGTACTCAACCCGGGTAGGATATGCCGGGGGAAAAACAAAGAATCCGACCTATTACACCATTGGGGACCATTCAGAAACAATAGAGATAATGTATGATCCCACTGTTATTTCATACCGAGAGCTTCTTGATATTTTCTGGAACTCTCATAATCCTTATTCAAAACCCTACTCAAAACAATACATGTCCATCATTTTTTATCACACTCCGGAACAGAGGAATGCAGCCCTCCAAACGATAAAAGAACAGGAAAAATCCGCCGGAAAAAAAATATACACTCGGATAGAAAAAGCTGTTGATTTTTACGAGGCAGAAACCTATCACCAAAAATACACCCTAAAACAGTATCCGGATATCATGGGCGACCTTCTCAGATATTATTCAGGCGAAGAGGAATTAACCCGTTCCGCTGCTGCTGCAAAAATCAACGGCTACCTTGCCGGAGAAGGAACGGTTAAAGAATTAAAAGAAATTCTGCCTCTTCTCGGTTTATCGAAGCAGTCTGAGGACCGGTTGCTGAAAAGGGCTTCCAGGTAGAACTATCAAAGAGCACCCTTCAGTCCGATGGATTCAGCAACTTGCCGCATCCCCATAATAGTGTCTTTTATCAATTCAGAAATTTCAACACCGAGCATTCCAGCGCCCCTCTCAATTATCGACCGGTCTACTCCTGCGGCAAAACGCTTGTCCTTCCATTTTTTCTTTACGGATTTCACTTCCGTATCGAGAACACTCTTTGAAGGCCGGACAAGGGCTGTTGTTGCTACCAATCCAGTCAATTCATCAACTGCAAAGAGTACTTTCTCCATGTAGTTTTCCGGTTCCGTATCACTGCAGATCCCGTAACCGTGGCTGATTACTGCATGAATATATTCATCCGGCCACTCTGCTTCCTGAAGAATTTCCCTGCTTTTCCGGCAATGCTGTTCCGGAAACTGTTCATAGTCTATATCATGAACAAGACCGATAATTCCCCATTTATCATCATCCTCCCCGGCTTTTTCGGCCATATATCTCATCACACCTTCTACAGCCAATGCGTGTTTAATCAGACCCTCATTTTTTGTATAGTGGGTCAAAAGGGAGAAAGCTTCTTCTCGTGTTGGTTTTCGGCTCATAAGATCCTCCATAGTAAATGAAATCTATTATACAGCTATTGCTCCCTGATAATCAAAGGTGATAGGTTACAGAAATGATCCATGCAGCCTGTTTTCTTGGAAATCCCGGCACTCAGTATGCAAAAAGCAGACACAATCTAGCCTGGATACTCATTAAATATCTGCATTTCGACCGTCCGGTGCAGTGGACAGGAAAATTCAAAGGCCTCTACGGAAAATCTTCAATCCGCGGAAAGGAAATCTTTCTTCTAAAACCTGAAACTTATATGAATAAAAGCGGAGAAAGTGTTCAGGCTTTCCTAAGCTATTTTAAAATTCCGCCTGAAGAGCTTCTGGTCATTCATGACGATATAGAACTCTCCTTTAATGAGATCCAGTTTAAATTTGGCGGAGGACTGGCCGGACATAACGGATTAAAATCTCTGGCTTCTTCTCTGGGTTCAAAAGATTTTTACCGTCTTAGACTGGGAATCTCCAGACCGGAAAGGGGTTCTGTTTCCTCATATGTACTGAGCAGATTCTCACCTGAGGAGTCGGCGGAATTGGAAGATTTCTGCCGCCGGGCTGCCGGTGTTTTCAGTAATATTTTTGAAAAAAGATAGATTTAAAAAGTGTAGGGGATTCTTCCTTTAAGGGACCGGGCTAATGTTAAGGTGTCCGCATACTCCAGATCCCCTCCTACGGGAATTCCCGATGCAAGGCGGGTGCAGGCTATACCCTTGTCCTTGAATAATTTAACAGCATACAGAGCTGTTGTGTCCCCTTCCACTGTAGGATTTGTGGCAAGAATCAGTTCCCTGACACTATCTTTCTCGACCCTTCGAACCAATGCATCAAAGGTAAGATTTCCCGGTCCGACCCCGTCAATAGGGGCAATAGCGCCGCCGAGGACATGATACCTTCCGCGGAATTCGCCCGTAGATTCAATAATCTGTACATCCTGAGGCTGTTCAACTACGCAGAGTACCGAAGGATCGCGTTTTGGATCTCTGCAGATATCGCAGGGATCATTTTCCGTATAATTACCGCAGATTGAGCAATTGATGATGGATTCTTTCATTTCCAGGATCGTTGTGGAGAGGCTTTCAGCAAAGGATTTATCTTTCTTCAGGATATAATAGGCAATCCTCGAAGCACTTTTTCTGCCTATTCCAGGGAGGGATGAAAATATTTTAATCAGATGTTCAAGAGAGTTCACCTTACATACCCAAAAAACCGGGAGGAATATCCATACCGCCGGTGAGACCCGACATTTCCTGCCGGATAGTTTCTTTTACTTTTACCGAAGCATCGGTTATTGCTGCAAGAACGAGGTCCTCAAGCATCCCAATATCTTCCGGATCAACTGCATCAGGAGAAATATGTACACTGGTTACTGTCATTTGACCGTTCATCTCAACCCGCACCATATCACCGCCCGCGGCACCGGTAACTTTAACTGCCTGCATTTTCTCCTGCATTTCGTTGATTCGTGACTGTATATTTTGGAAATTTTTAAAAAGATCCATTGGATTCATCTTTATTCTCCCTCAATAATTTCTCCCCGAAACACTTTTTTTACGCGATCAACTCCCTCATCCGAATCCTCAGAAGAACAATCTTCATCTCTTTCTTCCAGAGCAATAGCAATATCTATGGCTCCGCCGAAAAATTCACGGGCCTTTTTTTTGATTTCCGGAAGTTCCTGCTTAACAAGATTAGCAGAATATGAATCCTGAAAATATATGGTACATTTATCCCCCTCCATTTTCCAAGCCTTTGCTTTTTCCAGGGTAGAGGAGAGGGCCAGCTTTTCCTTTTTAAACCATTGAATAACCGCACGTTTAAAAGAATCCGTATTTTTCTGCTGATCAGGAAGCCCGTTGAAACTCAACTCCCGGTTTTTTTCAGCTGCCTGCTGCTCTAAAACAGCGGGTCCTGACATCTCCTGTCGTATTTTCCGGATCTGTTTAACTATATCCCTGGAGGAAATAGAATCTTTTAAGGTTGCCAGACGGCTTAATAAAAGTTCCAGTTCAAACCGCTGGTTCAGGGAATACCTGATACTCCTGTACATCGAAAGAATCATTTCAAGGGCTGATTCGAACTGATAACTGCTGAAGGCTTCGAGGAGAGGTGATGAATAGCGGTCAGGAGATGCTCCCAATATTGACTCCCTGGTAATACCGTTCTGAATAAAGAGCATATTTCTCATGTATTCAGCCATGTCCAGGAGAAACTGTTCTTCCGATACTCCCTGACAAAGGACTTTCTCCAAAAATTCCAGGAGCTTCTTTGTATCTCCCTCAGCTATTAGGTCGCCGAATTCATTCATCTGATCAAAACCAACAAGACCTAGTTTTTCCCTTATCTTTTCAAGGGTAATTCCATCAGTGGAAAATGCAGCCACCTGATCAAAAAGAGTATAGGCATCCCGCAGAGATCCTGTTGCTTCTTTTGCAATCCAGTAAAGAGCATCGGATTCAGCTGAAATACCGATTTCTCCGGCAGTTTCCTCAAGAAGTTTTTTTATAAGATCTATGGGGATCAGGCGAAAATTGAACTGCTGGCACCGGGATCGGATTGTCGCGGGAACCTTATGGATCTCTGTTGTGGCAAAAATAAAAACAATATAGGGCGGCGGTTCTTCGATTGTTTTTAAAAGAGCATTAAAAGCGCTGTTCGAAAGCATATGAACTTCATCAATGATATAAACTTTATATCTTCCGCTGTTGGGAGCGAAAAGAACTTCATCCTTAATTTCACGAACATCATTAACACTGGTATTTGAAGCGCCGTCAATTTCAATTACATCAAGGGAATTTCCCTGGGCTATCTCAATACAGTTCTGACATTTTCCGCAGGGATTCTGGGTCGGTCCGCTCTCACAGTTAAGAGATTTAGCAAGAATTCTGGCTGCTGAGGTTTTTCCGACACCCCGGGGTCCGGAAAAGAGATATGCATGGGCAATGCGTCCTGTCTCAATAGAGTTTCTCAGGGTTGATACAACAAAATCCTGACCGACAAGCTGGTCGAAATCACGGGGTCTTTTTTTTGTCGCTGTTACTTCATAGGACATAAGGGCACACCATATTAAATGAAAAGAACCCCTTTAGCTCCAGACAAGCCGCCTGCGTCACACCGGCCGATCACTTACCGCTGCTACCTTCCGGTCCTGACGGGATTGGGTGATGGCAGGTAGCACAGAGCCTGACTATCAACGCTAAAGGGGTGACGGAGAGAGAGGGATTCGAACCCTCGGTACCCTGGTGGGGCACACACGCTTTCCAAGCGTGCACCTTCGGCCTCTCGGTCATCTCTCCAAAATTATCAAAGAGAAATTTGTACGTTGCTCGAATCCCCTTCTCTTACGGAGAGAGAGGGATTCGAACCCTCGGTGCCGAACATGCGGCACAACGGCTTTCGAGGCCGCCCGATTCAACCACTCTCGCATCTCTCCAGGATTTAACGTGCCCAAGAGGACTCGAACCTCCGGCCTTTAGATCCGCAATCTAACGCTCTATCCACCTGAGCTATGGGCACATCACCGATAATGAGATGTCCTTTTCAGGAACGGAGAGGGAGGGATTCGAACCCTCGGTACCGTTGCCAGTACAACTCCTTAGCAGGGAGCCCGATTCAACCGCTCTCGCACCTCTCCATACCGGTATCTAAAGATCGGAGAAGGTGGGATTCGAACCCACGGAACCTCTCGGTTCAACGGTTTTCAAGACCGCCTCCTTCAACCACTCGGACACCTCTCCATGAAAATCCGGTGTTACACTATACAGATTGGATCGGTTCTTTGTCAATACAGAAGGATTCTTGACAATCTCTATAAAATTAGTATACAAATAAGTATGAAGCTTTCAAAAAAGAGCGAATATGCATGCCTTGCCTTAATTTATCTCTCTAAAAATTACAAAAACGGGTATGTAAAAATTGAAAGCATTGCTGAAGAAAACAATATTCCAAAGAAATATCTTGAACAGATCCTACTGCTTCTAAAAGGAACAGGTTATGTCAGAAGCAGAAGAGGTTCTGAAGGGGGGTACCATCTCCAGAAAAATCCGTCGGAAATCACTCTTGCAGAAATTATCAGACTTATGGACGGAGCTCTTGCGCCTGTCGAGTCTGTGAGTAAATATTTTTACGAGAGCACTCCAATAGAACGCAGTGAAAAAATGCTCAGCCTTTTACAGGAAATTCGGGATTATATTGCGAAGAAACTTGAAAATACCACATTTCAGGAGCTCACATAAAAAATTTTATTTTATTCTCTACTTAGATGATATAGAATATATAATAGATTGACATAGGGGGGTTTATGTTTGAATTGAGTTTTTCACTAGGCGCTGTAATTATAATTATTGCATTTTTCTCTGAATTTATTGATTCATCCCTTGGAATGGGCTACGGAACACTTCTAACACCAATTCTTCTCATCATGGGATTTCAGCCCCTTCAGGTTGTACCGGCTGTTTTATTTTCTGAAGCAGCTTCCGGTATATTAGCAGGCATTTTTCATCACTCTTTCGGAAATGTAGACCTTTCTGTTGCTTCATTAAAAGATAAAAGCTCGGTTGCGACAATGGTAAAAACCGGTGTTTCCAAAGACCTTAAAGTTGTGCTTGTAATTTCTTCCTTGAGTGTACTGGGAACCCTTGCAGCTGTACTTCTTGCAGTTAATCTTAAAACCTCGTTCCTTAAATTGTACATCGGTGTATTAATAACCTGTATAGGAATTTTTATCTTAATAACAAGAAAAATGCATATTAAATTCTCCTGGAAACGGCTTTCTATCCTCGGGCTTATTGCATCCTTTAATAAAGGTATGAGCGGCGGAGGTTACGGTCCCCTGGTAACCGGAGGACAAATCCTTTCCGGAGTTGATAATAAAAATGCTATCGGTATAACTTCTCTTGCAGAAGGAATTACCTGTGTCGTCGGAGTTATCCTTTATTATCTTACGAAAAAGCAGATCGAATATACTATTTTACCTTATATTCTTATAGGTGCAATTCTCTCGGTACCTTTATCAGCATTTACTGTAAAAAAAATCAACGGTAAACACCTCAGATTAATTATCGGGATTGTTACCCTTGGGATGGGAATCCTGACATTTATAAAGGCTCTTTAGGTTTCTGAGATAATATTGAATATTCTTTCTAAATCTTCCTGGGAAAAATAGTCGATCACTATTTTTCCCTTTTTTATTGAACCTTTCAGCGTGACCTTCGTACCCAGGGAATCTATAAACCGGTCTTCTATCTCCCGTATTTCTATAGGTTTCTCCACGCTTTTCTGCCGGTCCTTCTTTCCTTTTAATCTCTGGCCGGCATTGAACTCACCAGCCTTTTTTTCTGCTAAACGGACAGATAATCCCTTTTCAACAATTTCTTTGAAAAGAACACTCTGATCCGCAGGATTTACTAATGAGAGCAGAGCCCGGGCATGTCCGGGTGAAAGTTCGCCATCGATTATAGCAAGCTGTATATCTTTAGGAAGTTTTAAAAGACGAATACTGTTGGCAACTGTCGACCTGTTTTTTCCAACACGTTTTGCCAGATCATCCTGATTTAATCCTATTTTTGTAATTAAATTCTGATAAGCTTCAGCTTCTTCAATAGGATTTAGATCCTCTCTCTGTATATTTTCAATTAATGCAATTTCTAATTTCTCTTCAGCAGAAAATTTCCGGACTATTACCGGAATATTTTTACATTCAGCTATTTGAGCAGCCCGGAATCTTCGTTCACCGGCAATTATTATATATTCTTCATCACTCCTCTTCTCAGCGATAACAGGCTGGATAATACCTTTGCTTTTAATGGATTCCGCCAGTTCCTTTAAGGATTCGGGATTAAAAGATTTCCTGGGCTGATCAGGATTAGTCCGGAGGAACATTAAATCAATATTCTGAATTCCTTTTTCAACCCTGTCATACCTCTCCTCGGGTTTTTGGAAATCATCATCCGGAATAAGAGCGGAAATCCCTTTTCCTAATACTTTTTTAGACACGCTCCAGCACCTCCTGAGCAAATTTTTCGTAACTCTTCGCTCCAACACAATCGGGCTCATATTGATTAATAGGTACTGAGTGGGACGGAGCTTCAGAAAGACGTACATTCCGCGGGATGATTGTACGGAAAACGCTTTCTTTAAAATAACTTGTTACTTCATGGACAACCTCGTTTGCAAGCCTTGTTCTGCTGTCAAACATCGTAAATACTATTCCGCCAATCTTCAGTTCAGGATTTAAACTGTGCTGGACACGTTTTATTGTCTGTAGAAGTAAACTTAATCCCTCCAAAGCAAAGTATTCACACTGCATAGGAATAATTACTTTATCAGCTGCGGTTAATCCATTTATTGTAAGGAGACCTAATGAAGGAGGACAATCAACAAAGATATAGTCCCAGGAATCTTCTATCTTCAGCAATACATTCTTCAGAAAAAACTCTCTATCAGATTCTTCAATAAGTTCAACGTTTGCTCCGGTAAGGTCAATACTGGAAGGAATCACATAAAGATTATCTACACTTGTTTTCTGAATTGCTGATTCCGGGTCCACATTTTTAGTCATAACTGAATAAATATTTTTAT
>Ga0272441_10005384_pt1 | contig 22308 bp, 19 predicted proteins | sample SSMProp6N_FD_193582 | JGI IMG/M metagenome (GOLD analysis project Ga0272441, IMG submission 193582) | Marine sediment archaeal communities from Little Sippewissett salt marsh, Falmouth, MA, United States - SSM-Prop-6N | ecosystem: Environmental > Aquatic > Marine > Wetlands > Sediment ... | reverse complement strand
TTTCACCGCACAAGACCCGCAAATAAACCTTTTGGCGGGATATTTGTGGCCAACGCTTTGGCCATGTAGATAATAATAGAACCCGCCAAAAAATTTATAATGCGGTATCGTTAGCGGCAAAAATTCGCAATTCCTCGCCAACGTCGGGAACCTCGCCGGGTGATGCTCAATCTGCGCAGAATTTGCTGCGAAGCGTTGGTAATGAGTTCGCACTCTTGCGAACATAAAAATATTTTTGTCTTCTTGCCGACGAGAACCCTCGCCCCCCTTGCAATCTATAATATATCACTTCCGTCTTTCGCACGTTGTGTCGAAAGACGGAGGTGATTTGAATGTATGAAACAGATTTTGTTGTATATGATGGCGTTGAGGTGCCTGTATCAGTTCTGCTAAGACCAGAACGCCATAATAGATACGGAACCATAGAAGACCTGCCTGAAGAAGAATTGGTAGACCCAGACGAGTTGGAACGCGTGGTGTACAAGCAGATGTGGTGGCCTATTCTTAGATTGCCGCAGCAGCGCTGGGAGTGTCCGATACGACCTAACATGGATGAGGACGGCAAGGTTAACTGGGGTGCGTTCGGCACCGTGGATTTTGAAAGCTATCGGCCGCAATTCAGCAAGCTGCGGTACAAGGTTCAAAAGCTCAAGGAACGACTCAAGGACCTGGTGATGACGTGTGAGATGATTCGCGACAGGATTCAGGGTTTGCCTATTCGAAAGATTCTGAAAAGGGTCAGGGAGGGTGTTCTCGACCCCGATGACATCAAGCATTGGGACATGTGGCAGCTTGCCCTGACCTACCTGCGAGCATATCATCTTCGACAAGAGATTGAGCGGTTGCAGCGAGTGAGCCGGCAGCAGCAGGAGGAAAAGACGCAGGAATTCTGGGCGTCGCTGGGGTGCTGAGGTGCCCCATTCTCTTCATAGAGGTGGTGCAGATGTGAGCGGCTCAGTGTAGGGCAGCAGAGCGGGTTCGACCTGGGCAGCACGCCGCTCCCTCATCCGGTCGCGGCGAAAAAAGCATCTCGTTAGGTGTCGAAGTCAGGTCGGGCTCTGGTTCATGATGGTATTGGGTTCAGGGATAAATCGCGTTCGTTAACGTATTCATGGGCATTATGGCTATGGTTCGCAGATGTATTCATAGTGGCATAGTTTGCGGGCGAGGTATGCCACGGGTTTGGCTCCAGTTCTTTATTGGGCAGAGTCCCGTTCTGGGTTTAGTATTGGCAAGGTTGTGGTACATGTTCGAGGTTGGCTGGTGTTAGATACCGATACGATATCGGTTCTGTAGGCAGAGGTGATACGGGTATGGGAGGTACATTTTCGGGGTTTTGAAAGGACGGTGAAAGTCTGTGAAAAGGACGTAAAAAGGGTCGGGCATGGTTGAGCAAGGAGTGCGTTGAAGTGCCTTCGGCACTTGGCGACTTTCCGCTTCGCTCCAAGTCACCGCCCGGCGCCGCTGACGCGTCGCCGGGAATAAAAGTAAAAAAACAAGCTTGCTACTGTCAGTTGTGGATGACAGAAGGTGCATGTGAGAGGTACTAAAAAAAGCGGATTTTGGGCTTTGTGAGAATCTGTAGGGAGTGTAGTCTCAGAAGTGTTTATATATCAAGGGGTTAGGTTGTAGTAAAGTTGTGAGAATCTTAATATAATAGTATGTAAAAGTCCCAGAAACGGAGCCTCACAAACTACCCAGATTAACGCCTGATAGTCGTTCGCGCTGGGCTGTTGGTGGACAGAAAGTGGATAAAACCGAAGCTGAAGATGAGGCCTAAGACATAACCCATCATCACGTTTGGGCGCGCGATATCCCGAGATTTTCATTCCTTGTCCAGGCACAGCCAACAGGTCTCCGCGAGCCACCGGTCGTACTCCAATGCAGCCAGCAGATCTTCCCTGTCCTTTGATGCTGCCCGGGCAAACTCGCCGGCCAAATAGGCCGCTTCTTTCTCGGCCCTCTCGCCGATGAGCCGGACAATTTCATCCTTTAGTGCACCCATTGTTGATCACCTCCGGGTACGGAAAGTGCGTCCATCTTCTTAAAGGTTGCGCTTTTTGGCCCGGTTATGTTTGCCACCTGCCAGTAGGTTCGAAAACCGAAAACTTTATAAAGGATTGGGCATTACTACTGTTCAAGAGAGAATTCATGGTGGCAAAATGTACCCAAACCAAATCATAGGCAAGCCGCATTTCGGCCCGGAATATGTACCTTACTTCTACGCATCAGGCCGCTTTATCTCGTATGATTTGCCACACGCAGGCGCCCGGGATGCGCGTTTTGTAACTACAGGCTCGTACGATTTTACCTCGGACTTGCTCCAACCAAGGGCATATTTTGTACCGCAGACCGTCGAGCACGTGATCCGAAAAGGATACCTTGCTGTTCCGAAATCGGACCCGGAGATAGCTATTATCTCCGACAAAAAGGATACAGCACGACTCGGTTTGGATGATGTGATCAGTCAGGTTCGCAACCGGCATGAACTCTATCAACAGAACATGTATGAGCTGGAATTAGCCAAGTGTTCGGTCATCAACAGCTTCTATCAGCACGAGGCCTATCACGGCCCTTCCGACAGCAGGATAGAGTATTCCATGAACAAAAGGCTCGATGAATTGTACGCAGACCAGCGAAAGGAGCGAACAGACCTGTGGCGAGATGTGTCCCGGTTGAGACTGCAATTACCGGAGAATGCCCAGCAGTATTTATCGGCATACCGAAAGGTTTCGATTCTTGAAAGTGACGAGGGTGATGCCAAATGATCACCCGGGCCCAGGAATTATGCCGGCAGCTCAAGCCGGTTTTAGGTACGAAGATTGATCGATTATGGTCGGCCTATTTGGCCGAATCGGATCCCGGCGGCAAAGCCGATATCGAGCAAACGCTCGAACTATTGGCAGCCAAACACCTGGGTAAAAGCTATGAACCAGACCGTTCGCCGTTTCCTCCGCCGCCGAAAAAGTTTGCGCAATCCGGCGATATCCGGATCGGGGATGTATCTTATGCAGGCCAAAAACTGTACCCGTTCTCGCTCAAAAGTGTACGTTTGAAAGAGCATATTCTGATCGCGGGAAGGAGCGGTTCAGGCAAAACGAATCTCACCTTTGTTCTTTTAGAGGAAATCATCCATCGCGGGATTAAGGTGGTCGCCCTGGACTGGAAGCGAGGCTATCGGGACCTCATGTGCCGTCACAAGGCGCTTCGAGTCTACACTATCGGCCGCAAGTTCTCACCCTTTCGGTTCAATCCTTTGATCCCTCCAGCGGGCTGTGAGCCGCATCTCTGGATCAAGCTGATTGTCGATGTGATTGCCTCGGCGTACCTGGGCGGTGAAGGTGTCATCAGTCTATTGGTGGCGGGATTGGATCACCTCTATTCTCAATTCGGGGTCTTTGATCGTACCCAACGAGGCTGGCCCACGATCACCGATCTACTCGCCTGGCTTCGCACGGCCAAGCTAAAAGGCCGAGCGGCCATGTGGCAAGCATCAGCGGAAAGAATACTCTTGGGGATGACCTACGGCGAGTTCGGCGCTGTTTTGAATACCCAGAATAACAGCCATGTGGCTGAGCTTTTGGATCACAATGTAGTTCTCGAGATGGATGGTTTGTCGAGTTCGTCGGACCGGGTGATGTTCTCCGAAGCCTTGACGTTGTACCTGTATCGATACCGTTTAGCCCAGGGGCCACAGGACAAATTGACCAATGTGATCATACTTGAAGAAGCTCATAATCTATTGCTCAAAAAATCCAATGAATCTAAGGAATCCGTACTGGAAACATCGATTCGAATGGTCCGGCAGTACGGCCTCGGCTATATATTTGTGGATCAATCGGCATCGCTTTTGAGCAAAGTGGCCTTCGCGAATTCCTACGCAACGATCGCTTTGAGCCAGAAGTTACGCTCCGATATCCAGACGATTGCTTCGGCGATGAACCTGACGGATGAACAAAAGCAGGCTCTGAATACGCTGCCCATTGGTACCGCAGTGGTTCGTTTAGCGGATGAGCACCCCGAGCCCTTCCTCGTTAAAATCCCTCTTTGCCCGATCCAAGAAGGATGCGTATCGGATTCGGCGATTGGAGCCAAATGGGGTAGTAATTACGCTGATACCAAGTCAAATAGAACTGGACAATCTAATTCGACGGCAGTTTCAGTTGTTCCACTCCAAGATAAAAAGGAAGGAAATAACCGGAATAACCTCAATGATAATGATAATAATACCCGCCCACCATCCCCCAGGGAATCAAAAGAAAATAATAAAGGTCCTTCTGATTCTGTACCAAAACCACCCAGTAAAAAGAGGTCTCGCGATGAAATAAGGTTTCTCGCTGATGTGGTTGCTCGGCCGTTATCGACAACGGTCTCGCGATATCAACGGTTGAATCTGTCCCGTCGGCGTGGCAATGCGGTTCGTGAAGCGCTTGCTTCTGCCGGCGTCATTGAACGTGTTGTGATCGCCACACGTTCCGGTCAGGTTGTCCTTTATCAACTGGCGGACTTCGGTCGAACAATCTGCTCTTCGCACCAAATCGATCCCGGCCCCCGGCCGCGTGAGAGCCTGGAACACAAGTTCTGGGTCAACAGAACTGCCAGGCATTTTGAACGAGAGGGCTATGAGATCAAATGCGAGCACCCGGTAAAAGGAAACGGGGCGATTGACATTCTGGCTACGAGACCAGGTCAGCGAGTCGCCGTCGAAATCGAGACTGGCAAATCGAACATCAAAGAGAATCTGAACAAAATCAAGGACGCTGGGTTTGACCGGATTGTACTGATGGCTACGTCACCCGTTGCTGTTTCAGCGTGTCAAAAGGCCGTTGATTCGAGTGAAAGAAGACAGGCGCCGACTGTGGAATTGATCAGCTGGTTGGATGTTTGATGTGCCCAAGGGGAGCAGCCTTGTTGGCGCAGCAACGGAGATTTGATACGTTGCTGCTGTTTTTGAGCCAATTTGGGGGGGGCATCGTCCTTGTTGTACTATGCGCTTTAAACGCGTCCTTTCGTAACGCATTGTTATAAATAAACTTAAGATAACAATAGGCTCCATATCATTTCTCATGTCTCCGTTTTGGTACTATCTGATTCAAGAAACACTTATGCCAATGGCCTGACACGGGAAAAGTGACGATACAATGGAGATAATGAAAAAACCATGGATCTACAAACGCAAGAACGTCAAAGGCTGGTGGTGCGGGTGGTATGAAAATGGCAAGCGGAAGGCCAAGGCACTTCCTACCAAGGCCTTGGCCGAGCACTATCGGCACATCAAATATGCTCAACTCAATTCAGATGTCTTCACGAGTGTCATTGACTTCGATTGGCGCCAGATTCTGGACGAATACACACGCTACAAGCGAGTGAAAGGTCTCGAGGAATCGTCGATCTACGAAGTCGTTTTGACACTGCGACATTACGAGCGATTAATCAGTCCGAACTCATCAAAAGATATTACACAGCAAAATCTGGACACCTTTGTTCTGAAACGAAGTGGAGAAGTTAAGAAGAATACTTTGAATAAGGACATAAAAAACTTGTACGCATTCCTGAGGTGGGCTGCTAACAACCGTTTCGTTGCCCCAGATTTGAAGATCAATAAGGTAAAAGTGGCACCAAAACCTGTCACGTCCCTATCATCGCAACAGGTCAAAAAACTTCTTACAATAGCCTCGAAATACCCGACTCTGCGTCTGAGAATACTATTGGCCGTGACTACAGGACTTCGACAAGGTGATATCCAAGTCATTCATATTGGTGACATACAATTTGACCGGAGCATCATAGCGACTCGGAATCGCAAGGCAAAAAAAGTGATGCCGGAGCGACCCGTTCCAGAACCCATCATGACCGAGTTGTCCAACTATGTCGCCACACTTCCGGAAGGGAAAGAACGGCTTTTTTCAGATAAGTTTAGTCCAAAGAAATGGGAGAAGGTAAGAAGGGCAATGGGATTACCCAAGTTGCAGTTCCAAGAATTGCGAAAGACATTCGCCTCCCTATTAGCCCAAAGGGGCGTGTCCACCGCAGTAACCCAGCGATTGCTGGAACACTCCAGCCCACAACTTACGAATGACGTATATACCAATGTTGATCCGGTACTACGCCAGGCAGTCAGTCTTTTACCGGTGGCTGACTGGTTGTGATAGATTGTCACCCCCTTATTCTTTATCATTGACGGACCAGGAAGATTGTAAAGTCCTTTTTTGCACTTTGTCATTATAGTGTTTTTCAACCTAACGCTCAGAGTATGCCCTGCAGCCGACGTAGTAAGCTAAACGGTCGTTTCTAGCCCTGCTCGAATCCACTCATAGGCCTTGTAGATTTCGCTGAGGTCAAAGTACTTAATTCGTGCTCTTGTGAAGGGCTTGCAAAACAGGCTCATGCCCTTTTCCCATTTTTTGTCGCCTACCATAGCTAAAGATTCGATATCAGAAAAGTGCCGGATGTCAAACTTGATGTCTTCCCAGAGTGCACCGGCATCCCAACCGTGAAAATCGCGCATCTCAAACACCATTCTGATCTTTCCGAACTTCAGGATAAGTTCCTCGACTTTTGGTACAAAGGACTTGTAGTCATCTCTGGTGAGTTTCTCGGTAACACTAATGATCAGAATCTTGCCGGCATCTTCTTCAAAAAGTTCAATAGCCATATTGGATCTCCTTTCGTATGATTATTGTTACCTGTCTTTTGTTATTTATGTGTTTTTGACTGTTTAAAATACGCATGATAACCTTTAGCGTGGACGTCACTTTTTTCTTGTTAACAATCCGGCTTTTTCAACGTCAAAGATATGCAGCGCCCCAATCTCGATCCAGTCATTGACCAGAAACCAAACCAAAGCATATCCCCAGACGAGTGCCGCCCAACCCCAGCCGATTGGAGTCATGAACAGGCCGTAGACCGCCACCAATGTAGCAATCAATTGAGTAGCTATGACCGCTCCAAGCAACGTAATGGAAGGTCTGTCTTTCCAGAAATGTCCCCGAGTGCGGGTAAGGAATATAGTAAGATGACCCGCCACAGAAAGCTTAAGATACATGAGAGTCTGAATGGTCTGCCGGTCAAGTTTGAAGATACGTTCACCGAGGTAAAAAAGACCGAACGACGCGACGACGCCGGTAATACCCAGTGCAGTGGCCACTCCAAGCACACGACGCATGTTCCAGGCTTCAGGCACGTTTGAGGCGTGAGCCCTATCAAAAGCTATTGAAAGAATAGCCCCATCATTAAGCAAAGCCAATAGAACGATCATTATTGCCGTCACCGGATAAAAGTTGAATACCAGTATACTCAGTGTCATGAATAATAGGACACGAATGGTCTCGGCAATACGATATGTCGCATAGCTGTTCATTCTCTGGAATATCTTGCGACTTTCCCGGATGGCGTCAGTAATGACGGATAATCCCGGCGTCAATAATACAATGTCGGACGCCGTTCGAGCGGCATCCGTAGCGCCCGAAACGGCGATGCCGGCGTCCGCCTTTTTTAAGGCGGGTGCGTCGTTGACACCGTCGCCAGTCATGCCAATGATATGACCCTGCTTTTGTAAAACCTCGACGATGTGGTATTTGTGTTCGGGAAATACCTGAGCGAAGCCATCGGCCTTCTCGATAGATTCCGCTAATTGACCTGTTTCGTGGTGCTTCGTGTCACCGAATACCTGGGCATCGAGGACATTCATGCCCAATCCGATCTGGTGCGCAATTTCTTTACCGATAGCCACTTGGTCTCCGGTCACCATCTTCACATCGACTCCCATTTGTCGGGTAGCCGCGATGGTGTCTTTGCAGTCATCACGAGGTGGATCCGAGAGAGCGAGGAGACCTAAATATTGCCATTTATCGTCTTCATCCGTTTTGGCAATGCCCAAAGAACGGTATCCTTTCGAGGCAAATTCGTTCACCGTTTTCTCCATCTCGTCCTTGATTTCCGATTTATTTGTCGCGAGTTCGAGAATAACTTGAGGAGCTCCTTTACTGACTTTAAAGGTTTTAGCTTCCTTGTCTTTCACAGTCGCTTCGGTTCGTTTGTGAACAGGATCGAAAGGCTGGAAATGGACTATCTGGTAGCCTTTGAGGACTTTATCATCCTGCAATCCGTTGATAACCGCCATGTCTATTGCATCCTTATCTTCACTCCGTGAGGCAAGGGCTCCACTAAGAATAATCTGCTCTTTGGCCACGCCGTTCAGGCTAACAGTATCACTAAGAGTTAGCTTATTTTGTGTCAACGTTCCCGTCTTGTCCGAACAGAGAATATCAATACCGGCAAGCTCCTCAATGGATGCCAGCCGACGGACGATAGCCTGTTTGGCCGCCAGCAGTCGAGCGCCGACGGCCATAGTTACTGAGAGTACCGTCGGCATGGCCACAGGGATCGCCGCGACCGTTAGCACTAAAGCAAATCGCAGCGTGGTCAACATACTTTCATGGCGGAACAAGGCCGTTATAAGGATCAAGGCCACTAAGACTACGGCGAGAATGATAAGGTAATCGCCGATTTTCAAGACGGCCTTTTGGAAGTGACTGCCAGCTTTGGCCCCCTCGACCATTTGCGCCGTTTTAGCGAAATAGGTCTTGGCTCCAGTCGCATAGACAATCGCTTCTATCTCTCCCTGGTTCACGATAGAACCGGAATAAACGTTGTCTTCCGTCTTGCACTCGACGGGCAACGATTCTCCCGTGAGTGTGGATTGGTCAACTTCTATCGGATCACCTTCCAGCAGTTTAGCGTCGGCCGGTATGATATCTCCCAGACGCAAACGTATGATATCCCCGGGAACCAACTCTCGTGCGGAAATGGTTTTCCACCGGCCGTCCCGTCGAACGCGGGCTTCCAGCGCCAGTTTTTTCTTAAGTGCTTCGATAGCATTGCCGGCCTGGAATTCTTCCCAGAAACCGACAATAGCGTTCATTACTAATAAAACCGATATAACGATGAAATCCGCCCAGTGGCGTACAATGGCGGACAGAATAACCGCCGCTTCAATCATCCACGGGATCGGCCCCCAGAAATAACTCAGAAACTTTAGGAAAGGATTTTCTTTTTCTTCCGTTAATTCGTTATATCCATACTTGCTTATGCGATTACTGGCTTCGGAATCACTCAGCCCTGTTTCAGGTGAAACTTTCAATTCGGACCTGAGATCGTCTATCGTCTTACTGTTATCTATCTGTTTCATAATGCTTTCCAATTTTCCTCGAATCAAATTTACAAGTTTCTAATTAGCACGTTTCACTTTCTTCTACGTTCCTAAAGGAAATGTCGAAACAGGGAAATTCCCCGATTGCAGGCAAGTAAAACACCCAATCAATGAATCGAATCGTGGTCGAGTTCTGTCAGCACTGTATTTTCAGTAATCCCTTATTGCTTTCTTTGGGACTTGTTTTTAGAATGATTTTTTATTCGTGCGTCGCATCATTTGATGGAAATCGTGTGACGCTCCGGCCCAGTGAACCAATGATTTGGTGACCGAGTTCTATGCGATTAGAACGATTAAAGAAAATACTTATTGCATGCTGTTACCTTTCGGTCCTCGTCGGTCTGTACGTCGTCAGATTACACAGCTATCTACTTTTTCACAGCATTGTCGAGATATTCAGCGTTTGCGTTGCATTCGCCATTTTCATGGTCGTTTGGAACAGCCGGCGTTTTATGCAAAACGACTACTTGCTCTTCATTGGCATAGCCTATCTTTTCATAGGGGGCCTTGATCTGATTTATATGTTGGCTTACCCTGGAATGAAAGTCTTCCGAGGCTATGGACCAAACTTATCGAACCAACTATGGGTTTCTGCCCGATATCTGGAGAGCCTGTCCCTTCTGGTAGCACCTTTCTTCATTAGACGACGGCTACGCATCAACATTACCATCCCGGTATATGTCTCGCTGTTCACTGTTCTGATATTGTCCATTTTCTATTGGGAAATATTTCCAGCTTGCTTTGAAGAACAGAACGGCCTGACCATGTTCAACAAAATCAGTGACTTTGTAATAATTAGTATTCTACTTGCTTCTCTCATTCTATTGTTTCGAGAACGGGACAACTTCGATCCGAAAGTGTTGCAGTTCTTATCGTGGTCTATTGGTTTCACCGTACTATCTGAGCTGATATCCACCATGTACACGAGACCATACGAAGCTGCTGACATGATCGGACATCTCCTCAAGCTCATTTCATTCTATCTGATCTACAAGGCCCTAATCGAAATTGGGCTAAAAGAACCCTACAACCTTCTGTTCAGAGACTTGAAACAGAGCGAACAGGAGCTTCAAAAGGCTCGGGATGAACTGGAAGAGAGAGTCCAGCAACGCACTGCAGAACTCGCTCAGAGTGAGGAAAGATTCCGGTTGATGGCGGAGACGATTCCAGATGTCTTTTGGATAAGTACGCCGGGATTGGAGAGAATGCTCTATGTGAGCCCGGCATATGAAAAAATTTGGGGACGGAGTCTGAAGAGTCTATATGAGTCACCCAAGTCCTTCACTGATGCTGTTCACCCGGAAGATATGAACAGAGTGGTGACAGTTTTGAGCGATCAATCGAAGGGATTCTGGAAACTGGAATATCGTATAAGAACGCCGGATGGCTCAATCCGTTGGATTATGGACAGAGGTTTTCCGGTTCATGATAGCCAAGGCCAAGTGTGTCTGATGACGGGAGCGGCCATGGATATTACGCAACTCAAGCTCACAGAGAATGAGCTACAGGAAAGCTATAGGAGAATGGACGCGTTTTTCGAACACACAATTACTCCTTTAGTATTCCTTGATAAAGAATTTCGTTTTATTCGGGTCAATGACGCCTATGCGAGAGCGTGTCAAAAGGATATATCGGAATTTGCCGGCCGTAATCATTTCGAGCTTTACCCTCACGATGAAAACCATCGTATTTTTAAACAAGTCGTCAAGACCAAAATACCATACCAGGCGGTATCCAAGCCTTTTTCCTTTCCGGATCATCCTGAATGGGGAATTACTTATTGGGACTGGTCGTTAGTACCTATACTCGATAACAACGGAGACGTGGAATTCCTCGTTTTCTCGCTGAAAGATGTGACTGAGCGGAAGCGAGCCGAAGAAAAGATTTTTGCTGACCAGGAACAACTCAGGGCCATGTCAGCGGAATTATTAATGGTTGAGGAGCGTGAGCGACGTAACATAGCCGTAGAATTGCACGACTCAATTGGTCAGATACTGGCTTTTCTCAAAATAGAACTCGGAGAATTGCAGCGCTCCGGATCATCCCAAGAATCTATCCAAACGGTACGACATATTCGAGAGCAGGTTGAGCAGGCAATCAAGCAGACCCGAACACTGACTTTTGAGATGAGTCCCCCCGAGTTATACACCCTTGGTTTGGAACCTGCACTCAGCGAACTCGCACGACGATTTACTGAGGCCAGAAACCTCAAGTGCTTTGTTGAGCAAAGTGGCCAATCCAAATCGTTGACCAATCATACGAACGTTCTGCTCTATCGTTCTGTTCGTGAACTTTTGATAAACGCTGCCAAACATGCCTGGGCCAAGGCTGTAAAAATAAACTTGTGTTGGTCAAATGATAAGGTTGAAATTACCGTCGAAGATGATGGTACGGGTTTTAATCCAGATGACCTTGACAGAACTCAAGTCGGTCACCCGACAGGTTTTGGATTGTTCAGCATTCGCGAAAGACTGATACATTTCGGCGGCTCGCTCGATATTCAGTCCTGCAAAGGTAAAGGAACAAGAATCACCTTATCAGTGCCTGTGGAAGGCAAAAATCCAGGAAAAAGGAGTGTAGAACTATGAGCATCCGAGTTATTTTAGCCGATGACCACGCCATTGTACGCCACGGTTTAAGCAAGCTAATTCAACAGGAGAAGGATATGGAAGTTGTTGCTCAAGCTCAGGATGGACATTCGACTGTAGAGCTGACAAGAGAACTGTCGCCCGACATGGTGATCATGGACATAGGAATGCCGGATCTGAACGGTATCGAGGCAACACGTCAAATTGTTCGGGATTTTCCGCAAGTAAAGATTATTGGGCTGTCGATGCATTCCGGCCAGAAATTCGTCACCGAAATGCTCAAGGCCGGGGCTTCGGGGTATTTACTGAAAGATTGCGCTTTGGAAGAGCTGACTACCGCAATTAAAACAGTTGTGGCCGGAAAGATTTACCTTAGTCCCGGGATCACGGATATTGTCGTAGAGAACTTTGTGCGTCATTCTGAGGACACGGAGACATCAGCATTTTCATTGCTATCGCAAAGGGAACGAGAAGTGTTGCAACTCATGGCCGAAGGTAAAACAACGAAACAGATCGCACGACACCTTTATATTAGTCCCAAGACTGTGGAGGGACACCGACTACGGCTTATGGCTAAGCTGAAAATGGATAGTGTAGCGCAGCTTACGAAATATGCCATCCAGGAAGGTTTAACTTCCCCGGAACCATAGTCTTACGCCGGATACTGTCTCTCACATCGTATTTATCCCACATTGCGATAGATTGCCATAGAGCAATTGCGAGGTCCCAATCGAGTAACTCCCCTATATAACCATCAGGTAGCAAAATCGTATTTTGTTCTAAGAGTCCAAGTGACGGACATGTGAACAGCTTATGGTGTAATGGTGGTTGTATGTTGTTAGAGGAGTCTTGAAACATGATTAGAAACCTTCAGCCCAAAAAGATCGCATTTATCTCATCTTTTCTACCCAGAAAATGTGGTATCGCTACGTTCACCTCTGATTTGATCAAAAATGTCAGAACCGCCGGAGGAGTGGAATTTTCTCCATCTGTCTTCGCGATGCAATCAGGAGATGAGCATACATATAGTCAGCCGGTGGAATTCGTCATCAGGAGAGATGTTGCCGCCGATTATATCGACGCCGCCGATTACTTAAATTCGAAAAGGGTTGACATCGTATCACTCCAGCACGAGTTTGGCCTTTTTGGCGCTGAAGCCGGCTTATATATCACCTTGCTGCTTGAACGCATCAAAGCTCCTGTGATAACAACTCTACATACAATTTTAGAGAAACCCTCTCCGTGGTACTTCGATGCACTTATGGAGGTGTGCGAAGCTTCTGAGACGATAGTTGTTATGAACGAGCGTGGCGTCGATATGCTTATGGACATATATGCTGTACCGGAAAGAAAGATCAGACTCATTCCTCATGGAATACCCGATATGCCGTTCCTTCGAGCGAGTTCGCGCCGACGGAGTCTGAGCTTATCCGGGCGTAAAATCATACTGACTTTCGGGCTAATCGGTAGAAACAAGGGCATAGAAGTCATGCTTAAGGCTATGCCGGCTATTGTCAGAACTCATCCTGAGGTTTTATATATCGTTTTGGGAACGACACATCCGGAAGTAGTGAAGAACGAAGGGTACTCATATCGTGAGGAGCTTTTTCAACTCGTAGAGGAGTTGGGACTTCAAAATCACGTCGTTTTTCACGAAAAGTTCGTGTCCGATACGGAATTGCAGGAATTTCTCTATGCGTCAGATATATATGTCACTCCGTATTTATATAAAGAGCAACTGACCAGCGGCACACTCGCTTTTGCCGTGGGGACAGGCAAAGCCGTCGTTTCTACACCCTACTGGGCGGCGGAGGAACTGTTAGCAGAGAATCGTGGGAAACTCGTTGCGTTCGGGGATTCGGAACAGATGGCGTCGACTGTTATCGAATTACTCGATGATGATACAGCCCTTAGTCAAATGCAATTGCGGGCGTATCAATATGGAAGAGCGATCACCTGGCCGAAGGTCGGCCGGGCATACTGGAATCTTTTGACGCACTTCGAACAACCCACCATGGAGACAGCGGTTCCCGAACGATATCCAGATATTAAGGAATTACAGCCCGTTATGAGTGCGGGCGCCGACATCGATCATTCAATGTCATTATCAAGCTAAATGGAAGAATAGAAGGTGAGACCATGAGTCATACACAAACATCCTGGTTTGTATTGCATTTACCGGAGTTGGGCAAGGCATTTGAGAATTTCTATCAAAAATGCAATGAAAATGGTGTTCTCGATAAGAAAACCAAAGCGTTGGTTATGGTGGCGCTGACCTCGGTTTTCCATGCTCCGAACCAAACAGAAGAGCACCTTCAACGTGCACTCGATGCAGGAGCGACAAAAGAAGAAATCACGGAAGTTCTGCTCATTGCGGCGGCTGAAAGCGCATGGACACAACTCATCTCAGAACAACAAACCTACCATAAGTATTTGGGTGGAAAGAAGAATGACGTGTAGAAATACCCTTAAGAAAGCAATGGATGCCAAAATAATCCGAGTAACTTAAAGGATGTAATGCCCTCTGAAAATGGAATAGTTGAGAACGTTTAAGGACGACCGCACGAAATGGTACAAGCTAAAGAATGTTGCGTCCTGTGGTATATGAATACGAAAGGAGTAAACCATGAATCTTTCAAGCAAAAAAATGTTTCTACTCTTGATCCTTGTAATTTTGGTGGTTCGACCACATGCCCTTATGGCCGTCGAACGACCCAACGCAGAGACAATCCGGTATTGGGTTAAAGACGCGATCGGTGAAGACTTGTACATGGATCCCTCCGGGATCATAGTGGATGTATCCGATGGAATTGTCACTCTGTCCGGCACCGTGGAGAATCTCACAATGAAGAAATATGCGACTAAGGAGGCTAAAAAGATACGAGGTGTTTTGGGTGTCGTCGATAAGCTTCGGGTCATGCCCAGCTACCGCGTGGACGAAGATATTGCCCGGGACGTTCGTCGTCGCATCGCGCATAGCGCCGTCATCGAATCCAGAGACATCCATGTGAGCTGCACACGAGGCACCGTCGAGCTGACTGGAAAGGTCGCCAGTTGGTCTGAACGAGAAGAAGCCGATCTCCTTACCGGCGAAGTCCGAGGCGTTAAAAACGTACAGAATTTCCTATCGTTGAGCTGGGCTAGGAGACGTTCTGATGAAGCGATTAGGAAGGATGTCGTCGCCACTCTCCATCGTGATGTTTATCTCGCGGACCTTCCTATCGATGTCTCGGTGGAAGACGGTGCCGTTATATTGACCGGGAGCGTGGGAAGCAACTATGAAAAAGATCGGGCTAATTACATTCGATGGATAAACGACGTCAAGGGTCTGAAAAATAAATTACAAATAAAATGGTGGGAGAGGAAAGGAACACGGACGAAGACTCTATTCCCAACCGATAATGAATTATGCGACGCTGTGACGCATGCACTTACTCTAGATAGTCGACTTGAACCGCTCGACCTTGTGGTCAAGGTGTTTCATGGGCATGTTACACTCGATGGATCCGTAGCCAATACCTACCAGAAACAAATGGCCGGCGCCGATGCACGCAATGTGATCGGTATCGCATGGGTCACAAACCATCTGGGTATAAGAACTGTAAGACGCGATGATTCGGACATCCGTGACGAAGTGACTTTCGATTTTTCTACGGATGATGCGCTCTGGGATCAGAAGATCGACGTGAAGGTCAACGAAGGTGTTGTCACCCTTTCGGGTAAAGTTGACACCGGCTATGAAAGAGTGCATGCCACTACGGTTGCGTCACGCATCCGCAGTGTCAAGGAGGTCGTGAACCATGTTCGCGTGGATTGGACACAGGAGTATGCGGATGCCATGGTTAATAAGAAGATCTGGGACCGTATCAAATCAAACTGGTTGCTCTCCCCTGTAAAGGACGAGATTAAAGTTAATGTGCGGAAGGGAGTTGCGACTCTAACAGGCACCGTTTTCAACTGGGGTGAACGTAGAGAAGCGGAACGTGTTGCCCTGAAAACACGTGGCGTTCGTCTTGTCGACAACCAGTTACATGTTAAGGGATACAACTATCCATATGAAGATTGGAAGATACCGGATCCTATTGCCCCTTCGTGGACCTATCATGACGTGGATCCGTATGGGAGTTAAGTTGCGTTCGGCTTTCAACCGACAATCTCAGATACCATCTTCATACAGTTGAAAAGCCCGTATATTCAGAAGATTAGATAAGTAAACCAGTCAATATTGGAAAGGTTAGAACCATGAAAGAACTCAACGCAACAGTAGGTGTTTTCGACACGCATGATGCAGCCGCCGAGGCTGTCAAAGAATTGAATAAGGGTGGATTCCCTATGAAAAAGGTGTCCATTATTGGAAAAGAACTCGAAAAAGTTGAAGACATGCAAGGCTATTACACGTGGAAAGATCCGGCGAAAACAGGGGCGGGTATAGGGGCCTTCTGGGGTAGTATTTTCGGCATACTGGTCGGTATCGGATTTGTTGTCCTACCGGGCATCGGCGGAGTGTTTATTGCAGGCTCGCTGGCCGCCGTTGTGCTCGGCGGTCTCGAAGGGGCTGCGGTGGGTTCCGTTGGAGGCGGTCTCTTTGGTGCTCTGCTCGGATTGGGCATAGGCAAAGACAAGGTGATCAAGTACCAACAGAATCTGGAGGCAGGGAAGTACCTTGTAGTCGCGCATGGTAAGACCGAAGAGGTTAACAAAGCCAAGGAGATTCTTGAAGGCACCAAGGCGAGCCATGTGGAAGTCCACGTATAACCTCTTGCCAATGCCTGATCTTCATACGAGTGGATGTGGAAGTGAGACCAGGATGCTTCAGAAACTAAACACAACTCCCGGCAAAATCATAGGTTTTAAATTTTCCGGCACATTAACTGACAAAGATTACAAGTCTTTCGCCGCTCAGGTCGAGCAAGCCGTGGCAGACAAGGGTAAGATCAGATTGCTCTTGATGATGGATTACCCACAGCAATTAACGTTAAAAGCTGTCTGGGATAGTGTTCTTTTCTGGACTAAGCACATTGAGGACATCGAACGACTCGCCGTTGTTGGCCAGAAATCATGGGAAAAGTGGATCGAACGCTTGGAACAGACGTTCATAAAGACCCAAGTATATTACAGCCAATTGTCTCTCGAAGAAGCCTTGACTTGGCTCGGTGCCTGAAACAGCGTATGAACAACAAACAAGTATTGCTCGTGACAAGTGCTCCGTAGTATCGGCAGGTGAGCAAGGTAGATCGCTGGCCACACGAGCCGAACTTTATATGTATCAGGGAATGATTTGAGAAATAAATACAATGTCCGATATAGTCAATTCAGAAAACCGGTTGAGGTTAGACATTGCCCTACTTCGGGGTCGATCCTTCCAATACGAGAGAGACGGGATCCGCCTGCTTGGCCCGACATCAAGTATTTCAGAGGACACAATCAAGCATAATCCCCATATCTCCGGGTTTTCCCCGATACGTATATTAGCACAGGTAAGTTGAAACCTGATGAAAAAAACAAAGGAGCAGTAAAATGGTCGAGACAAGCACATATCATCAGCCCGGTGTTTTACGGGTGTTACAGAGCAAAGAAGAGACGAAGGCGTTCTATAATAAGATCGCCAAGGTCTATGACACTCTTGCAGAACATTCCGAAGCGCCCGTGCGTAAGGCGGGACTCGAAATGCTCCGTGCACAACCAGGCCAGAAAGTCCTTGAGATTGGCTTTGGGACCGGTCACAGTCTCATTGAGCTGACGCGATCCGTTGGCTTAACCGGTAAGGTGTATGGCATCGATCTGTCCGAGAAGATGGTTGAGATTTCTCAAAATCGCGCTAAGGAGGAAAATTTGGAGGATCGGATTGAGTTGTCCTGTGGGGATGCTTTGCAGCTTCCTTATGAATCGGAGAGTATGGATGGTATTTTTATGAGCTTCACACTTGAGCTTTTCGATACCCCCGAGATCCTTTTCGTGCTCGATGAATGCCGGCGAGTACTGAAGACCGGAGGCCGGATCGTCGTCATCGGTATGTCCCGTGTTTTGCCCGAAGGATTGGTCATGGGAATTTTCGAGTGGACGCATCGCCATTTTCCGAACTTTCTCGACTGTCGTCCCATTCTGGTGCGGCAGGCTCTTGAGGACTCAGGTTTTGAAATCTATGAATCTAAGATAATGAAAATGTGGATTAGCGTTGAGGTTGTCTGCGGCATCAAATGCACAAATTGCGTTAATCAAGCTGAGAAGGGCTTGCCTGCCAAAAAGATGATCTCTTGTTAAAAGTAACAAAGAGAGCTGTGTATGCGCTCAAATTCAACAATCTCAGTTGAGAAAAGGAGAAGTATCATGAACGCACAAAGTAGAAACAAAGAGAACACAATTAGAAGCATGGTTTTCATAATGACGGCATTAGTTCCCCTGGTATCTCTGACAAGCCCGGCTCTCGCTCAGTCACGAGCGAATGCAGCCCGGGAACTCTCCAGCGCCTTTTCGGCGGCATCCAAAGCGGCAATGCCTGCAGTCGTTTCGATCAAAGTAGAAAAAGCGATCGAAACCGGTCCGATGACGTTCGGAGCACCCTATGGATATAACGATCCATTCGGGCTCTTCGATGACGATCTTCTGAGGAAATTCTTCGGTGACAGAATGCCGCAACAGCAGCAACAGCAAGCTCCGAGAAAGTACTATGAGCGAGGCCAGGGATCAGGGTTCATTATCAGCAAGGACGGCTATATCCTTACGAACAACCATGTCGTGGGAGACGTCGATAAAATCACGGTGGAACTCAAGGATGGCCGCAAGTTTGAAAACGCTAAGCTAATAGGTACTGATCCGGATTCCGAGGTGGCGTTGATTAAAATTGACGGTGACAACTTCCCCGTGTTGCCGATGGGGAACTCGGATAAGATTGAAATCGGCGATTGGGTGATCGCCATTGGCAATCCCTTTGGTTTGAATGAGACGGTTACGGTCGGAGTGATTAGTGCTGTGGGCCGGAGTAACGTTCACATCGCCGCTTACGAAGACTTCATCCAAACCGACGCCGCTATCAATCCGGGCAATTCCGGTGGACCGCTGATCAATCTGGACGGACAGGTCATCGGTATCAACACGGCGATTTTCAGTCAAAGCGGCGGCTATATGGGCATTGGTTTTGCCATCCCCATCAATATGGCCCGCAATATCGAGAAACAACTGAAAAGCCACGGCAAGGTGACGCGCGGCTACTTGGGTATTGCTGGTCAGGATATCACGCCGGAGATGGCTCAACTCCTTCAGCTCAAAGGCGATCAGGGGATAATTGTGGCCAGTGTAGAGAAAGACTCCGCCGCCGACAAGGCCGGCTTGAAGAGCCATGACGTGCTTTTGGAAATGAGCGGCAAGAAAATTGAATCCTATGATTCCTTCCGCAATGAAGTGGCGATGCTCACTCCCGGCAGTAAAGTTGTATTTAAGGTTATGAGAGATGGGAAAACCCGCGAAATCGCTGTAACACTCGCAGAACGCCCGATGACAATGGCACAAAGCAATCAACCCGAAGGTCGGCAACAATCACAGGAGACTCTGGGGATCGAGGTGCAAACTGTCACTAAAGACCTTGCAGAACGATTTGGCTACGCACTCGGTGACGGTGTTATTGTAACACGTGTTGCTTCGGGGAGTCCTGCTGCTAATGCGGGGATCCAGCCCGGCGATTTGATCCAGAGCGTTAATCGTGAGCCAGTCAACACAGCGAATGAATTCGAGAAGGCAATAGCAGCAACAAAGGGCAACAAAGTTTTGTTGCTTGTTAAACGGGGCCAATACTCACAGTTCATCGTTGTGGAATTTAGCAAATAACCGAAATCACAAAACACGCACAAAAACAACACTGTGAAGGCAGACGTTCCTGGAGGTGTTGAACAATGTTGAATCTAAAGAGAATACTTTATCCCACAGATTTCTCTGAATACTCCTTAGCGGCCTTGCGGTATGCGGTCGCTCTGGCTCAGCAGAACGATGCCGAGTTGTACTGTCTGCACGTCGTGGAAATGCCTACAGAGGAGTATCTCACAGGAGATTACATGGTTCCTTTGAATGTACCTCATGTCCCTGAGGACAAAATCTTGCGAACGGCGAGGGCCAGAATGGATAGATTCGTGTCTGAGCATCTCTCCAAAATCGACAAGCTAACGCCAAGGGTACTTACAGGGACTCCTTTTGTTGAGATAATCCGCTACGCTAAAGACCAATCTATCGACTTGATCGTCATAGGGGCGCATGGACATAGTGCGTTAGCAGCAATGCTGCTTGGCAGTGTAGCCGAAAAGGTCGTACGAAAGGCGCCTTGTCCCGTATTGACAGTCAGAGATCCCAGTCACAAATTTGAGGCGCCCTGATGAATAATCTCATCCAAAGAGTAGATCCCGGTATTGGGTTGCTTTTCGGAGTTTCGGTTATGCCTTTTAAGGAGATATGAAAATGTTTGGAAAACGAATACCCTTGTTTAAGTTATTGGGCTTCACAGTCAATATCGATCTATCATGGCTCATTCTGGCAGTTTTGGTCACTTGGTCTCTAGCAAAGGGTCTTTTTCCACACTATTTTCCCGGCCTCTCAAATCAAGCGTATTGGTGGATGGGCATCGCCAGTGCTATCGGGTTGTTTATGTCGATTGTTTTTCACGAATTCTGCCACTCGATAGTCGCAAGACATTTCTGTCTGCCGATGAAAGGAATTACCTTATTTATCTTCGGTGGTGTGGCCGAGATGGAATCGGAACCTCAAAGTCCTAAAGTGGAGTTCCTGATGGCGATCATGGGGCCAGTCTCAAGCGTTCTGTTGGGTGCGGCGTTCTATCTTGCATCCATGGCAGGAAAAAACGCGGGATGGCCGACACCCGTCAACAGTGTGCTCCAATATCTGATGGTGATCAACTTTGTTCTTGCCAGCTTTAATCTTCTGCCTGCATTTCCACTCGATGGCGGTCGTGTACTGCGTTCGTTTCTCTGGGGCATCAGAGGAAACTTACGGTGGGCAACCCGCATTGCCTCAGGTTTAGGCTCCGCCATTGGCATCTTGCTGATTGTTCTTGGATTTTTGAGCTTCATTTCAGGAAGCTTCATCGGCGGGATATGGTACTTCCTGATAGGTATGTTCATTAGGCAGGCTTCCCAGATGTCATACAACCAGCTCCTGATGCGAAATGCTTTGGCGGGCGAGGAAATCAGTCGCTTCATGATGACTGAACCCATAAGTGTTTCTCCATCTTTGACGGTTAAGCAACTTGTCAACGATTACTTCTACAAATACCATTACAAGATGTTCCCAGTCTCAAACGGTGACGGCCCGATTGGCTGTGTCGGTTCAAAACAAGTCAAAGAAGTACCGAGAGATGAGTGGAGCCTGCATACAGTCAAAGAAGTAGCGGCACCTTGTTCTGATGATAACACAATCTCACCAGAAACTGACGCTCTGCAAGCACTTTCTCTTATGAGTCGCACGGGTAACAGTAGACTCATGGTCGTCGAAGAAAATCGATTGCTGGGTATTGTTACGCTCAAAGACATGCTGAAATTCCTATCCCTGAAAATCGATTTGGAAGAAGAATAGTATCAATGTAAAATTCTCGTATGAAAGGAACCTTAACTATGAACAAACTAGAAAAATGCCCCATTTGCAACAGTACCAAGATCGAACTTGGATATCTCAGCTCAACGGGTAAGGTATATTTTCGCCCTGAACACGCAAAATTTCTGAAGTTGAAAACCGCGAACGTAGATGTCGCGGCCAACATTTGTATGGATTGTGGACATATAGTCTTGACGGCTAATACAGACAAGGTTAAAGCGCTTCAAGACGAGACATAAGACTAACCTGTCAATGGCTCTTTCTGATAAGTTTTATATACCAAATAGAATCTGCAATAACGAACCAGAAGACGGCAGAGTCGACAGTGTGTTGACTTTTGATGGTACCGATGACGGGCTCTTTTCCGAACTTGGGATGTACCTCACGGATGCCTCCTTCTCTGTTTTGGCACGGACTTTAGGTGGTCCTTTGGGATAAATCCAGATCTCCCAATTCAAGAGCGTCAACGGGCTGAGGGCAGATAACGCTGGTATTACCTGATGGTATAATTATACGCATCGGATCGGAGAGAGGCCCCTTGCAGTCGGAGACGTTGATTGCTGATGGATACGGTCATTACCACAAGTCTCAATAGGATTGCAGTATCTGGCGCAAGCGGCATCCAGGTAGTCGGCTCGCTCTTGTCCCGGTTCCTTTTCCTGGGCTGCGTGGTAAATAACCTCAATAAGGTAGAGAGAACATCAAGTGTCGTTATGCGCTATGCACAGAATGCGATGATACCTGGGGCATTCGTTTTAGAATGAATATATTTCCGTTGCCATTAATCGCAATGTCTTGTCTCTATTTTGTCACTATAACCAAACATTTTCGTAAAAACTGTCTGAGTCAAAGCCCCTGTCAAGCGTAAAAAACGAGGTTTTTTAACTTTATCGGTCTGGTAATAGTCCTTGTTGTCCG
>Ga0272441_10005383_pt1 | contig 22308 bp, 19 predicted proteins | sample SSMProp6N_FD_193582 | JGI IMG/M metagenome (GOLD analysis project Ga0272441, IMG submission 193582) | Marine sediment archaeal communities from Little Sippewissett salt marsh, Falmouth, MA, United States - SSM-Prop-6N | ecosystem: Environmental > Aquatic > Marine > Wetlands > Sediment ... | reverse complement strand
CGCGGAACAGCGGCCGCTCGCCGACCCCTCTATGTCTTAGGCCTGCCGCGGCGACCACCGGCCGCGAGCCTGCGCGCCCTGCGGGCGACCTCCGGGCTGGGGTCGTGCTTCGCGAGATCGTATACCGACCGGTGCCGCCGCGGATCGAGATGCTTCAGGAAACGGACGGCCTCCGTTCGAACGCATATCTCGGGGTCTCGCAGCCCGCGCTCGATCCACCGGGGTGCGTCGTCGGGGGCGAGCCGGACCAGAGCCGCGATGGCCGCAGCCCGGACCCGCCTGTTCTCATCGGCGGCAAGGAGCTTGATGACCGCCGGGGTGCCCTCCTCGCACTTCAGCATCGTCCTGAGAGCCGCGATCCGCACCGTCACGGCCTCGTCGTCCAGGAACATCGCGCACCAGTCGAAGAGGTCCGGCGCGCCCACATCGGCGAGGAGCGAGAGACCCCGGGCGCGCTCGGCGGCGAGCGGGGCGTCCAGACACTCGAGGGCCTCGTCTTCGCGCGGGTCGGGCGCGACGTGGTCATCGACCTCATAGTCGGTCAGGCCGACGCGCCTGTGAGCGCGCAGGTCCTCCGGGTCGATGGTGGCGCCCACGAAGTGCTCGGGCAGCCAGACCTTCGCCTTATCGAGCAGTTCCGAGGCGAGCAGCTTCGCCCCGGGCCGGGAGGCGAGGCGCGTGTTGATCCACCGCGATAGGCGGACGATGCCGGGGTGGCCCGTCCGCACCGAGTCGTTGCCCTCCAGCCCAAGCAGGTCGTTGATCCACGCGGCTACCTCTCCCGGCACGGTGGCCATGTCGGCGAAGGTTGGGGGGCCGAACATCTCGACGGGCACAGGGCCGTCGACGGCGATGATCCCCTTCCGGAAGATGACGCGCTTGACGCTCAGCTGGCGGCGCAGCTTCGCCAGGTCGAGGTTGCAGGCGAGGACGACGGGGACGTCGCCCGTCCGCGAAGCCTGTGTCCTCGCGCGGCCCATCGCGTATCCCCGGCTCTCGGCGAACCAGACACGGCGCGACGGCGGCTTCGGGAGAAGCCCCTCCGCGAGAATGGTGCGGGCGCGCGTCTGCGTTGTGCCGTGATAGGCGATCATGATGCGGCAGTCTACCATGCTGGCGGGACCAGGACAAGAGGCCGGGGGGGCGGGGGCCGGGGGGCTATCGCATCAGGTGGATACTACTCCATGCTCTCGAGGCGCTTGCGGCAGGCGTCGATCTCATCGTCTATGCCGCGCAGGCCCGGCGCGAGCTCCCGCGCCTTCAGGAGCAGCTCGAGCGCCCTCTGCGTGGTCAGCCCGGGGTCGCCCGTCCGGCTTTCGAGCATGCGCTTAGCGGAGTAGTAGGAGCGGACGGCCCTCATCCGGGCATGACGGGCCGCCCCGGCGTTCGCGAGCTCGGCGTCCGTCTCCTCGGCCTCGGCCGGTGCAACTTGGGCGGGACGGGTCTCGGCGAGGTCCGTTTCCATGACCTGCTTCTTGACAGCCCTCCGGCGGGCCTCGCCGTCGCGGGCCGCGTCCATCTTCGGAGCGGCGGCCGGGGCGGCGGGGGCGGCGGGCTTGGCGGCCGTCGCCTTCTCTATGCCGGCCACTCCGGTGTCCGCGCCATCGGACGTGGCCGCCGCGATCTTGTCGACGCGCGACTTCGCCTTGCCGGCCAGCTTCTCGCGCCCGGGCTCGCTAGCTGCGGCGCCGGGCTCCCGGGGAGCGGCTGGTGCGGGGGCGGGGGCGGGGAGAGTTCTCGCCTGGCGAGTCACGGCGTTCAGTGCCTCTTGCCCGACGCTCCTGTCCTCGACCTCACGGGCAGCGCCCGTCTGCAGAGAGGCCGTGCCGGTCGCCGCTGCACCCTCAGTCGGGGCGGCTCCGCGGGAGCGGCCCGCGCGAACGGGCCTGGCAGCGCCGCCGGCTCCGCCCCCGCCCCTGGGACGGCTTGCCGGCCCGCCGAATCTCTTCTTCTCTGCCTTGAGGGCCTCGGACCTGTGGGCCTCGGCTTTATCGCGCTCCTTGGCCTCTGCGAGTCCCTTCTGCGACAGGGCGCGCTTGCGGTCGGCTCCGCCCGCAGCCTCGCCCAGGACTTGGCCCCCGGCCGCCCCGCTTCTGCCCGCCTTGCCGGCAGAACGTCGGAGGGCCGAGGAGGCTTGCTCCTTCGCGACCTCATCCCGGCCGTACTTGGCCGCGGGCCTGCGCGTCGCCACGTGTTTCGCAAGATCGCGGCCACGGGCGCTCGCCACGAAGAGGCGTCCCGCAACGCCGCCCTCTGCCGATGCCAGCTTGACCGGCTCGCCGAGCCTGTCGGCCAGCATCGTTTCCAGGTTCGAGCGGATGCGCGAGCTGACAGCGTCCACCAGCGCGAAGACCTCGTCCTCCGAGCCCGAGGCCTTGACGGCCCTCAGCACGGTGCCACCTTCGAGGTCAAGCATCTGCACCATCACCTGGATGCGCCGGCCGGCCTTGGCGAAGGAGCCCTTCAGCTCGATGTGGACGCCGACGGGCTTCTTCCTGCCTCCAGCGGTGATGGAACGGGCCTTCTCGCGACCCAGGACCTCGAGGAAGTCGCAGCCGGCGAGGTCGGTGATGAGCATGTCGGCTATGCCGATCGAGAGCCAGTCGAGGTCTGCCTCGCCGGTGAAGTTCTCGAAGTCGCGGACCATGACCTTGCGCCGCTCGGCGGTGCGGGGCCGCGCGGCTGGGCCGGCCGCTGGAGTGCTCGTCCCTGGCCCGTCGGTCGTCCGGACGCCCTCCGGGGAGCGGCCCGTCACGTAGAAGTAGCCCGCGGCCATTATTGTCAGGGCGGCCACGACGCCGAGGACGGGGGTGAGCGACGAGCTCCGCCGGCGAGCGCGGGCGGCGCGGATGCGCTTCCGAGACTCGATGCGGAGCGACTCGCCGCGCTCGATCTTCTCGATGTCGGCGACGAGCTCGGCGCAGTCCTGGTAGCGGTCCTCGCGCTCCTTCGCCATCATCTTGCCGAGGAGCTTGGCGACCTCCTTCGGCACTCCGGCCGCAACGCGCGATATGGGCTCGGGCTCGTCGTAGCATATCTTCTCGAATAGCTTGAGCGGTGTCTGGGCGCTGAAGGGCACCCGGCCCGCGAGCATCTCGTAGAAGACGACGCCCAGCGAGTAGATGTCGGAACGGCCGTCCAGCTCCACGGTTTCGCACTGCTCGGGCGAGGAATACTCGGGCGTGCCGATGTAGCTGCCGGTGTGCGTGATCTTCTTGTCCGAGGCCAGCTGCTTCGCCAGGCCGAAGTCCATGACGCGGGCGCGGCCCTTCTCGTCGACCATGATGTTGGAGGGCTTGATGTCGCGGTGTACTATCCCCGCCTCGTGGGCGTGGCCGAGGGCCTCGGCGACCTGCTTGACGACCGAGAGCGACCAGCGGTGGTCGAGCTCCTCCTCGGAGATAATCTTCGAGAGCGGCTTCGCGTCGACGTACTGCATGGCGATGAAGAGGGTCTCTTCGGTCTTGCCGACCTGGTAGACCTGGACGATGCCCGGGTGGTCGAGCTTCGCGGCGGCGCGGGCCTCGCGAACGAAGCGGCGGCCGAAGTCGCGGTCCTCGGCAAGATGGCCGGGGAGGACCTTGATCGCCACGGTGCGGTCGAGCGCGCGGTCGTGAGCCTTGTAGACGACGCCCATACCCCCGCGGCCGAGCTCGGACTGTATCGTGTACTGCCCGATAACTTTGCCGCCGCCGCGGCTTCCCTGGGAGCTCTTCCGCCCCCGTGAGCCGCCTGGGTTGTTCGCATCCGTGGCCATCTGCCTGTCCGGTTCCCGTGTGAGCTTCCGGAGGTTTAGACCGCCCGCGCCCCCACCGGTTTCGAAAAATCTACCGATGCGGCAATGGCCGCCTTGGCTCCAGAAGCAGCATACCCCGCCGAGGGCCTCCAGTCAACAACCCGGGGAGGCGGAGGCGGGGAGCCTCAGGCGGCGCGACCGTCGCGACGGCTCGCCCAACCGGGCGGCGGCATATCCTCGAAGCGAATGACGTCGCGCATCGCGCTGTAGCCGAAGAGGCAGAAGATCACCAGGGCCACCCACGCCGCGGGCCACCTCGAGAGGCGCTCGGGCCTGCGGCGCTCGCGGACGATGATGCCGCCGCGCGAGCCCGCCGTCAGCAGCCGCCGGCCGTCCGGCGAGAAGTCCACCGACGTGACCGCCCCGCGGTGGCCGCCGAGCGTCGCGAGGTGATCGCCGGTGCGGGGATCCCAGATCATCGTGAGGCCGGCCAGGCTGCCGGAGGCCGCCCGCCGCCCGCAAGAACTCAAGCGGCAGCAGCGCACGCGGCTCGAGTGCTCCATGAAAACGGCGAGGCGCCGCCCCGTCTCGGCGCTCCAGACGATGCAGCTCCCGTCATCGGAAGAGCTGACCAGGCGCTCGCCGTCCGCCGACCAGTCGACGTCCGACGTCTGGCTCCTGTGTCCCGAGAGAACCTTTTCGAGCTCGCCCGTCCCGGCGCTGAAGACGCGCACCTCCTCGTCAACGCCGGCGGCGGCCAGGCGATCCCCGTCAGGGGAGTAGCGGACGACCGCGCCCGGCGAGGTGAGGACCAGGCGTTCGCCCGTCGCGACGTCGTGAACGAGGATGCGGCCGAACCAGTCACCGCTCGCGAGGCGCTGGCCGTCGGCGGAGAAGTCGACCGACGTGACCCTCGCGCCGTGGCACTCGAGCGGGGAGTACTGGAAGCCGTCAGCGTTGCCGGCGTCATTTAGCACTATCCGGCCGTCGCCCTGCCCGTAGGCCGCCACCTCGGCGCTGGCTCGCGCACTCGACCAGAAGACGGCCGGGGCTGTGGTCGCGGCGGACGGGCGAACTATCACTCCGTCCAAGTGCATGCCGCCTTCAGAATCCCGTACGCTGAAGCGTCCGTTCGCGACGGCGTAGAAGAAGAGCGGCTCCGCGCGGATGAACCCGGCGCCGACGACCGCCGACTTCTCCCGTGCGACCGTCACCACCTTCCACGGCCGCCTGCAATACCACATCCCCACGCCGCAGGCGATCACGAGCTGGGCCAGCAGCAGCGACCTCAGTGAGAACTTGGGCCGCCAGCGCCGCGGGATTCTCGGGTTCCTGTATGGCATGATCGCCGCCTGCCCGGCCGCTCACCGGCGGCCTGGCCCTCCCCGGACCGAATACTACCGGAGCGCGCCCCCGGCTGCAAGCCCCGGCGAATCGCCTGTTGACAGACCCCCCTGGCGGCCTATAATGATCCTGCGAGCGGGGCTCTTGACGCTCCGCGGGAGGATCTCCCATGTGGCGGCTTTGTGTGCTCGCGGTGTCTGCGGCGCTTCTTCTTGGGGCGTGCGGCAAGTCCCAGCTCGAGGAGGCCGAGGAGACTATCGCCTTATCCATCGAGCAGCAGGAGGAACGCAGGATCGCGGAGCTCAAGGTCGGGCCGCTCAGCGCCATCGAGCACCCGAACATCGAGAAGGTCGACCCGGACCCCAGTCCCGTCGGGAGGGGCAGCGAGGACTGGGTCGTCGCCGAGGTGACCGTCGTTTCGGACGATTTCAAGACGCTCCGTATGAAGCTCCCCGCGGACTCCGACGTCCAGCCGGGCGACATCTTCGAGATATACCGCGACTACAAGGAGCTTCCCAAGTCGCGCTACGTCGACGCCCACTTCAAGCAGCTCTACCTCGGCCGGGCCAAGGTGCTGGCCGTGGGCGAGGGCTCCGCCGCGGCGACGATCCTCCACCGTGTCACCGAGGTGCCCATCAAGGCTGGCGACTCCGCCGTCGCCAAGGCCTACTGAGCCGCGACCGGCCCGAGACCACCGCGACCCACCGGGAGAGACTCCATGGAGGCCGGATTCGGCCGCGCCGTGATCTCTATGCCCCCCGGGGCGGGGCTCGCAGGCTACTTCGCACCGCGGTCTAACCGGGGCGTCCTCGACGACCTGCACGCCAGGGCGTGCCTCCTCCGGAGTCGCGGCGTCACGACAGGCGTCATCTGCCTCGATCTCATCACCGTGACGAGCGAGCTCGACACGGCGGTCCGCCGAGCGGTCGAGGAGGCCGGGCACGCCTTCGCTGACGACCTCATCATCGCCGCCACGCATACGCATACGGGCCCCGTCATCAGGGCCCGGCAGGGCCGCGCGCGCAGCGAGGAGGCGTTTCGTAGCGCCGTCGCCGGGAGCGCAGCCGCCGTGACCGCCGCGGCCGAAGACCTCGCTCCCGCGGCGCTCAGGGCGGGAGCGGTCGACGAGAACCCCTTCGCCTTCAACCGCCGCTTCCGGATGCAGGACGGCACCGTCGTCACCAACCCCGGCAAGCTGAACCCGGAGATCGCCGGGCCCGAAGGTGTCGTCGACCGCGAGATCGGCCTGCTCGCGCTTGAGCGCGGCGGCGCGGTCGCGGGGATTCTCCTCAACATCGTCAACCACACCGACACCGTCGGGGGCGACGGGGTCTCGGCCGACTGGCCGGGCTTTCTCGAGAGAGCGCTCCGCGACGGCCTGGGCACCGGGCTCACCGTCATAACGCTGATCGGCGCGGCGGGCAACATCAACCACTTCGACGTGAGCGATCCTGAGCCACAGACTTCGTATGCGGAGGCCCGGCGCATCGGTCGGGGATACGCGGAGATCGTGCGGAAGGCGCTCGCGGGGCTCCGGAGCCTTGATGCCACCGACATCAGAACGGGCAGGACCGACGTGCGGCTCCGCAGGCGGAGCATCCCCGAGAAGGAGCTCTCGGCAGCGAGGGCGCTGCTCGCCGGGGCCGGCGACGACCTCGCCGGGGCGCCTACGAGTGAAGACTTGGCCAGGGGCGACGCCTCCGTGAAACGCCTGTTTGCGCGCGAACTCGTCGCCTTCGCCGAAAAGGAGGCAGGGACCGCCCTCACATACGGAATGCGCTGCATCGGGCTGGGGAACGGGCTCGGCATCGTGTCGCTTCCGGGTGAGCCCTTCACGGAGATCGGCTTGAGGATCAAGGAGCGCTCCCCCTTCGCGACCACCTTCGTCGTCAGCCACGCGAACGGCTCTCACGGATACATCCCGCTGGCGGAGTGCTTCGGGCGCGGCGGCTACGAGGTGCTCGCGAGGCCCGGCGCCGGCCTCGCAGAGGAGACGGCCGGCGTTCTCGTCGAGAGCGCCGCGAAGGCGCTCGGCCTCTGAGAGCCGAGCGGCATCATCACCCTTGACCCTGTGAGCGCAGTTGCTTAGAATGGCCGCCATGGAAGAGAACGAGTACCGGAGACGGGAGACGATGCTGCCGATCTCGCGCCCGAGCCTGGGCGACGACGAGGTCAGCGCCGTCCGCGAGGTGATCGAGTCGGGGTGGCTGGCGACCGGGGCGAAGTGCCGGGAGTTCGAGGCCAAAGTCGCCGCCGCGAGCGGCGTCGCCCACGGCGTCGCCTTCATGAACGCGACCGACGGGCTCTTCCTCACGCTGAAGGCGGCGGGCGTCGGAGCGGGCGACGAGGTCATCGTGCCATCGATGACCTTCTGCGCGACGGCCAACACGGTGGTGCATTGCGGCGCGACGCCCGTCTTCGCCGACATCGACCGCACCACGCTCAACATCGACCCGGCGGACGCGCGGCGCAGGATCACCGGCAGGACGAAGGCCATCGTCCCGGTGCACTTCGCAGGAGCGCCGTGCGACATGGACGAGTTCCGGGCACTGGCCGGCGAGCACGGGCTTTTCATGATGGCCGACGCCGCCCACGCCCTCGGGGCCTTGTACAAGGGGCGTCCCGTGGCGCAGTGCGCGGACGCGTCGGTCTACAGCTTCCACCCCATGAAGAACATCACGACCGCCGAGGGGGGGATGCTGGTTACGGACGACGCCGGGCTCGCCGAGCGCGTTAGACGCCTGCGCTTCCACGGCATCGCCCAGGAGGCCTGGCAGCGCGAGAAGGGCGAGGCCCCGGCGCGGGTGGCGCTCGAGCCGGGCTACAAGTCGAACATGCCGGACCTTCTGGCCGCGCTCGGCCTCGTGCAGATGGAGCGGCTCGAGGAGAACAACGCGAGGCGGCGCGCGCTCGGCGAGCTCTATCGTGCGAAGCTCGCCGCGGCCGCCATACCGGGCGTCGAGGTCCCGGCGGGGCCTTCTTCCGAGCACGTCCACGCGTGGCACCTGATGACCGCGCTCGTCGACTTCCCCGGGCTCGGCGCGGACCGCGAGGAGTTCATACGCTCGATGGCGGCGGAGAACGTCTCGCTCGGCGTTCACTACATCGCCGTCCACTTGCACCCCTACTACCGCGAGACGTACCCCGACGTGCCCGGCACGCTGCCGGAGACGGAGTACGTCTCCGAGCGCACGGTCACGCTGCCCCTGTATCCCGACATGGCCGACGACGACGTCGACTCCGTGGTCGCGGCGCTTGCGAGGATCATCGATGGCCTCCGGAGCTGAGAGCTCACGGCCCGTCGTCTCGGTCGTGATCCCCGTCTACAACGAGGGCGAGGGCCTGGACGCCCTCTGGAAGGAGCTCGCCCCCGTGCTCGACGAGCTCGACTCGGCCGGCCGCCGCCCCGCGGTCGTCTTCGTCGACGACGGCTCCCAGGACGACTCGCTCGAGCGGCTGAAGAAGCTGGCCGCGGCGGACGGGCGCGTCCGGGTGGTGGAGCTCCTCTTCAACTCGGGCCAGCACGCCGCCGTGGCGGCCGGCATGCGCGAGGCCCGCGGCGACGCTGTCGTCACCCTCGACGCCGATCTCCAGAACCCGCCGTCCGAGATCCCGAAGATCGCCGGCAAGGTCCTGGAGGGCTTCGACATGGTCTCCGGGATCCGGGCCGGCCGGCGCGACACGGTTTTCAGGAGGATGGCGGGTTTCTTCTCGACGCGGATAGTCTCCTACTCGACCGGCATCAGGCTGAGCGACTACGGCTCGATGCTGCGGGGCTACTCGCGCGAGGTGGCGAGAGAGGTGGCCGAGGCCTTCCAGCCGGGGACCTACATCCCCGCGGTGGCCTACGTCTACTCCAAGCGGCGCGTCGAGATCGAGACCTCTCACGCCGAGCGCGCCCACGGCCGCAGCAAGTACGGCCTGAAGGGGCTCCTTCGCCTGCATGCCGACATCATGACGGGCTTCTCGGTGCTGCCGCTGAGGCTCGCGGCGCTGGCGGGATGCCTCTCGGCGCTGATGGGGACGGGGCTGGCCGCTTACATACTCGTCCGGCGGCACTTCGAGGGCGACGCCTTCACCGCGCAGGGCGTCTTCACGCTCTTCGCCATAGCGTTCCTCTTCATGGGCGTGCAGATGGTGGCGCTCTCGGTCCTCGGCGAGTACGTCGGCAGGATATACAACTACGGACGCCGCCGGCCCAGGCACGTGATCCGCGCGATCCACACCGGCGCCGGATCGGCCGCCCCGAAGGACGACGCGGGCGACGGAGAGGACGCCTCATGAGAGTCCTTTTCTTCGGATACCACTCGGTAGGCTCGGCGTGCCTGCCGGTGCTCCTGGAGTTCGGCTCGGGCGCCACGGTCGCCGCGCTCGTCACCCACGAGGACGACCCCGACGAGGAAGTCTGGTTCGAGACGCCGGGGCCGATCGCGCGCGAGGCGGGGATCGAGATCCTCACTCCCTCGAAGGCCGAACTCGGGAGCACCGAGTTCCGCGAGCGCGTCAGATCCCTCGCACCCGACCTCATCCTCTCGGTCTACTACCGCTACATGATCCCGATGAGCGTGCTCGAGGTGGCGCCCCTCGGCGGGGTCAACCTGCACGGCAGCTACCTGCCCGAGTACCGGGGCCGCTGCCCCGTCAACTGGCAGGTACTCCACGGCGCGACGCGCGGCGGCGTCACGCTCCACCGGATGGTGGAGGCCCCCGACGCGGGCGACATCCTCGCGCAGAAGCCCGTGGCGCTCGGCTCCCGCGAGACCGCCCGCAGTCTCTACCTCAAGCTGGTACCCGCGGCCGAGCTGCTCTTCCGCGAGACCTGGCCGCGCATCGCCTCGGGGGATGTCTCGGGCACGCCGCAGGATCATTCCGCCGCCAGCTACTTCGGCGGCCGCGGCCCGGAGGACGGCCGCATCGACTGGTCCGAAGGCGTGGCGAACGTCGACCGCCTGGTCCGCGCGGTGACGCACCCGTACCCGGGCGCCTTCACCGAGTGGCGGGGGCGCAGGCTGTTCATCTGGGAGGCGGCGCCAGTGAAGGGCGCCGAGTCCGCCCAGGTGGGACAGCTCGAGCTCCGGAGGGGCAAGATACTCATCCACGACGGCAGGGGCGGCGCGCTGCGCGTGGGCTCGATCCAGCCGGAGGGAGAGGACGAGCTGAGCCCCGCCTGCTTCATCGGCCGCCATCCGGAGATGAACGGCGCCGTGCTCGGCGCCGCCGGCCCCCGACGGGGCGGGGGTACCCCCGGATGAGGGCGGGCCTCCGCATCGACGTCGACACCCACGAGGGGATGCGCGACGGCGTTCCGCGGCTCCTCGAGACGCTCGGCCGCCGCCGGATACGGGCGACCTTCTACGTGGCGATGGGGCCGGACAACTCCGGCAGGGCCGTCTTCGGCGCGCTCTTCCGGCGCGGCTTCCTCTCCAAGATGCTCCGGACGAAGGCCGTCTCGACCTACGGCTGGCGCACGATACTCTCGGGAACGCTGCTGCCGGCCCGCCCCGTAGGCTCGTCGCGGCCCGACCTCATGAAGCGCATCGCGGGCGAGGGGCACGAGGTCGGCCCGCACTCGTGGGACCACCGGCGCTGGCAGGACAAGCTCGACCGCCTGCGGCCTGAGGCGGTCCGCGGCGACTTCGCCATGGCGGTCGAGGCGCTCCACAAGGCGACGGGCGGCGACGTCGTCACGAGCGCGGCGCCGGCGTGGCTCACTAACTCCGACGGGCTGCTCTACCAGGAGGAGTTCGGCTTGACCTTCGCCTCCGACTGCCGCGGGAGCTCCCCCTTCTACCCGCGAACCGGCGGCCGGGACCTCGTGACGCTGCAGCTCCCCGCGTCGCTGCCGACGCTCGACGAGAAGCTGGGCGCGGGCTGTGAGGCCCCCGGCGACTACTACGCCCAGGTGGCGGAGCTCCTGGGGGGCGCGAACGACGCGGGCGCCTACCACGTCCTCACCGTCCACGCCGAGACGGAGGGGCGGGGGGCGGCGGGGGAGTTCGAGCGCTTCCTCGAGGAGACGTCGGAGCGGCACGAGTGGGCGCCGCTGGGCGAGCTGGCGCGCGAGTGGCGCGCGAAGGCCCCGCGCTGCGAGATGACCCGGGGCAGCGTCCCCGGACGCCACGGCGAGGTGAGCACGCAGGGGCGGGCCGTACTCGATGCCGCTCCCGCGGCGAACGGAGACGAGCGATGAAGGTTCTCATCATCGGGGTCAACGGCTTCATCGGCAGCGCCCTGGTGTCGCGTATCCTCGAGGAGACGAACTGGTCCGTCGCCGGCATGGATCTCAACTCCGACAAGCTCGGCGAGTGCGCCGGTTCCGGGCGCTTCCACTTCTTCGAGGGGGATATCACGGTCCACGGGGGCTGGATCGACGAGCAGATCGGCGAGGCCGACGTGGTGCTGCCGCTCGTCGCCATCGCGACGCCGGCCATCTACGTCAAGGAGCCGCTCCGCGTCTTCGAGCTCGACTTCGAGGAGAACCTGCGCATCGTGCGCAAGTGCGCGGAGCACGGCAAGCGCCTCATCTTCCCCTCGAGCTCCGAGGTCTACGGCATGTCGACCGAGCCCGAGTTCTTCGAGGACCGCACGGCGCTCGTGCTCGGTCCCATCACTAAGTCGCGGTGGATATACTCGTGCTCCAAGCAGATGCTCGACCGGGTTATCCACGCCTACGGCGAGAAAGAGGAGTTCGATTACACGCTCTTCAGGCCCTTCAACTGGATCGGCCCGAAGCTCGACGACGTGACGACCGCCAAGATCGGCTCGTCGCGCGTCGTGACGCAATTCATCGCGGGCCTGCTGCACGGCGACCCGCTCTACCTGGTGGACGGCGGCTCGCAGCGGCGCTGCTTCACCTACATAGACGACGGCATCGACGCGCTCATGGCGATACTCCGCGACGGCGGCCAGTTCACCAACCGCGAGATATTCAACATCGGCAACCCGGCGGGGGAGTGCTCGATCAAGGAGCTCGCCGAGATGCTCGCGCGCCTCTACGTCGAGCTAGCGCCCGACCTCGCCGATAAGCGCCCCGGCAGGATGGTCACTGTTTCCGGTGACGACTACTACGGCCGGGGCTACCAGGACATCACCTTCCGCAAGCCCAACATAGACAAGGCCCGCGGCGTCCTCGGCTGGGAGCCGAGGGTGGACCTCGAGGATGCCCTCCGCCGCACCTTCCAGAGCGTGCTCGACTCCGGCGCCTGGGGCGAGAGGTAGCGCCCGGCGGGGCAGGCTTCTCTTCTGCGGAGATACCACGATGAAATGGGGCTGGGCAATCTGGAACATGAAGGGCGCCGATCAGGCCCGGAAGTGCCGCATGGCGAAGGAGTTGGGCCTGGACTTCGTGAGCTTCGTCGCGTCTCCGCTCCGGTGGGCGCACCGTAACCCCGAGGCCGAGGCGGCGACTGCCGCGCTCCTCGGCGAGCTCGGCCTCGGATGGACCGTACACGGCGCGGTCGGCCGCGGAGGCGATCCGGAGGCGACAGCGGGGCTTGCCAGTTCGCTCGCCGACACCGAGACCTTTGCCGCGGAGGCCGGGCCCCCGCTCGTGGTGAGCTTCGATCCCGGCTACTTCGTCGATGAGCACGGTGCCCGGTCCTTTGACCCGGAGGGCACTGCGCGCGCCCTCGCCTCCGCCGTCGAGAAGCTCTCGCCGCTCGGGACGACCGTCGCCGTCGAGAACTGGAAGATCAACTCCCGGCCCGAGCAGTTCGCGGAGCTGGGCCGGCGCGTGGACAAGCTCGGCATGCTCCTCGACGTCGGCCACATGAACCTCCACCTCACTGAGACGGGCGGGGAGGTGGCTGACTACGTCGCGTCGCTGCCGCTGCCCATCGTCGACCTCCACCTCCACGACAACGATGGCGCCACCGACCTCCACCTGCCTCTGGGAGAGGGGACCCTCAAGCTGGACGAGGCGGCGGCGGCCGTCGCGGCGCGCGGCTACGACGGCCTCGCCACCGCCGAGGTCTGCCCGCACCTCCAGGGGCTCGACGCCGCCGCGGGGGACATCGAGAAGGTGAGGGGCACGATCGAGGCCGCGAAGCGCGCCTTCGAGGGCGCCCGGGGCTGAGCCGGAGCCGCGCCGCCCGGCGCGTGAGCGTTAACGGTCATCACCGCAGGAAATCTTCTACGCATCACGAAAAGAAACACCGGGGGGGGTGCGGCCTGGCGAGCGGCGGTCAGAAAGAAAATGCACTCTTTTCGAAAAATGTCCGCCGAAAGGTGTGAAAAAAACGCCCTAGGGTGAGGGGGGACGATGATCCGCCGGGGAGAAAAGGGGGACATGTACGCCCCTGGTTGTGAGCACAAGGGGCCGAGGGGAGGAGCGATGATCCTGACACGCCCCCGCGCGCCTCGCGGCGCCGTTACGTGTCCCCCTTTTCGCGCAGGCGTGGCACGCGTCGCGGTGCCGCTCGTGCGCCGATGCGGTCCTCGCGTGCGTATCATGTCCCCACTATTTAGGCGGGCGGAGGGATGATGCGGAAGGAGGCGTATGAGATAGCTGACGGACGGGGCCGACCGGCCGAGCCAGGCGCCGTGCCTTGGCGGAGTCCGGGGCCCCGTGAAGGGGAACGCGGGAGTGCGGCCTGAGCTTGCAGAAGTCCGGACGGCAAGGGCCGGAGTCACGCTCGTCAGTACCCGGTACCGGTTCTCAAGACTGAGGGAAAAGACCCCGGTGCCACACCTGTGGGAGTTGGGATGGGAGTGTTGGCTTCTGATGTCAGGAGGTGCCCTGTGGGACCGTGAGAGCGAGGGCCTCGGACGGCCCGAAATGCCGCTGGCCTTCCCGGCCGGCGCCGTTAAGATATGAGAAACGGGTCGCCCGAGGTGTGGGTGCCCGCAAAGGAGGGGTCATGAAAAAGGCGCTCATGGTCTGGGGAGGCTGGGACGGTCACGAGCCTAAGCAGTGCGTCGACATCTTCGCGCCGTGGCTCGAGGAGCAGGGCTTCGAGGTGAAGGTCTCCGACACCCTCGACGCGTACTTGGACGAGCCCTACATGCGGTCACTCTCGCTCGTGGTGCCCGTCTGGACTATGGGCACCATCGAGGGCGAGCAGCTGAAGGGCCTCCTCGGCGCCATCCGCTCGGGCGTCGGGGTCTCGGGCTGGCACGGCGGGATGGGGGACTCCTTCCGCAACTCGACCGAGTACCAGTTCATGGTCGGCGGGCAGTGGGTGGCCCACCCGGGCGGGGTGATCGACTACGAGGTCAACATCACCGACCGCGAGGACGAGGTGACCAAGGGCCTCGGCGACTTCTCGATGCACTCCGAGCAGTACTACATGCACGTCGACCCAGGCAGCAAGGTGCTCGCCACGACCACCTTCACCGGCGAGCACGGGGGTTACACGTGGATCAAGGGCTGCGTGATGCCGGTGGTCTGGAAGAGGACCTGGGGCGAAGGACGGGTCTTCTTCTCGTCGCTCGGTCACGTGGCGGCGGACTTCGACGTGCCCGAGGCGAAGGAGATCGCCCAGCGCGGGATGCTGTGGGCGGCAAGGTAGTGGGTCAGCCGCGAGGTCGCTGGACAGGGGCGGCACCGTCAAGTTCGGCTTCGGCCTCGGCAACGAGCGGGCCGGCATCGGGGCGCGGGTGGACGTCAAGGGCTACATCGCCGGCGACGGCGACACCGAGTACTTCCTGGCGACGTGGGGGGCGGGGATTGATCTCTTCTTCAAGTTCTAGCGACCGCGCCCGGGGTCGCGTGAAAAAGAAGAGGGGCGGCCCCAACCGGGCCGCCCCTCGCTCGTTCTGGCCGCGAATCCCCCTAGAGGGCCGCGATCCTGACCATCAGATCCGCCATCCTGCAGCTGAAGCCCCACTCGTTGTCGTACCAGCTGATGACCTTGACCATGTTGTCGCCCATGGTCATGACCGCCAGCGAGTCGTAGATGCTCGAGTACGGGTTATGGATGATGTCCGTCGAGACGATCGGCTCGTCGCAGTACTGGAGAACCCCGTCGAGCGGCCCCGCGGCGGCGGCCTTCATCGCCTCGTTGACGGCGTCGACGGAGACCTTCTTCTCAGTCTCGGCGACGAGGTCGACGCACGAGCCCGTCGGCGTGGGCACCCGCAGCGACATGCCGTTCAGCTTGCCGTTGAGTGCCGGGATGACCTTCCCGACCGCGACGGCGGCACCGGTCGAGGTGGGGATGATGTTGATGCAGCCCGCTCGGGCGCGGCGGAGATCCGAGTGCAGCGTGTCCACGATCCGCTGGTCGGAGGTGTAAGCGTGGACGGTCGTCATGAGGCCCTTGACGACGCCGAAGCTGTCGTTGAGCACCTTGGCCACGGGCGCCAGGCAGTTCGTGGTGCAGCTGGCGTTCGAGAAGCTCTTCATGTCGGCGTTGAGCGTGTCGTCGTTGACGCCCATGACGATGGTGGCGTCGATGTCGCCCTTCGGCGGGGCGGATACGATCACCCTCTTGGCACCGGCGTCGAGGTGCTTGTTGAAATCCTCGGGCTTGCGGAAGACGCCGGTGGACTCGACGGCGATGTCGACGCCCTTCCACGGAAGCTCCGCCGGGTCCCTGACGGTGAGGACGGGGACCTTGGCTCCGTCGACGACCAGGTTCTCGCCATCGACCTTCACCTCGCCCGGATAGCGGCCGTGCACCGAGTCGTACTTGAGAAGGTGGCCGAGGGTCTTCGCGTCGGAGAGGTCATTGATGCCGACGACGTCGAACTCCTCCTTATGCTCGGCCAGGGCGCGGTAGACGAGGCGCCCGATCCTGCCGAACCCGTTGATACCGATCTTGATGCCCATGAAGCTCCTCCCACTCTCTTTGCTTGCGCAGCCCGACAGGGCAAACCCCACAGAGCGCGCGATTCTAAGCCCCGTTGGCGGGGTGTCAACTGCATTTTCCGCGGCGAAAACGCTTCAGCGCCGACCCTCGCGACGCCGATAAGTTCATGCACGAAGATCGAAGGGAGGGAGAAAGTGGCGTCCGATAACGAAACGGCCCGGGAGAGACTCATCCGGGGCCTCAAGTTCGCCGAGCCCGAGCACTACCACTGCCCCGACTGCAACACCTTGCTCGAAGCGCACTCCGCGAGCTGCGAATACCACTACTGCCCCAACTGCCGCAGGGACTTCCTTGTCTTGGAGGGCGATGTCCTCAGCGAAGTTGCCTGAGCGGCGCGAGGCCGCGGCGGGGAAGGGGGGGCCTCGCCGCTGGGGTGGGGGAAGCTTGACGCTCGGCTCGTGAGCGACCTAGGACGCATCTGCGGGGCCCTTCGGGGCCCCGGCGCATTTCCGCGGGAGCACTACTCGTCTGCCAGCTTGAAGACCCTGTCGAAACCGGCGAGCTGGAAGACGCGGCGCACCTCCTTCGACGGCTTCACGACGAGGCCCCGCTCGATCGTGATTGCGTCGAGCCAGAGCGCCGCTATGATCCCGATGCACATCGAAGTGATCGATTCGACCCCCTTGAGGTCGATCGTCATCGTCTTCGCCGGCCCGCGGAGGAGCTCGTCGCACTCCTGCCTGAGGTGCGTCTCGTCCTCTCCCAGGAGCGTCCCCGATACCTTGAGCGTCCCGGCCGCCGGGTCGATCTCGTAAGTCGCCATCGCTGCTTACCTCCGGATGTTCAGGGCCTTCTCGCCGCGAAGAGGAACCCGTTGGCGCGGAGCGACGCCCCGGCCCGGGTTTCCTCGCCGTCGCGTGCCTCGTTGAGCGGCATGACTCGCACGGGCTCGAGCCCCGCCCCCTTCAACAGCCTCCCCGCCTCGCGCCTCGTGAAAAGGTGCAGGTACAGGTCGATCTCCCCGCGGTACCGCGGCATCAGCCTGTCGCCGAGCTCCGAGCGCCCGAGCGCCGCGTCCGCGACGTTGCGCAGCAGCCACCTTCGGCCGTCCGCATGCGCCAGGTTCCTGAAAAGGTTGTGGACGTGAAAGACGAAGACGCCCCCCGGGCGCAGCACCCTCCGGGCCTCGCGGAGCGCCCTGAGGCGGAGCTCCCGCCCCTTCAGCAGCCCCAGGGTCGAGAACATGCAGATCGCGCCGTCGAAGGCGCCGTCGGCCAAGCCTGCGAGCTCGCAGATGTCCGCCTTCACGGTTCTCGCACGCAGCTCCCTCGAGAGGTCCGCGGCATCGAGCTTCGACCGCGTTATCTCGAGCATGTGCTCCGAGAGGTCGACCGCCGTTACGTCGTAGCCGCGCCTCGCGAGGTGAAGGACGTGCCGCCCCGTGCCGCAGCCGAGGTCCACGACCTTCGCCGGCGGACCGGGGAGGAAGTCGTCCACGAACTGGCAGTCGGTGCCGAAAAGCGGCGTGCTCGCGAACGTCAGGTCGTACCTCTCGGCGATGCGCCGGCTCGAGATGTACTCGGCCACCGAGGGGTGGTGCCCCTCGACCATGCCGGCGGGCGCGGCGCGCTCCTCGTTGGATACGGGGGCGCTCACTGGCCGGGCTCCTTCGGTGCGGGAGCGGCGGCGCCTCCGAGCTCCTTCAGCTTGTCGGCCGCGGGGACCGAGTACTCGCTGTCGCGGTGCTCGGTGGCGAGGCGCTCGAAGTATTTCCGCGCGATGTCGGGCCGGCCGATCTTCATGTGGACCCCGGCCGCGATGAAGAGGCACTCCGGGGCGTACTCGGACTTCGGCGCCACCTTCACGAAATCGTCGAGCTGCTTCGCGGCCTCCTCCAGGTTCTTCCGCGCGAGCGCGATCCTCGCGCGCAGCAGGCTGCTTCTCCCCTCGAGCTTCTCCATGGGGAACTCCCACTCGAGGAGCGATATCGCCTTGTCAGCCTCGTCGAGCTCCTTGCGGCGGAGGTACTCCTCGACCGTGTGGGCGAGCATGCCCTTGCGTATCCTCTGCATCTGGTCGGAGTGCTTGTAGAGGCGGAGCTTCTCGGCGTCGCGGTAGCCGGCGGCGGCGCGGTCGTAGTCGCCCTTCTTACGATAGATGTCGCCTATCTTGATCTTGGTAACGCGGACGATGTTGTCCTCGAGCCCCTGGTAGCGCCCCACCACCTTGTCGTATTCCTTGAGCGCGCCGTCGAGGTCCCCGATGTAGTAGAAGAGCACGTCGCCTATCTCGCGGATGACCTTGGCACGCAGGTTTTGCTTCGACTTGAGCCGCGCCTCGGCCTGCCGCAGCACGGCCACGGCGTCCTCGGCCTTGCCCTCGCCGCGGAGCGAGTTCTGCAAGAGCATGACCGAGTCGAAGTACAGGTCGTCCCCGACCTCGGCCGCGCGTCGTATGGCCATGCGCGCCACGGAGTCGAGCAGGAGCTTCTTCTCCGTCGACTCGTAGATGACGTAGAGCGCCTTCAGCGACTTCGGCGCCAGCTTCTCGAGATCGTAGCTCGAGATCAGGGCCAGGAACTCCCTCCGCGGGCCCAGGCGCCGCTCGGCCTGGCGCCGCCAGAGCCTCTGCCCCCGGACGCGGTTGGCCACCTCGGTCGTGCCGCCGCTGTGGCGGACCTTCATCTTCACCGTGTAGTCGCCGTCGACGAGGTAGACGTGGTCCGCGTGGGGACCCGTCGCGGTGATGCCGTCGCCGAAGTCCCACTCGACGCGGGCGCCGAGCAGTCCCTTGGCGGTGTTGCGGAAACGGTAGCGGGCGAGATATCGCTCCGCCACGAAGGTCTCGTCGACGCCCTCGACGGCGTAGTCGGCGACGAAGCGCTGGCCCCTGATCTCTGGCGACTTCGCCCGCGCGCGCGAGATCGACGGGAAGGCGCTCTGCGGGATGGGGACTATCTTATTCCCCGAGGGGGTCTTCCAGTAGGCGGCGGCGATGGCGGGGCCCGAACCGTTGACGTGGTGGTACTCGAAATCGTGCAGGCCCTTGTCGAGGCGGGACTTCTTCTGGTGCCGGGCCCGCCCGGCCGCTCCGTGCCAGCCCGGCCATTGGACGACCAGCCGCCCGCCGACGAACATGAAGCTCGCGTCGTCCGAGCTCGTGACCCAGGTGTACTCGCCCGACTCGGGCGCGTTGATGATGCCCCTGTAGACGGAGACGTAGCTCTCAGACGGCCCGAAGAGGTTGAAGCCGTGGAAGACCTGGCCGACGAAATCGGCGCCGAGCTTCGGGGCCGAGCGGCGGACGAGGTCCTTCATCCCGCGCAGCGACCCCGGGTTCCCGCCGCGGTAGCGCCGCGTCTCGAGGAGCAGCCCCCGCTGCAGCTTCCACGAGGTGTCGGCCGCGCGCGCCCCCTCGTTGCCGTAGTAGACCCAGTAGGTTCCGGCGCCGGGCACGATCTCGAAAGCGATGCGGGCGAAGTCGCCAGGGCCGCCCTGAATCACCTTGTGCCGCGTGGCGCCCTTGTCGGAGACGACGCGGATGTCGCGCAGGTCCTTCCTCGCCCGGCCCGAGTGGAAGAAGGAGACGGCGGCGACGTCCTTGCCGGGCACGTTCGAGCGGCCCGGGGAGACCTGCAGCTCCCGACGCGTGCTCCACGACGGGTTCCACCAGGGGGCTCCCGCCATCGCCGGCCGGGCGGCTCCGGCCCCGAGCGCGCCGAGCACGGCAGGCATCGCCAGCCATCTGACGAGGGATCTCGAGCCCAATTCATCCTCCTCCGTCTGCCGCTGGATTCTAACCCGTTCGGAGGGGTGAGGTCAAGCCTCGGCCGGGGGGCGGGGGCCGGGGGCGCTACTCCTCGGCGGGCCCCACCTTCTCGGTGGCCTTCATTCGCCGGAGGACAATGACCACCGGGACGTCCGAGCGGCCGCCCGACCAGACGGTCTTGCCCTTCGCGTTGACGTAGCCCCACGAGCCGCCGAGCTCCACCCGGGCCAGCCCACCCGTGAAGGACCACGCGTGATCGAACCGCGGGTGAATCACCATCCTGCCCCGGCGGCTGACGTACCCCCACCGCCCGCCGATCTTGACGGCGGCCAGGCCTTCCGAGAAGCTGGCCACGTCCGCGAAGACCGCCGGGATGACGAGCCTGCCCTCGCGATCGATGCAGCCCCAGCGGCCGCCGGTCTTCACCCACGCGAGCCCGTCCCGGAAGCACGAGGCGCGCTCGAAACGCGGCTCGATGACCATCTCGCCGCGCCGGTTGATGTAGCCGCACTTCTGCCCGACCTGTACCCAGGCGAGGCCCTCGAAGAAGTCGCTGGCCCAGTCGTACTGCGGGCGGATGACCACCTCGCCGTGGGTGTCGATGAAGCCCCACTTGCCGCCCGCCTCGACGAGGGCCATGCCCTCGGAGGCGCCCCACGCTCGGCCGACGCGCGCCCGCGGGCCCGGGTTCTCCATCGTGAAGAGATATCCGTGGCCGGGCTTGGCGGAGCTGCGCTCTCCGGCCGCGGGGGCCGGGCGGGCGGGGCGGGTCGCCTCGGCCCCGTCGGGCGAGGGCCGCCGCTCGGCCGCAGGCGCCTGGCCGCACCGCGCCGACGCCGCCGCAGCTAGCGCCACGGCCGCCGCGGCCAGAGCCGTCAGAAGACGTCCCGTCATGACACACCATCCTCGGAGAAGCCACCCATATAGATGACGCTCTGCCTTTACATCTATTAGACGCGCGGGGTCGGCCTTCGTGACGCGGCATCAGCCGCCCACGACATCCTTCACGGAGTACTCGGGCCTCTCGCGGTGGAGGTGCCCGAGCATCTCGCCGAGAAGGCCTATGGAGACGAGCTGTATCCCGACCACGATGCTGAGCACGCCGAAGAGCAGCAGCGGCCTGCCGCTCAGCTCCTCCCCCCAGAAGAGCTTGAGCGCCGTGAGGTAGGCGCAGATGGCGAAGCCGACGGAGGCCGTGGCGCTCCCCACCACGCCGAAGAAGTGCAGCGGCCGGCTGAGGAAGCGCGTCAGCAGCAGCACCGTCAGCAGATCGAGGAAGCCCTTGAAAAGCCTCAGCACCCCGTACTTCGAGCTCCCGTAGCGCCTGGGGCGGTGGGTGATCTTGCACTCGCGCACCGAGAACCGCCGCCAGGCCGCGAGCGCCGGAATATAGCGGTGGAGCTCGCCGTAGATCGATATCTCCTCCCACACCTCGCGCCTGTAGGCCTTGAAGCCGCAGTTGTGATCGTGGATGTGGACCTTCGTGAGGCGTGCCGTGACCCGGTTGTAGAGCCTCGAGGGCCAGCGCTTGTGCCACGGGTCGTTCCGGCGGTGCCGCCAGCCCGAGACGATATCGGCCCCCTCGGCCAGGCCCCTCAGGAGGTCGGGGATTTCCTCGGGCGACTCTTGCAGGTCGGCGTCCATCGTCACGATGAGGCGGCCGGTGGAGTTGTCGAAGCCGGCGGTGAGCGCCGCCGCCTTGCCGAAGTTGCCGCGGAAGATAACGCCCTTGACGCGGTCGTTCTCGGCGGCGAGCTTTCGGATGAGGTCTGTCGAGCCGTCTGTCGAGCCGTCGTCGACGAGGACGATCTCGTGGTCGCGCTCCGAGAGCGCCTCCGCCACGCGCTGGACGAGCTCCTCGAGCGTGCCCGCCTCGTCGAAGACGGGGACGATGACGGATATCTCGCGGGTCTTGGGGTCGGACTTTCGCCGGCGGGGGGCTCTCTTCTTGGCCGGCTTCTTCGCGGGCTTCTTGTCGGCATCCTGCGCCAAGGCGGCTCCCCCCATCACACTGAGGAGATTGTACCGCCTCCGGCGCCGGTGTCAAAGCGCTTGGGCTCGCCCACGCGGCCCGCCCCGAAGCCGATGAGCCCGGAGCCCAGCGCGAGGACCAGCATCACCACGTGCATGCCCAGCCCGACGGCGAAGCCGCGCTCCAGCGGCATGCCCATCAGCAGGTGGAAGGCCCCGGCCCACAGGCCCTCGATGTTGCCGAAGCCGCCGAAGCCCCGCAGCGGAATGACCGTCCCCAGGGGCACGAGCATCGACGCGACGATGACGGGCCCCCACGGCGCCTCCGGCACGAAGGCCCTCGTCAGCGTCGCCGTGAAGGCGGCGATGAGGAGCAGGCTCGCGACGGTCACGCCGAGGACCCGCCAGCCGCGCAGCCCCGCCTCGAGCGCCTCGCGGGCGTGATCGAGGGGCGCCGCGGCGGCGCTCAGGATGCGCGAGGTGGACCTCCGGCAGCGGGCGGCCAGCCGGCCGGCGAGCGGCGCGCTCCGTCGTGCGAGCGGCCCCGTCAGGATCCCCACGGCGACGATTACCGCCGCGGCCACGATCGCGAGGGGCCACATGCCGTAGACGACTGCCGCCACCGCTCCGCACAGGCAAAGCAGCACCACGCTGTCGAAGATGCGGCCCACCCCCAGCGCCAGGAGCCCCTTCCCCGCCGGCAGACCGTGTCGCGAGCCGAAGAGTTCCACCTCGACG
>Ga0272441_10005382_pt1 | contig 22309 bp, 19 predicted proteins | sample SSMProp6N_FD_193582 | JGI IMG/M metagenome (GOLD analysis project Ga0272441, IMG submission 193582) | Marine sediment archaeal communities from Little Sippewissett salt marsh, Falmouth, MA, United States - SSM-Prop-6N | ecosystem: Environmental > Aquatic > Marine > Wetlands > Sediment ... | reverse complement strand
ATCGGTGCCGCCAACGACACACGCCAGCTCTGTGCCCAACTGCTCGGCCAGGCGGCGACCGCAGCCAAGAAGCTCGCACGTAGTGCTGGATAGCCTTCCATCAACTATCTCTCCGTAGACAAGAACACCCTTGTTTTCGTCCATCTTGACCTCCTAATCGATCGCCTCTAGATGACCTTAGCTTCGCGTAGCTTGAGGGCCAGGTTTGCGCCCGCCTCGGCGCCGTTCTCACCGGCGACCATCTCGCACTTCGCTTCCTTGACCGGCTGGTAGAGCCTGTCGAGAGCCAGTCTGCGCCCGGCAGCGCCAACGTCTGCGGCCTCAAGGCCGATGTCAGAAGGCGACCACACGGTCGGCTGCTTCTTCGCTGCAGCCATGATTCCCTTCAGTACGGGGTAGCGAAGGTTCCCAAGCTCACTTGTGACGGTTACAACTGCAGGCGTTGGTACTTCGACAACCTGGTACCCATCTGGAATGACCTGCTCGACTCTCAGCTTTCCATCGACGGCCTCTACCTTGCGGGCAAGCGTCACGATGGGCAGCCCGAGCAGCTCGGCCAGACCGAATCCCACTTGTCCGGCATCCCAGTCTGAGGACTGCCGACCGCAGAAGACCACATCGAACCCTTCGAGTTTCTGGATCGCCTTCGAAAGAGCGTAGGCGGTCGACCAGCTATCGCTGTCCTCGAAAGCTGCATCCTCGAGGAGGACCAGCTCGTCGGAACCAACAGCAAGACTCTTCTTGATCACGTCACGGACGAAGTTGTTGCCCAGGCTAAGGACGGTTATCTTGCCACCAACTGCGTCGCGCACTCGAAGTGCGGCTTCAAGCGCAAATTCGTCGTATTGGCCGATGACCGGCTTGATATCAGAGGGCAGCGTCATCCTCATCGAGGAGTCGATCTTGAACGACGTGGGTGGGGCTTCAGGATCAAGGACCTGTTTGCAGCATACGACCATTCTCAGGTCAGCCATCAGAGCTACCTCCTTCTAGAGCCAATAGCTTCCACTTCGTGGAGCGATTCTAATGCAGCAGTTCGAGCGCGTGCTCGAGTCGCCGTGCACAACGGTCTCTGCCAAGAACTTCCATCGTCTCAAACAGTGGGGGAGTGGCGTTCCGTCCCGAGATTGCCACTCGTATCGCGCCAAATAAGTGCTTGTTGGAAAGCTCGAGTTTCTCGGCCAAGGGACGAATCGCCTCTTCGAGAGATGCGGTTGCCCATTGGTCAACCGAGCGGGCAACGTCGAGCGTCGCCTGCAGCGCGCGCCGCGCATCGGCCTCGTCCAACCCCTTCACAAGCAACATGCTTGACGGGTAATCGAGAGCCTCCTCGAAGAAGAAACCACACAGTTCCGGTAGTTCAGACAGCAGCTTCACGCGCTCCTGAACGAGTATGCCGACGTTGGCGACATAATCCTTGTTCAGAGGTCTCGAGACCTCGGGGTTGAGACCGTTCTCGAGGTAGGGCAGGGCGCGCTCGGCGAACTCCTCGCGGGTTAGTCCACGGATGTACATTCCGTTCATCCAATCGAGCTTCGGCATATTGAACACTGCGCCCGTCTTGCCGACGCGCTCAAGCGAGAAATTCGCGATAAGTTCCTCCCGGGAAAGCAAGTCGGTCTTGTCATCCAGCGACCATCCCAGCAAGGCCAGGAAGTTCACCATGGCTTCGGGCAAATAGCCCTTGTCCCTGTACTCGGTCACCATAGTAGCGCCGTGTCTCTTCGACAGTTTGGACTTATCCGGGCCGAGGATCATCGGCAAGTGCGCGAACTGCGCGGGTTCCCATCCCAGTGCCTCATACAGCAGTACGTGCAAGGGCGTACTTGATATCCATTCGTCAGCGCGCATCACATGGCTGATTCTCATGTCATGGTCGTCAACGACGTTGGCGAGGTGGTACGTCGGATAGCCATCAGACTTCAAGAGGACGTAATCGTTGAGATTCTCGTTGCTGAACGTCACGTCGCCACGAATGAGGTCATGGACGGTGGTCTCGCCGCTGCGGGGCATCTTGAAGCGGACGACGGCTGGTTCGCCGGAGTCGAGTCTGGACTGCACTTCATCGGCAGGGAGGTCGCGACAGTGCCCATCGTAGCGGGGTGGGAGGTGTTGTCGTGACTGCTCAGCCCGCACCGCCTCAAGGCGTTCGGGAGTGCAGAAACAGTAGAACGCGTCTCCTGTTGATACAAGGCGTCGCGCTTCCGACTGATAGAGGTCAAGTCGGTCTGACTGAAATATGGGACCCTCATCCCAGTCCATGCCGAGCCATTTCATGCTATCCATGATGGCTTCGACTGCGCCTTCGACGCGTCGTGCAGCGTCAGTATCTTCGATTCGAAGAATGAACGAGCCGCCTGAGTGGCGCGCGAAGAGCCAATTGAAAAGGGCTGTGCGGATATTTCCAACGTGGGGGTAGCCGGTTGGGCTGGGGGCGAATCTCACCCTGACGGAGGAATGCTGACCATTCTGCATGGTGTGTTGTGCCGGCTTGTCAGTAGCGCCAGGGAGCGACAGAATCGTCCGGCTACTTCGACAGTACCTTCTGCAGTCCCTTGAGCTTGTCCATGTGCTTCTTCAGCTTTTGCACAAGCTGCTCGGTCTGGCGAAGCGCCATTTCGGTGTCCTCAAGTTCAGCCTGAATGGAGAAGAGGAGGCGGCTCTGCTGCTCCGCGAGATTGGCCTCATAAGCAGCGATGTCGTCGTAGTGGGCGTCGCCTAGCAACTCGGCCAGAAGCTTACTCTCGCGACGCTGCTGGTCGCCAGCAAGCTTGTCGATAGACTCCATATACTGTCTTTTATCCATAGAAGCGTCTTGCACTATACCATGTGACACGAACAGGGAGCAAGGCTAGGAGGCCTGTCCCAGACGCGCGATATCGACAGCTCTCTGCAAGTCCGGCGGTAGTGGTGCCTCGAATATGCGCGTGGACTGCCACCCTTCGAGCTTGAACTCCAGTTTCCTGGCATGAAGAAAGTGTCGGTCGAGCACATCTGCCATCAATCGGCGGTGTGCTCGTCCGCCGTAGACCGCGTCGCCCACTACAGGGTGACCGATCGAGTCCATATGTACGCGAATCTGATGTGTTCTCCCCGTGAGGGGCCGAGCCAGTATGAGCGCGGTCTCATCGAAGTACTCAACCACCTCGTACTCAGTGGAGGCAGGTCTGCCTCCTGGAACCACAGCCATGCGTTGTCGCTTTGAAGCATGGCGTCCTATGGGCCCCTCAATGAAGCCTGACAACGGGGGATGTCCAGCGACCAGAGCCACGTACTCTTTGTGGACAGCCCGTGTTTTGAATTGCGACACAAGCCATCGGCGTACGCGTTCATGCAGAGCAACGACGAGCAGACCAGACGTGTCCTTGTCCAGTCTGTGCACAATCCCAGGTCTGTCCGCATCGCCGCACTCGATCTCTGGATGCAGCGCGAGAATGGCGTTTACCAGCGTGCTGGTGGGATGTCCCGGAGCAGGATGTACGACCATACCGGCCGGCTTGTTCACCACAACAACGTCCTGGTCCTCGTAGACGACGTCGAGGCAAAGGGATTCGGGTTGCGGGGGGCCGGGAGGTGGGGGTGTCGTGACAGTGATGGTGTCGCCGACCGCAACTTTCGCAGACGGCCTGGTTGCAGGGGAGTCGTTGATGCGGACAAAGCCGAGCCGAAGTAGCTGTGCCGCGTGCGAGCGACTTAGTCCGGAAAGCTCAGAGGCGAGGAATACATCCAGTCGCTCGCCGGCGTGTTCAATCGACACGAGGGCGTTCCTTGACGATTCGCTAGGGGAGGGCGCCTTCTGCATCGTCAAAAACTCCACGGCGTACGAGCAGTACCAGGAGGACTCCCGTGGCTACAACTATGCAGGAGTCCGCAATGTTGAAAGCCGGCCAGTAGAAGCCATTCAGCAGGCGTACGTACACGAAATCCGTGACGTGACCCAGCACCAGCCGGTCTATCAGGTTGCCAACCGCTCCGCCAGCTATGAGTCCTACACACATCATCTCAGCAGCTGATGGCCAGAAGTGGTAGTGGGCGTGAAGCCGATAGAGAACAACCGGAATCATGGCGAGGACAAGTATGGATGCGATAGTAGGAACCAATACCAGACCCTGTCCAATTCCGAAGACGGAGCCCGTGTTCTGAACGTGAGTGATTGTCACGGGCCCGAAAAGGGGAAAAGCGGCTCCAGGAGCAAGTGTGCCTCGAATCCAGACCTTTGAACCCTGGTCGAGCCCAACAGCCACGATCAGCGCAATAGCAGCAAAGAGAATGGTGCGGCGCCGGAACTCCATGGTCAGATACGTTGTTGCGCCTTGCACGTGATGCACAGTTTGGCCTGCGGCCTGGCCTCAAGCCTATGGCTCTCGATCTCCTTGCCGCACTGCTCGCATTTGCCGTACTCGCCCGTCTCGAACTTGGCGAGCGCGCTCTCCACCTCGGCAATACTGTCGGTCAATTGCCTTTCGAGAGCCATGCGCTTCTCCAGCTCGAATGCCTCAGTCGCTTCCTCCTCCCTCTTGCCAAACGGACTCCCCTCGCGGGTCTCGCCCGCATTGACCGAGTCCGCTTTCAGCGTCTCAAGGCGCTTAAGGAGGTGAGCCCTATCCATCTCCAGCCTGGAGTGTAGTTCGTCGTGGCTTCCCATGTCAGCTACTCCTCGCTATTCCCGCGGCCCAATTGAATTCTAGCTCTCGTGCATCGAGCCGCCAAACTCACCCGGAACGAGTTCTACGCCGGGATAAAGGAAAGCCCCGGAGAAAGCCCGAGGCCGCTCCGGGGCAGGTTAACACAAACGGACTACTTGTCGAATGCGTGTCGAATAGCAGGATCCAGACTTTCGCCCAGTTTCTGGATGGCGTCACGCCTTACACGATTGAGCGCCGACTGATACTCCTCGAACTCTGTCGCAGTGAACAGCTTCTCAGGATGGAAGTAGATATCGTCAACGTGCCGCACGGAACCCGGGACCTGGAAGCCGGTAGGCGAGTCAACCCAGTCCTCGAGCCCGCCTCTCAAGAGTGAATCAAGGATCGCCATAGTATCCTCGAGCCTGATGTCCCGGTACCTGCTATCAGCAGGCTCGTCCAGGTCTGCTCCATCGCTGCCCAGTACGCCAACACCACCCGTGTTGAGGAGGTAGAAGTTCATGTCCGGCAGACCTTTCAGAATCGAGTAGAACCTGTTGGCGTGTGCAGCTCTGTCGCCGGCGACAAATGGATCGTAGAAGAACTCGCCCCTGATCGTGCCAGCTAGAGACGGGTCTCCGGCGGAGGATTCCATCGCCTGGCCCAGCACCATAAGTGCTGCAGCCTGCTCGCGATTGAGACGCGAGATAGCGGGGATAAGCGGACCACGCGTAATGAGTATCAGGTTGTCAACTTTCTCCATATTGATGTCGTTTCCGGCATGCATGAAGTCGGCCCTGCGCACCACGGCTCGACCGTTCGAGGTCCGCTGGAAATTATAGAAATCGAAGTCTCCGTTCTCATCAACGTAGACGTTCTCAAGAAGTGTCTCCGGCTTGTGCAAGCCGTAGAAGATCTCCATCTGGTTGCCCGGGTTTACGCCCTCGGTCTTGACGAATACGCCGCCTCCCTCAAAACCCCTGAACGAACCGTCGGGCATGAGGATGCCTCCATCGTCCTGGACAAACCACGACTTCTCGTTGCCCTTTCGGGCCAGGATCTTGCACGTGGTGGATGTCTTGCCGTTCGCACTCAAAGCAACCATTAGAGTCCTGACAGCACGATAGCCGCCGTGCGCGGTCTGCAAACGGTCTTCACGGGCGCCGGCGTGCAGGAAGATGCCGTCGCCGTGAGTCTTGGAAGTCCAATCCTCCGCCGCGAAGACGCCCTTCTTGTACTCGCCGATGTAGTTGCTGTTGCGAACTATCTTCACCACTTTGCCGTCGTCCAGCATCGCAAGACGAATGCTGATGTCCTTCTTCGCCAGAGGGACGCTCTTGTTGCTTTCGAACGCGTCATCGTAGAAGAAGACAATGTGGTACGTCGGGTCGGTCACCGGTTCCGTAGGTACGAGGAACAAGCTTCGTCCGCCAAACGCAACATGTGCAAAGGCCTCGGGCGCAACCAGACGGACAGTCCTGTTGCTGTTGCGGTCCCCGACAATCCTGTCCATTATGATCAGCTTCTTAGAGGCAAGTGCTTGTTCGCACTCCTTCAGCAGCTTCATCTCGTCGTCGCCAAAATCGTGATCCACACTGTTCTTCGTGAAGATCGCGGCTCGTGATGTGGGCTCGCTCTCAGCCGCGTAATTGCCATATGCGGTCTTGCGAACCCCAGGCTCGCGCTCCAGTATGGCCGCCAGCTCTTCAAATCCCGGATTCAGGGTGGCTCGGCCTTCGGCCTTTGCCTTCTCTACGATCCGAGCGGCAGTCTTTTCGAATTCGCGCAAGTCGATAGCCATTCTTCTCCTTTACACCTCTCTGAACTCGCCCTCAACTGTACCATCATCGGCGCCAGGCTGCTCTCCGCCTGCCTGCGGACCACCAGCACCACCGGCGCCGGGTTCACCATACACCGCGCTGCCAGCCTTCTGGATGGTATCCGACAGGTCCTGCATGGCTGCCTGAATCGGCGCCGCGTCCTGTCCCTTCAGCGTTTCCTTGAGCGTGGCAGTCTTGGACTCGATCTCCTGCTTGAGGTCTGCAGGTAGCTTGTCGCCATGATCCCTGATGGTCTTCTCAGCAGTGTAGGCCAAGCTGTCAGCCGCGTTGCGCGTCTCGGCCTGTTCCTTGCGCTGGGTGTCCTCGGATGCATGCTGCTCAGCTTCCTGTCGCATCCGTTCAACCTCGTCCTTGTTGAGGCCGCTTGATGCGGTAATGGTGATCTTCTGTTCCTTGCCGGTGCCCTTGTCACGAGCACTCACGTTGAGAATGCCGTTGGCGTCGATCTCGAACGTGACCTCGATCTGAGGTACGCCGCGAGGTGCAGGAAGAATGCCGTCCAGCATGAACCTACCGAGGGTCCGGTTATCACCGGCCATTGGCCTCTCGCCCTGGAGAACGTGAATCTCCACGCTGGGCTGGCTGTCAGTCGCCGTGCTGAATATCTGGCTCTTCTCTGTCGGGATAGTAGTGTTTCTCGGAATCAGAGGAGTGGCCACACTTCCGAGGGTCTCAATGCCCAGAGTCAGCGGGGTGACGTCGAGAAGAAGAACTTCGCCTACTTCACCTTTGAGGACGCCGGCCTGAATTGCGGCGCCAAGACCGACAGCCTCGTCAGGATTTACACCCTTGACCGGCTCACGGTTGAAGGCCTGCCGTATGACCTCCTGTACCTTCGGCATTCGAGTCTGTCCGCCCACCAGGACAACGTCGCTGACCTGCTCCGCCGTTATGCCGGCGTCGGTAAGCGCCTGTCGAACAGGCTGGAGGGACTTCTCTATGAGGTCTTCCACCAACTGCTCCAGCTTGGCCCTCGTGAGAGTCATCGTCAGATGCTTAGGGCCGCTCGCGTCAGCGGTTATGAAGGGAAGGTTTATCTCGGTCTGGGTGACGGTCGAGAGTTCCTTCTTTGCCTTCTCGGCGGCATCCTTGATGCGCTGCAGCGCCATTCGGTCCTGTTTCAGGTCGATGCCGGATTCCTTCTTGAACTCGTCGCAGACCCAATCCATCACGCGTTGGTCGAGGTCATCACCGCCGAGGTGGGTATCACCGTTGGTGGACTTAACCTGGAACGTGCCATCGCCGATATCAAGGATGGAGATATCAAACGTACCACCGCCAAGGTCGTAGACTGCGATTGTCTCGTCGCCGGTCTTGTCCATGCCATACGCCAGCGATGACGCGGTCGGCTCATTGATTATCCGAAGTACGTTCAGACCAGCAATGGTGCCTGCATCTTTTGTAGCCTGTCTCTGGCTGTCGTTGAAGTACGCGGGAACCGTGATGACGGCGTCGGTTACCTTCTCACCAAGGTACGCTTCAGCGTCCGCCTTCAACTTCTGCAGAATCATCGCCGAGATTTCCTGAGGGCTGTAGTCTTTGCCACCCATCATGACGTGGCAGTCCGAATTTGCGCCTTCCACGATCTTGTAAGGAAGTCGCTCGACGTCGTACTGCACCGAAGCGTCCTGGAATTTGCGGCCGATGAGCCGCTTAATGCTGAAGATGGTGTTCTCGGGATTTACGATTGCCTGACGCTTGGCTATCTCTCCAACAAGCCGCTCACCGTTCTTGCTGATGGCGACCACTGACGGGACAAGATTGCCTCCCTCGGCACTCGGTATGATCTTGGGTTCACCCCCCTCCATGACCGCCACGACACTCATCGTGGTACCCAGGTCAATGCCGATTGCTCTCCCCATGTGTATCCTCCTTACTCGTTCTCATCATCAGTAGTTTCGATTAGTTCGCCGACCACAACCAGGCTTGGACGCAAGAGGCGACCGTTGAAGGTGTATCCCTTCTGCACCTCCTCAAGCACCACGCCATCGGGGCCGGGCTTCTTCATGACAGCCTCATGAATCCGCGGGTCGAATGGCTCGCCCGTGGCCTCAATCGGCTTCAGTCCTTCGCTTTCCAGGGCACTCTTGAGCTTTGCAAAGCTCATCCGCGCACCCTCGACCCACGCCGCCTTGCGCATCTCGCCTGCGGGGCGCGCGAACGCCATTTCCAGGTCATCCATCGCGCTGAGGACCTTGGTGACGAGACTGCTGTTGGCGAGGCCAACGGATTCACCGCGTTCCTGCTGAACGCGCTTTCTGTAGTTCTCCAGGTCCGCCTGCGTGCGTTGCCAGCTGGCCAGATAGCCGCGAGAACGCTCCTTCTCTGCCTTCAGCTGTTCAAGCACGGCCTGCACATTGTCGATAGTGTCGACCGCCTCGTCCTCTTCGCTCTCATCGTCTACTGTGTATTCTTCAGAACTCAATACCCCACTCCTTCAAATCACCTACGCTGGTTCACTGAGTGATTCGCTCAGCAGCGACTTCAAATAGTGAACGGATGAGATGGCACGCAGGTAGTCCATTCGGCGCGGACCAACTACGCCGATGATGCCTCTGGATTGCCCGCTCAAGCAGTAGTTTCCCACAACGATGCTGAGATCCTGTAGTGCCTCTTCTCTGTTCTCTTGCCCGATAATAACCCTCACGCCCTGTGCATCAAGATCGGGCGGCAAAACTGATTCAACCCAGTCCTCACGCTCGATAAGACGCAACAGAGCGAGCGCTCGCGGACTGTTCGCGAACTCTGGCTGGCTGAGAACGAGGTGCAATCCCTCCATATATATGCGACCCAGTTCAGGCTTGTCTTCGGCGCGCATCATCTCAAGAACCTGCGACACAACATGTTTCTCAAGGCCGTCCAGATTGCCGATGGCTTCAACTTCGTCAGCCGTCATTGATTCGAGCCCCTCAGAGAGGCGATTCGACACAGAGGTCAGCATGTCCTGGCTCGCTGGCTCAGAGAGCACGACGGTGCGCTGCCGTATGACGGTAGGGTCACGCACAACCAGAATGAGCAAAGCCAGCGTGTCCTGCAGCGACACCAGATGTATGTGCTTCAGAACTGCGCGCGTCGCTTTCGGTTGCGTCACCAGAGCAGCATTGTGAACAAAGTGTGCAAGCAGAGTGGCGACGAGGCGCAAACGCTTATCGAGCTCCTCATTGGTATCGTGGCAGACTTCGGCGATGAGCAACTGGTCCCCAAGGGGCAGCTGCATATCCGACCGAAGCGATTCCACGAAATACCGATACGCGAGGTCTGTGGGCACGGACCCGGCCGACGTGTGAGGGCGCGCGACAAAGCCTGCGTCCTCAAGTGCCGTTACGTCGTTCCGGACCGTGGCAGGGCTGACGCGAACATCGGTGAGCGCGATGGTCTTCGAGGCCACCGGCACCCCCGACGCTATGTACTCGCGGACAATCGTCCGGAGTATCTCTCCCATTCGTTCCGTAAGATCCATTAGCACTCTCAGCGGTCGGCTGCTAATTGCGGTAATCTAGCACGACCACATAGGGGTGTCAAAGCCGCCAGACCCCCGATTCGTTCGTGTTGACCCCCTGCGGACTTCCGAGGTACAATTGAGGTCCCATGGACTCATTCGACTCACTTGCACGCCTCAACGCAGCCGACCCGGACCTCGCAGCACTCGTCAGAAAAGAACACTCCCGCCAAGCCAATACCATCGACCTGATAGCATCTGAGAACCACGTGAGCCACGCCGTTAGCGATGCGCTCGGGAGTCTATTGACCGACAAGTATGCTGAGGGCTATCCCGGAAAGCGCTACTACAACGGCTGCAGCGTTGTCGATGAGGTTGAGAGTCTCGCCATCGAGCGTGCCACCGCCGTGTTTGGCGCAGCACATTCGAACGTCCAGCCACATGCAGGAAGTCAGGCCAACTTCGCAGCCTATCAGGCGCTTATCAAGCCCGGCTCCACCGTGTTGGGCATGGATCGCAGCCACGGTGGGCATCTCACCCACGGCGCAGAGGTCAACTTCTCCGGCAAACTGTTTCACGCAATCGCGTACCCCGTAGACCCCAAGACGGAACGCATAGACTACGACCTGGCGCGCAAGATGGCACTGGAACACAGGCCCTCGCTGATTATCGCGGGTGCCAGCTCATATCCCCGAACCATCGATTTCTCGATATTTGGTGAGATTGCCGCCGAGATAGGGGCATACCTCATGGTGGACATCGCCCACATCGCCGGACTTGTTGCCGCAGGTGTGCATCCATCTCCCGTCCCCTACGCGGATGTAGTCACAGGCACAACTCAGAAGACGCTTCGTGGTCCTCGTGGGGGCTTTGTTCTCTCCAGGGAAGAGCACCGCAAGGCAATCAATTCGGCAGTTTTCCCAGGAAGCCAGGGCGGTCCACTGATGCACTCAATCGCGGCGAAGGCCGTCTGCTTCAAGGAGGCGTTGCAGCCTGAGTTCAAGGACTACGCGCGCAACATCCTTGTCAACGCGAAGGCAATGGCTGATGAACTGGCGGCGGAAGGACTGCGAGTTGTCAGTGGCGGAACCGACAATCATCTTGTGCTGGTCGACCTGTCCAGCCTCGATATAACAGGCAAGCAGGCAGGAGACGCGCTTGAGCGATGTGGTATCGTCGCAAACAAGAACAGCGTTCCCTATGACACCAGACCGCCAGCTCACACGAGCGGATTGCGGGTCGGCACCCCTGCTGTTACTACACGTGGTTTTGACGCTGACGACTGTCGCGAGGTCGCACGACTCATTTGCAGAGTGCTGCGGAACCTCGATGACGAGCAAGTATGCGCACAGGTGCGGAAAGAGGTTCTGGTCCTCTGTGAGAAACACCCAATCCCCGGAGCGGATTGATTGAACTTCGACGCGGTCGCCCTGCAAGGTGACCCTGCCTAGAGGCAGTATAATATTGGTGGCACAGCAATCGTGGCGCCCCAGGAGCAAGATTGATGGATGAACTCAAGGTCTTCGCGGGGAACGCACACCCCAAGCTCGCCTCTTCCGTATGTGACTATCTCGGCCTACCTCTAGGAAAGAGCGAAGTCTTCGAGTTCTCAAACGAGAACATCTTTGTCCGGATTCTAGAGAACGTGCGTCAGCGCGACGTGTTCGTCATCCAGCCGATCTGTTCCCCTGTGAACAAGAGCCTCGTAGAACTTCTCATCATGCTTGATGCAATCAAGCGCGCATCTGCCGACCGCATCACTGCAGTTGTGCCGTACTACGGCTATGGCAGGACAGACAAGAAGGACCAGCCACGAGTGCCTATCACTGCCCGGCTTGTCGCCGACTTGCTGACTACCGCGGGTGCCGACCGGATTCTGACCGTGGATCTACACGCACCGCAGATACAGGGATTCTTCACGATTCCTGTCGATGAGTTGACTGGCGTGTCGCTCCTGAGTCAGTACATACGGGGTAAGAAGCTCAAGGACCTCGTGGTTGTTGCCACCGATATCGGTATCTCCAAGCGGGCACGTGATGTTGCTCTTAGACTGGACGCGTCGCTTGCCATCGTCGAGAAGAGGCGTCTTGGCAACAATGACTCGACCGAAGCACTCAACGTAATCGGTGATGTGACCGACAAGATTGCCCTCACCGTTGATGACGAAATCGACACGGCAGGCTCTCTCGTCGGCGTTGTCGACACGCTTCTGCAGCGCGGCGCGCGCGAGGTCTACGCATGTGCGACGCATCCCGTACTCTCCGGCAAAGCGGTAGAGCGCATTCAGAACAGTCCGGTGAAGGAAATCGTCGTAACCGATACGATACCCCTGAACGGCGCAAAGAAGCTGGATAAGATTACCGTGCTCTCGATGTCAGCGCTTCTTGGCGAGGCTATCCACCGCATCCACACAGGCCTTTCCGTCGGCGCCATGTTCGAGTAGCGGCCGTATTGCGCTATACTTTTGACTCGTGAGTCCATTCGGTTCTCTTATAGGACGCCTTTTCGATTCCAACGAGAAGCAGGTCAGGAAGCTACAGTCTATTGTCGCTGAGATCAATGCGCTCGAACACGACTATCTTCCCCTGAGCGATGAACAGCTCCGGGACTGCACCGCCGGATTCCATGACCAACTCTCAAACGGCGCTTCTCTGGATGACATCCTTACTCACGCGTTTGCCGCAGTCCGCGAGGCCGCCCGCCGCAACATCTCGATGCGCCATTTCGACGTGCAGCTCATCGGGGGCGTCACGATGCACCGGTCGCAGATTGCAGAGATGCGTACTGGAGAGGGCAAGACGCTGGTTGCGACCCTTCCCCTGTATTTGAACGCCCTCACGGGCAGGGGCTGCCACCTGGTCACGGTCAACGACTACCTTTCGAAACGCGACTGTCTCTGGATGGGCCCGGTCTATGAAGCGCTTGGTCTATCCGTGGCATGCGTCACAGGACGACAGGACGATGACAACAACCGGCCATCGTTCGTCTATGACATCCAATACGAGGATCCGGCCGGACACTGGTCGCGGCTACGCCCGGCTACGAGGGCCGAGGCTTATGCGGCCGATATCACGTATGGCACCAATAACGAGTTCGGCTTCGACTATCTGCGCGACAATATGGTCAACGACCTGTCGCAGCGCGTGCAGCGAGAGTTGCATTTCGCCATTGTCGACGAGGTGGACAACATCCTTATCGACGAAGCGCGAACGCCACTGATTATCAGCGCCCCGTCGCAGGAGGCGGCAGGTCGGTATGTCATCTTCGACAAGATTATCTCCCGTCTCTCCAGGGAGACGGACTATGTCATCGACGACCGCACTCGCTCAGTGCATCTGACCGACGACACCGGAATTCCAAAAGTGGAGCAGATGCTTCACGACCAGGGTCTTCTGAAGGGGCCGTCTCTCTTTGACTCTTCAAACTACTCGATGACCCACTTCCTGCAGAGCTCGCTTCGGGCGCATGCACTGTTCCGCAGAGACAAAGACTACGTGGTCAAGAACGGTCAGGTCATCATTGTTGACGAGTTCACGGGCAGGCTGATGCCCGGTCGTAGATATTCGGAAGGTCTTCACCAGGCCATCGAGGCAAAGGAACATGTCGCCATCAAGGCGGAGAGCGTTACGCACGCCACTGTCACCTTCCAGAACTACTTCCGAATGTACGAGAAGCTGGCCGGCATGACGGGCACGGCAGCTACCGAGGCTGAAGAATTCAGCAGGATCTATGAGCTTGATGTGACTGAAGTGCCCACCAACCGCCCCATGATACGTGAAGACCTGCCTGACCTTATCTACAAAGACGAGCAGGCGAAGTTCAAGGCCGTAGCAAAAGCGGTGGCCGAAGTACACGAGACGGGCCGTCCTGTGCTTGTTGGTACCACTTCAATCGAGATTTCGGAAGTCGTTAGCGACATGCTCACCCGCAAGGGTGTCCGGGCGCAGGTGCTGAACGCAAAGAACCACGAGCGCGAGGCGGCCATCATCGCTGAGGCCGGCCGGATGGGTGCTGTCACTGTCGCCACGAACATGGCAGGCAGGGGAGTGGACATCCTGCTCGGCGGCAGTCCGACAGGCAAGGAGCCGGAGGCCTGGCAGAAAGAGCATGACAAGGTCATCCAGCTTGGCGGCCTCTATGTAGTTGGCACCGAGCACCACGAGGCCAGGCGGATCGACAACCAGTTGCGTGGCAGGTCTGGCCGTCAAGGCGACCCGGGGACAACCAGATTCTTCGTGTCGTTAGATGATGACATAATGCGTCGCTTTGGCGGTGACAGGGTCAAGTCCGTTATGCAGTGGGCGGGGATAGACGAGGAAACCCCCATTGAGCACAACGTAGTTACCAAGGCAATTTCTAACGCACAGGTCCAGACCGAGGGCTACCACTTCGACGTTCGAAAGCATCTGGTTGAGTACGATGACGTGCTGAACAAGCATCGCGAAGTCATGTACGCCGAACGGCGCCGAGTGCTCGCCGAAGTTGACCTTTCCCAGAGCGTTCTCGGGATGCTTGACGAGGAAATGGAGCACATCGTTGATGTGCACGTGAACTCCAACATGGAGGAGCTCGAGGTCAAGGGCCTGCTGCTCGACCTCAGTACATTCATGCCCCTGACGCAGGAAGAGGGTACCGCGCTCGTGGCAGACCTACCAAGAGACGGGCTCCGTGCAGAGATGATTGAGAGGACGACAGCCCTTGCCCGCGCCAAGTACGCGGCCAAGCAGGACGAGATTGGCGCTGAGACCATGCGCAAGGTGGAGAGGCTTGTGACTCTTGGCGTCATCGATCGCCTCTGGATGGAACACCTGACTGCGATGGAGCATATGCGGCATGGCATCGGCCTGCGGGCTGCAGCGCAACAACAGCCGCTTGTCGTCTACAAGAAAGAAGGTCACGCGCTCTTTGAGGGGCTGCTCGCCGGCATCAAGCACGATGTTGCTTCAGGAATGCTGCGCGTGAGCGTCCAGGCAAAGTCTATGCAACCTCGTCAAGCCGCGCCTGTACAGGCCAAGCCGAAACCTCCGGTTGTGTCTGGCAAACGGGTTGGGCGCAACGATCCATGCCCCTGCGGTTCCGGCAAGAAGTACAAGCACTGCTGTGGCAAGTAGCTAGCGCCGTCATTCCCGCAGTTGGTGGGGAGTCGCGCACCGCTCTTGTGATATGAACAACCGTCAGTTGGCCTCCATCTTCAGCGACATTTCCAGGCTTCTCGAGTACAAGGGCGAGAACCACTTCAAGGTCCGCGCCTACTCTAATGCCTCCCGCACAATCAAGGACTACCACGAAGAACTGTCCGATCTGGTCGCGCGCGGGGAAGACCTGAAGAAGATCGAAGGGATTGGCGATGCCATAGCGCTGAAGATAGCCGAGTTGCTCTCAACGGGCAGGCTGGAGTTCTACGAACGGGTCAAGAGTGAAGTCCCGGAGGGAACGTTGGCGCTGATGGACCTCCCTGGCATCGGCCCACGAACCGCAGCCCGACTGGCCGCGGTCAGGGGAATCACCACGGTCGGTGAACTGGAGCGGGAGCTGTGCATGGGCGACCCCGGTTCTCTACCCGGTATCGGCCCTTCTGCAGCCGAGGCCATACTGCGTGCAATTGAGTCTGGACGCCAGCAATAGTCCAGCGCGCCGGTTCTCTCCTCTGATGCCCAGCACTCCATCCGTCTCCGCGACGCCTCAGTCTGTCCTAGATGGGTACAGCGTTGCTACAATACGTGGATATGGCTACCGACGACACACGTGCCCCCATCATAGAAACCCTCCGCCAGCGCGTCGCCGATGGTGGAGACTGGTACAGGGCTATCCTCGCGGCTTCGAGTCAATGGCCGCTGGAATCGGAAGCGATTGATGGAGAGGACTTCACGTATCTGCTTGATGGTGAGGCCCTTGACTTGATGCGTCTCTGCGAGCGCCTCTGCCTCACCGTGGCTGACCTGGTGCCTGAGGACGAGCTCGCTGCGCTTCTCGCCAATGATCGCCCGCCATTCGAGGTCTCGCGCGATGAGATCAAGGAACTCATCGGTGCAGACCGGTATCGTGCCTATCTTTCCTTCCTCTACGGAGTGCTTGTCGAAGAGATGGTAGTACTGGCCGTCCTTGAAGAACTGCGGAAGAAGCGGCGCGTATCAGGGAGAACCCAGTACGATGCTGAACTCGACGAGGCCTACAACTATGTGTACGGGTCAACCCGAGCGGATTTGATGGCTGCCTTCAAGAAAGAGAGAGGCCTTCCTCGACGGCGCACACTGGGCCTGGCCAATATGAAGGCTTTCACCTATTGGCTCTTCAAGCTGCGGCTGCGCAGCTCGGACAAGTCCAGGGTCGCCAGCGACACGAAGCGCGCACTCACACTCCTGCACCGCCACATGGGGATGCGGGGCGCGCGCGGCTTCTAGCCCAGGTCCCGCAATTCCGACTCCAACCGTGACAATTTGTCCTGCAGACTCGCAGCGAGGTTGCGCTGCTTGTCTACTACAGCAGCTGGAGCTTTCGAAAGGAACGTATCGTCGTTCAGGCGTTGTTCCACCGATTCGAGTCTGGCACGCGTTGTTTCAGCTTCCTTCTCCAACTGGGCCCGCACGCGTTGAACATCTTCAGCCGAAGCTCCCGCAATGGCTACCTCGGCGTCTGCTAGAACTATGACCGTCTGGCCCGCCACCTCGGCTCGCTCACCGCGCTCGCCCATATCCGTGATGCCAACGCGGCCAAGCATCTCTATGATTGGCTTCATCTTGCGAATTTCTTCGAGTACGTCGCCCGCATACAGCGCAGCCTCAAGGCGATGCGAAGCGTCCATCTTACGTTCAGCCCGGTAGTTGCGTAGCGCTCTCACGATGTCGATGGTTGCGTCCACGACGCGTTCCGCCTCGGCATCAATGAGGTCGCCTGTCGGCCTGGGATACGGGGCCACGATGATGGAACGAGCTCCTGCCGTTTCCGGCTGTTCCGTCTGGAGCGTCTGCCACAGTTCTTCGGTGACGAAGGGCATGAACGGGTGGAGCAGTCGTAGTGACGCGTCCAGTACGTACACGAGGACGGGTAGAGGTGAATCCACTCCACTCTTGTCGCGCAGTCGCAGCTTGGACATCTCGATGTACCAGTCGCAGTACTCGGACCACAGGAAGTCGTGGATCTGGCGCTCGGCCTCGCCGAGTTGGAACTCTTCCATGAGAGTTGTCACGTCGGACACAAGCCTCTCAAACCTGCTGAGTATCCACCTGTCCTCAATGTGGACGGGGTTGGGGCGTAGGCCATCAGGTTGCCAGTCTGCTCGCTGAGAGGCCGCCTGTTGCACGAACCTGGTAGCGTTCCACAGCTTGTTCACAAAGTTCCGCGCTGACTCAAGCTTGGACGTGCCGAACGAAAGGTCGTTTCCCGGGGAGTTGCCCGTTGTCAGCGCAAATCTCAGCGCATCAACACCGTAGGTGCCGATGGCATCGTCGGGCTTGACCACGTTGCCGCGCATCTTGCTCATCTTCTGCCCGTGTTCGTCGCGCACGAGCCCGTTCAAGAAGACGGTGTGGAAAGGGATCTTTCCCGTGTCCTCGATCCCCATCATTATCATCCGGGCTACCCAGAAGAAGAGAATGTCGTATCCGGTCTGCATAACGGACGTGGGATAGAAATAGTCCATGTCCGCGGTCTCGTCAGGCCAGCCCAGCGTCGAGTGGGGCCACAAGCCTGAACTGAACCAGGTATCAAGCACGTCCGGGTCCTGCTCGATGCGACTGCTTCCACACTTCTCGCAAACCTCAGGCGTCTCGATAGCCACCGTTACGTGACCGCAATCAAGGCAGTACCATACGGGGATGCGATGTCCCCACCAGAGTTGTCGGCTGATGCACCAGTCGCGGATGCCTTCCATCCACGTGTAGTAGACCTTCGTGAAGTGCTCAGGGATGATGCGTATTTCGCCATCGCGGACAACACGCAGGGCCGCCTCCGCAATAGATGCGGTGTCCACGAACCACTGGGTGCTGATTCGCGGCTCGACGGCAGTACGGCAGCGACTACAGTGGCCGACCTGGTGGGAGTAGGCTTCGATGTGGTCGAGCAAACCCTGGCGCTCGAATTCTTCGACGACTTTGCCGCGACAATCCATCCTGTCCAGCCCCTGGCAGAAGCCCCCGTGTTCATTGAGCGTTCCATCGGCATTGAACACATCCAGATGGGGCAAACCGTGTCTGTCGGCCACCTCAAGGTCGGTCGGGTCGTGGCACGGGGTGATTTTCAGCGCGCCTGTGCCGAATTCGGGGTCAACCGCTTCGTCACCGACCACGGGGATTTCGCGACCCGATACGGGCAGAATCACGTTGCGGCCGATGTACTTCGCGTATCGCTCATCGCTGGGACTGACCGCAACTGCGGTATCACCGAAGCAGGTTTCAGGTCGCGTTGTGGCGATAGTCAGGTAGCCATCACCATCCGCAAGCGGGTAGCGGAAATACCAGAGGCCACCCTCTGTCTCCTTGTGCTCAACTTCAAGGTCCGACAATGCGGTCAGACATCGTGGACACCAATTCACCATGCGCTCGCCGCGGTATATCAGCCCTTTCTTGAAAAGCCTGTAGAAAGCCGTACGCACGGCACGACTCGGCCCCTCGTCCAGAGTGAACGTGTTGCGGCTCCAGTCACATGAAGCGCCGATGAGGTGGTGCTGCTGTTCGATAGTGAGGCGGCTGCGCTGCGCGCGCTCCCATGCACGCCTCATGAACTCCTCACGACCCACTCCCTCGCGTGTCTTGCCTTCGCGTGCCAGGTCCTGCTCCACGAGAACCTGAACGGCGATGCCCGCATGGTCCGTTCCGGGCACCCATAAGCTGGGGTCACCCATCATTCTGTGCCAGCGGACAAGAATGTCCTCCAGCGTCATCGTGAGCGCGTGCCCCACGTGGAGCTCGCCCGTAACGTTTGGAGGAGGCATGATGATGACGAACGGCTCTTTCGAAGGGTCCACCTTCGGCGTGAAGAAGCCTTGCTGAAGCCAGAAGTCATACCACTTCTGCTCTATCTGTCCTGGTTCGTACGCTTTGGCCAGTTCACGGGTTCCCAAGTATCAATACCTACCTTTCGTCATCAACAGCGCGAATGCGCCCGGCTGGAAGAGAGACGGCTCTGATGCGGGCCGTCGTCTCAAGTGAGGAGAGGCACCACGCGGTCGAGAATGCGGTCTGCCACCTCGCGCTTCGTAAGCACTGGCAGCCGGTCCACATTTCCTTCACGGTCCATGATAGTCACTCTATTGGTATCCGAGCCGAAACCGCTGTCCTCAGCGGTGATGTTATTGCCTACAATGAAGTGGAGACGTTTCTCCGCCAGCTTGGCCTTCGCGTTCTTCTCAAGGTTACTGCTTTCGGCGGCGAAGCCTACGCGGACGTAGTCACCGTGGAGTGACCCGATAATGTCCACGGTTCTCTCGAGCGGAATGGACATCTCCGGGCGGTCCTTCTTGATCTTGTCCGCCTCGGGATGGGCGGGCCTGTAGTCGGCCACCGCCGCCGCCATGATCAATGCATCAGCCTCTTCGACAGCCGCACGCGTTGCCTCGAACATCTGGGCAGCGGTACCGACACTGACAATCGTGATTCCGGCAGGAATCTCAACCGCAGTCGGCGCGCTTACCAGTACAACACTGGCTCCCCGGTCACGTGCTGCCTCCGCGACTGCATAGCCCATTTTACCTGACGACCTGTTCGTAACGCAGCGGACGGGATCGATTGGCTCCTGCGTGCCACCGGCAGTCACTACAATCCTGCGGCCGCTCAGGTCCCCGCTCTTTCCGAGCACGCCCAGCGTCACGCCAACGATTTCAGCCGGGTCCGCCATGCGTCCGGACCCCTTGCCACCAGAGGCAAGGTCCCCCTGGTGAGGACCCACAATCACGCCCCCCCTTTCTCTGAGGGTTTCCACATTGGCCTGAGTGGCCGGATGCAACCACATGTTCTCGTGCATCGCAGGCGCAAGTATCAGCGGGGCTGAAAATGCGAGCGCAGTGCTGCTGACGATATCATCGGCGAACCCATGCACCAGCTTCGCCATGGAATCCGCACTCGCGGGAGCGACGAGCATGGCATCACAGGAATCCGCCAGACTGATGTGCGGAATCGGCCCGCATTCGCCTGAGAACAGGCCGGTCGCAACAGGTGTGCCAAGCAATGCCTCGAATGTGAGCGGTCTGATGAACTCAGTCGCAGCCGGCGTCATCGCGACTCTCACTTCGACGCCGCGACGACTCAACTCGCGCGCTATCTCAACCGCCTTGAATGCGGCGATGCTCCCGGTCACGCAAAGAAGTACCGTTCGAGTTTTCATTTTCTCAGGGTTCTATCCTATTCATGTCGTAGATGTGGCGCAACCCTATGAGCGACAGGTCGGGGTTGGCCTCTGCTATTGCCGGCACAGCCTGTTCGAACATATGCGCATACCCGCCGGTGGCAACCACCTTCGGTGAAGTCTCCAGCTCAGCTGTAATCTCCTCAAGTATGCGCTGTATAAGCCCCATATAGCCGTAGATGATCCCGGACTGCATTGCGCTGACTGTTCCTTTGCCGATGGCATGACGGGGTTTGTGCAGTTCGATACGCGGAAGCATCGCGGTACGACTATAGAGTGCCTCTGCTGCGATGTTGATGCCAGGTGCGATGGCACCCCCGAGGAAATCGCCTCCGGCGGAGACGACATCAAAAGTTGTTGCCGTGCCGAAGTCGATTACGACCAGAGGTGTTCCGTAGAGCTTCATGCCTGCCACCGCATTGGCTACCCGGTCAGGACCCAACTCGCGAGGATTGTCGACCAGCAGTCTCAGTCCGGTCTTGATCCCTGGCTCGATGACAAGCGCGTCGCTCTTCACGTATCGGTCGCAGACCTCCTGGAATACAGGGACAAGCGGAGGGACAACACTACATAGGACGGCGCCGCGTATCGCGGAGACGGGCACTTCGTAGTGCTTGAGAAGACTCGAAATCAGGGAACCATACTCATCGGCTGACCGGTCGATGCCGGACATCAGTCTCCATGAGTAGGCGATCTTCTCCCCCTGGAACAGTCCCATGTTGATGCTGGTGTTGCCTACATCTATTGCAAACAGCATGGCGCCTCCATTCCAGCGTGAGTACTAGCAGATTTGGAAAGGACTCGGACGGCTATCTTCACATCCATCGCCGGTGCCGGAGCCATCCGTACACCGCACCACCAATCCCCGCCATTAATCCCATGATGATGCCGAAGGATAGCAACTCGCCGCGTTCGATGCCGCCGGGCAGAAAGACGTTCATGCCGAATATGCCCGACACGAGTGTAGGACCGGCGAGCAACACAGTAATAATGGTAAGTACGCGCATGATTTCCTGGATGCGGTGGGACGTCAACCAGTTGCTCGTTTCAGCAAGCCCGTCGACGACTTCCTTGCAGTCCTCAAGTCCGTCCCATATCTTCCTGACATGGTCGGCGATATCGCCGAAGTAGATCTCCTGCTCTTCCTTAAAGAAAGGGTAGTCTTCCTTTTCAAGTGTCTCGATAACAGCTATCTGCGGTCGGATGACACGTCGGAACGAAATCAGGTCCCTTCTAAGAAGCGAGATGCTCCTGACGGTCTCAGGAACCGCCTCGGTGAATATGACCTCTTCGATCTCATCGATGTTGTCGGTGATGCGGTTCAGAATGGGGAAGCAGTAGTTCACCAGCCGGTCGATGATGTGATAGAGGAGGTATCCTGAGCTTCGTCCAAGGTAGGCGGCGCGACTCTCCTCGCGCATCTGGCATTCCCGGAAGAACTTGGATAGGGGCTTGAGATCGCCACTGCAATGGACGGTGACGACGTAGTTCTCACCGATGAACACATCTACTTCGCTCGGCCGAGTGATGCGCGTTTCTCTGTCGAACACAGGGAACTGCAGCACCATGAATATGTGGTCATCGTCCTCGTCGATCTTGGGGCGCTGCGCGCGACTGAGAACGTCGTCGATTTCGAGTGGATGGAACGCGAACTTATCCTCGAGGTACTGAGCTTCAGCCTCGGTTGGTCTTTCAATATATACCCAGGTGAGTTTCCCTTCGGAAATGCTCTGGACCCTGAGTTCCTGTGCTTCAGATATGGACATGTCTCACCACTCGAACAAAACGGGACTTGGCTATTGTAACACCGACCCTTACAGGCTACTAGATACGAGAATGTCTCAAGAATGGCTCAGCTTCGCTTGACACGCCTACCAGCTACCCTGTACTATTCTCCTCGTCGTCGGCACCAGAACAGGTGACGTCGCGGCACCTTAACAGCTGAATAGTGGAAGGAAGGTTCATTTAACTGAGAGCTTGATCCTGGCTCAGGATGAACGTTGGCGGTGCGCTTTATGCATGCAAGTCGTACGGAACCATGGTTTTCGGATTATGGTTTAGTGGCG
>Ga0272441_10005381_pt1 | contig 22320 bp, 14 predicted proteins | sample SSMProp6N_FD_193582 | JGI IMG/M metagenome (GOLD analysis project Ga0272441, IMG submission 193582) | Marine sediment archaeal communities from Little Sippewissett salt marsh, Falmouth, MA, United States - SSM-Prop-6N | ecosystem: Environmental > Aquatic > Marine > Wetlands > Sediment ... | reverse complement strand
ACCTGACCGGAAGGTATGGTTTTTTCTGGTGGACCAATGGAATCCAAGCCGATGGAAGGCGCCCCTGGCCTTCGGCCCCGCCAGGGACATTCGCCGCCCATGGCGCTGGTCGCAACTTCATCTTCGTAGTGCCTGAATGGAATCTCGTCATCGCCCGCCTTTCACCCGCCCCGGGCGGTCACGTTCATATCGGCGGCATGAAAGAGAAGGTTTGGGAACACTTCCTCTCACAGCTGAAAGCTGCAATAGACGTCGCGGCAGATCAGGCTGTGCCGGAGGGCTTCGTGTCGCTCTTCAACGGAACCAATCTGGATGGCTGGACCGTACGCGACCCTGAGAACCACGACTGGCAGGTTGTCGACGGCGTTATCGATTGTGATCCCCGTGAAGGACCGGGCGACAGGAATCTGTGGACCACCAGAAGCTATGGTGACTGTGAATTACTGCTGGACTGGCGAATCAAGAAGAGTCCCTATGTCAACCGGGTTGCCAAGATCATTCTTCCCGATGGGAAGTACGAGAAAAACGAATCCGGCAAAGATATCTTGATCCAGGTTCCAAACACAGACTCGGGAGTCTTTCTGCGCGGCCAGCACAAATCCCAGGTGAACATCTGGTGTTGGCCGATCGGTTCGGGGGAGGTGTGGGGCTATCGTACCGACCCTACATTCTCAGCCGAGGTCCATGCTGGGGTAACGCCCAAGGTCAACGCGGACCGGCCCATTGGCCAGTGGAACACCTTCCACATCATCATGAAGGGCAACCGCCTGACAGTTCTGCTCAACGGGAAACTCGTCCTCGAGGACGCTCGATTACCTGGCATCCCTGCTCGGGGACCGATTGCTCTGCAGCATCACGGGCAGCGTAAGGACGGAGACTGGGGAGCGTCCTTCGTTCAATTTCGGCGTATCTTCATCAGAGAGCTGAACGAGCCTGCAGGCTACTGAGATTTCCGGCCTCATATTGGATCCAGGTAGTCAGGAGTCGTCGGGCAGCAAGTACTACAGCCACGCTTGTAAGCGCTTGTGGCGAAACGATTAACGTGCAGAACTTACGATACTGGCCGAAGCAGAACCGAAGCTGCGCCGATGGCAAAACGAATCCGCTTCTGGCGCGTCTGTCGCGCGCTTCCAGGCTTGGGTTGGTCCCCTTTGCTGCACTCAGATCGCCTGTGTCGTGGATTCAGCGGGCAGCGGGGCCGGTTCTGGGCTCCCAGGGCTGACACCGCGATTCGATTTTTGCTCATCCAATTGAAGAAACGGTGTCTACTTGGGAGCTTGTTTTGGGCTTGATGAACATGACCTCGGCACGCTTGATCCATCCCGATCTAAGATCGATCCGAAACCAGCCGTCACTGTTCCTCTTGTGGAAACGGACCGGTGATCGCCTACCGAACTCCTTGAGGTCGTACTGTGCCCAGGTGCGACCCATGTCCAGGGAAATGATGAATCCCGTGGCGTAAGGCGATGCGGGGGCATAGTGCGAGGCGAGAATCACCCCATCCTGGATGATCATATTGGCGGATTCGTACTCGGGGTTGAAGAGCATCGTATGTGCCTCGGGCTTGGCCAAGTCGGCAGGATCGCACCGAAAAATCCCTCGGTCGTGAGGCTTGGGGCCGTTGGCGTCGGCAATCCAGTACAATTGTCCATCCACGAAGTTCATGCCGCCGGATTTGAACCGCGAGTTCGACGAATCCGAGACAAGGACCTTCCAGTCCCATCTGTCCTCGGCTGCGTCATAGACACCTCTGAGCCAGTGGCACTCGCGCCCCTCGGGTCTATCCCGGTCGCCCGTGCACGCGTAGAAGGCGTCTTCGTTCGGATTGTACGCTACGCAGTGAACGTGGCGGCAAATGACCGGGTTGTCCGCATCGCCGAGAAGCGTGCCTGTCGAGCCTCCACCAGCCGAACCATTGTCCCGGTAGTGGGGATTCTGTCCAAAGGCGTATGCGATCTTCACGGTGCGGCCGTAGTCGGTGGAATAGTAGATATTGACGGGGGAGGCCCCGCCAAGGACGTTGCAGTAGTTGCCCCACACCAGCATCTCCCCACCCTTAGTGTCCCAGGTGTGGACTCCATCAAGGGGATGAAAATACCATCCGGACTGCTCGGGACTCTTCGGTTCGTGCGGGATGTAGCCGGTGCCATCGGTGTCCTTCACCGTGATCGGGTGACATGTCTTGAGGTTGTCCGCACTGAGGTATAGCTTTGAACGAGTGGCGAAGATTATGTTCCCGTTCTTCAAAATGGCACTGAACGTTATGTTGGTAGCGTCGGGAAACGTGAGGCGGCGGGGCCAAGTGCGACCGTTGTCCTCAGAGACAAAGATGGTTTCGTCGCCAAAACCAAACGCCCTGTTGTCCCGCTGCGAATCAATGTAAGGACCGGCCGGTTGCGGCCGATACCAGAAGTGGCCGGTTGCGGTCGAGCCTGGTGGGGCAGCGACGTCCTTGGCGTCGAGCCTCTGTGTGCCAGACAGCAGTATCCCTGCAACGCCTGCCGTCGTGGCGCCCAAGAAGCAACGACGAGTGATTCGTTGTGGTGCGACGAGCAAACTGCCCGTCGAACCACGGGTGAAGTGGTCAGGATCGTGTGGCATTGTCTCATCCCCTACGGAATCGCTCCTACATATAGGACTGTCGCACCGCATTCTCCGTTTCGCTGAGTAGGAACACTACTGCAGCGCTTTGCTGCGTACACAGACCGTTCTGCGTACTGCCCGATTATAGTAGAAGGCCGGCGACAGACAAGCGCCTGAGAAAGCCTCGCAACTGTAGCAGACTGAAGCTCCTCTCTGTCTCCCCATGGGTCGGTTTTTCCTTGAAACGGCGCATCCTGATCTGTTCAATACTCATTGTATGTGGAATTTGACAGCACTACCGTCGCACTCTAAGCAGTCTGCGCCGCTCCCGCTCGCGAGGCGTTCCTTGCTCGTTGCTGGATGGTGTCTTGTCCTCATTGCCCCGGGCCTTGGATGGGGTGGTGAGCCAATTACACTTGCCAATGTAACTGATCCGGGGCAGATAACAGCTGACGAGCCCATTTCGGCCGTGTTCTCCCCTGAGAGCGCGGCTCGGTACCTCGACATCGCCGCACTTCACTGGCAGAAGTCGCGCAACTGCGCGGCATGTCATGTGAACATGGGGCACATGTATGCGCGGCCTGCTCTACGTTCGGTCCTGGAGGACTCGGGAGAGGTACGCGGTCTATTCGAAGAGTATGTTACTAAAAGGTGGAAAGAGCGGCCCCCGCGAGACGTGCAGGAGACGGTGGTCGTTGCTTCCGGACTGGTCTTCAACGACTTACAGACCACCGGCCGGCTGCACCCAATTACGCGCAAGGCTCTCGCAGTGATGTGGGACTTCCAGCGCGACGATGGCGGCTGGACGTGGCGGAACGACGGTTATCCCCCGACCGAATACGACGAACACTACGGCGTGACACTGGCAGCTCTGACCGTGGGAATTGCCCCGGATCGTTATGCCGAGACGAAAGAAGCCCGCCGCGGCCTTGAGAAGATACGGTTGTTCCTGAAGAACAACCCGCCCTTGTCGCTGCATCACCGGGCAATGATCGCCTGGGTATCCTGCTATGTTGAGGGTATGATGAACGATCGGAGGCGTACGCAGACACTCAATGAACTGCTTGCCCTTCAGCGCCCTGACGGTGGATGGTCCACGCCGGGCCTGTTGGCGGACTGGAAAGGCCTTAAGCGAAAAGACGGCAAACCACACGATCCGAAGACCAGCGACGCCTATGGCACCGGCTTCACGATCATCGTCGCCCGAGAGTTGGGTATGTCGAGCAGTGACCCGCGCTTGCATCGCGGTATCGATTGGCTGTTGCGGAACCAGCGCGTCAGTGGCAAGTGGTTCTCCCGTTCCCCGGCCACGGACAGCCGACAGTATTTTTCGAATTTTGGCAGCGCCTTCGCTATCCTGGCTCTCCAATCGTGCAATAAGCTTCCCGGCTGGCCACTATCAAAGGAATCGGGGCGCCCATTGTTTCCGTGACAGGGCCGAAGTGAAGCTCGCGCCGCAGCCCGAAAGAAGGCTCAACTGGGCTCAATTCGGCACCTTAGAACTCTGGGGCTAAACAGATGGCAAAGGCGTTAGATCGACCAAGAACGTGCGCGAGAAGGCTGTCGTCCCGGCGCGACTTCATCACGGCAGCAGGGGCCTGGGCATTTTCCGTGTTTTCCAAGAACATGTTGGGAGATGTCGGGCATCCCGTGCAGGAGAAGACAGCCCGAACCGCTGGAACCAATTCCGGGAAACCGAAGCGGCGCCCCCGGCCGAATGTCTTGTTCATCGCAGTGGATGACTTGCGACCCTGTTTTGGTACATATGGTGGATCGGCCTTGGCACCGAACCTCGACCGTCTCGCTTCGGAAAGCCGTGTCTTCACTCGTCATTACGTGCAGTCGGCAGTTTGTGGCCCCTCACGCTGTTCCCTGCTAACAGGAAAACGTGTTAACTCCTGGGACTGCTGGGGCAGCCAGCGCAAACTCAATGCGGGGCCTCTCTATCCTGTCTCCTTCGCCCATTTGTTTCGTCGCAACGGGTATCGTACGGTGTGTATAGGCAAGATCAGCCACCTCCCCGGTGGCGTCATGGATACGGAGCAGAAGATCCATCAAGTGCCATTCAGTTGGGATCTGTCGTATGCCCCGGCAGGGCCGTGGAGGACACCTTGGAGAGCCTTCTTCTCGTACGACAAGGCCCAAGCCTACAACAAGGTCATTCGAATGGAGAAGGATGAACCACGTCTCCCTTACGAGTCGGCCGATGTTCCCGACGCCGGCTACGCCGACGGGCTGAATGCTCAGGAAGCGATCCGACAGTTGAGAGACTTGAAGACGCGGGGCGGCCCTTTTCTTCTGGCTGTGGGTTTCTACAAACCGCACCTACCCTTCAACGCGCCGAAGCGATACTGGGACTTTTATCAGCGTCAGGAGATTCCCCTGGCGAGAAACGCACAACCGCCTCGAAACGTGGACCCGGCTATCAGCCTTCACAACAGCTTCGAGGTGACCACGCACTATCACTGGCCTTCCGGCCCGGGCCAGATCAGCGAAGAGGAGGCTCTTACCCTTCGCCACGGCTACTTTGCGTGCGTCAGTTATGTCGACGCCCAGATCGGCAAGGTGCTTGACGAATTGAAGCGGTTGGAACTCGATCAGAACACCGTGGTCGTTTTGTGGTCGGATCATGGCTGGCATCTGGGCGAACATGGCATGTTCGGCAAGCAGACCAACTTTGAGGTCGCCACTCGCAGCCCCCTGTTCATCAAGGTGCCCGGCATCGCCCAACCCGGGCTCAGAACTCACAGCCTCGTCGAGACAGTAGACCTCTACCCTACTCTTGCGGAACTATGCCGCCTGCCGCCACCGAATGATCTGGCCGGGACGAGTCTGGTTCCGTTGATCCGTGATCCAAAGCATTCCGGCAAGGAACATGCCTTTAGTTTTCACGGACGCGGCCCTCTGATGGGCCGGGCGATCCGCACGAATCGCCACCGTCTCGTGTACTGGACCAACAAGGCAGGAGAGGCCGTGCAAGTGGAACTCTACGATCACAGGAATGACCCGGGAGAGAACGTGAATGTTGCCGCCGACCACCCCGAGACTGCGCGGAAGCTCATCAGGCAACTGAGGAAGTTCCCTATGCAGTAGACGAACGTCGGTATTCCGACCACCTGACCGGGCGCAGTCTCATCACGCGGCCAAGTGAGAATAGGAGAGAAGGACAAAACAGTTCGATGCGAACACCGGTCGGAGTGTCACCTGAGCAGAGGACAGCTATGGATCTGATACTTCTTACGATGCTGGCATGCGTAAACGCCAGTCCCACTGCCGTTTCCGTCCATCCCCCGGCAAATCCCGCCGCGGTCGCCCAAGTACGCGCCGGTGATCAGGAGGTCGCGCACGCCTCATGGTGGGGATTCGATCCCAATGACGCAACAGCCGCGCTGCAGTCCGCGATCGACTCGGGTGCCAAAAAGGTCATCGTTGAGGACATGAACGCCCCGTGGGTGCTGGATCCGGTGCGTCTGGCGAACGATCAGGAGCTAGTACTCGAGAACGGAGTCGTCCTGCTGGCCAGGAGAGGTGCGTTCAAGGGCAGGAATGATTGTCTCTTGAGCGCGTCCGGCAAACGAAATGTCCGCATCACAAGCTCGGGGGCCACGCTGCGTATGTGGCGGGATGATTACGACCGACCGCCCTACGAGAAAGCGGAGTGGCGTCACGCAATCAGCATCCGCAGTTGCACGAACGTTTGTATCGGCGGCCTGACCATCGTCGAGAGCGGCGGCGACGGAATCTACCTGGGGGTCTCGCAAAGGGGCGTAACGAACACGAACGTTGAGATCCGCGATGTGCTCTGCGACCGCAATTACCGTCAGGGGATCAGCGTGATCAGTGCCGAGAACCTGCGGATCGAGAACGTGGTGCTGCGAAATACCGCCGGCACAGCACCGATGGCGGGCATCGACTTTGAGCCGAACTACTCCACGGAACCGCTGGTCAACTGCGTGATGAGGAATTGCCGGGTCGAGGGCAATAGCGGCGATGGCTTCCTGTTCGCTCTGCACAATCTCAATCGCGAATCGACGCCCGTCTCGATTCGTCTGGAGAGCTGCGTGTCACTCGGCAACCGAAACGGCTTTCGCCTTCATACCGGCAATGGCGAGCTACACTCGTGCGTCTCCGGCTCCATCGAAACCGTCGACTGTCGCTTCGAAGCCAGTGAGCAGGCTGGCATTTCCGTAGGCAACAAGCCCGTCGACGGCTGCCGGCTGCGATTCAAGAGATGCCGTATCATCGACGCAGCAAAGGAGCACCAGGAAGTCTCACCGATCGTGTTCATGAGCCGTTTCGGGAGCACCGAAAACATCGGTGGCGTGGAGTTCGTGGATTGCGTTGTTGTAGATTCCGGGCATCGCCTGCCGCTGGACTACCGGGATCGGGCGGGCGGTCTGAAACTGGCCCAGGTCACCGGCACACTTACCGTCGAGCGCGCCGACGAGCAAACGATGCATCACCTGGATCAGAAGCTGCTGGATCAGTGGTTTCCCTTCCAGGCATTCAAGCAGTTCCCGCCCTTTCCCATGGGGAATTGGCATTGGGAAACGGGGGTTCCAGAGCCGAATACGCAGGACGGCCGGAGTTGCGCCGTCCGGCAGCGCGGCCACGGGGAATTCGGCTTCCTCGCCGAGTCGGGCCAGGAAATCGCTTTCACCTTGGGCCTCCAGCGCGTCGGCAGAACCGGCACGCCGCAGATGGCTGTCGCCGTCCTTGCACCTTCAGGAGAACGATCTGACATGCCCGAGATGCGAGGAGAGGGCCAGAAAGACTATGAGTATCGCGTTGCTGAAACCGGCCTGCATCGCATCGTTTGTGAGGCCGGTACCGGCACGACGCAGGTCGTTTCCAGCAATTGTCCCGTCGCTCTCTATAGCAAGCGAGCGCCCTTCCATCTACTGGGCACGACCGGCAACCTGTATTTCTGCGTGCCGGCCGGGATACGAGAGTTCGGCATCCGCATCAGTGGAGGCGGCGAAAGGGAAAACGCCAAGGCGGTCCTCTACGATCCCGCAGGCCGAAAGGTCGCCGAGGAGGATAACATCGAAGGACATCAGTTCCTACTCCAGCGTCCCTCGGCCGCAGGTACAGAGATCTGGCGACTGCAAATGGCCAAACCCTCGCAGGGCGTCATCGAGGACTACTACGTACATTTGCAGGCCATCCCGCCGATTCTGGCGACCAGCCCGGAGACCGTGCTCAGGCCATTGCCGCGTCTGCATTTCCCATCGCCAGGGGCAGCCATCGAGAACCACGACCCGCAAGAGCCTGAGAAAGTCGGCCTCGACTCGGCGGTCGTTAGACAAATCAATGATTTCGTCGCTGCCCATCCGTACGCGCGGTCGAGAGTGCAGCCCCGCTGGGCCCTGTGGCGGCACGGCCGGCTCGTTCACGTCGAGGGCGACTTCCATCGCACCGTCGACGTTGCCTCTCTCCGCAAGACCTGGCACGCCATGATCGTCGGGGCCGCTATTCAACAAGGGAGGATCCCGTCGCTCGATCAGAAGCTCAGCGAGTGGCTGCCGGAGCTTCGCGGCAACCATGCCGAGGCTACCTGGCGGCATGTGATCACGCAATCGGCGGGTTTCGACTATCCCCACGGAGATCATCCCGCGTACCAACCCGGTGAGATGTGGACGTACTCGGATTGGAACCTTGTGCACCTGTGCAATGCGCTGGCGCGCATGTATGGCCGGCAGGACTATCACGACCGGTACGATCTCGTGGCCAAACAGGCGTACTTCGACACAATCGGCATGGAGGGCTGGTCTACAGTCGTTAAAGTCGACGTCGGCTTCGGGCGCGAGGACGGCGTCCGGTTCGAACTGAGCCTGGAACACATGGGGCGTCTTGGCCTGCTCGCCCTGGCACGAGGCCGTTGGGCGGACCAACGACTTGTGCCAGAGTGGTTTGTCCGTCAATTGGAGACCAAGCAGACCTACGGCATGAAAGCCAATTACAATGGCCCCAATGACGGTCGAATTGCACTGAACCCCAGGAGATTCGAAGAGAGCCCCTACGGCTTCCTGACATGGGTCAACACGGATAAGGACTACTTCCCAGGAGCCGACCGCACCTGGGCCTGGGGCAGCGGAGCAGGAGGAACGAAGGTGCTGTGGAACCACAACAACGGGATCGTCTTCACCGGCGTGGGTATTCAGATGTCCCCGTCCGAACACAGCATTCCGCACATCCTGGAGCAATCACTCCTCGCTTCGGGCCACTGAACATGCAGAGCGCTGTAGCTCGCCTATAGGTACAGGCTTGCTGTCTGGAGCCACGTAGACACGGCGAGAGCCGAACAGCGAATCAGCCGTTTCTCACAGTCCTTCGCCAGGCGTTTCGCGAAGCACTTGTGGCCACAGGGGTCACAGTTCCCCAAGAACTGTGCCCCCCTCTGTAAGCGCTTGTGGCAAAACGATTAACGATTGACATTACAGGACTTATGATGCTGGCCGAAGCGGAGCCGAAGCCGCGCCGAAGGCGAAACGAATCCCCTTGTGGCGCGCCTGTTGCGCGCCCCGTGGCTTGGGCTGGTCCCCTGACATTATTCAGATTCAGAGTCTCGCCTGGCATCCAGCTCGTACAGGCTATTCCGGATTCTCCTAAGAACAGAGGTCTGCCTTGGGCTGCCAGTCTTGGATCGCGCCGGCGAGTTGCCGCGACAAGAGCCCGTGGAGCGCCCCAGTTCTCTCCGTGAAGCATCGCCGGGCGAGACCGCGGTTCTAGGCGGCGGTTACCTGGGAATACGCGGGCGTCTCGCTGGAGTCTCCCAAAGACACGAAGCCCTTCTCCAACAGACTGGCAAACTCCACAGAATATTTGGCCCAGGGAATGGCCCGTAGTCGAGGTTGGCCAATGGCCTGTCCGGTGCCCAGGCAAATCCCATACGTGCCATCCTCGATGCGCTCCAGGGCCTCATCAATCTCGCGGAGTAACCTTCGCTCGCTGTCCGCGAGGCTCAAGACGTTCTCGATCTCGAACGTGTCGCTACCCATATCCCCCATGTGCATTGGGCAGTTGGACAGATTCGTGTCTTCCCGTCTGAGAGCCTCATCCTCCAATGAGAGGACGTTGTCGACGATTTCCTCCCGCTTCCGCAGGAGAAGTGTCTGGAATCCCTTGATCTCCGCGGGCGTCAAGCCAATCCTGCTTCGTTTGGTCTTCGACATCGTCTCACCGCTACCATTGTCCGTTTCTGCGTCCAGTCGCCTGTCACTCAGCGCCACAGGCTTGTTTTCTTTCAATTCCCAGATTTGGGCTGCCTCCTGTTGATTCAAGCAATAAGATCTTCGAGGAGTCTTTCGAGAATCGTCTCGATACGCGACTCGAGATCATATCTGCCCTCCTCAAGTTTCCGCCGAACCACCCACACCTTTGCCACGCGGATTGTAGCCGCTGACTCACTTGATCTTGCGGCGGTGGCCCCTGTTCGGCAGGAGCACTGAGCGACCACACTACTCTTCATCGACCCACATGATGCATTGTCAATTCCAGCAATACCCCAACCACCTGCCCTCGATGCAAGCGAAATAGCCGGCCACACCTCCTGCACGCAGCCTTCGTCCTGGGCACATCCATGACTCCGCCCTGGAGTTCTCATGTGCAGCACTCCTGGCTTTCGGTGATTCTTGCCGACGTTACCATCTGGTCTGACTCCATCGCTAGGCGCTTCATTCCACCTGCCAGATCTCCTGCGCGACCGGCAGACTGTCAGATCAGATCCTAGCTGTTTCAAATCTGATAGACCTCTCAGCATGCTCCTAAAGTTTCGCAGCATCCAGATAGTCAATCAGTTCACGTATCTTCCGGGATAACTCTTCGTTACTCATGGTTCGATCTATCCTGCTGTCGTTCAAATGCCTCAGTGAGTCCTCCAGGCGCTGCTTGGCATCGGAAAGCAGCGCGTTGTATTTTCGCACGATCTCTCTGCGACGCGTCTCGTACTCCGGCAGTTCCCACGCCTGCGTCACCAAGCTCATCTTCCTCGTCCAACGTCCCTTTGCCAGAAGCACCCTCGGGCGGAGACCACGCCGCCACGCTGACGAGTGCGACCGGCGGCTTGCCTTCACGTCAAGTCATGCTTCTTCTCCTCGCTGGCTCGATCACCCTCGGGCCCGCTCGAAGACGAAGCGGACACCTATCAACACGGACTAACGGAGTCTCCCGTACTTTCCCTGTCGGATCCGGTCGATCTCGTCCCCTGTGAGGACGTCGGCAAAAACTACCAATTCATCGAGACAGCCATCGAAGTACCGCTTGCTTGCTAGCTCTGCGAGATTGCCGATGGTCACCGCCGCCGCCGTGGCGCTGATGTCATACAAGGCGGTTCCGGAATCGTCAAACAAGAGAACACCCGCCGTCTCATCGTACACTCGGATGCGATAGCTCCTGTCTTGGCCGTTGAACGCGAAGGCCATGTGATACCACCTGTTCGGCAGGATACGCTTGGCAGCGCTTTTCTGCCAAATCTGGTCGAATTGCCGACCGTTGTCGTAGCCGTAGATAAGGCCCGTCTCGCCGCCGGCTTTTACCGCTGTGGCAATAGATCGAAAATCCTTAACACTGTCGTACTTACCGAAGACATACATGAGCTCGGGAGAATTAGGCAGAGATTCCACATTCACCCAGTAGCAGACAGTAATTTTTCGCTTCCGATCCCCGTCCTTGAGCGGAAAGCTCGCCGCCAGATGGCCGTCGGCGATACGCATGTAGTCCTTGAAAGTGGCGTCGAAGCGGGCACATCCACTGCCCTCTCTGCACTGCGTCGTCACGGCCTCTGCGCCGTAGTTGGTCAAGGTGTTAGTGCCGATGCTGTCGGTCGTTAACTGGGCCGGTTCGAAACGCCAGAGGGCGATGCATCGCGGATCAGAAGTGAAGTCGTTGCCGGCGGGCCCGTAGGTGGCGACGAGGGTCACGCCGGAATAGACGGAGTAGCCCCGCAGCATGATGTACCAGGTTGTCGCCGCCGGATCGTCGATTTCCACCTTCTCGTTGTTTCGCGGGAGGTCTGACCGGTAATCCCAGCTTGCCGTCGTCGGTTTGGCGCCCTTCTTGATGTAGAGGTCGCAATCGCCGGTGCCGCCGGAGATCTCAATAGCCAGGAAGTTCTGGCCGGGCGGCACCGTGATCTTGTAGAACTTTTCGCTTCCGGCGGCCCCAAATATGCCGAGTACGGGCATGGCGTTGTCGAGAACGATAACGGGATCCATCACACGGAAGTAGGTGGCCACAAGGGTAACGCCGGTGTAGACGGTGGAGCCCCGCAGCATGATGAACCACGTCCCTGCGGCGGGATTGTCGATGGAGACCGTTTCGTTGTTGGCGATGAGGTACGGCCGGTAGTCCCATTCCGTTCGGGTCGGCAGACTGCCTCTCCTGACATAGAGATCACAGTCACCAGTGCCCCCGGAGATATCAATCTGAAACCTGGCCTGGGCGGCCGGCACTTCGACCCTGTAGTACTTTTCTCCCGCAATCGCATCGGAAATACCGGGTACCGCTACCCCATTCTGGAGCAACGTTACCACAAGACCTCCCCCGCCGCTGCTGTAGGTTGCGACGAGCATGACCCCGGAGAAGGCCTGGTACGCCCGGATCATGATGAACCAGGTTCCCGCCGTCGGGTTGTTGACAGTGACGGTCTCCCTGTTTCCGCTGACGTACGGTCTGTAGTCGTAGGTCGAGGTGGTCGGTATGCTTCCTCGCTTGACATACAGATCGGCATCGCCCGTACCGCCGGAGATCTTGATCTCCAGCGTGGTCTGGCCGCTGGGCACCTCTATCTTGTAGAACTGCTCGCTGCCTGCGTTGCCGGAGATATTAGGCACGGGAACACCGTTTCCCAGCAGTCTCACTGTCTCCGTTACCGAGCAGTCTGCGGCGAGTGTCACCCCCGTATAGGCCTCCTCCGCTCGCAGCATGATGTACCATGTGCCGGCCTGCGGACTGCCGATACTAATGCTCTCGTTATTCCCCGGCTGGTTCAGTCGCCAGTCATATTCCGCTGTGCTGGGAGCTGCGCCTATCTTAATATACACGTCGCAATTGCCCGTGCCGCCGGAGGTTCTGATCAGAAGTTGATTCTGACCGCTGGGGACATCGAGACGGTAGAGTTTCTGGCTGCCCAGGGCGCCTGAGATATTGGATAACGCAACCCCGTCCCGGAGGGTTGTGATGGCGCCGTAGGTTGCTTTCAAGGTTACACCGGAGTACTCGCTGTAGCCTCGAATCATGATGTGCCATGTGCCGGCCGTCGGGGCGTTCACCGTTACCGTCTCGTTGTTGCCGGGTAGGAAGGGTCGGTAATCGTAAACGGAGACAGTCGGACTGGCCCCGAACTTGACGTATAGGTCCGCATCGCCGGTCCCGCCGGACATCGTGATCTCCAGGCTTTGCTGTCCGCCAGGGACCTCGATTCGGTAGACCTTTTCGCTGCCCTGGGCACCTGAAAGGCTGGTCACGGCTACGCCGTTCTGGAGCACGGCCCCGGTGCCCCCTCCGTAACTGGCAACGAGCGTGAGGCCACTGTAAACGGTGTAACCCCGCAGCATGATGTAGTACGTGCCGGCTGCTGGATTGTTGATGGTAACGGTCTCGTCATTGCCTACGAGGTACGGCCGGTAGTCGTAGGCTAACACTGTCGGACGCGATCCTCTTCTGACATACAGATCCGCGTCGCCCGTGCCGCCGGAGATCTCGACCTCGAGCTTGGCTTGTCCACTGGGCACCTCAATCCTGTACACCTTCTCACTCGCCAGTGCGCCCGTAAGGTTGATTACAGACACGCCGTTTACGAGCGCGGTGATGGTGCCGGCCGACGAGTACTCCGCCAGCAACGTTACACCCGCATAGGCGCTGTAGCCCAGGAGCATGATGTGCCATGTACCCGCCGCCGGGCTGGCCACCGTTACGGTCTCGTCATTTCCGACATTGTACGGGCGGTAATCGTAGGCCGTGACAGTCGGTACCGAGCTCCGGCGAACGTACAAGTCGCAATCGCCGGTGCCGCCGGAAATGCTGATTCTGAGGTTGTCCTGACCGGCGGGGACTTGGATGCTGTAGAATCTCTCGGTCCCCACCGCTCCGGATATCCCCGTCACCGAGACGCCGTTGCCCAGCGTTGCCGGCGCGCTCTGGGCCGCGCCGGACAGTACGTGCAGGGCCGCCCAAAGGGCTACGAGTTGCCTGAAGGACGTTTTCATGGGGCAGTTCATCGTGTACTCCTCTCGTACCTCGGATGTCGTGTTTGACTTCACCACAAGGCAGTCATCAACACCGTATGGTCTGTTGGGCCGGCCCACTGCCTTCTGCGCGATCAAGCGCGTGCTGTCAAAGGCTCGGCTACGTTCTACTATTGTCTACAGCGCACTGGGCTGTAGGTCCTTTCACCACCAAAAGAAGCCTTTCGCGCCAGCGATGCGCGCCGCGCGAAAGGCTCTACGTCGGTGCAGCCACCGACCGGCATCAATCACCCTGTCCGCAGCGAACCCGAAAGCCTTCGCGCTAGCTCGTATCACCACTATTACCTTCGTGATTCCCTACATGCACACCGTCAAAGGCCCTTAAGAACGACCCTATCGCGGACCTCCATCCTGGCACAACCATGCTCTCAATGCCTGGTGGCAGCGCCTTTCCAACCTAGCCCCATAGCCGCCTGCGGAGAAACCCAGCGCAACCATCATGGCACTACACGGAGACAGAAGCGGCGACCTGTCGGGTGCGCCATGGCATGGGATAGAGTTGCCCGGTCTTGGACACAGGGTGTTTGTCCAGCCAGGTACCACCACACGCGACCTGGGAGCACTCGTACCATACATAGATGTACTCTCCCTCCGTTACCCGCGCGGTTTCTCTCATCCCTCGACCACAAACGGGACATCCACCTTGAACTGCTACATGCCGTACGGCCATGAGTACTCTCCTTCGAACATGCCCATTCCGTCTTCGCCGCCTGGCCACCACCCGCCTACCGGACGCGCCGCCGGAAAAACGCTCTGACGCAACCGCTGCGGCTTGCTTGGGAGCACAGCAAATGTCATGCCACAGCCAGCCGGTAGCAGAATTCCCGCCATCCTCGCGTAACGTACTGCCTGCGGTCCATGATCCATCTCAGAGTCAGACAGGCAAGCTCGGCCCGCTGTCAGGATTCTGACACTGGTGCAGGAAACCTGACACTTGGCGGCGAGGCAAATACGCCGCTATGAATCGGTGCCCAAGCCGTATTTGTCGAGCTTGGCCTTGAGGGTGGGCCGTGCCAGACCAAGAAATCTCGCCGCGTGACTTTGGTTGCCGTGGTGTAAGCGCATCGCCTCCGAAAGGAGTAGCCTTTCCGCTGCCGCAAGGAACTCAAGATGGGCCGCGTTGCCCCGATAGGCCCTCAAGTAATGCTGAACCAGTCTCTTCAGTTCTTCGCTCTGAGCCGGCGGATTCTCTCCTTGGATTGGACTGCCAGCGGTCGCCGCGAGGGCCTTCAGAATATGTGAGGAGCGAATCGGATAGCCTTGCGTGAGGATCATGGCCTGCTGGACGCAGTTTTCCAGTTCGCGCACGTTCCCGGGCCAGGAATAGTCAGACAATTCTCTCAATGCTTCCTCGGTAAGGGCAGGTTTGGCAACGTCCATTTTCTCCGAGAACCGTTCGACGAAGTATCTGGCCAGTCGCGGAATATCCTCGCGTCTTTCTTCCAGCGGCGGCAGATGAATCGTGAAAACCCTGAGACGATGGTAAAGGTCCTCCCGAAACTGCCCCCCATGCATGGCGGCTTCAAGGTCACGATTCGTGGCGGCGATGATCCTGACATCTACGTTGATTCGTTCCGATCCACCGACGCGTTCGAAATTCTTGTCCTGGAGGACCCGCAGTAGTTTCGCCTGGGTATGCAGGGGCATGTCGCCAATTTCATCCAGGAAGATCGTGCCCCCGTGGGCCTGCTCGAACTTGCCTATTTTCTTCTTGTCAGCTCCCGTGAACGCCCCTTTCTCATGGCCGAAGAACTCGCTCTCCAGCAGGGTCTCCGGGATAGCCACACAGTTGACGACGACCAGCGGGGCTGTTGCTCTGAGGCTGTGCTGATAGATAGCCCTGGCAACCAGTTCTTTGCCCGTGCCCGTCTCGCCGGAGATCAACACCGTGGCATCCGTCTCGGCGACCCGACCAATGGACTTGTACACCTCGCGCATACAGCTGCTTCGCCCCACGATCAGGTCGCCTGCCTCCGACATGGGCTCTCCGTCCAGTTCGACCCGGCGCCCCATAAGCCGCACCGATTCCAACGCGTTAGCAATGCTCTCAAGGACCTCTTCAGGATTCAAGGGCTTGACGTGATAGTCGACCGCCCCCAATTTGGTGGCCCGGACGGCCGTTTCCATGGTTCCGAATCCCGTGATGATAATGACGGGGAGCCGAGCGTCGATCGCCTTGATATGTCGTAATGTCTCAAGACCGCTGAGACCGGGCATGCGGATATCCATGACAACAACGTCCGGGCGGTCCGAGTTGACAAGGTCCAGCGCCTCTTGTCCGTGCATCGCTGTGCAAGCTTCATATCCTTGTTCGGTCAGAACCTGCTCAAAAGCACTCAGCACGCTGGTATCGTCGTCAACAATCAGTACTTTACTCATCGCTTTCCTCCCCCGCTACCGGCAGCCAGAGCGAGAAAGTCGTCCCCGAGGCGGTCGACTCCGCCAATTCGATGTCCCCGTGGTGCTCCGTCATGATCCTTTTCGCAATCCATAGCCCTAATCCCGTCCCATCGGCCTTGGTGCCGAAGAACGGATCGAACATACAGTCCTGGACCTCAGGGGCAATGCCTCGACCACTGTCGTGCACAAGAATCTGCACGATGCTGTTACCGTCAGACTTCTGTTCGGCCTGGGCGGTAATCTGGACTGTTCCACCGTCTCGCAACGCCTCCATGGCGTTGTTCAGCAGGTTGACGAAGACCTGCTTTAGCCGTTGTGAATCGGCCCGGACCTTTGGCAGGTTCTGGTCATATTGACATTCCAGGGTGATGTGGGCCGCTTCCAGCCTGTAGGACACCAGTTCCACTGTCTTGTCCAGCAGAAGACGAACGTCGCACGTTTCCAGGGTCAGCTTGCGGGGCCTGGCAAACTCCAGAAAGTCGCCAACGATGTTGTCTAACCTTGTGATCTCTTCAGATATCAGCTCGAAATCCTTCTGCCGATATTGGTCCCCCAGCGCCTTCTGCACCGAGAACACGCGCAGCCGCAGCGCCGTCAGCGGGCTTCGTATTTCGTGGGCCACGCTGGCGGCCAGTTTGCCGACGCTGGCGAGCTTCTCGGCGTCCAGCAACCGTCGTTGGCTCAGCGACAGGCGGGATCTCATCTCAGCGACCTCATCGCGCAGGCTATCGATGAACACGCCAAGCGATCGGATCTCTTCACCGGAGGATCCCGACAACAAGGGAGGACGCTGTGGGCCCAGTGAGTCCACCAGGTGATGTAGAGGCCGAAAAACCCCGCGCGACAAAGACACTGAGAGGCCTGCGAGCAACCCCGTCAAGACAGACAGGAAAACGGCCACCCACAGATTCACCCGTTTCACTTGCGCGCCGCGAGCCACAACGGCTTGCTCAATGTCGCGCGCATTCGCAGCGCTGAGGCTTTCGCATAGCCGGTAGATTCGATCATAAGGAGCCGAAGCCTCTGCAAGCCAGCGCTGCTTGGCTTGCTCGGCATGGCCATCCGTATGTAGGGCAATGACCTCTTGGACCTTGACCTCATATTCAGCAAAAGCCTGGCCCATCTGTTCGATAAACTCCTGCTCGTCCGCCTCGAGCCCCATCTTCTCAGTCTTCGAGAGCCAGGCGCCAAAATCCGGTGTCCTGCGTCGCAACTCGGCCAGCCTCTCGGGATCTCCGCCCATCAAGTAGAGGGAAGTGAAAACACCCTGCTCGAGAAGGGCGATCTCCAACTCATAGATGGTTCCGGCCTGCTCAGTGTTTCGAGAAATGAGATCCCGAAACACTTGCTCGCTTTGCCACGCAGAAAACAAGGCCACGCCACTACTGACGACCGCCAGCAGAAGAATGCCCAGCAACGCGATTAGAATGTTACGCGATAGGGGAAAATCCATACGTAACCGCCGCCGCAGAAGGTCCCTTCTGTCCGGATCCTGTCTGCACAGATCAGTAAACAGCCATCCCAAGCACCTGACCACCACGTGTCAGGGCGCCCCACTGCATATTTGCGCCTTCCCAGGGATGTGTGTCAAATTGTATCTTTTGCACGGCGCCTGGCACACACCTTGCAACGTAGTTCTCGTTGTGATTGGTGGGCAGACCACCCGGTCTGGGCGTTGGAAACGGAGATGTTCCTACACGACCGAAGCCTCAGGTCAGCCCGGTCTTGCATTGCTGCAAAGGAATAGACGGTGGCGTAATGCAGCTGACTAGACAACTTGGATTGCTTCACGTCTTCTCCATCGCTGCTGGGGCGATGATCAGTTCAGGCCTGTTTGTCCTGCCAGGTCTGGCCCATGCAAGGGCGGGACCGGCGGTCATACTCTCTTACCTTGTAGCGGGACTGCTCGCCACGACAGGCATGCTCAGCACCGCCGAGCTGGCCACCGCTATGCCCCGGGCCGGGAGTGACTACTTCTTCATCACCCGCAGTATAGGACCGGCCGTAGGCATCGTGGCAGGTCTGTTCAACTGGGTCTCCTTCTCTCTCAAGGCCGCGTTCGCACTGGTAGGAATCGCGGCATTCGCCCGATTGGTGCTACCGGTTGATATGCGAGCAACCGGCGTGGTCTTGGGGGTGACCTTTGTAGCGCTCAACCTGATTGGGATCAGGGGGGCGGCAAGAGCCCAAATGGCCTTGGTCCTCGGCATGTTTGCTCTCATGTCGTTGTACGTCGCGCGAGGTCTGCCCGTGGTGAAAATAGAGGCGTTCGTCCCATTTGCCCCCGGCGGGCTACGTGCCATCTTCTCCACCGCCGGCTTCGTGTTTGTGTCATACGGCGGCCTGCTCAAGATCGCCAGTGTGGCCGAGGAGATTCGCCGTCCGGGATATACGATTCCCGCAGGAATGATCCTGGCATTGCTGGTTACCAGCCTCTTCTACACCCTGATGGTCGGTGTGACGGTGGCCGTCCTTCCAGCCACCCAGCTGGACGGCTCTTTGACGCCGATAGCGGACGGCGCGCTGGCCCTTATGGGCCGAAGCGGACAGGCGGCGTTGGGGGTGGCAGCGGGCCTGGCGTTCCTGACCACAGCCAATGCCGGGATTATGACCGGCTCGCGCTACCTGTTGGCCATGAGTCGTGATGGCGTACTCCCCGGGGCCATAGGCCGCATCGGGGCAAGATTCCGCACGCCGCATTTGGCCATTCTCCTGACGGGCGCTCTGGTTATTCTGCCCCTATTCGTCGACCTTCATATCTTGGTGGAATCGGCCTCTGTGGGCCTGATTCTGACCAATATCCTGGCGAACGTGTCGGTGATTGTACTCCGGGAGAGTGGAGTGCAGAACTATCGGCCCATCTTTCGCACACCACTCTACCCGTGGCTCCAGGTGGGAGGCATCTTTGGCTTTGCCTTTTTGTTGACCGAGATGGGGGCGGAGGCATTCGCCGTCGGTGCGCCGCTGAGCTTATCGGGATTCTGCCTGTATTGGTTCTACGGCCGAACACGGGTCATGAGGGAATCAGCCTTGCTCCACTTAGTCCACAGGATCACGGCCCGAGAGCTGCGCACAAACTCGCTCGAAAGCGAGCTAAAGCAGATCATCCGAGACCGCGATCAGATCGTCCTCGATCGGTTCGACCGGATTGTGGAGAACTGCCCCGTTCTTGATGCGAGCGGCCCGTGTACCCGAACTGTCGGTCAACGTACTGGCCAGCGTCGAGGGTCGGACCGGTATCGCCATCGGCAATATCCTGGGCAGCAACGTGGCGAACATCCTGCTCATCCTCGGCGTGGCCGGCATCCTTCGTCCGCTTGTTGTCACCGAACGAACCGTGTGGAAGGAAATCCCGCTAAGTTTGTTGGCGGCCTTCCTGGTCGCCGTCATGGCTAACGACCGTCTAATTGACAAAGCCGGCACCTCGGAACTAACGCGGATCGACGGAGTGGTCTTGTTGTTGTTCTTCGTTGTCTTCCTGTACAATTCGGCGAGTATCGCTCGCGATGCGGCGGTTGTCCCCGGCGATGCTTCGTCGGCTGTCTCGCGGCCAGGGCCGCCCGGTATACTCATTGCGGCAGGTTTCGGCTTCCTGATCCTGGGCGGCGCCGCAGTCGTGCACGGGGCCGTAGAACTGGCCCGCGATTGGGGGTTTCCCGAGACCGCCGTTGGGGCCACCGTCGTGGCCGTGGGAACGTCGCTGCCCGAACTGGCGACTTCGGCGGTGGCAGCCTACAGGGGCAACTCTGACATTGCGGTCGGTAACGTTGTTGGCTCGAACATCTTCAACATCTTCTTCATCCTGGGAGTCAGCTCGCTCGTCCGGCCCTTGCCCTTTTCGTCGACGGACAGTCTCCACCTGGGCGGGATCGCCGTTGCCAGTCTTCTCCTGCTGGTCTTCATGCGAACGGGGAAGAAGCTGGTGTTGGACTCTTGGGAAGCCAGCCTGTTTCTCTGCCTGTATGTGGTCTACGTCTGGCTGACCCTCCACCGCGGCGCGCTCTGACGGGCGCAACGTAGACCGGGTGCGGCCTCCCGGGAGCGTCTTGGATGAATCTGATTGAGGACATTTTGCTTGCGTTCATTCCGATGTTCGTGGCTGTCGATGCTATCGGCGTCCTGCCGATCTTCGCCAGCTTGACCGACGGCATGCAGCAGCAAGCCAAGAACAGAATCATCGCGGAATCGATGATTACGGCCCTGTGTTTGACGGCTGCCTTCGTCTTCGTGGGGAAACTGGTGTTTCGACTACTGGCCATTACGATGGGCGATTTCATGATTGCCGGTGGGGCTATTCTCTTCTGCCTGGCGATTCTCGACGTGGTCAGTCCGACCAAGAAGCGGCGTGTTCCCGGCGACGAACTCGGGATTGTGCCATTGGGCACTCCGCTTATCGCGGGCCCTGCCGTCTTGACGACTTCGATACTGCTCGTCTCCCAATATGGTTTCTTGCCGACGCTTGTATCTCTTATCGCGAACATCGGTCTGGCTGGACTGATGCTCAGATCCTCGTTCTTGCTGACGCGGTGGCTCGGAGCGGCCGGCGAAAAGGCCCTTTCCAAGGTGACCAGCCTGTTACTAGCGGCCATCGCCGTCATGCTAATACGACGCGGGCTCGAGCACTTCTTGATCAAGCCCTGAGTGCCTCCGGGCGGCGGTCGACCGTGCCCCACAGGGCCACTGCCTCGGCGCCAGTCGTCGCTCTCATCGAACACAGCCCCGGCCATTGAAGGTCTCCCGTGCGCGTGCTACAATCCGGACGGTACGCCGCCGTCCATGCTGTTCGCCCAGCGTTCCTTGGCGGCGAGGATAAAGATCGGGTTTGGTGCATAGCGTGTCTGGCAATCACCACAACTTCTTTCGGTTTCTCGGGTACGTCAAGCCCTACACGAAATACCTTTTGCTGGCGACCCTGGGCGGGATCGTGAAATTCACTGTGCCGCTGCTGGCGCCTCAGGTCACGCGGCACCTTGTGGACAACGTGTTCCTCCATCCGTCCCTTACGAAACCACAGCAACTGCGCGAACTGTTCCTCTACACGGGCGGGATGGTCGCCCTTTTCGTCTTCGTCTACGGGCCGTTTGTCTATATTCGCCACCTGTACGCAGATAAAGCCAGTCATCGAGCCGTATTCAATCTGCGATGTGATCTGTACTACCGGATCCTGCGTATGTCCGCGTCCTTCTTCCACCACAACAAGACGGGCGGGATTCTCACACGTCTAATCAGCGACATCCAATTAGCCCAGAGCTTGGTAGGCACGGCGTTGAGCAACATCTGGATGGACGCCGTCGCGCTGGTGGTCGTGCTCTATTTTCTGCTGCGGATTGACGCAGTAACGACGCTGGTGGCTCTGTCGACATTCCCGCTCTATCTCGTTCTGTTCCGGCGCTTCAACAACGAGATTCGCACCACGACCAGACAGGTGCAGGACGAATTGTCGGCGATGAGCAGCACGGCTCAGGAACGCATCTCCGGCAGCATGGTGATCCGCGCCTTCGCGCAAGAACGGCGAGAGAAGCAGCGCTTCGAGCAGGAGTCGGAACAATTGTTCTCCGCGAATATGCGACGGGTGCTCGTCCAGAGTCTGAACCAGGCGATCACCGGCACGCTGATGGGGATCGCGCCGTTGATTGTTATTGCCTTCGGAGGCTATCGTGTGATCACTGGCGCGGTTACGGTGGGCGAACTCATCGCGATCACCATGTACCTCGCGCCACTCTACCTGCCGCTGCAGCGTTTTTCTGAGTTGAACATCGTCTACGCCAACGCCATGGCTGCCCTGGATCGCATCTACGAGATATTGGACGAGAAACCCGAAATCGTCAGTGCAGCAGATGCCGTTGAATTGACAAACGTGCAAGGGCGCGTCGAGTTCGACCATGTCTGTTTTGCCTACAGCGACAGGTGCCCCGTTCTGAACGAGGTTGTGTTTGCGGTCGAGCCCGGGGAGAAGGTCGCCCTGGTGGGACTCAGCGGCTCGGGTAAGACGACGATCGCAAGCCTAATTCCCCGCTTCTACGACGTATCCGCCGGCCGCGTAATGGTCGACGGGCAGGACGTTCGCAAAGTGAAGCTCAAATCGCTCCGG
>Ga0272441_10005378_pt1 | contig 22323 bp, 22 predicted proteins | sample SSMProp6N_FD_193582 | JGI IMG/M metagenome (GOLD analysis project Ga0272441, IMG submission 193582) | Marine sediment archaeal communities from Little Sippewissett salt marsh, Falmouth, MA, United States - SSM-Prop-6N | ecosystem: Environmental > Aquatic > Marine > Wetlands > Sediment ... | reverse complement strand
ATGCTATTAAACCTAAGATACAAAAGGGCTTTGGCATACAGGGCCTTTGGAAGGCCTTTACGCGCGAAAAAGGTAAATGGGAATGGGGGTTTCTACGAAACTTTGGAATTCTATTGTGTAAAAAGAATATGAAAGAAAGATGGCTAACTATAGAGGAATATCCGGACTACCAAATTAGCGACCGGGGCAAAGTTAAAAGTAATACAAACTACAAGAGAGGAAGGTTAATGAAAACCTTTCTTGATGGAAATGGATACTTAAGAGTTAACTTGCGTAAAAATAAAGAGAGATATCCTAATAATATGGTGCACCACCTTGTTGCAAAAGCCTTTGTAGAAAACCCTAACGGATACAAAATACTTAACCATAAAAATGGGATTAAGACAGATAACAGGGCGGAGAATATAGAGTGGTGCACGCAAAAACAGAATGTGCACCACGCCGTAGCTAATGGATTATTTGGAGCAAGAAAGATTACCTTAGCGCAAGCAAATAGAATTAGATATCTCTATTCCACAGGCAATTATTCTTATACAGACCTTAAAAATATATTTGGTATTGGGACATCTTCTATTGGGAATATAATAAACAACAAGGCGTATTTATATTAGCCAAAATATATAAATAAATTATTTCTTATATGAAAGACTTTAAGAAAGAGATTATTGAATGTATTGGCACCGGATATAAACCAACAGATGAGCCACTTGTTGATGAGCTTATATTTAACTTCGCAATGCTTGATGAAGCCAAGACATCTATACTAAAAGACGGAATTATATTAAACACCGTAAAGGACCCTAAAAAACAAGCGTATTACCAACGAAGCCCCGCGGTTGGGGTTTACGATACGTGCTTAAAAAACATCCAGAATTTATACGCAAAGCTTAACATCGCACCGGTAGACAGAGCACGATTAGCCAAGATGGTGGAAGAGGTTGAGGACGACGATTTTGGTAAAGAATTTGATTAATGCCGATTGATACTTACATAAAGACCATCTGGGACCGATTCGAAGTTTGGATTGATGGTATTAGGGATGGGAAGGTTGTTGCTGGGGTATGGCTTAAGTTAGCAATAGAGAGATTCCGCGAAGACTTAGCGAGAGAAGACCTTGATATGAGGGTTAACGAGGTTGAGAGGGTGTTTAAATTCTTCTACTACCTTTCCATACGTAAAGGAGACCATTGGGAGAGATTTATGCCAATACCTTGGCAGATTTTTGTGGTTGTTAACCTTTATGGATTTTACTACAAGAAGAGTGGACGTAGACGATTCCGATACAATTACACGCTGGTATCCAGAAAGACAGGGAAGACTACCTTTAGCGCAATATTGCAACTTTTCGGGCTTGTTGGAGATAAACATCTTTCCCCACAAAGTATCTTATGTGCAAATACACAAACACAGGCTGGCTTGGCGTTAAAGGCCGCTAAAGAGATTGTGCAAAATTCCAAGAGCCTTTCCAAGCGACTTAAGACTGGAAAGAAGAGCTACGACATCTATTTCAGAGACCCGGATAAATTCGGTATTTGCAGAACTATATCCAGCAACTTGGATAGTATGGATGGATTGGAAAATTCCACAACTTTGGTTGATGAATTGCATACTATGGAAAACTGGGATATAATAAACATCCTTAAAAGTGGAACTGTATCCATCGAAAATGCCTTAACGCACTATATTACTTCCGCAGGCTATTCCACAACATCTGTAGCATACCAACTATTCGAGCAAGGACAAAGGGTATTAAAGAGAGAGATGGAAAATGATATATTTTTCTATCTTATGTTTACGTTGGATTTTGAAGACGACCCTAACGACCTTTCCGTATGGCCAAAAGCAAACCCGAGCTTGGGGGAGACAATTAAGCTGGATATTTTAGAAGGGGAATTTACGCAGGCTAAAACCGTTAAGAGTAACTTAAAGGAATTTTACACAAAGAACTTAAATATCTTTACAGAAGCAGGAGACGATGAATTCGTTGAGCCAGAATATCTAAAGAAGGCTATTGAGGAGAAGGTTGATTGGAGCGAATTTGAAGGTATGGAATGCACCGCTGGATTAGACCTTTCCAAGACCAAAGACTTAACGAGCTTTAGCTTGGTATTTCGTAAAGATGGCCAGATTTATGTTAAGAATATATCTTTCTTTCCAGAAGGGGCAAAAAGCAGAATTAGAGAGAGCGGAACAGATTTACTACCTTGGATACGTGATGGGCTTATATTAAGATGCCCCGGTGGAACAATTAACTATGATACCGTATTTGATGAAATAAAAAGATTAAGCCAGAAATATATAATTAGAAGGGTTGATTATGACAAATATGCGTATAATTCCGTTATTCCAAAAATACAGGATTTGGGGATACCTTGTTATGAGTTTGGCCAGAATGCTATGAAGTTTAACAGGCCGCTAAAAGAATTACAAAGACTTTTTTATGATGAGAACATAAAATTCGGACATAACCCTTTCCTTAGATGGCAATTCGCTAATGTTGGATTATATTATGATGGAAATGATAATATAAAAATTCTTAAGAACACCAGAGGCCGACATAAAAGCAAAGATTCCGTGGACGCAGCCGTGGCAACATCGATGGCTTTAGGAGGGCTTTTAGAATTAGAGGATGCCGAAAGAAATTAAGGCATATATAAAATATATAAAATTAAGAACTAACTATGTTTGAAAGTTACCGCAACTATATTGATGGTGTATCTAATATTTGGTTAGGGACGGACAAAGCTTTTGAAGAGCAGGTTATTAAACCACTTGAACTTGGAACACAAGCAAAGCACTTTAATACTAAAAAGGACGCGGAGGCGGTTGGAACAGCTTCCACTTGCATAAAAGTTTTAAGCGAAAAGATATCTTCGGTATCCGTTAACATCTACAGCACCACCGATAAAGGCAATTTAATTGATAGAGAAGACTATCGATTTCCACTACTTTCTTGGAGCCCGGACGGGATTATTACTTCGAGAGATTTCTTTTCAGCTTTAGAATATAATAGAGCACTTAAAGGTAATTCTTTTGCCCGAATTTACAGGGACAGCACAGGACGAATACAAAAGATTATGGTTGTGCCATCCACTTGGGTTGAAGGGTATAAAGTTGTTAGGGGCCAGATTTATTACAAGATTAATACAAAGCTGGAAAATGGCAACACCAGAAAAGACACCGTTAACGGTGCAGACCTTTTGCACTTTAAATGGGTAACGCGAAATGGGTTTTGGGGCGTTAACCCGATTGAACAACAAAGAGCAAACTTTTCCACCCTATGGAAAGCAAAAGGAGCTATTGAAGCAAACTACGATAACAATAGCTTTATTGGAAAGGTGCTAAAGAGCAATATTCCAGACGCCAACTTACAGAAGATATACAAAGATTCCAGAGAACAATGGAATGAAAATTATCGAGGCGTAACCAACACCGGTAAAATACCAGAACTTCCAGCTTTTACAGAAATACAGGAATTGGGAATGGACCCGATAGATGAGAAATTCTTAGCATCTATGAAATTCGATTCCGCGCAGGTAGCTTCCTTTTATGGACTTACGCCTTTTATGGTTGGTATCTATGAAAGCGGACGACTATCCAAAGTGGAAGAAGAATTAACGTATTTTAAGGAAGTTACAATGCAGCCGATTTTCTATACTTACAAACAGGAATTGGAAAACAAAATTCTTACGAGAGAGGAAAGAATGGCTGGAAAAACTATCCACTTTAATGCAGCAGATTTAATTGCTACAGACTTAAAAACAAAAGTAGAATATTACCAGAGACTATTCCAGATGGGTGTTATTTCAGGTAACCAAATTGCGTTGGAAACAGGGTATCCTTTCTATGAAGGAGGGGACAACCACTTTATTCCAGCAAATAATTTGGTGCCAATACAGGATGTATCCATTGGATGAACATATATATAAAGAGCATAAAATAACGAAACGTTATGAAACCAGAAAGACGATATTTTTCTTCGGAGCAAAATGATTACAGAGCTATCGAAGAAGATGGCCAAAGAATAATTGAAGGATACGCAGCTGTTTATGATACAAGGAGCAGATTGCTATTCGAAAATGGCGACCTTTTCTATGAGCAAATAGAAAGAGGTGCTTTTGATGAAGTAGTGGCCAGCAATGAACTTGATGTTATCTATAATTTCCAACACGATGACGACAGGATTATGGCAAGAACTACTTCCGGGACGTTAACCCTAAAAGCAGATGATAAAGGGTTATTCTTTCGAGCCGTGATAGACCCCGAAATATCCGAGGCTAAAGACCTTTGGTTGAGAATTAAAAGGGGCGATATTTCCGAAAATTCCTTTGCTTTTTACGTTAATGCAAATGATTACAGATTCGAGGACGTTGAGGGAGAAGATATTCCTCTACGTAGAATTTCCCGAATTGCTGGATTATTTGATGTATCGAGCGTAACCAGAGCAGCATACCCGACCACTTCCGTAGAGGCACGAGAGTGGAAAAAAGAGGATGTAGAAAATGCCGAGCAAGAGGAGGAAAGAGCCGAACAAGATAAAGCAAAGGAGCAAGAACAGCTTCTTTTAAGAATTAGAATTTAACATAAATAAAGAAAATAACCATATTTGATTATGAAAAAAATTAATGAACTTAGAGCAACTATCGCGGAGAAAGAAGCAAGGATGAAAGAAATTGCATCCGTTGAGCTTACAGATGAGCTTCGCGAAGAATTCGATACTTTGGAAGTTGAAAGAGAGGCCTTAAGAAAAGACCTTGAAAGAGCAGAAAAAGTTGAGAGAATGAATATCGCTACCGTTGAGACATCAGAGGTAGAAGAACTTCCAGAAGAAACCAGAAGTGCTTTAGAGAGTTTACAAACTTTCTTCCGCACAGGACAGGTTGATGATGAGCACCGTGGACCACAAGGTGGATTCCTTTTAAGGACCGACCTTACGCTAACACAGCTTGGTGCAGATAATAAAAACAAAGACGTTGATAACAGCCTTTCCGTAGCTAAAAGCCCGGCAGAGAGTGTTATGATGGCAATGGGTGTTACTAAATACACCGGATTGAATGGCGACTTTGTATTACCATCTATGCCACAGGTATCCGCTGGATTCGCAGCAGAAACCGTTGCCGTTGCAGATGCTTCCGCAGACCCATCAGACCTTAAACTTTCCGCAAGGAGACTTGGAGCTTACAATGTGGTAACTAAAGAGGTATTGAATAACAGCCAACCAGCTATCTGGGCAGGTGTTATCCAAGACATCAGGGACGCTTACTACAGAGCACAGCTTGCCGACCTTTTCGACCAGATACAAACCGATGCAGTGGATGCTTCCACTACTATCGCTGGTAGCACCTTAGCATATGAAGACGTTGTTGGATTACAAGCTAACGTGCCTTATGATATGGCAAGACCGGTTTACGTAGCTACACCAGCTATTGCAGCTTTCCTTAAGAAGACCGCAACTATCGCTTCCGTTAAGGGACCGGTATGGGAAGGACCACTTATGCAAGGAAATATCGACGGACTTCCAGCTTTCGCTTCTAACTTAGCGAATGCAGACCATCTTCTATACTTCGACGCTAACGCAGCCGTTGTAGCAGAATGGGGTGAAGGTATCGAGCTACTTGTTAACCCATATGAATTTGATGTAGAAGGAAAAATTAAAGTTACAATTTCCGGTTTAACCGACACAGGATTCCGTAACTATAGATTTGCTTCTTGGATTGCAGATGTATCCATCTAAAATATTCTATGTTGTTTGTTAAGCTAAAGGGGATTAGGGAAGCTTTCCCTTTCCCCTTTTTTTATTAAAATTATTTAGAATATTATGGGAATTGGAAACTATACCACGGACCGAAGGACGCATATGCAGCATCCGGTTAAGACCAAGATATACAATACTGTATCCTTAGATGAGGCCAAAAGACATCTTAGAATAGATGAAGATTGGGACAAGGATAATGATTATGTTAGGCAACTAATATACGTTGCTACAGAAAGTGTTGAGCAATATATCGGAAAGGATGTGGCACTAACATCCAATGCCTTAAGCCTTTGGAATTTCGTTGATGATGAGTTTTATATTGAAGAAGGTAATGTTATTTCCATTGATAGCGTTGTTACAGATTCGAGCACTTCGATATCTGTATCGATGAATGATATTGGATACAGCAGGACTTATGTAGAACTATCCACCAATGTAACTTCCGACCCGCTTTATGTTACTTATACCACAGGATTTAATGATGGAGAATGCCCATACCCGATAAAGCACGCAATACTTATACGTATTGGAGACCTTTATGATATGGAAAGAGCTTCTTATGCACCAGGGGTATTTAAGGAGACTAAAGCTTGGCAGAGGCTTGTGGAAAGCTACAAATTAATAACATATTAAGATGCCATATAACGCAAACCAGCTGGATAAAAACATCCTTATAGAGAAGGAGACTACTACAACGAATACCGTTGGAACACCGACCGAGGGATATGCTACCTTGAAAGAGACTAAAGCATATTTCAGAGTATTAACGGGAAACAGCGAATATGGGGATGAGGGAACTTTACCCTATACACGTGTGGAATTTGTGATGAGATACGATTCGCGTATTAATTACAAATGCCGAATTCTTTATGATAGCCAATACTACGAGATTAACCATCTTGAAACTATTGATAGAAATGCTTTTATTAAAGCCAGATGTGTTGTATGGGAGGCAGAAACAGCTAACTAATGGCACAGGTTACCGGAATAAAGCTTGAGGGTGTAAAAGAATACACCGAAATTCTTAATGGCTTGCCCGAAAGAGTTAGGGACCAGGTATTAAGAAGCTTTAACCGAAAAGCGGCTACACAAGAGGTGCTTAAACCACTTAGAGCAGCTTTACCGTATTCGAGCCAGACAAAGAAGGAGATTAAGGTAGCAGCAAACAGAGCGAATAAAACAGCGGTTGTTGCAGGACCAACTTCTTCGGTTTACTATGTTAGATTTGTAGAGAAAGGAACAAAAGAGCGAAAAGGACCGAGAGGCCGAATTAGGGCAAGGAATAGAATTGAGCCTTTTGTTGATTCCCGAATAAATAATGTGATATCCTTTACAAGCAGGGAATATGGAAATGAGATAAACAAATTCTTGGAGAAGAAAATTAAGAGACTTAAATAATGAGCTTTGCAACAGATTTATACGCGGTTATGATTGGGGACGCTTCTATTAATACAGAAATTGATGGGGGTATCCACTATGAGAATTTGCCAGACAATTTCGACCTTACAAAAAAATGGATTGTTTACCACTACAATGGAAGGGAGCAAATTGATTGTATGAAGGGGAGCAAACTTTATGAGATAAAAGACCTTAATGTTACTTTGATAACACAAAACACCGAGGATTTAACTTCTATTTCAGAATTAATAAAAGATTATCTAAACTTTACGGAATATGGGACTATTATGGATATTAACTTTACAGGAGATGGGCATACTTTCGACCAGGAAAAGAACATCTATATGAATACCCTTAATTTCGACGTTATGAATATTTAAAGTTGGATAAATAAAATATACTAAAAATAAACTTAAAAGATTATGGCAACACCACTTTTCAGCAAGAGCATCGATATAACCATTGATGGAAGCATAATTGGATGTGCAACGGATTTTTCTATGGCGGTTACTAAAGATATGATAGAAATTGCTTGTATGAATTCCACCACAAATTCTAAACAAAACGTGCCGGACTTGTATTCCTATACAATATCTGGTAGCGGATTAGTTTTTAGAGACAGCCAAATTCCAGGAACAGATATCGGATTTTCTTCTATGATGAGAAACCTTACTTCCGGTGATGCTTCTATCGGATGGGCTATTACACCAGATGTATCCAGCCAAACTTACTACAGCGGAGCAGGATATTTTTCCAGCTTAAGCCAAGAGGGAGGAGTTGGAGCAGCGGTTACTTATAGCTTTGAGATTGCAGGCGACGGAGATATTACTATTGGAACAACCGCTTAAAACCGAATTGCGATGGTAGAATATGTAAAATTAGCAAAAAGAAAGTATCCTTTTGTTATCTCTATGAGCACGCTTATACAATACAAGCGTGAAACAGGAGAGGACTTTGTTAAACTATTAGCCACCGAGAGCAACGTTACCAAGCAAGCAGATAACTTGCTTGATATGTTGAAGCTTGGTATTAAGACCGGATTTGAATACCACAGGCCACCACTATTTAGGGTGATTCTAAATTACTTGAGAGCAGGTAATAAACTTGGTATTAAGGAAAAGGAATATCCTTATATGTTGGATAAAGAATGGACGCATCTATTGAAGATTGTGCCAGCCTTTTTATACGATATGAGTGATATGAGCGAGAAGGTGGTAGAAGATATAATAGAAGACGAAAACCAAAAGGAAGTAGCAAAAAAAAAGTAGAGCCGGTTGAGCTGGATTATGAAAGGTTTAGACTTATATCCAGGCACCGGTGGAATATGAAGAAAAGGGAATTCCTTAGATTAACTTTGCGAGAATTCCAGATACTTAACAACCTTTGGGCGGAAGACCAACTTTTCTTTAGCAAGACCATATACGAGAGTATGAGATTGCAAACATATTTTACTTTTTCTTTACAGGTTGCTAAAAAATACAAAAAGAACTATACGCAATTTTGTAAACAATATATGCCTTTCAGCTGGGACAAAGTAGACCCGAAAGATATTGAAGACCAAAAGAAATTGGAGAACTTAACATCAGAGGATTGGGCAGAAAAAGATAGATTGCACGCCGAGCGAATGAAAGGACCAACTAAAAAGGCATCCGCGGCGGAACTGGAACTTTAAAGGCATCGGCAAAAGCGGATGCCTTTTTTTAATTAAAATAGACGATATACAATGGCCGGAAAAGTAATGACAGATTTATCCCTTAGGTTATTAGCTAACACAGCAGACCTTAAGAAGGGATTAAATGATGCCAATAAAAATATATCTAACTTCGCTAAAAACCAGCAGAATTTTAATAAAAAGTTAAGCGGGGGTTTTAAGAAGGTTGGTGGTGCGATTGCAGCAGCTTTTGCAGCCAGGGAGATTATACGATTTGGTAAAGAAGCGGCTAAATTAGCTTCGGAAGTTGCTGGTGTAGAACAAGCCTTTAACCGATTAGGAAATGCGGATGCTAATATGCTATCTCTTAAGCAAGCTACAAGAGGAACTGTAACAGAGCTTGAACTTATGAAGAAAGCTATTAAAGCAGATAACTTCGGTATTCCAATGGATGTATTAGCAAGGGGCTTGGAATTTGCAACTAAACGAGCAGCACAAACAGGGGAAAGCGTGGACTATCTGGCTGAGAGTTTTGTTACCGGTTTGGGACGTAAAAGTGTTTTGATTCTTGATAACCTTGGTATTTCAGCGGTTGATTTAAGAAATGAAATAGAGAAGACTGGAGACTTTATGAGTGCCGTTGGTGCAATTACAGAAAGAGAGCTTGGCAAGATGGGTGAAGTTATCTTAACAGATGCACAGAAAATGCAACAACTACAGGCTTCCGCAGAACAAGCTAAAGTTAAATTCGGGCAATTAGTATTGAAAGGGCTTATGCCTTTTATATCCGCTGGAACAACTTTAGTTAACAATATTGGGGAAACAGAAGGAGCTTTATTAAGAGAGCAAAAAGCCGTGCAAACAGCTGTTATTGCTGTTACAGGTTTAAAAGAAGGGACGGACCAAAGGAGAATAGCTTTAGAAAAACTACGAGCAGCATACCCGGAATACTTCGCAAATATTGATACAGAAGTAACATCCAACGAGGAATTACTTACGCAATTAGGCAAAGTTAATGAAGCTTATGCAGAGAGGATTGTAGCTTTAAGATATGAGAAGGAATTAACGAAAGTTAATAAAGAAAGAGACAAAATATGGAAGCAGCAGGTTAAGGATATCGAGAATATGAAAAATGCCTTAAAGACTTGGACTTCCTTATATGATGATTCCATCGATGCTATGCCTTTAGAAGAACTTATAGCAACATACAAGAAGGCAAATGAAGAACAACTAAAATATAACGGTAGCACTAAAGCAGCTTACAATAATATGGCAAGAGTTGCAGAAAGGGCAGAGAACTTCCAAAATGCTTTAGAAGGAATACAAACAGAAGAAGATAAACTTGTTAAATTAAGAGCAGAGACCCTAAAGCAACTATTAGGTATTAACAAAGCTATCCAAGATGGTGGTGGAGCTACTGGAAATGAAGGCGGAGGCGGTGGAGACGGCGGAGATGATGGGGATGGTGAAGTTATCTATAGCTTAACTACTATAAAAGGTTTACAACAAGAAATTGCAAGACTTAAGGAGAAGGCAGAGGTATTAGATTTTAAGAAAAATAACGCTGGATTAGTTGAGACACAAAAGAAGATTAACGAATTAGAGAATAAACTGGAGATAATTAAAAGCCTTGGAGATGATGAAGAGCCGATTGTATTTAAGCCAGAAATAGAGGAATTCGATGTTGATGCTTGGATTGATGAGACTATGAAGGAAATGGAAAGTGCCTTTGCAGATGTAGAAATAGAATTTCCTAAAATACAACCAATAGAGATTACAGACAAAGATATCCAGATTTCTACCAAGCAATTTGAGAAGATGCAGGAAGATATGTTTAACCCCGAATATTGGAAAGAACAACTTAAGAAGGGGGAAATATCTTTTGCAGAATACCAAGAGAAGTTAACAGAAATACAGCAATCAGCAGAACAAAGAAGGCAAGAAATAACACAACAGGTTGCAGATGCAGCTATGATGTTAACAGAAGCTGTATCCAATATATTCGAAGCACAGAAAAACAAGGAATTAGAAGCCGCTGGAGATAATGCTAAAAAGCGTGAAGAAATTGAGAAAAAATATGCGAAGAAGGAAAAGGCTTTAGCTATTGTGCAGGCACTAATAAACACCGCTTTAGGTGTATCCAAAGCCTTAACTGTTACACCACCACTTGGTTTTGTATTGGCTGGAATTACAGCAGCCTTGGGAGCAGCACAGGTGGCAGCTATTGCATCCACGCCTTTAGCAAAAGGTGGTATTGCTTATGGAGAGACTTTAGCTACGGTTGGGGAATATCCAGGGGCACGTAGCAACCCGGAAGTTATTGCACCACTTAACAAACTTGAAGGTATTCTTGGTAAAAAAGGATTTGTTGGTGGAGAGGTTATCTTCCGTATTGAAGGAACAGAACTTGTTGGAGTATTAACAAACCAAGATATCGTAAATAATTCTTTCTAATGGGATACAATATTAAATATTACACGCCGTGGTATAGCAAATATACACAAGGAATGCTTTTTATTGATGAGCTTGATGGAACAGACCCGAGCACGAGGATTACTTTGTTACCAGAGGGAATGCAAATTAAATATGATTTTACAGATTGGAATGACCCGATTGTAAAGTTAAATTCCACCTTACAAATTCTTAATGATAGAGATGATTTCTATGATTTGCTTGATTTGGTTAGCAACGAGGAAAGACAATTCCAGGTTAGAATTTATGATACAGATAATTCCATAAACCTTTTTACTGGCTTTATTAATACAGCAACGGCTAACGAGAAATACAGGCATAATGCACCCCTTAAAGTAACAGCTTCTAACTATTTGAGCAAATTAAGAGATATACATCCAACTATTGTTGATACGATAGACCGAAGGAGTATAATTGATATCCTTAATGAAACGTTAAAGTTAACTGGAAAGGAAGACCCGATTAGAGTTAATATGGGGCTTTATGAAGATAGCCTTTCTTATGGATTTGGGTATGGAAAGGCTTTTAACAGATGTGGTATTAGCACAGAAAACTTTTGGCAAAACAATATTGAAAGAGATGGTGGATTAGATATTATAGAGAAGATATTAATACCCTTTGATAATTACATCTATTGGTATGATGGGGCTTGGTATGTGGAAAGGTATGATGATATTTGGGAAGAGCCCGTTAAGGAATTTATAGAATACCAGCCAGATACTTCTTATGATTATGGGACTACTGGGGAGGATGTATCCATATTAGATTCGAGCATAAACATAAAGAGCTTATGCTTCTTGGAAGATGCACCAACTATTGGATTTATTCCAGGACTTAACAAGATAGAGGTTAAATTAGAGGGGATACCTTTCAGCAATTTAACAAACCCTTTTGAGCCCGATAACGCTACCTTTACAACACAACCAAACCCGAGATATTGGTATCCGACTTATACTAAAGAATGGGTTTATTACCATACAGCTGGAAGTGCAAGCTTCCCTTATATTGGACCTTACAAGACCTTTAAAAATGCTTGGTTAAGAGCTGGTGGATATTCGCCATCAGATTCTTCTACCGGATGTGCTACAAAGTTTAAAATGACTATCGACCCGAGCGCTGGAACAGCACTTAAGATATCGTTAAGATGGCTTCCTGTTGTTACAGGGGGAACACAAAATGAAGCAGATTACGATTTCTATATCCGCTATTATCTTAAAGACTATACAGGAACTTATGGGACTATGTATATAATGTATGATGATGATAATAGCCGTTGGTATCGAGGTAGCGAGCCATATATTGAAGATGCTATAAATACCCATAATGTATCTGGTAGTGATTTTAAAGGAACTATTCCTTTGGAAACCACTATCGATATAGACCTTTCCGACCCGAGCGTTGGGCTTTCAGGAGACAAGACTTTCATATTTGGTATGATGGTTGGGTATTATGCAGATGCAGGAGATACACCAGATACACCTTTGCTTGGAGAATACCAAGGTGATTACCAGATTGCAGCTACAGGGGATTTCCAAAACAATTTAATTACAGGGACGTTAAATAACGCCTTTATTAACAAGAAGGAAATAGAATGCACAATTTACGATATAGAGAGCCTTAATTATGCAAATGGAATATTCTTTAATTCCGAATATAGTGCAAGGAGTAATTTTTGGACGGAGGATGGAATTACAGCATACCCCTTAACAGATATGCTTATATCTAACAAGGCGCAGCTATACGCAAATACAAGACAGAAGATAACAGGAACTATACGTAGCGAAACCCCGATTAGGCCTTTCAGCCTTTATTATGATTCTTCGCAAGGATACAAACAATTCGTGTTAACAGCATATGATTACAATGTGTTAAAGGACGAATACAGATGCACGTGGAATGAGTATAATACAGAATTAACTAATATAAACTACGAATAATGGCCATTGATATTTCCATACTAAAACAATTTGTTGATACAGGAGTGCAGGGTGGCACCGGAACTAACTATGTTGGCGGAGTTTATTATGGCGGGGGTGGAACAATTAACAGCAATAATTACTATTCTAAAACAGAGATTTGGGCTGGTGATGTATCTGGTTATTTAATGTATGTTTATCCCGAGATGGCACAAACTGTTTTGGGAGTTAAGACCTTTTCGGATATAGCTATTTTTAACGACCTTGTATATTTTTGGGACGAGGTTAAGATTGCCGGTGCTACTTCTATTGGTGGAGATGCTTCGATAACAGGTGATGTTTATTTAGATGCTTCCCTTTTCTTGCCAGGAATTTTAGCAGATACTTCCACTAATAAAGTGCTATTCTTTGATACAGCAACTGGAGAGATTTCGTATGCAGATGCATCTTTTGGGGTAGAGAAATTAGAAGATATTAACGATGTATCTGTTGGTGATATTGCAGCAGGAGAATTCCTCTATTGGAATGGCGATTATTGGACTTATACAGATATATCCCTTAACGACCTTAACGATGCTTCGGTTAATAACCCGAATGAGGGGCAATTCTTAAGATGGAATTCGGATGCTTCCTTATGGACGCAAAGAGATGCAAGCTTGAGTGATTTGGCAGATGTTGATGCAAGCACCCCGGCACCAGCAGATGTGCTAAAATGGAATGGAACAAAATGGGCACCAGGAGTTGTTACCCTTGCATCTGTAGACTTCGAAGGGGATTTAACTATAGTGGATGGTAGCCTTTTCGTAGAAGGGGATGTTAATGTAGATAAAAACTTAAATGTTGATGGAAGTGGATATTTCCTTGGAAACTTAAGAGTTGTTGGAACAACAGAATTTTTGGATTTTGTTGATATACAAAGCGGGGGATTACAGGTTTGGGAAGGATTAATGATAAAGAGTGGAGATGTATCTATATTAGGGGGTGGATTCCTTTACCATACCGGGAGTGCAGATATTGATGGAAACTTAAATGTTGATGGAATATTCCAAGCTAAAGACGTTGCATATTTTTGGGATAATGTAGATTTTAAAGGGGATGCTTCTATAGATGGGGATTTATATGTGGATGGAAGTATAATAGACCCGAATATAACAAACCTTTATGTGCAATATGATGCTACTATAGATGGTGATTTAGATATTTATGAGGATTTATATGTTGCTGGAAATGCAACTATAGAGGGCACGCTTGCAGCAGGACAATGGAACATATATTTAGATAATTTAATTGATGTTAGTGTTGGGCATCCAGGATACCCGAGCAACTGGGATGTGCTACAATATGATGCTTCTATAGCTAAATGGGAGGCAAGGGCAACAATACAGGTTGATGAAGCTTATGGAGTTACACCAGACGACTTTATAGTGCCAGAATACCAATATCTTGGTTATCCTAATGTAGATGGAAGTTGGAGATTCTTTGTAGATGCCAGCGAAAACTTAAGATTTGAAAAGAGATTATCTGGTGTTTGGACTTACAAATATGCAATAACATAATGGAAGGAATAGCTGTATATGATGGGAGTGTTTGCCGAAAGGGGCACTATGTAGAAAGTGTAACATACCCTGTTATCGATTTATACAAGGCATATTGGAAATTCGATAATGATTTAACCGATGAGGGATATTGGGGCTTTGATTTAGATGTTAGTGCTTATAGCAAAAGTATATCCTATGTAGATACTTCTTCCGGGAAGGGCGTTAAATTCGGAAACCATATATGCAACTTTTGGGAATATTCGAGATATTATTGGACTATAACGAGGTGTTGGTGGCACTATGTTTATCTTAACCAGAGCGACCCGAGCCTTTGCACAACTTTTAATGAGGACCGGTGGAGTGTTACTGGATGGGCAGATATGCCAGACGATATTTGTTATGGAACAGGGGCTTGGGAAGGGGATGTGTTACCAATAGAACAGACTTTATTTAAAACTTCCAGAAGATATGAAAGCGGTGGTTATTTTTCCACTTGTGGTGGAACAGATGCTTCTTCTTATATAGAAGTATCTATTGTGCCAACAGCAACAACAGCAACACCAAGCAACCAAAGGGACCGATACAAAATGAGGTTATATGCTATATCCAATGGGGTATTGCAAATGGACTATACAACAACAGAGGTGTATGAAAACGAATGGGTGCAATTTGGGGTAACTTACGATTCTTCCGTATTAAGCTTTTATGTTAATGGGGAGTTAGAAAATGATGCAAGCGTAACATCCAATACTTTTAATGGGGATATAATTATGCTTGGATGTGATGGGGTTAATAGAAGGAGAATGACTACACCATATTATCCAACACAAGCAAATAATTTAGCAACTGGGAGATTTGGTGGCACCTTAGACCAGCTTCGGATATTTGATGTTAGAGTTGGGAAATATGCAATGAAGCATATGTATGAGAATTTTCTTTAAAAGGGGGAGTTGGTTAAAAAGAAGATAAATAAAGTATAAAATAACGATTTTATTATGAGCCAAGGAATTACGGGCAGAGTTTTCGATGCAAGCACCAGAGGTTGGATAGCCGATGTGATAGTATCTGGAACTATAGCAGGATATGCAACAACCACTTATGTTAATGCGCAATTAGCACTTAGGGATGCTTCTATTTTGGTGTTGTTTACAGAAAATGATGCGCAAGATGTATCTATAGCTTGGTTGGATAATTATAGAACTATACAAGATGCTTCTATAGCATCCTTAGAAAGCGATTTAGGAAATTATACCACTTTAACTTACGTAGATGGTAGCTTAGCACTTAGAGATGTATCTATAGCTTGGCTTGATAATTATAGAGGAATACAGGATGCTTCTATAGCAGCAAATGCAGCTTCTTTATTAGATATTGATACTTCGATTGGACAATTAGATACAGCTTTAGCAGGAAAATTAGATACTGGATTAGCCGTATTAGAAGCTTCTTTAGGAGGAGACTTTGTTTGGAATGCAGGTTATCTTGATGTATCGATTACAGCCACAGATGGAAGTGTAGCAGATTTATACCTTAGGGTAGAAACCCTTGATACATCTGTTGCAGCAAACGCTTCCGATATAGATGATGTATCTACGAGAGTGGATGCTAATGAAACTTTATTAGTAATACACGATGCTTCTATTGGAGCAAATACAGCAGCAATTGCAGCTATTGATGCTTCGGGGGTATCTAAAGTTTACGTGGATGGAAGCTTAGCAGCAAGAGATATAGAGATTGGGCAGAATACTTCCGATATTTCAGATGTATCTACGAGGATGGATACAGCAGAAGGGGATATAACAAACTTAGATACTTCTATTAGCACCTTAGAAGGACTAATATCTTCTAATACTTCCGATATTGCAGATGTATCTACGAGGATGGATACAGCAGAAACCACTATTGGAAATATTGATACTTCTTTAGGCCAGATTGATACGGCTTTAGCTGGGAAACAAGATACTATAGCGGATGGCACTTATGTTAAAGAAGCCAGCTTAGGTGATGGATTAGTTTGGGTATCCGGACAATTAGATGTATCTGTAGCTGGTGGTGGAGTAACAGATTTATCTGTTGGTGGATTAACAGATGTATCCGCAAACAACCCGCAGACAGGGGAGGTGCTAATATACAACGAAACTACAGGACTATGGTATGCTGGAGACCCGCAAAGTATAGAGGACCACAATGATTTACTTGGTATACAAGGTGGTTTAGCAACACAAAGATACCACTTAAACTTAGCACAATATAATTACTTAACAGGAAAATATCCTTTCTTAACAGAGGCATCTATTGGGGATGGGCTTGTATGGGTTGCAGGCCAGCTTGATGTATCTGTAGCTGTTGGAGGTGATGTTACACAGGCTTACGTGGATGGAAGTTTAGCTACACGAGATACAGAAATTAGCCAAAATGCTTCCGATATAGCAGATGTATCGGCAAGGGTTTATACCAATGAAACCGATATTTCAGATGTATCCACAAGAGTTAATACAGCTGAAACCGATATTGGAAACTTGGATACTTCTATTGGCGCCTTAGAAGGATTAATAGCACAGAACACCACAGATATAGATGATGTATCTACAAGAATTCCAACAGACTTCTATAGCCAGGCTTATGTGGATGGAAGTTTAAATGCTAAACAAGATACTATAACAGATGGCACTTATGTTAAAGAAGCCAGCTTAGGTGATGGATTATATTGGGTATCTGGCCAGCTGGATGTATCCGTAGCAGGCGGGGGTGGAGGTGCAACAGCACTTTCGCAATTAACAGATGTATCTATTGTAGACGTTAGCACCGCAGACGGGCTAATGTATGAGGATAGCCTTTGGAAGAATAAACCAACAACGGATATAGCCGACGTAGCTACAGATATAGCAGATATTTTAGTTGATGCTGGAGATTACTTCTATTCTATAGAGGAGATTGATGCTTCCTTTGCACTTAAAGCCGATGTAGATGCTTCCTTTGCAAGCTTTGTGCCAGATGTATCTGTAAAAGGAGCTTACAATATAGACCAGGCTGGAATGGATGCTTCGGTTTACAAAGGATTGGATGCATCCGGCAATTTAATGTTTAAGAAATTAGGTGGAACAGGTGCTATTGATATTGTTGAATATGATGATTATATCGATATTAATATTGATGCAAGCTTTAGTGGAGAAGTTAACACAGCATCTAATACTGGAGAAGGAATTGGATTCTATAAAGAAAAGGTTTTAGAAGACCTTGTTTTTAAAGGATTATATACTTCTTCCGCAGAGCTTGTTATTTCTTCTTCCGATAATGTGGTGGTTATTGATGCATCTATTGATTATGCCAGCACTTTATCTGGATTAACAGATGTAACAATAACAGATGTATCCACAGATGATGCTTTAATGTATAGTGGAGCTGTATGGGAAAACAAACCGACCACAGCTATTGAGGACGTAGCTACGGATATTGCAGATATACTTGTTGATGCAGGGGATTACTTCTATACGATAGAACAGGTTGATGCTTCCTTTGCACTAATAACTTCCTTAGATGATTATGCAACTATAGCTTATGTGGATGCTTCCTTTGCACTTAAGACAGAACTTCTTGATGTATCGATTGCGGACGCAAGCAATAACGATACCCTTGTATACCAAAATGGATATTGGGAGGCAACCGAAACTGTAGATGTATCCGCTTTATTCTATACACAAACACAAATTGATGCATCTTTCGCTTTAATATCTTCCTTAGATGATTATTTACCGTTATCGGGTGGTGCTATTGCAGGGGCTTTAGAAATTAATGGCCCTATAACGATTTTAGGAGGAATGGACGTTAGTATCGAAGCAGGTGTGGATGTTTATATTCCAGGATTTGCTTTTACCTCTCTTCCTACAGCCTTTTTTAATACAATATTTGGATATGTAGAATTTGGTGATACCAACGACCCGGTATCCGGTGATTACAATTCGATTTATATTTATGATGGGATTCGAATATGGAGTGGTAGTGGTGATGTAGCTTCCTTTGAGCCAGATGTAACAAAGATTCTTAATGCCGCAAACTTCGCAGATGACGTTAGTATAGTTGGGGACCTTTATGTTGGTGGAGTTGATATTGGAGCACAAGACGCTTCTATAGAAGACCTTTATGATATTAAAGCCAACACGTTATTAGCACTAAACGAGGTATCTACTGGATACACCGTTACTTCCGGAGATATTGGTGGATTAGTAGAAATGGATGCTTCGGCTACTGTAACTTTACCAGATAGTTTGGATGCTGGATTTACTGTTAATATTATTAATATTGGAACTGGATATGTTACTTTAGAAGCTTCCACGCTTTATACAACAGATTCTTCGGTGCAATTAAGAGACCAATATGCTGGAGCAACAGCAATACACAAAGGAAGTGGAACTTGGTATGCCTTTGGAAACTTAAAAGGATAATATGATTATTGGAATAGCAGAAAGTAGTAGAATATACGCTTCCGGAGGAGGTGGAGGTAGTTTTGTAGCCGCAACAGGAGGAACTGTTACAACAGATGGGGATTACAAAATTCATACTTTTACTTCCGGAGATGATTTTGTTGTAACAGCTGGTGGAGATGTATCGGCACTTATAGTTGGTGGTGGAGCAGGTGGAGGATACGGAACAACTTGTGATAACCCCGGAGGTGGAGGAGCAGGAAATGCTTATGTAACGAATTTAGAAGTTAGCACAGAAACTTATACAATTACAATTGGAAACGGTGGAACGGTTTATACCAATGGAAGTGCAACTTCTATAATTGGAGGGGCTATTAGTGAAACAGCAGCTGGAGGCACGACACCAGGATTTAACAACGCGAGCGGTGGAGCAGGCGGAAGTGGCACTTCGGGTGGAGGTGGAGTTTGTAACAGCGCCGGAGCTGGTGGAGGCGGTGCTTCGGGAAATGGCGCATCCAGGAATAGCACAACTGGTGGATTAGGAGGAAATGGAATATATTCCGATTTATCTGGTAGTGTGGTGGCTTATGCTGGTGGAGGAACTGGAGGTAGAAATGGCGGCACGAATTACGGTGGAGGAACTGGATTTGGCGGAAATGCATCTTCTTATGGAGGAGGTGGAGGTGGTGATTTTGCTTCTTCCGGTGTAGCTGTTGGTGGAAGCGGAAGGCAAGGGATAGTGATAATAAAATATAAATTCCAATGAGTATAATTAGATACGGAGGAAATATAATTTCTACAGGAGGCAAACCAGCAACCTTTCCCTTTTATGAAAGTGCACCAGGTAGTCCATATTTGCTGTATAAATTCGATGGGAATTTAACACCATCTATTGGTGCTATTGGATTTTCCACAGCCGGAAGTATATCTTATACCACAGGAAAGATAGTAAATGGCCAGGCTTTATCCTTTGGAGAAGAAGGTGGAATATATTCAGAAGGGAATTTAGCCGATATATGGTTTAATAATAATTCTTGGCCAAATTCAGATTTAACTGTTAATTTTTGGCTTAACTATGCGAATGTAGCAGATACCTTAATTTATGGATATTATGATGGGACTTCCTATGATGATATTATTAAATTATCTGTTGATGGGGATGGAGAGTTAACCCTTTATGCTAATGAAACAGATGGAGCACCAGGACCCGTAACTTGCACAGGCCAAATAGATGAGCCAGGGTGGAATATGATTACGGTTGTTAGATATAATACTTGGTATTGGAAGCTATATGTTAATGCCGTAGACCAGGATAATAATTTATATTTTTCGGTGCAAAGACCAGGAGATGTTGTTAGTATCGGATATACTTACGGAAACACCGATTATGCATCTTGCCAAATAGACCAAATGTATTGGTATCTTTCAGATTTAACAGATGCACAAATTGAGCAACTATACAATTTTGGTATTGGCATATAGATATGGAATATATAAAATAAAGCAATAATATAATGGGACTTAATAGATTTTACACCTTTAACGGTAGCATAATTAAAACCGCAGCTGGCAACCCGATTGGATATGAACAATTAGCATACCCGACCGATAGTTTATATGGTAGATGGGATTTCGATAGTGATTTGGTGGATTCGGTTAATGGCCACGATTTTACAGCATCTGGAAGCACTTCTTATGGAACTGGGCCATCTGGTTTTTCTTCTATTGATTGTGATACAAATGCATACCTTTATAGTGATGATGCAGACTGGGCTAATGTAGTTGGTGTTGATAAAGATTGGAGTATATCTTTTTGGAGTAAAGGTGCAACGACTGGAAAAGATTTTGTTGGATTAGGAAAAGCCGCTTCCACAACAAAAATTCTTGGTGTTAATATTTGGTATGGGGCTGGTTTGGAATTCAGAATTGGAAGCAGCGAATGGACGCAAGCAGGATATACAGATATGGCAAGCAATGTTTGGCAGCACTTTGTGTTTACTTGTGATGGCACAGGAAATTCTTTTAAATTATACCAAAATAATTCCTTAAAAGGAAGTAAAGCTTTTACAGACCAATGGGATGCAGGGGATACTTTTAGATTAAATTGGAGCAATTATGCATCCAAAGACCCCGGTGCAAGAAATTATGCACTTGCTTATGTTTATACAAAAGTTTTGGATACAGATGAAATAGAGCAACTTTATACCGAAGGTGGAGGAAGCTAAAATTAATTAGAGATATGGCAAATTCATACAATAACCGATTAGAAATATACCGAGGGGATAGCAAAACGCTATTTGTATCCGTTACAGATAGCAACAATGCACAAATGGACCTTAATGGATACAGCGCTGGTTTCTATGCGAAGAAACTTCCTATATACAGAAATTCGCCTTTAGATATTTCCGTTGGCCATACTTCCATTGATGCTTCCGAAGGTGCAATAACTTTTGTGTTATCTTCTTCCGATACAGACCTTGCTTTAGGTGATTACCAATATGATGTGATTATAGATAACAGCACAGGGGGATTAAGATACACCGTGGTAGAAGACAAGCTTTCCATCTTGGAGAGTTTACGTAGTTAAAAAAAGACATACAAATATGGAGACAAAATATTTCGAAGAAAAGTTTTGCAGAGTTTTCGACAAACTTGATACAATAGAGAAACACGTTAGGGAAACGAATGGAAAAGTAGCAAACCACGAAAAGAGAATACAGGATATAGAACTTAAAGAAGCAAGAGAAATATGTCCTAATACCCCTATAGTTGATAACCTTGCAAAGATGGAAATTAAGAATGGACAGATACGAAAAGCTTTCTATTGGTTTGTTGGAGTGGTGCTTTCAGGTGTTGTATTACAGATTTTAGGAGCTATCGGAATTTTTTAAAGGAAGATATATACTATGCGATACTTAGCCATCGTATTGTAGAATTATTTTTTTTTCGACTTGCCCCTGTAGTTTAGCCTCTACAGGGGTTTTTTATTTAGAACGATTCCAGATAGTAGAAACCCCCATTCCCATTTACCTTTTTCGCGCGTAAAGGCCTTCCAAAGGCCCTGTATGCCAAAGCCCTTTTACATCTTAGGTTTAATAGCATATCCCGTCTATTTGTAAGGATTCTAAATAAGGCCCGGTGGTCCCGAAAAGTCGTCCACAAAAAAAGTGAA
>Ga0272441_10005377_pt1 | contig 22324 bp, 19 predicted proteins | sample SSMProp6N_FD_193582 | JGI IMG/M metagenome (GOLD analysis project Ga0272441, IMG submission 193582) | Marine sediment archaeal communities from Little Sippewissett salt marsh, Falmouth, MA, United States - SSM-Prop-6N | ecosystem: Environmental > Aquatic > Marine > Wetlands > Sediment ... | reverse complement strand
TCAAATACAGCAAGGGCCCCGACAAAGCATGGATTCTCGGTCAATACCACATCGCCCTCATCGATAAACTCCTGGGTGATGATGCTTATCGCCTGAAGCGAGCCCGTTGTGATGAGCAATCGATTGCCTTGATCGGGAAGTCCTTTGTTCATCAGTCTTTGACGGACACTGGCAAGCAATTTGGGGTGCCCCGAGGTCGGGCCGTACTGAAAACAGCTTTTCTTGATTGATTCCGACAACCCGGCGTAGATCGCATCGATCTGCCGGATCGGGAACAGGTCATTGTTGGGCATGCCTCCGGCAAAGGATATCAAATCGGGGCCGGATGCCTGGAGCATCAGCCTTTTGATATCCTCCGAATGAACAGAATTCACTGCCCTCGAAAAATAGTACATAGCAAAGGTCTAAGTAGTTCAAAGTAACGAAATTAATGGCGGTTGGGGCGTGACAAAAGTCATCAAATATGACAAAGCAAATCGCGTAATTTATACCTCACAAGTCACAAGCCGTATGCTCGCCCAGGCCCTGCTCAATCCGAAAAGCATTCTCGTCGTTGGAGGCTCCAACAATGTCGATCATTTGGGTGGAAGCGTCCTCAAGAACCTTATCGATTGCGGTTTCCCGGGAGAACTTTGCGTTCTCAATCCGAAAAGGGAACGCGTCCAGGGAATCAGGTCCTATTCCATTCCCGAAGAAGTTCCAGATGTCGAGCTGGCGATCTTCGCGATACCGGCCCACGAGATCTATCCGGTCATGCGGGTACTTATCGAGCAAAAGAGCACGAAGGCTTTTCTGGTCTACTCTGCAGGCTTCAGCGAACTGGATGAAGAAGGAAAACGCCTGGAAAAAGAGATCCTGGAGCTTGTCGAAAAAAACGGCTGCTCCCTTCTTGGCCCCAACAACATTGGAATGGTGAACACCAATTATGCGGGAATCTTCACCAAACCGATTCCGAAACTAGACCCTAAAGGAGTGGATTACGTGTCGGGATCCGGGGCTACTGCAGTTTTCACGCTGGAAGCTGCCCGTCAGACCGGGCTCACTTTCAACAGCCTGATCACAGTGGGAAACAGCGCTCAGATTGGAATTGAAGAAGTTCTTGAGCATTGGGATGAAACTCACGATCAAGAAAATGGATCACAGGTCAAGATGGTCTATATGGAGACCGTGAGAAAACCTGGAAAATTCCTCAAGCACTGTCTTTCCCTGAGGGAAAAAGGGTGTCGGATCGTAGGACTCAAATCGGGATCGACTCCAAAGGGCAGTGAGGCCGCTGCCTCCCACACGGGTGCCATGGCAAGCCCGGACCTGTTCGTTCAGGCCCTTTTGGATAAAGCCGGGGTCATTCGCTGCCATAGCCGTTATGCCCTCATCACCATAGCCGGGTTGTTGCAACTCACAAAAGAACCCGTGACTAAAATCGCCGTCATTACCCATGCCGGTGGGCCCGGGGTCATACTGACGGATCACCTGGTTCGCAACGGACTGGATGTTCCGACATTCGAGGCACGTCACAAGGAAACCCTGAGAGACATACTCAATCCCGGGGCCGCTGTCGGCAATCCTATAGACCTTTTGGCCACAGGTACCGCTCTTCAATTGAAGAAAGTCATTGAATACTGTGACGAGAAAGTGGACCAGGTCGATGGTATCGCCGTAATCTTTGGCAGTCCGGGACTGGGCTCAGTGCACGAGGCGTATGAGGTCATCCGAAACAAAATGTTCGCCTGTCAAAAACCGGTTTTCCCGGTATTGCCCTCCGTGGTCAACCTCAAGGATGAAATCGAGGAGTTTGTCAAAGAAGGTCACATTGCATTCTTTGATGAAAGTCTTCTCGGCCGGGGCCTGGGTAAAATCGCGAAAACGCCTGTACCGTACAAAAACGTTCCTGAACTACCTCCGGAAACCAGCCAAAAAATCAGATCTGTGATATCCCGTCTTCCCTCAGGTTTTATCGAGGATCGTGAAGCCTTCAAGCTCATTGAGCTTCTCGGAATAGAGACACCCGCGCAGGTTTTCATCAACTTGGATCATCAGATACCGGATCTTCCCTCAAATATGAGGTATCCTGTTGCAGTGAAAGCCACGGGCATCCTCCACAAAACAGATGATAAAGCCCTGGAGCTAAATATCCGTTCAGACAAAGAACTGGCAGATGCCCAAAAAAGACTAGGCAGATTGCCGGGAGCCAAAGGTCTGATGGTTCAGGAAATGCACCAGGGAACCGAAGTGTTTGTCGGCTCACAGTCGATTCCCAATTACCCTCCGCTTTTGGTATTTGGAGCCGGGGGCATTTTCCTGGAATCGTTCCGTGACATCACGCAGTCCCTTGCTCCCATTGACCCCCAAGAAGCTGCCACTCAAATCAAGTCTTTGAAAATCTACTCCGTACTGGAAGGGTCCAGGGGACAAACGCCCGTTGACATCGCCAGGTATGCCCATATCATTTCCTTGATTTCCCAGCTCGTCTGCGCAGAACCCCGCATTTTGGAACTCGACCTGAATCCCCTGATCGCGGGACCTCAGGGCATCACTGCCGTAGATGTTCGGATACGCCTCGATTCGTAGAGCTATCGCTGCCCAAATAGAAATCGCCTTTGCCCGAAACGATTCGTTTTGAAATCGACACAGGCAGAAGCTCTATGGCCTGAATGATCTGAGCAAATGAAAGGCTCGAAGAATCCAAAAAAATCCTCTTCGCCGAAGTGCCTGAGACCTCATTCAGGTTCGATACTTTTCCTTTTAGTCGGGCGCCAAGACTCTGTTTAAGCGCAGAATAAACCTCCTCTCTGTCACCCATATAAACTGCTGGAGCCTCCGGGTCTGGCAGTGGTTCTTGAGACCCTCCCTTGTTTCCTGCCTGGAGGCTTCTCAATCGGATGGCAGTCTGAACAAGCCCCTGCAAAAGCGCTCTTCCCAAAGCATTGTGCCTGAAGTGTTTGACATAGAATATTTTCAGGGCCCCGTAGAAATTCTTGAGGTAAGAAGCGTCCTTTACCGAGCTCTCACCCTTGAAATGCACGATTGTTAGGTCCCCTAAATATCTGTTTCTATAACCGGAACACTGAAGCCGATAACTCAGATCGATGTCTTCCCCGAACATGAAGAAGCTCTCATCGAACCCACCCAATTCCTGAAAAAGCTCTCGTTTCAGGAACATGAAGGCACCTGTGAGGATCTCAACCTCCCCGGTATCTTTCTCCTCCAATTGAGTGGCGTAATAACCCCAATCCAGACCGAATAGCTTGGCTGTCGCCGCTCGCATTCCTGGCAAATTGCGCTTGCATTCAGGCAGCAACTTCCCGGAACCATCGATAAATCGACATCCCAGGGCTCCCATTCCGGGATGAGCCCGCGCATAGGTCAGTGCGTTTTTCAAACTCTCCTCGGGAAGTATGACATCCGGGTTGAGGATCAATAGGTATGCACCCTTAGCCACTTTTGCACCACGATTGGAAGCACGTGAAAAACCAACATTCTCCTGATTGACGATCAATCGGACCTCGGGAAAATTTGACCGTATCATGACCACGCATTCCTCAGTAGAGGCATTGTCAACTACAATGATCTCACCATCTATGCCCTTAAGCGCAGCAGAGACACTCTCCAGGCACAACTGAAGAAAATGAGGCGCATTGAAACTGACAATGACTACAGAAATCCCGTTCAAACCGTTCTCGTTTCGGGTAAAAATAGGACAATTTTCCGTTTGGTTCGGGATAGTCCTATATTTGTTCTCGTGAAAGCCCGTCCATGAAATCAGCCAATATCAGAGAGATAAAAAAAGAGCTTAAGGAGCTCCCGCCCAACCAGGTCATGGAGCTTTGCCTGAGGCTCTGCAGGTTTAAGAAAGAAAACAAGGAACTGTTGACCTATCTGCTCTTTGAGGCACATGACGAGGCGGCTTATATAGATAGTGTCAAAGAGGAAATTGATGAGCGCTTTGAGCAAGTCAACCGAAAAAGCCCCTATTACGTGCGTAAGACTTTCAGGAGCATCTTGTCTTCAACCCGAAAGCACATCCGATACTCGGGCAACAAGGAAACAGAGGTTGAACTGCTACTTTATTTTTGCTCCCGACTCAAAGATTTCAAACCCGACATACGCCAGCATAAAAGGCAGATGAATCTCTTCCTTCGGCTCAAGGAGCAAATTGAGAAAAAGATCTCGCTGCTGCACGAGGATCTGCAATTCGACTATCGCAGAGAACTCGAAAAACTCAGCTTTTGAGACTCCCTTCAAAAGGAACCCGATGTATAATTGACCTTCCCAATGTCACCTCATCGGCATATTCGATCTCATCACCCACGGAGATTCCACGGGCTATGGTCGTGAGTTTGATGTCAAACTTCTGAAGCTGACGGTATATGTAGAAATTTGTGGTGTCTCCCTCCATGGTTGAGCTGAGGGCCAAAACGACTTCCTCTACCTCGCCACCACCGACTTTCTTTACGAGTTCTTCAATCGTCAGGTCATGAGGCCCCACTCCTTCAATGGGCGAGATCTTTCCGCCCAAAACGTGATATAGCCCCTTGAACTGGGCGGTATTCTCAATGGCCATCACATCCCGGATGTCTTCGACCACGCAGATGATGGATCCATCCCTTCGATTGTTGCTGCAGATCTCGCAAAGCTCCGTATCGGAGATATTGTGACAATTCGAACAAAGCCTGATTTCGTTTCTGAACCCTTCAAGAGCCTGCGCCAGCTGGGTCGTCTGCTCTTTGGGTCGCTTGAGCAGATGAAGGACCAGCCTGAGAGCCGTTCGCTTGCCAATTCCAGGCAACTGGGCCATCTCGTTGACTGCGTTTTCCAAAAGCTTTGACGAAAAATCCATAGTGCAAATGTAATCTTTTTGATCATTTTTCGAGGTGCAGTCATGGGCAGAGAATTATAATCCCTTTGCATTATCTTTGATCCGAGAACTCGAAATACCCATTCTGTTCCTGATCATGTCGCCAGCCCTACTTTTGACCGTCATCCTTCTCTATTTTCTGCTCCTAGCGGTCATTGCGTTTTTTACCTCGAAAGACGACAGCAACAGCGTTTTTTTCAAGGCGGGACGAAATTCTCCCTGGTATGTGGTAGCCTTTGGCATGATCGGGGCCTCACTTTCCGGAGTTACCTTCATTTCGGTGCCCGGATGGGTAGAATCGACCCAGTTCAGCTACATGCAGATCGTGGTAGGTTACTTCCTGGGATACCTCCTGATTTCCTGGATTCTCATTCCGCTGTATTATAAAATGAATGTAACCTCGGTCTATGAGTATCTCAAGCATCGATTTGGGGAGCAAAGCCATAAAACGGGGGCTTTCTTTTTTCTCGTGTCGCGACTCCTGATCGCTTCGTTTCGTCTTTTCCTGGTTGCCTCTGTGGTCCATCATTTCATCCTCTCCGAATGGGGCGTGCCTTTCGAAGTCACGGTGGTGGCCTCGGTTTCGATGATCTGGCTGTATACGTTCCGAAGCGGTATAAAGACGATCGTCTGGACAGATACGCTGCAAACCCTTTTTATGTTGTCTGCTGTTATAGCCACAATTGTAATTCTTCTTGGCTATCTCGATCTTTCCCTGTTGGATCTCTGGACAAGTGAGGCCTATCAGGAGTACAGCAAAGTCATTTTCCATGAAGACATCAATGATCGAAAACACTGGCTGAAGTCATTGATGGGTGGGATGATCATTGCACTTGCCATGACGGGTCTCGATCAGGACAACATGCAGAAGAATCTGACATGCAAAAGCATCAAGGAAGCTCAAAAGAATGTGGTATCTCTCGGGCTGGTGCTGATCCCGGTTAATTTTGCCTTTCTTTTTCTCGGTGCGGTTCTGTATCTCTATGCCGATCAGATGGGCATAGGTGTTCCCGTTGTCGACGGAAGTCAAAAATCGGATCTTCTCTTTCCTGAGATTGCCCTGAACCAGGGCCTGGGGCCCTTTTTGGGAATTACTTTTCTGTTGGGACTGATCGCAGCTGCATACTCCTCTGCCGACAGTGCCCTAACCTCCATGACTACTTCTTTCAGCATCGATTTCCTGAACATCCCGACCCGGGAAGAAAAGAAGAGAAAAATACTGAGAAAACGTGTTCACATCGGGTTCTCCCTCCTTCTTGTCCTGGTCATTATCGCTTACAAGTATGTGATTCACGAGAATGTGATTCACAGTCTTTTGCAAGTTTCTTCGTATACCTATGGACCCCTGGTGGGTCTCTTCTCCTTCGGCCTTCTCACCCGACACGAGATCAAGGATCGCTGGGTCTGGAGCGTGGCTGCCCTTTCCATAGTGGCTACCTACCTGCTGAATCATTTCTCTGTGGATGTGCTGAACGGATATCAGTTTGGATACGAAATCCTGTTGTTCAATGGGGCCTTCACCTATGCCGGGCTTTACCTCATTCGAAAAAGAGATGGGAATGATCGAAAATAGCCTTATTTTTGTCATGTGGAAAAAGACCTGAGCCATTACCGAAAAAGTTACGAGCGAAATCCGCTGCTGCGAGAGGATCTGCCTGAAAATCCCATGGAGCTTTTTCAGACCTGGTTTCACGAAGCGGACGACACACAAGGGATTGAAGAGGCCAATGTCATGAGCCTGTCCACACTGGGTCTCGATGGATTTCCAAAAACGAGAATCGTGCTTTTGAAGCGTTTCACCTGGGAAGGGTTTGTATTCTTCTCGAATTACAAAAGTGAAAAAGGCAGGGCCATGGAAAAGAATCCCAGGGTTAGCCTGAATTTCTTCTGGCACAGCCTCGAACGGCAGATCGTGATTAAGGGAAAAGTCGAAAAACTGGCCGAAAATCTTTCTGATGGCTACTTTGAAACGCGCCCTGACGGAAGCAAATTGGGGGCATGGGCCTCTGATCAGAGTGAGGAGATCGAATCCCGTGAAGCCCTGGATCAAAAACTTTCCGACATGGAAAAACGATTTGAAGGCAAGGAAATCACCCGACCTCCTTATTGGGGTGGTTATTTGGTGAGGCCCGAATCCATTGAGTTTTGGCAAGGGCGACCCAATCGGATGCACGACCGGATCCGCTATGAGCTGCAGGAGGATTACGATTGGAAGATGAGTCGTTTACAACCCTGAGATCAACTTCAACCCGTATAACATTTATTTTTACACTGGTGTTTCTCCTATTTTTTTATATTTGAGAGCATGAAAACCTTGTACATCGTCCGTCACGCCAAATCGTCGTGGGCATATGAAGGGATCAAAGACATCGATCGCCCCTTGAAAAAAAGAGGGATCAATGATGCTTATCTCGTTTCAACGGTACTCGAAAAAAAGATCGAGACGCCTGCCGTTTTCTTGTCTTCCTGCGCCAACCGGGCACTTCATACGGCGATGATCTTCAGCTATACGTTCAATTATCCCCTTGCCAATCTTAAAATCAGCAAGTCGCTTTACAGCTTCAGTGATGGTTATCTAATTAAAACGGTTAAGGCGCTTGACAATGGTTTCGATTCTGCAATCGTCTTCAGTCACGACCATGGAATCAGTGATTTTGTGAACAAATTCGGTGACAAACCTTTGGATCATGTTCCTACCTGCGGCGTGGTGGCAATTCAATTCAGGACCAAGCACTGGAAGAACATCAAGGACGGCAAAACCCTGTTTACCGAGTTTCCGAGATATCACAAATAGTCGGCTGATTAAAATTCCTATCTCTGCTTCAACTACTTGAAGAAAGGTTTATTCAGTTCACTGGATACCGCCTCGTCCCTTTTGTACACATCCTTGAAAAAGTAAAGGTTGTTCTCCTTGTCGGCCACCGCCGTGAGATAGACCAGGTAAATATTGATCGGTTTGGGAAGGTCGATCTTGGTTGTTTCACCGGACTCTAGAATCTCGTTGATCTTTTCCATGTTCCAGACTTCCGGATCATCCATCAGGCTCATGAGCAGACCCCATTTATCCTCGGTTCGGATACAGCCGTGACTGAAGGCACGGTCCTGTCGTTCGAAAAGGCCCCTTGAGGGCGTATCGTGCAAATACACCGAATACTTGTTCGGGAATATGAATTTCACCTCCCCCAAGGCGTTCCACGGCCCTGCTTTCTGGCGGATGGTGAAAGGAAAATTACCCCGGGAGTATTGACTCCAGTCTATGGTTGACGGATTCAATATGTTACCGCCTCGGTCCATGACTTCCATGTGCTTTGCGGCGAGGTAACCCGGATCTTTTTTTAGTTTAGGCAGCGTTTCATTCGTCGCTATCGAATACGGTAAGGTCCAGGTTGGATTCATGACGATGTATTGCATCTCGCCTTTGAAAACAGGAGATTCATGATGATATTTCCCAACGATCACCCTTGAATTGAAAACCTCCTGACGATTGGTGAATCTGCGCACATGAAAGCCTGCAATGTTCACAAGTAGAAAATCCTCATCAGGGTAATGAAAAATCCAACGCAACCTTTCCAAATTCAATTTGATCTGTTCGATGCGCTTTTCAATCGGAACCTGCATTTGCTCAATGGTACCTTTTCCTATGGCTCCATCCGCCGTAAGGCCGTGGCGGGTCTGAAACTTCTTGACCGCATTTTCCAGTTCCTGGTCGAAGACACTTTCCTGATCCGTCTCCATGGATTTCAAATCTCCAGTGGCCAACAGGAATTCCCGGATTTCCAGAATTCGCGGATCATCCATGTCTTTTTTCAGGGTCTCACCACTTCTTACCTGAGGCCAGCCCCCTTCTTCCGCCTGGCTCCTGAGGTTTTTCAAATGAACTTTCATGAGCGCATACATGTAATGAGCGGGTTTCATGGTCTGAAGAGCCGGTTTCACCTGTTTGTTGTACAGGGTGACCGTCAGTAGCGAGTCCACATTTTCTGGCCTTGCATTTTTCTCAACATCCCATTTTGCACGTAATTTCGATTGCTCGAGCTTTCCTTCGAGCAAATGGGAAGCATAAAGGATAATGGCATCTGTCATCAACAGGTCCAGATTGGCTTTTTCCTGATTAGAGAGGGAAGATGACTTTTTCTTGACCAGGAGGTTTTGTATGGCCTGGTAATGATAGTCTTCAGGATCTAGGCCTTCGTCATAGGCCGATTCGATGCTTTCCAAAAGGTCCTTAATATTCTTGTTGTCGGTCCAGGCCAACTCATAATTTCGGTTGGTGTAAAACTGCGGAACCTCAATTTGGGAGAACAGCACCCGGCCGTTCACCGTGACTTCTTTGTTCGGGTCCCCATGGATACGGGATTCCAAAATCTCTTCCACAGAAGTTTCCTGCGAAAAAACAGGAACACTCAGGAAAACAAACAAAAGCAGGGTCGTGTAAAGTCGGGTCATTTGATTTGGTATTTAGAAACTAAAATACATAATTTTAAACTTTCCTGTCATGAAAGCCATTGACCGAATTTGAGCGTACGTACAAAAAATTCTATATTGCTCTTGAATTCAATTTCCGCTCCCATGCCTGAAAAAAATCTGAAACGCTACTGGAGAACCAATTTGAGTTATCTGGCCATACTCTTGTCGGCCTGGTTTCTCGTTTCCTTTCTCTGCGGAATCGTATGGGTGGAGGAGCTAAACACCATACGGCTGGGTGGGTTCAAACTCGGGTTCTGGTTTGCCCAGCAGGGTTCAATCTATGCCTTTGTCATCATAATTCTGATTTACATCAGGCTCATGAACCGATTGGATCGGAAATACAACGTAAACGAATAGTCATGGACCTGCAGATGTGGACATGGCTGTTGATCGCCATAACTTTTTCGGTTTACATTGGGATCGCCATATGGTCCCGTGCCGGGTCGACCAAAGACTTTTACGTGGCAGGTGGAGGCGTTTCTCCGATAGCCAATGGGCTGGCCACAGCAGCAGACTGGATGTCGGCAGCCAGCTTTATCTCCATGGCGGGCCTGATATCCTTCAGTGGATATGACGCCTCCGTCTACCTGATGGGATGGACGGGAGGCTATGTTCTGCTGGCCCTGCTCCTGGCTCCTTACCTGAGGAAATTTGGCAAGTTTACGGTACCCGATTTTATAGGGGATCGCTATTATTCCAACATCGCTCGCAGTGTAGCTGTGTTTTGTGCCCTGATCGTTTCATTTACCTACGTAGCCGGCCAAATGCGAGGGGTCGGTCTGGTGTTCTCCCGATTCCTGGAAGTCGACATAACCAGTGGGGTGTTGATAGGTATGATCATCGTTCTATTTTATGCCGTTCTCGGCGGGATGAAAGGCATTACCTATACCCAGGTCGCCCAGTACTGCGTGCTGATCTTTGCATTCATGGTTCCGGCGATATTCATTTCCATCCAGATGACGGGCAACCCTGTTCCTCAGCTGGGGTTTGGGAGCACGGGAGCCGATGGGGTCTATCTGCTCGACAAATTGGATGGGCTGCATCGCGAATTGGGTTTCGATGCCTATACCTCAGGCAGCAAAAGTCGACTGGATGTTTTTTTCATCACCGCTGCACTCATGGTGGGAACCGCGGGCTTACCACATGTCATTGTTCGCTTCTTTACCGTAAAAAAGGTGAGTGACGCGCGGAAATCGGCAGGCTGGGCTCTTTTTTTCATATCGATACTCTACACGACAGCCCCGGCGATTGCCGTCTTTGCAAGGACGAACCTGATACAAACCTTCAGTAACAAGGCCTACTCAGAGCTTCCTGGATGGGTAGCAAACTGGGAAGCGACCGGTCTTCTCAAGTTTCAGGACAAGAACCGTGACAACATAGTTCAATACCTGGCTGACCCTGTGCTCAATGAGCTCACGGTAGACAAGGACATCATGGTCCTGGCGAATCCTGAAATCGCCGAACTTCCCAATTGGGTGATTGCTCTGGTGGCTGCCGGTGGTCTTGCCGCGGCCCTTTCCACGGCAGCGGGCTTGCTTCTTGTGATTTCTGCATCCGTGTCACACGACCTGATCAAGAAAATGATCTACCCGAAAATCTCGGAGAAGGGAGAGCTGATCACTGCGAGAATCTCAGCCATCGCAGCGGTCTCAGTAGCCGGTTATTTCGGCATAAACCCGCCGGATTTCGTAGCCGCTACCGTGGCCCTGGCCTTTGGATTGGCTGCAGCTTCTTTTTTTCCGGCGATCATCCTGGGCATATTTGTTAAGCGCATGAACAAGGAAGGCGCCGTGGCCGGCATGGTAATCGGCATGCTGCTCATGCTTTACTACATGATGCGTTTCAAGTTCGACTGGTTCGGAGGTGGCACTGAAAAAGATTGGTGGTTCGGAATATCACCCGAAGGTTTCGGAACGGTTGCGATGATCGTTAACTTCGGAGTATCTCTTCTCATCGCGTTTGTGAGTCCGAAACCCCCGGAAGAGATCCAGGAGATGGTGGAGAACATACGCATTCCCTCGGGAGCAGGTGAGGCTTACACACACTAAGTCAATACATGTTGAGGCCCTGTATCCGTCGTTCGTCGATTTTTTTTTACGCGCAGATGTTTTACTTTTATATTGCCTGACAGTCCAGCAAGATACTCCTGGCACGGCTCCTAAACAAAAGACTTACAGAACACTAATAAAAGAACTATGAGCGCCTTACAGATCAATTCCTTTAAAGAATACAAAGAGAAATATGAAAAAAGCGTTACAGATCCGGAAAGCTTCTGGTCGGAGATAGCGGATCATTTCCACTGGAAAAAGAAATGGGATCGCGTTCTTGAATGGGACTTTTCCAAACCCGAGATAAAATGGTTTCAGGGGGCAAAACTCAACATCACGGAAAACTGCCTGGATCGCCATCTCGATACGATTGGCAATAAAACCGCGATCATATGGGAACCCAATGATCCGGATGAGGAATCCAGGCACATCACGTACCGGCAGTTGTTCGTCAAGGTGTCCCGTTTTGCCAATGTGCTCAAAAACAACGGCATTGAAAAAGGAGATCGGGTCTGCCTGTACATGCCCATGATTCCTGAATTGGCCATAGCCATGTTGGCCTGTGCACGCATCGGTGCGGTCCATTCCATTGTCTTTGCAGGCTTCTCTTCATCTGCCCTGGCGAGTCGGATCAACGATTCTCAATGCAAGATGCTCATCACGGCAAACGAGGTGTATCGCGGAACCAAACCCATCAATTTAAAAGCGGTATGCGACCAGGCCCTGGAGCAAACTCCTTCTGTTGAAAAAGTGATCGTTTACAGGCGTACGGTGGAGCCAACAGAGATGACGGAAGGAAGGGACGCATTCTGGTTCGACGAACTTCAAAAAGTGGAAAAGGACTGTCCGGCAGAGGAGATGGACGCCGAAGACATGCTCTTTATTCTTTACACATCCGGCTCCACGGGCAAGCCCAAGGGCATGGTGCACAGCACCGCCGGCTACATGGTGGGAGCTGCTTATTCCTTTGAAAACGTGTTTCAGTGCAAACAAGATGATATTTACTGGTGCACCGCAGATATCGGCTGGATCACAGGGCATTCCTACATCATTTACGGCCCGCTGTGCGCTGGGGCCACAACGGTGATGTTCGAAGGAGTACCCTCCTATCCGGACTACGGGAGGTTCTGGGAAATCGTAGCCAAACTCAAAGTCACCCATTTTTATACGGCTCCGACCGCTATAAGAGCCCTGGCCAAACATCCCCTTAGCCTGGTGGATCAGCATGATTTGAGCAGTCTCAAAGTGCTGGGAACCGTTGGGGAGCCGATCAACGAGGAGGCCTGGCACTGGTACAACGACAACATCGGAAAAACAAAATGTCCCATCGTGGACACCTGGTGGCAAACTGAGACAGGAGCCATGATGATCTCCCCCATTGCGGGGATCACCCCTACCCGTCCGACTTTCGCCACTCTACCCTTACCGGGCGTTCAGCCCGTGCTGATGGATGAACACGGAAAGGAAATCCCACAGGCACTGGAGCCCGCTGAGGGACGGCTTGCGATGAAAGCTCCCTGGCCATCTATTGCGCGCACGATCTATGGAGATCATCAGCGATACAAAGACACTTATTTTTCGACCTATCCGGGCAATTATTTCACGGGAGATGGCGCCTATCGGGACGCATCAGGGAATTACCGGATCACGGGCCGCGTTGATGACGTAGTCATTGTATCCGGTCATAATTTGGGTACGGCACCGATCGAAAATGCGATCGACGAACATGAGGAAATCGTGGAATGTGCAGTCGTGGGTTTCCCACATGACATCAAAGGAAATGCGCTCTATGCTTTTGTGACAAAATACGACGAATCCACAAAATCGGACGATGATCTGCGAAAAGAGATCAACCACCTGATTGCCTCTACCGTGGGCGCGATAGCGAAATTGGATAAGATTCAGTTTGTGAGCGGCCTGCCCAAAACCAGATCAGGAAAGATCATGCGTCGAATCCTCAGGAAGATCGCCTCCCAGGATGCAGAAAACCTGGGTGACATTTCGACCCTGCTGAACCCGGATATCGTCGAAGAAATTAAAAGTGGTGCTCTATAGACAGAAACTTTTGTCTTTGATCAAAAAGAATTAACTTGAAGGTGCCTTGCTGCCCATCAGGAAGGCATTGAAGTCTCGATGTATGATCTCAAAAAAAACGAAGTATGGATTGAAGGCGCTGAGTTTCATAGCGCGCAGCGATGAAAAGTTGATCCCTATCGGAATAATCGCGAAAGAGGAGCATATCCCACATAAATTTTTGGAAAGCATCCTTCTTGTTCTGAGGAAATCGGGTTTTTTAGGTTCCAAAAAAGGAAAAGGAGGAGGTTACTACCTGATGAAAGAGCCTTCTGAAATCTACATGGTTGACATCATGCGCGTGCTCGAAGGACCAATAGCACCTTTAGCCTGTGTAAGCCTCAACTACTACGAAATGTGCGACGATTGCCCGGATGAGGCAAAGTGCAGCTTGAACATGCTTATGACTAAAGTTCGAGATGCGAACCTTGAGGTTTTCAGGAACACTACTCTTGAGGATTTGAAATAGAAGACATCCCGGTTTTGTTTTGATCCCTTTTAAACGCGCGAAATTACTTCTCGCTGCATATTCAAATTTTTTCTATTTTTTAATACTGCTGAGTTCACTATTTGAATAATTTTATTAGATTTGCCCTTATTTCCTACTTAACCCATAGGATTTAACTGTATAAGTATTGAATCTATGTTAGTTGACAAAATTTACGCGTCGAAACTCAAGGAAGCAGACTCCCGCGGCAAGAGTATCGTCAAGTCGATCAGCTGGCGTGTCCTTGGAACGATTGACACGATAGTAATTTCCTGGATCTTGACCGGGAAACTCACCATAGCACTGTCTATCGGGTCCATAGAAATATTTACAAAGCTTATCCTGTACTACGCTCATGAAAGAATCTGGAATCTTGTTAAATGGAAATAGTCCCAGGCTGGGAAACCTGACCCTGGAACAGGCCAACAGACAGTTGCGCGGCATTGAGCCTTTTGAGATCGTGGAATGGGTCTTGAGGTACTCACAGAAACCTATACTCACCACCAATTTCGGCCCCTATTCGGCTTCCCTGATCCATGCCGTGACCCGTGTCAAGAGCGATATTGCCGTGATCTGGTGCGATACCGGGTACAACACCCCCCACACCTATCGTTTTGCGCGGGACATCATGAATCAACTTTCCCTGAACATGCATATTTACACCCCAAAGCACACCCCCGGGTTTCGGGATGCCGTCATGGGCATTCCCGAAGTAGATTCAGAGGAACACGAGACGTTTACCCAAGAAGTGAAGCTCGACCCGTTCAAGAAGGCGATGCAGGAGCACCAGCCCGACGTCTGGTTCACGAACCTGAGAAAGCACCAGACTGCTCACCGGAAAAATCTCGACATCCTCCACCTGAACGAGGCCGGAACTCTCAAGGTCAGTCCGTTTTTCTATTATGACGAGGAAAAACTGGAAAACTACCTGGAACGCTTTGAGCTGCCCAACGAGAAAAAATACTTCGATCCAACCAAGGTCCTTGAAAAAAGGGAATGTGGGCTCCATCTTTGATTGCACTTAAGGCAACCTAAAAAACCCTTATTCGAAATAACTAAAGCTCTTTTTTGGATCGATCGCCAGCAAGGACTCATAAATCAACCGGATGACATTCTCGACGTCGTCCTGGTGAACCATCTCAACCGTCGTGTGCATATACCGGAGCGCCAAAGAGATCAGGGCCGATGGCACTCCTCCGTTGGAATAGGCAAATGCATCGGTGTCTGTTCCCGTTGCACGGGAAGCAGCCAATCGCTGAAAGGGGATCTTCTGCTTCTCTGCCGTATCGAGGATGAGTTCCCTGACCTTGTTCTGAACAGCAGGGGCATAGGAAATGACTGGTCCTTCCCCTGACTTGGTTTCCCCTTCCTTCTTCTTGTCGATCATGGGTGTTGTCGTGTCATGGCAAACGTCCGTAATGATCGCCAGATTCGGTCTGATGGTATGCGTGATCATCTCTGCGCCACGAAGACCGATCTCCTCCTGTACCGAGTTCGTAACGTACAGACCGAATGGCAATTTCTTTTTGTTCTCCTTGAGGAGTCTGGCCACCTCGGCGATCATGAACCCTCCCATGCGATTGTCCAGGGCACGGCAAACGAAATTCTTCTTGTTCAGGATCATGAATTCGTCCGGATAGGTGATCACACAGCCTACGTGAACACCCAGTTTCTCTACTTCTTCCTTGCTCTTACAACCCACATCGATAAAAATATTGTCGAGCTTTGGCGGCTCCTCCTTGGAACGATCTCGGGTATGAATGGCCGGCCATCCAAAGATCCCCTTTACGACACCATTTTTAGTATGAATATTCACTCTCTTCGATGGGGCGATCTGGTGGTCACTACCTCCGTTTCGAATCACATAGATCAATCCGTTCTCGGTGATGTAATTGACGTACCAGGAAATTTCGTCGGCATGTCCTTCTATGACTACCTTGAACTCCGCCTCTGGATTGATCACACCCACCGCTGTTCCGTAACTGTCGGTGATAAACTCGTCCACATAAGGTTTCAGGTATTTCATCCAAAGTTTTTGGCCTTCTGATTCGTAGCCCGTTGGAGAAGCGTTGTTCAGGTAACTCTCCAGGAATTCAAGCGATTTCTTATTCAGGATCTTCTTTTTTACCATGATGTTTTTTCTTTTTTACGAATGTAAGAATTTAACCAAAATAGTAAACCAATGAATCTGACATATTGCTAAATTTGCCAAGGATCCATTATGAAAAAGAAACTGATATTATTCGGACTGTTGCTCCCGTTCGCCCTTTATCCCCAAAAAAAGGATAAGGTGGACAAGAGAGATGACTTTTACATCATCCGGAACGATTCCCTGACCATACCTTTGGATGAAATAGTGGTGATCGACAAACGATCCTTTGATTCTGACAAGGAGCGCAGGTACTATTTCTGGTACTATAAAAAAGTGCATCGCGCCTACCCTTTTGCCACGCTTGCATCTGAAAAACTAAGTGAGATCAACGAGGAACTGGAAGGGATCAAGTCCAAACGAAAGAGGAAGAAGCATATCAAAAAAATTCAAAAATACATGGAAGGCGAATTTGCCGACCAACTCAAAAAACTCACACGGACAGAAGGCCGGATACTCATCAAACTCGTGTACAGGCAAACCGGTGAGACCATGTATGAATTGATCAAGGATTACCGAAGTGGCTGGCAAGCTTTTTGGTACAATTCAACCGCAAAGATGTTCAGACTTTCCCTGAAGGAAGAATACATCCCGGAGGAAATTGCACTTGATTTTATTATTGAAGATATTCTTCAGCGTTCTTTCATCAACGGAACCCTGGAAGAACAGGAACCCAAACTCGATATAGACTACCTCCAACTACTTGACCAGTGGAAAGATATTGAGGTCCAGAAGGTTATTTCAGAATACATAGACAAATACATGAAATAGTCAGGTGATTGAAGAAATCATCAGATGCCCGGAATCTTCGAGGTGTCAGGATCAATCATATGCTCTTTTTTCTCAAACTCCGACATGATTTTCTCCACGCGCTTGGCGATTTCCTTCTTATCCAATGCATACTGTGTCGCCAGGGATTCCTGTCCGGGGAGCTGCTCGATCATCAAGGTCGATGACGGGAAGGCAAACTCAACACCGATATGGGCCGCAAGTCTCAATATCGCCAGGTGAAGCACATTTTTAGACGCCTGTTCCATCCCCCAATCCGGACTCCGGAAATAGACATTGACCATGATGTTCAGTGAAAAATCAGCAAACTTGACAAATTCGACATTATAGGATTGGCTCTTGGTTTCAGGATGCAATCGAATGATTTCCTTGATGCCTTCCATAAAGGCTTCAATCAGATCGGGAGGGGTGTCGTATCTAATCCCCAGTTCCGTGGTGTAACGGCGGTAGACTCGAAGACCCTTGTTGTTGATCTCCATTTCTACTACTTTGCTGTTGGGAATTTGAAACAAGGTAGTGTCTGCACCCCGCACCCGGGTAGATCGGAAACCAACACGTTCTACAGCCCCTTCAACACCACCGATCACCACCCAGTCGTCCAACTGGAAGGGTTTGTCCAAAAAGATGACAATGGTTCCGATGAGGTTCTTGACAGAATCCTGGGCTGCGAAAGCGACCGCGATGCCCCCGATGGATGCACCCGCCAATACCGTTGTTGGGTCTACCCCAAACAAGGTTAATATATGTAAAAACCCTATGAAAACAATGATTCCATGCAGCACTTTTCCGACCAATGGCGCCAATTGCCGATCGAGCTTGGAGCGCTTATCACCATACTTTTCTTCGTACATGTTGACCCCAAATTTCATGATCTTCAAGAAAATGTAAATCCAGAATACGGTCTCCGCGATTCGAACACCCGTGACCAGGAATGCGTTCCATTCCACAAGTTGCAGCGACGGCAGAATGCGCTTTATGAACCGAACGATCAAAACAAATACAATGGGTCTTGCAAGCTCACGGGTAATCTTCAAGGAATTATCACTGAAAGCTTTCTTGTAAAGGACCCGCCCAATCTGCCTGAGCAGGAAGTAAATAACAGGCTCCAGGATGTAATACATCAAAACACAGATCAGGATCAGCACGACTATTGTCACAGGCTTCCAAATGTGATAACCAAAGATTTTGTATTCAAAGAACTTTGGAAAATTCTCGTCCAGGAATGCCCATTCAACAGGAAATGTGTCCTTGTACAATTTGTCAATTTTCTCGACCGTCTCCTCCGAATAATACCATCGGGAGCCTACCTTTTCAACATAAACATCGGGCATTCTCAGAGGGAAAGGAGCGTATCGGTTCTGATTGACCTCAAGAGTTTGCCTTCCTACTCCCGTGGTATCAATGTATTTGGGATTCTTGGGTACTTTCGTAAAGTCAACCCGGAGTCCGTTCCCATCGAGCACTTCCTTGAGTTTGACTACCTTTTCACGGGCTTCCTCCCTCGGAATACCGCGGATAGTCGCAGCCGATTTGTCCACATCGTAGCTGTCGGGCATCAAAAAGTAGATATGCGTGTAGATCGTTGCATTCGGATTGCTCAGGTCTACCTTCTTTTGGCTCTGTCCTATACTTAGAAAGGGTAACAGAATGAAAAGAAAAAATAACTTTTTCATGATGGGGATTTTGAAGACAAATTTAGAAAAAAAGACTTACTGCCTTCTATTCTTCAGAACACTTTGATAGCCTTGTGGACTTTTGCTTCTCGGACTTTTGCCTCTCGGATGTTCCTGTCCCAGAAGTTTTTGAACCAGGTCATTTCGATTGACCTTGTTGAGGGTATTGCGTATCCAATTCCTGTTTTCCTTCTTGTACCAGAAAAAGAATCGATGCTGCTCATCCTTTTCCTTTTTGGTCTTGGGCACAAAAACCTTTTTAAGGGTATAGGGATGGTAACCACTGTAATAGATGACGGTTGCCACAGTCATGGGCGTCGGTGTGAATCCCTGTACCTGCTCCAGTTTGAAACCCATGTCTTTGGTCTCTGCGGCAAGGTTGGCCATGTCTTCAACCTCGCATGCCGGATGATTGGAGATAAAATACGGAATGAGCTGCAGGTTCAGCTTCTTTTTGATATTGATCTTGTCAAAACTCTTCTTGAACTGGTGAAAGTAAGAGAATGAAGGTTTTCGCATCAGGCGAAGGACAGGATCCGAGGTGTGCTCCGGAGCCACCTTGAGTCGCCCTGACACGTGATTGGTGATCACCTCTTCGGTGTAGTCTTCCAGCTCTTGAGGATCAGCCTGCTTGTTGTACTCGGGAACCAGCATGTCATAACGAATGCCGCTGCCGATAAAAGACTTTTTGACCTTGGGATGACTGTCTATTGCCCGGTACAAATCGGTCATGGGCTTGTGCGACGTGTCGAGATTGTGACAGATCACCGGATGGATGCAGGAAGGAGCCACACACGAGTCACAAATGCTCTGAATCTTCCCTTTCATCTTGTACATGTTCGCCGAGGGACCACCCACGTCAGACAGATAGCCCTTGAATCCGGGCATTTTCGTTACCTCATCGACTTCTTTCAAAATCGACTCCTGGCTTCGACTGGCGATGAATTTGCCCTGGTGAGCGGAAATCGTGCAGAAGCTGCAACCTCCGAAACAACCCCGATGGCTGTTGATCGAAAATTTGATCATCTCATAGGCGGGAATAGGTCCCCTCTTTTCATATTTCGGATGGGGTAAGCGCGTAAATGGGAGATCATAGGACGCATCGATTTCCTTTTCGGTCATGGTCGGGAATACCGGATTGATGACCAGGGTTTGGCCCTGAACCTCCTGCAATATCCTGCGACCCTTTATCTTGTTCGACTCCTGCTCGATCACTTTGAAATTCTCGGCAAAGGTCTTTTTGTCCTTGAGACAGGCTTCGTGTGAATTGATCTCAATGTCTTCCCAATTCTTATTTTTAGGCAGAGCTTCTTCGGGCTCCAGAAGAAAAGCCGTTTGACGGATTGTTCGAATCGAGGAGAACGGCACCCCGCGTTTAAGCAGGCGAATCAGTTCTCTAAGGGGCTGCTCCCCCATGCCATATACCAGAAGGTCGGCACCGGAATCGATCAGAATATTGGGTTTTAGCGAGTCACTCCAGTAGTCATAATGGGTCACTCTTCTCAGCGATGCTTCAATACCCCCAATCACAACCGGAACATCAGGAAATTTCTCCTTCAGGATTTTTGAATAGACCGTCGTAGCGTAGTCCGGACGAAAGCCGGTATCCCCATTGGGTGTGTAGGCATCCCTGTCTCTCTTGCGCTTGCTCGCGGTGTAATTGCTTACCATGGAGTCCATGGCTCCACTTGTCACGGCAAAAAAAAGCTCCGGAGTACCCAGTTTTTCAAAGTCCTGGAGATTGTCGTTCACATTGGGCTGCGGCACGATCGCGACCCGAAGACCATAGCTCTCCAGGATTCGACCGAGGGCAGCCGGCCCGAATGCCGCGTGATCCACATAGGCATCCCCACTGAAGATGATCACGTCGAGGCGTTCCCATCCCCTTATTTTCACTTCCCGTTTCGTCGTGGGAAGCCAATCACTCAATCTGTACTCCATTTCCATGAGGCAAAGATACAGCTAAATCCTGCAACCTGTGAATACCTTGATTTTCTGAGAATGAGATTAATTCATTTCCTGATGCGTATTTCGTATCAACTGCATGTAGAATTGTACCGAAGTGTGAAAGTCACTCACGGCGATTCGCTCGTTCAGCCCGTGAAAAGACTTGACGTTGGAAGGGCTGATACGAATGGGACTGAACCTGAAAATCTGATCGGAAACTCCTTTGAAATGACGGGAATCGGTCGCGCCTACCACCAGGTAGGGCGCTACTTTCGCCTCGGGAAAAGCCTGGGAGATTGTCTTGTGCAGACTTGAAAAATTGGAAGTGTTCACATCCGACACCTTTGAAGGGTCCACATTAAAGGCCCCTTGCCCTATTTTAATTCGATCATCAGCGATCACTTTTTTGACATGCTCCACAACCTCGTCCACGCTGGATTCCGACAAAATCCGGAAATTCACCGTCGCCCTGGCCGACAAAGGGATGATGTTGTCCTTGACACCGCTATTGAAAATCGTGGGCGACGTCGTTGTGCGAACAAGTGCGTTTCCAGAAGAAGACTTTTCATAAGCCTTGATTATCAAAGGCTTGAATAACCATGGGTTCGCAAAGGCCATTCGGTTCACAAAGGTCATCTCCGGGCCCAGATACTCGATAAATGCTTCAAGCGGAGGCGAGATTTCCGCTGGCAAAGGGTTATTCTTCAATCTTGAAATCGCCCCTGCCATAACATCGATTGCCGTTTCCTTTTCGGGCATGGAAGAATGACCCCCTTCCAGCTCCAGGCTGAGGTAAAGCGTCGCAAATCCCTTTTCGGCTATTCCTACCAGAGCCGCATCAGAGCTGAGCCCAGGAATCATGTCCCGCGTAATGGACCCCCCTTCGTCCAATACGAACTCTGCTTCCACTCCTTGCTGCTCGAGATGCTTGGCAATGACCCTGGCTCCCTGCAATCCACCGATCTCCTCGTCGTGTCCAAGGGCGATGAAGTAGGTTCGTTCGGGTTGAAAACCTGTCTCCAAAAGCCACTCAACGGCCTCCATAAGACCGATGACAGTAATTTTATCGTCAATGGTTCCGCGTCCCCAAACGGTATCGCGAACAACATTGCCTCCAAAGGGGTCTTCTTTCCAGTACTTCCTGTTCTCATCGATGACGGGCACAACATCGTAGTGCCCCATGAGAATTGCAGGCTTTAAATTCGGGTTGGATCCCTTCCAGGTGTAAAGATGTGAGAATTCGTTGAACATTTGACGATTGAGCAGGGAATCAACCATCGGATAGGAATCTGCCAGAAACCGGTTGAATTTTTCGAACTGTATCGAATCAAAATCTGCTTTGTTCTCCGGGGAAACCGTTTTGATTTGAATCGCTCTCGAGAAACGCTCCAGGGATCCCGGACGAATGTCTGTCGGCAGAGGGGGTTGTTCTGCCAGTTGTTTGGATTCGGCACTGAAGGTTCGAAACAAGACATAAGCTGCGAGAACCAGTACCAGCAGAATCGTTACAAGTAGAAATCTTTTGAACATTATATGAATATTGGACCACAATGGGGTTAGACCACAATGGGGTTAGACCACAATGGGGTTAGACACAATGGTATTAGACTACAAACATAAGGATTTCCACCATTTGAGAATGTCGGAGACGCACTCGAACGATTCAGTCTGCCCGATCGATTAAAAGGACCATTTGAACCGCACGAAAAGTGCTGCCCCAGTGGTGATCAAGGACTCTCCATTTTCATCAAAAACCTCGTCGGAGGAGTAAAACTGTCCTACCCCTGTCAGCTCCATGGTATTGGATAAAGAATAGATCAGGGTGGGGCCCACGTA
>Ga0272441_10005376_pt1 | contig 22335 bp, 35 predicted proteins | sample SSMProp6N_FD_193582 | JGI IMG/M metagenome (GOLD analysis project Ga0272441, IMG submission 193582) | Marine sediment archaeal communities from Little Sippewissett salt marsh, Falmouth, MA, United States - SSM-Prop-6N | ecosystem: Environmental > Aquatic > Marine > Wetlands > Sediment ... | reverse complement strand
CTAGCGACTGAGGGGGTCTAGGGGCCTCCAGGTTGATCTGGGGGGTGCTGGGGTACGAGTTTGGGATTTCGTGTAAATCTCAGGCCACTGGGGGCCCGAAAAAAAGCATCTGGGGGGTGTTGGGCTGCTGGGATGGCCGATGCGGACACGCGGGGCGGCTGGGTGGGCGTGGGTGTGGCGGTCGCGTGGGGGTGGTGGTGGGGAAAAATCCGTGAAACAGCGTTGAAGCCTACCCCTGCCTTCTCGGGGTACGGCGCGGCTGGCGGTCCCTCTTGCGGGAATCGGGCCGTGCCGCGGGCTAACGGCCTTCCGGCACCAGCGGAGCGTTGACCTTTGGGTCTGGGCGGCCCCCCCGGGGCGGCCACCACGCTCTTGGGGGGAGGGTATCACGGAAAGAGCCCTGGAGCTCGGGGCTGGGCCCGTTTCTGGGGCTCTTCCCCCCACCACGGGCCAACGGCGGGGCGTGCCTGGGTTCCCTGAGCTCCAGGGGGTGTGGAGTGTAGCACGGTTGGGAACCCGCGAACCCGCTACACCGCTACATTTGGCATTCTTACGGCATTCTTAGGGTTCTGGGGCCTGAAAACGCGGAAAAGGGGGTTGAAAAGCGGGTTCGCGGCTGTAGCGGGGTGTAGCGGTGTAGCGGCTGACGAGAGTGGGGGCCGGGCGGGGAGGAGGGCCCCGTCCCGGCCCCCGGAGAGCCGTCATGAGATGGGGAGAATAGGTTTTTCGTGGCCGCGGGTCAAGCCTGGGTGTAGGATCCGGGTGTGAGGGGGGTTCTGGGATGCTGAGGCGGCGGTTTCTGGCGGTTCTGGCGGGGCTGGGGCTGGTGCGGCTGCCCTTCGAGGAGTTCCGTGGGTCCTCGAGGCTGTACGAGCGTGGGATGTGCGCTCACGGGCGGGATCGTCGGGGGGATTGTCTGGTGTGCCAGCGGATGGAGGAGACGGTTCGGAACCTGGGGGAGTACATCGAGCGGGTTTACACCCAGCAGCGGCGGGTGCGCTGGCGATGAAGGGCGGGATCTGGGTCGAGTGCCCTGATTGTGGGGACTTCTGGTGCGAGGAGCACGAGCTCCACGCTTTCGAGTGTCCGTGTCCCCCGGTGGAGGCGTTCGAGGCGGCTGGATTGGACCCCTACTCGGAGGGTCCGTGGAGTCTACTGCCAGGACAGGTGTTCGAGGAGCCAGAGTCCGAGTGAGATGGCGGCTCCGATGAGGGCCGCGAGTCCGATTCCGGCCAGGATGAGGAGGATTCCGAGGCATCCGGCCCCTGGTGCGAGTTTTCCGTCCATCGTCTCAGTCCTCCCGGTCGTCATCGTCGCCTCCCCGGAGGGCCTTGGCCGCTACTCGGGCTGCCTCTTGACAGCCATCACAGCAGGTGTTGTTGGCGATGCTCTGGAGCGCAGCCCGCAGCCGCTCGACCTCGGCCTCCAGTTCCAGAACCTGTATCTGGAGTTCTTCCTCTGCGTCATGGCTACCCATCGTCGCCTCCTCGGAGGGCCTTGACCGCGTTGTCTATGCGATCCTCTGGGTGCATTGGCGTCCCCACTTCCCCCACACCGAGAGCCGCCAGCGCCGCCTCGACCCTGGCCCGTAGTTCATCCCGCGCTGCAAAAGCTCCAAGGCTTCCGGGCTCGCTGATCTCTGTGAAGCGTGAAAGCCACTTGTCCCTGTCGGCCCGCACCCGCTCGACCTCGGCCAGCACCCGGTCGTACTCCTCGACACCCACGCAGCCCTCGTTGCACTCTGCCTTGTCGAGTCGGGCCAGCACCTCACGGATGGCCTTGCACATGTGCTCCCCGAATGCAGTCGATGAAGGCCACCCATCGGTTTCCCACTGAGCAGCAGCACGACCAAGCCACTCCACTGCGTCACTCATGGCTCCCTCTCCTGCATATCCTTGATCCGGGTTTTCCTGTAGAGCTTCCCACGCATCCGGGTTAGGTCCGATCATCGTCGCCTCCCCGGAGGGTCGCGTCGAACACGGCGCACGCCGGGCAGTCTGGCAGGCTCTCGGCCCGGCCCCATTCGACTATCGCAGCCCGCAGCCGCTCGACCTCGGCCATTCGCTCCTTGCTGGACCTCAGAACCGCCTCGGCTGCCTCCTTCGTAGCCCGCAGCCGCTCGTTCTCGGCCCGCACCTCGCGGAGGTGAGCCTCGTAGATGTCTGCAACCTCGGCGGGCGAACGCCACGCTAGATTCTGAATCGGCTCATCACTCGTCATCGTCGCCTCCCCGGCCCCGGTCGAGGATGCCCTGGATGTGGGCGACGACCTTCTCCCGGGACCCGCGGACGCCCAGGTGCTTCTTGGCGTGGGCCCAGACGGAGCGCCGGAAGGGGCTGGGCCAGCCTTTCTCGGCGCACTTGGCCTCGAGCCGGATGGCGTGTTTCCACTGGAGCAGCTGGAAGATGGGCACGTTGCAGCCCTCGACCTTCGCGTCACCCCTCATCGCCGTCCTCGAAGGATCTCAGCCATCACCCACTCCGGGGCCTCCTCCTTGTTGGGGGGCTTGTCGTACTCCTCCAGGGCCCGCTCGATGCGGTGGAGCAACATGCGGACCCGGCCCTCGAGCCCGGCCCCGTACTTCTCCTGAATCCCCCGCTTCTGCTCCTCGAGGTCGATCTCCAGCCTGCTGTCGATGAGCTTCGTCAGGGCGATGTTTCGGGCCGCGAGGCCGTCTGCGCGGTTCTTCTCCCGCTCCCCCCGCTCCGCGAGCTCCCCCACGGTTCTGATGATCTCCAGCGCGTCTCCGAGCTCTCCACTCATGCTCATTCCTCCTCCTTCACGGTTGACAGCACCGTATCGTGCGCGTAACGTTACGTTCGGGGCGTCTCCCTCGCCACTGCGGGCCCACGGCTGGCACCCGGGGAAGCCCGCGGACGCCCCCCCTCATCACCTCTTCCTCTGGCGAAAGCCCACGAGGAGCGTCTGGTTGGGCAGCATGGGCACGGGAAACAGCTGGATCGTCGCCCCTGGGGCGTACATCTGCAGCCCGTAGAACTCGCGCATGACCTCCTGGCGGTTCTTGTAGTTGAGGCGGGTCCTGGTGTCGCCGCGGCGCTCCCGGGCGCAGAGCCGGACGTACTCGGCGCAGTGGCGGTCCCCCATGCCGATGGTCGTGGGGTAGCACCCGGCCTCGGTCTTGAAGCGGTGGACGAGCTCGAGAAGGCCCTCCTCCGTGAGGACCCCCTCGAAGCTGACCGTCCAGAACTTCCTGCGGACGACGTGGATCTGGTCGATCTTCATTCGCACACCAAGTCGATCACCGGGGTGTCGCCCTCGTAGCCAACGGCATGGACCCGGAAGGGGACGGTCACGTCCGGCTTCTCAGTCCTCCACAGCATCCTCCACAGCTGGACTTCCTGCTTCCCCCCCAGGAGGAACTCGCCCGTCTTGTAGGGCCGCCCCAGGGCCGGGAGCGTGAGCCACCCCTTCCCGGGGACGGGCGAGTCCCCGTGAAACCGCAACTCCATGGCGGGCAGAAGCCCGGGCCCGGCGAGGCGGCACGAGCGGTAGTCACCGATGAAGAGGCCGCTGGTGATGCTCACTTGGCGGCCTCCTTCAGGTGCTCGGCCACGAGCTCCCGGGTGCGGTTCTCGATGTAGCTCTCCTCGTACAGGTTCTCCACGATGCGGCGAGCCACCCCCAGGGCCCGGTTGAAGCCCTCCTCGTAGGAGGTCTGGGCAATTGCCCGCTGCCACCGCTCGAGGTCCACCCAGCCCCCCAGGCGGCGGAAGATCGCGTCGAAGACCCCCACCATCTGCTGCGGCTGGACGGCAATCGTCTCCTGCTTCCCGTGGGCGTTGAACTTGAAGTAGTACGGGCCCCCGTCCTCGGGGCGCAGCTTGAGCTCCTCGATCGCGTTGAGGAGCATGGCGGTCACGTCCTTCTTCGCCTCATCGAAGGCGGTGTGCTCGATGAAGGTCTGCTTCTGCCGGGCCTCCTCGTCGATCTGGGACCGGCAGTCCTCGCACAGGATCAGCGTCTTGCCGTGGGACTTGCAGGCGGCCTCGTGTCCCGGCGGCTCCGTCAGGGTCGGAATCTCACTCGGCATCTTGGCTCTCCTCCTCAATCTCGACCTTGGCCCCGAGCTCCCGGAGGGTTCCGGCGAGTCCCAGGGACTTGGCCTGCTCCGCGAGGATGCCCGAGATCTTCGTCTGGTCGGCCATCCGCAGAGCTTCCCCGATCCAGTTGTGGGTCCCCGTGGACCCGTCCCGGAGGAGCCAGTCGGGTTCCAGCTTCCGGGATTCTCGTCTGTGAACGTTGAGGGCCGTGTGGATGATCGGGAGCACGAGGAGCTCCTCGTCGGTATATCCGGCCTTCCTGGCCCGCTGGTACTTCTTCCGCACCTCCGAGTTGGGCTTCACCCGTCGTCCGGTGACGAGGTTGAAGACTTGGATGTAGCGGATGGTGTTTCGGGAGGAGGAGGGTGTTCTCCGTTCTCCCTCATTCTCCCCCTCCCCAGACCCCACCCCATGAATGCTAGGAGTCTCTTCAGGGGTACTACTCTCCTGAGACGTACCCTCTGAATCTGCATCTGCATCTGCATCTGAATGTGTAACGTTACGGGTTCGTGGCGTTTCCGTTACGTCACGCCTTGCTTTCAGGCGAGCTCGGTAGCGGCGCATCCTCTCGGCGGCCTTGTGGTCTTTCGTCTGGAAGTTGTTGTAGTTCAGTATGATGAACCCGCCGTCCACGCGGACCATTCGGCGGCCCCCGTTGGCCTTGGAGCGACTCTCGCGCTCCGTCGAAGCCAGCCGCTCCAGGGCCTCCAACCCGGCCTCCTTGTCGATCACCGCGGCCCTCAGAAGGCCCAACGAGGAGGCCGGGACGAACCCGTACCACCCCGGCGGGACCTTCCAGCCCGTAGGCTCGAGGGACCGAGTCTTCAGTTCCTCCATAGGCTCAGTCACTTCCAGGGGCTCTGCCTTGAGAAGACTCGTGATGAGGATGTCCCTGGCGTCCCTGTCGAGCCACACCGAGGAGTCAAGGATCTCGACGTCCAGCTTCACGAAAGCCATCTCGACTCTCCCTCTCCCGTAACGTTACGCCGTTTCACCCGTAACGTTACGCCGTAACGTGATCCTGTCAAGGCCCTAGAAGATCTCTTCGTCGGGTTCGTCGTCCTTGGGCGGCTTCTTCTCCTTGGGACCCTTCAGGATACCGTCCATGACGCTCTTCGCCCTGGCGTGGTCGTCGGGGGGCAGATCCCCCGGGCCGCCCTGCCAGTCCCGCTTGTCGCCGGGGAGCTCGTCCTCGGACGGCGGGAAGATCTCCTTGACCTGGGCTTCGATGGCCTCCTCGGGCTTTTCCTCGGCCCGCATGAGGGAGATCATGTTGTCGCCCTCGGGCTTCTTCCCGGAGAGCTCATCGAGGATCGAGGCCCGGCGCTTCCCTTCGGGCAGCTGCTTCGGGGCCGGTTGCTGGAACGGGGCCCGCTTCACCCGAGGCTCGCGGCGCTCCTCCATCATGTCGATGTCCTCGGCAACGCCCTGGACGGGGATCCCCCCCAGGACGTCCGGGAACACGATGTCGAGCACGCGCCCGCGGGCCCGGGCCTGGAGCATGTCCTTCAGGTAGCTCTGGTAGGTCCCGTCGTACTCCTGGCCCGTGGACCGGCTCTTGGGCCGCTGGAGCAGGCCCGCGGTGTTGGCGTCGTCCATGCTGAAGGTCTTGATGACGGCCTTCCTGCCCTTCCGCTTCGCCTGGGCGTAGGCGGTCATCTCCTCGGTCCCCTCCTTGTCGATCCACTCGGAGTAGTCCTCGAAGACCGGGTGAGCGGAGCAGACCGCCAGGGCCCCCTTCGTCTCCAGGGCCAGCTTGCCGCCCCGGGTCTGGTAGATGTAGCGCCACGAGGCGAAGGGGGGGAGGCCGAGCTCGGCCCCCCGGGCCAGGATCGTGAAAGCCTGCTTCACGTTCTTGACCTGGGGAAGGTAGCCGGACTCGAAGGCCCAGGTGGCGAAGTTGATGGCGTCTTGGACCGAGGTGAGCATGATGCCCCGATCCGAGAAAACCATGCTCTCACGCGGGTTTGCGGCTGGCTGGTCGTTCTCAGTTGGTGGCATCGAACACCTTCTGGGCCCAGGCGGGCAGCATGAGTTCGTCCACTCCGTGTCCCCAGCCGGGCCACTTGCCGTGCTTCTTGCACTCGGAGTAGGTGAACAGGTAGTCCCGGTACTTCTGGTAGCCGTCCGCGATGACGTTCTCGTCGGCGCGGAAGAGCCGGACCTCGTTGGGCGGCGCGGACTCCGCGAAGATCCAGAAGAACTCGTAGGCGTCCCCCCCCTCGGGGATGGGCCGGAGGACGGACAGCCCGTGGAGGTACATGGCGGCCTGGACGTGATACCCGAAGTCGTAGGAGTTCCGCTCCACCGTCCGGGTCGTGGCCGGGCGGCCAATGGTCTTCAGGTCCACCACGATGGCCTGGGTCCCCCCCAGGGCCGCGATGCGGTCCAGACGACCCTTGCACATGACCCCGAGCTCCGGGTCCTTCCAGATCAGCGAGATCTCGTTGGCCCCCTCGGAGTGCAGGATCTCCGTGACCGTGGGGTGGTTCAGGCAGTTCCGCTTGATCGCCTGCAGGGCCTCGAACTCGTCGGCCTGGACGATGTGGCGGCCCTCGGCCTTCTTCTGGAACTCAGCCCAGGCGGCCTTCCCCGCCTTCGTGCGCCGGTCCAGCTTCGGCGTGACCAGCACCTCCTCATCGAACCGCTGGGGCTCGAGGACCGCGATGTGCGTGGCGAGCCCGAAGGCGAGGTGCTTCTTCTCCTCGTCCACGGACGTCATGGCGCACCGGGCGTGCGAGGCCGTGTACCGGAAGTAGTTCAGAATGTGGAAGTTGATGGCGTCCCACGCGGCGTAGTCGTCGTAGGACACGTCAGGGTAGACCCCTGGTTCCGGGGTTTTGGGCATGGCTCTCCTCCTCACTGTGCGAGCTTCTGCTTCGCTTTCTTCAGTTTGTTGCGCTTGCGGACGCGGCAGCGCCGCCTCATCTCCAGGCTTCGCTCGCGTGGTGTCATGTCGGCCCACGCGGCCTTCCCCGCGAGACGTGCGAGCTCCCGCCGCCCCTTCTTCCCGAGCTTCGCCAAGCGGCGCTTCGCCATGGCCCTTGCGGCTTGGCTGGCGAGCTTGGCCTCCTCGAGTTCTTCCTGGGTTGGCTTTCTGGGCATGGCCCAGGATTCTATGCGGGCTATCGCTAGCGTGTCAAGAGCTAGCGCAGGGTAATTTCTTGACTTCATCTCGCGCTGGAGGGAAGATGCAGCGGTGTCGCTGAAACTCGCGTGGTGCCCGCTTTGTGGCCGCGTCCACTTCGCGGGGATCTGCAAGTTGGGGAGGAGGCCATGTAGTGCCGAATCTGGTGAAAACGGAGGGCTGGGGAGGCCAGGAGATCAGGAAGTTCAACGACTCCGGCATCCAGGCGTCGATAGACCGGGCGCTCTCGGATCTTCCGAAGGGGAAGAAGGGCGCAGTGGTGGCCTACTACAACCACAAGACTCGAAGCGTGAGCGGCGCGGTCGTCGCTCGCGTGGGGCGTAACTGGAGCGTCGTCGGCTCCCTGCGCCACAAGATCGGCGCTCCGCTTTCCGAGCTCGAGGCGGGCGCTGCAGTGAGGTTCGCATGGTGACCCGTCGCCCCGATCCGGCAAGAGACATCGTCTTCTTCATCGCCGTCGCTCTGTTCCTCCTGGCGATTGCCGTCATCCTGCCCGGCTGTCCTGGCCCCGGCCCCGGCCCCGGCCCGCAGCCGACGCCGACGCCCTGGGAGTGCCAGCTGGAGATGCCGCGGTGTGATCTCCTCGATCCCCCGCAGCAGTGCTCCTCGGAGGAGTCCCCCTGCTGGCATAACCCCACGTCGAACCCCCAACACTGCGAGGAGGCCCCGAAGTGCGAGGACCCCGGTCCCCTCCCAGAGCCGCAGTGCCCGCAGTTCATGGACCGGGGCGGGACCATCCGTCCGAGCTCCGGCTCCTGTGACTGCTACTTCGGGCACACCTGGGTCCCCTGCGAGCCCGACGAGGGCTGCACCTTTCCCCAGGGCCAGGACCAGAACCTGACCATGGGACCCGTCATGAGGAACTACGCCCCCACCGTGAACACCGCCATGCGCGAGCTCACCGGCTGCGACATCGGGACCGACTGCCCGACCGGGATGGAGCCCGACGAGTGGATGCACGCGGTGATCGAGGCTGTGAAGGTCACGGGGCTTTGCGCCGGAAGGCACATCGACACGACTCCAGGCGGGACTGATGAGATTGCCGTGGCCGCTCGCTGCGATGGTTGGTGGGAGGGCTACAAGATCTACAACTACGGTGGCGGGAAGGTGATCTGGTCACCCAACGCTGACCGACCCGCCTGGAGACTGAACGACACGTCGGCGTGCCAGGACGCCCCGGGCCCTACACCACCCCCTCCAACCCCGCCTCCGTCTGGTGACTGCCCAGAGCCACACCCGGACACCTCACGGATGCAGTTCAAGTGCCGCGAGCACAACGGCATCCTCGATTGCACATGGGTCACGATCAACCAACCCGACTTCTGCGGCTCAATCGGATACTGCTGTATGCCTGGAACGGGCGACCCCCCAAACACCTGTGGCTCCCCAGGGTGCGTGCCCAGGGGCGGCTGCCCAGTGAGAGGGGACGGGTCCCCACTCAGGCCGATCTGCGAAACCGAGCTCTGCAACCAGCAGTGGAAGTGCAACGGGGAGCCGTACCCACCGTACAAGGGGAACCCGGCACAGAGTAACTGCCGCGGACACTGGGAGACGTTCTGCGCGAACGCACCCACCTACGCGGAGGGCAATCGTTGAGTCAACTCCCCCCGGCACCCGGGCCCGGAACCAGACGGCGAAAGAAGGCCGTCGCCCGGGCCCGGGCCGCCAGCCCCGAGGCCATGGAAAAGGTCCGGGCGGCCAAGCTGGCGAAGAAGACCCAGTTCGACGCCAGGGAGGTGGCCCGGAACCTCATCACGGACCCGGACTATCAGGAGAAGCTGCGCGAGAGACTCCTCGAGGGATCCCTGGGGAACCTCGAGATCTGGCTCTGGCGCTACGCTGGGGGGGACCCGAAGCCGGACGACGCCGAGATGGAGGCCCAGAAGAAGCGGTTCGAGGAACTCCGAGGACGCCTCCAGCAACTTCTCAGAGAGTCCCCCGAGAAGGCCCGGATCCTTGAAGCCGAGGTCGTAGGCAAGAAGACCCTCCCGCTGCCCAAGGCGCTGGAGGTCACGGTTTTCCCTCCAGATGGATCTTCACCAAAGTCTACCGGAAGCTGAGCTCGCTCACCTTCTGAGTCCGTTGGCGCTCGCGGTCACAGCCACCGCGGAGACGCCCACGCCCTACCTCTACGCTCCCCATCTCCACCTCCTCTCCACGGAGCTCGTGCGCCTGCGCTCCAGGGAGCCGGGGCACCCGAAGCGCCTCGCTGTCACGATGCCCCCCCGGCACGGGAAGTCCGAGATGTGCTCGCACTGGTTCCCCGTCTGGAACCTTGCCCTGGACCCGAAGGACCGTGTGATCCTGTGCTCCTACGAAGCCCAGTTCGCGGCGAAGTGGGGCCGGTCCTGTCGCCGCTCGATCCAAGAGCACTACCCCATCCTCGGGGCCCGGGTGGTCACGGACTCCCGCGCCTCCCACCGCTGGGAGACGACCCAGGGCGGCGGGATGGTGACCGCGGGCGTGGGCGGCCCCATCACGGGCCGCGGCGGCAACGTGATGATCCTTGACGACCCCATCAAGAACGCCGAGGAGGCGAACTCCCAGATCATCCGCGACAACCTCTGGGACTGGTGGCAGACGACCTTCCTCACCCGCTGCGAGCCCGAGGCCGTGATCGTCTGCATTATGACCCGGTGGCACGAGGACGACCTCCTGGGCCGCCTCCTGAACTCCCCCGAGGCGAAATACTGGAGGACGATCAACTTCCCCGCCCTGGCCGAGGAGGCCGACGACCTCGAGCGAACCGCCGGGCAGGCCCTCTGGCCGGAGCGGTACGACGAGCTCGCCCTGGAGAACATCCGGGCCGAGGTGGGCTCCCGGGTCTTCACCGCCCTCTACCAGCAGCGTCCCGCCCCGCCCGAGGGCGTGGGACTCCAGAGGAACTGGTGGCGCTGGTACGACGAGCTCCCCGACATCGACACGTTCGACCAGATCATCATGTCGGTGGACCCCACCTTCAAGGACGTGGACACCGCGGACTTCTTCGTGGCGATGATCCTGGGGCGGCTCGGCAACGAATACTACGGGATCGACTGCATTCGGAAGCGCCTGGGCCCGGTGGACCAGATGAAGGCCATCCGGCAACTCTCCGACCAGTGGCCCCAGGCGAAGGTGAAACTCATCGAGGAAACCGCCGCAGGGACGTCTATCATCGACCTCATGCAGCGGGAGCTCCCCGGCAAGATCGTCCCCGTGAAGGTGAAGTCCGGGAAGGAGATCAGGCTCCACTGGGGCGTGAGCTCCGTGGCCGGGAAGGTCGAGAGCGGGAAGTGCTACCTCCCCCGGGGCCGGACCTGGGCAGGGAACCTCGTGGACGAGGGCGCGTCCTTCCCGCACGGTGTCCACGACGACATGGTGGACGCCTTCACCCAGGGGATCCAGTACCTCATGCCGCGCTCCTGGGTCTGGGAGAACATGGAGAAGCGGAAGGCCGCGGCGAAGCAGCCGGACAACCTCCTCGAGCTCCACACCCACAAGATGCACGAGGCGGTCAAGCGCAAGATCGCAGACCACGCGGTTGGTGACCGAAAACGGTCACGGCAGGGCACACTGTTTCCGGGCTTGTAAGGGGTGGTATCCTTCGGAGGGGTTATGGCTCTATTCGGCTGCCGAGGGTGCGAGGGACGGGATCAGGAGATCCGGCACCTCGTCGCAGAGAACGAGAGGCTCCACAAGTTGCTCGACAAGGCGCAGGGCCGCATCTGCGAGCTCGCCTCTCCCGGCATCGAAACCCGTCTCGAACCCGAGAAGCGCAAGGTCCGCGAGCTCCCCCGACCCAAGAGGGAGCCCGACCGCTACGGCTTCCCGGGCTACGACAGCTTGCCCACGAAGACAGGGGATAAGGTCGAGGTGTCCTGATGGCTGACCCCACTCCAGCGCCCAGCCAGATCCCCAACTGGAGGCGAAAGGGACTCATCTCCCTCGACTCCACCGACGAACAGGTGAAGGAGTTCCTCGACCTGTACGTCAACCCGCTCTCGCCCAGGCGGCGCTGGAACACCCAGCGGGCCGCCATGAACACCTGGATGTACCTCGGGCGGCAGTGGATCGAACCCCGGGCCGAGCTCGCCCCCGGGGACGGGACCTACCACTTCCGGGAGATCTACCGGAATTCGGCGGCGTCCTTCCCCAGGCCGGTGACGAACATCATCGCCCCCGCGGTGGACAACGAGGTGTCTCGCCTGACCCGGAAGGAGTACGTACCGGACACGTCCGCGGGGAAGAACGACCCCGAGTGGATGGCCGGGGCCCGGCTGGCGAAAGACATCGTCATGTGGGAGATGGCGAAGCAGCTGTGGAATGACAAGCGGGAGTTCACCGCTTTCAACCTCTGCATCGACGGCACCGCCATCCTGCGGACGTGGTGGGACGAGAACGATACCGAGCTCACCCTGATTTCGACCGAGGATCCCGCGAAGTGCCCCCATTGCGGGCGGCTCTTCTCCTCACGGCGGGTTCCTCGGTCCTTCCAAACCGTCGCCATGCCGGGCGAAGAAGGCCCCCTGGAGCTCCTCCACGCGGAAACCCTCCGTGATGTCGAGGAGCAGGGCGAGGCCACCGCCATGCACCCCAAGGGCATCCCCCAGGTGGAGCTCACCCTCTGCCCCTTCCACCCCGAGGCCGCCAGCCTCGAGGACTTCCTGCCCAATGAGGAGGAAGCCGGGGGACAGGATGCTTTCGGGCGGCAGATGGGGGTGTTCGTCCCGAAAGGTGACGCCCTGGTGGACGTCGTCACCATGCACGAGTTCTTCCCCGAGAACGCGGGCGTGGGCCTGGATCCCGACGAGGCTCGCCTCTGGAACTGCATGACAGTGCGGCCCCTGGAGTGGATCGCGCTCCGCTACCCCGAGATCGCAGACAAGGTCGAGGCCGAGGACGCCCAGCTGCTCATGCGGCTCAATCCCCTCTACGCCGAGCCCGGCCTCGCCGCCGGGACCACGGCCTACGGTTACACCACGTCGCCCGGAATCGACGTTTACGCCAACCACGCCAGAGTGATCGAAACATTCATAGCCCCCCAGCCCCACATCGAGGGCCTGGAGATGGGCGGGTGGTTCATCCGCGTGGGCGACGAGATCGTCCGGCGGCCCCTGTGCGAAGAGGTGGAGGGCGAGGAGGACAAGGTCCACGTCGTCCCCCGCGTGAAGTTCCACTTCGCCCGGTTCAAGCGGGTCCCGAAGAACTTCTGGGGCCGGACCTTCGTGGACGATCTGGTCCCCATTCAGCGCCGCCTGAACGAAATCGACGCTATGGCGGTAGATCTGCGGGAGCGGGGCAAGCCCAACATGTGGACCCCCTCCGGCACGGAGATCTCCTCCCGTGACGACCTCGAAGGGTCCCTGGTGGTGATCGAGTACGACTCGGCCCTGACCGGCTGGACCCCCAGGGACGGGCTCTTCCCCGGCGGCCCCCTCTCCGGGAACGAGTACCTCCAAGAGCGGCAGAACTGCTTCACCGACGCGCAGCTGGTGGGAGCCCCACAGGACATCGAGATCGGGCAGGCCCCCGGCTCGGTCAAGACCACGTCCGGCCTGATGCTCCTCTCTGAGGAGGCCGCGGCCAAGCGCGGGATGCGCGAGCGGTCCCTGGCCGAGATGTACGAGGGGGCCTTCAAGCACCTCCTCCAGCTGAACCACGTCTTCCGCAAGGACGAGGTGTCCTACGAGGTCTTCACCGAGGCCGGGATCTACGAGCGCCGGAGCTATAAGGGCACGGATCTCCTGGCGAACGTGAACATCAAGATGGACGCCCGGGCGGGCTACGACCAGACCCTCTACAACAAGGAGGCCGCGGGCGAAGCCCTCCAGCTGGGGCTCTACAAGCTCGACAGCCCCGCCGCCATCGACCGCCTCCTCGACCTGATGAAGCTCCCCAAGGACGTGAACGAGGAGCAGCACCTCCAGATCATCCGCGCCGAGATGGCCTGGAGCGACTTCCTCGACAACGAGAAGATCCCCGTCGTGGACGAGACGATGCACGACGCCGCCGCGTGGTACGCAGTCCTGGGGAAGCGGTGGATGACGGACAAGGCGTACATCCTCCAGTCCGAAGCGTCATGGGAGGAAGTCCTGCCCCGGATCGCCGGGTGGCAGGAGACGCTGATGCAGATGGAGCTCCAAGATCAGCAGTTGCGTCAGATCTACGGAGCCTTCCCGCGGGAGCAGTGGGGCCAGATCTACTCCCAGGGCATGCAGCTGCACCAGCAGGCCGTCCAGGCCCAGCAGGCGGCCCAGGCGGCCCAGCAGGCCCAGTTCAACGATCAGTCCGCGGACCCCCAGATGGGCGACATCGCCGCGGCCCCGCCGCCTCCAGAGCAGATCCCGCCCTTCCCGAAGCCCCCGGTAGACGGGTTCCTCCCCAATTCCAAGGACCGCCGCATCTACGTCGTCTGGCGGCGCATGATGCCGGACCTCGAGGAGGGCATCCTGGCCGCCGAGGCCGCCAAGGCCAAGGGTGTCAGGATGACCCCCGAGCTCCAGAAGATGTGGAATATCGACCGGCTCCTCCAGATGAGAGCGGTCATCGAGGCGTACCGGATGATCGCCATTGAGTCGATGGCTCCGGCCCCGGCCCCCGGGGCTCCCGGTGAAGGACCGCCCCCCGAGGCACCCCCCGCGCCCCAGGGCGGCCCGGGAGGGAACTGATGGCGAGCGCACGAGACGCTTGGAACGCTCTCTCCGGTCAGGTCATGGGCGGGCTGGGGACGGTGGCTGACGTCCTTCAGGCCCCCTTCGTGGGCGCGGGCGCGACGATCCGGGCCATCCCGGCGCTCGCCGCCGAGGGACTCCGCTCCGCGGGCTACGACGAGGCCGCCGACATCGTGGGCGCGGGAGGCGAGATGCCCCGCCTGAAGCCCGGGTCCGGCTACTTCCTCGAGGGCCCCGGCCTGGGGGAGATGGCTGCCGAGGGCTACGAGGCCATCGGAGAGGCCGCAGGACGAGAGCTCTACCCCGAGGTGGGCGAGCTCAAGCGGCATCCCTCCCAGGACGTCGCCAAGACGGCCATGGCGATCCCGTTGTCCGTCGTCACCGAGGTCGCGCCGCCCCTGGCCGGGGCGTCGAAGACCGCGGCCAGCGCCGCCCGGGCCCTGGCCCGCCGGACACCCCTGACGAAGTACACGAGCCTGACCGGCATCATGAACCCCGACGACGCCATCCACCTGGGCGTGGAGGCCGACCGGATGGGCGCGTCCCAGGTGGAGAAGATCTGGAAGGCCCGCGAGCTCCGAGACGTTGCCCAGAAGCAGATGGACGAGGCCGCGGAGTTGGCCGCCCGGGCTGGGGACAGCAAGGGGACCTACCTCCTCGGGAAGGACAACAAGGTGCTCCAGGGGGCCCGGCAGCAGATGGCCGAGGCAGACCAGGGCTTGAAGGCCGCGGAGCAGGCCGAGGCCACCGCCCGGCGCATCATGCGAGAGGCTGAAATCGCAAGGAAGGCCGCGGAGGAGTCCCTGCCGGGCCTGGAGCGGGCGACGAAGCTCCGCAAGCTGGCAGACGATCTCGACCTCGAGGGAATGTTGCTGGAGAGGAAGGCAGGGGTACAGGACGTGGTTCCCCAGGTGGCCGGGGGCACGCAGGCGGCCCTAATTGGAGCGGGAGAGGAGTAGGTCCATGGCAGTCAAGTACAGAGGAAACCTGAAGAAGGGCACCCACTCGGGGCACGACATCCTCGCTCCACCTCCCGGCACGAAGGCCACCGAGGTCTACGAGGGCGGGGAAAACGAGCACTACGATCAGAAGATGCAGCCCGGCCCCACCCTGATGCGGAAGACCCGCGAGGCCAACGCGAAGGGGCACTCCTCGAAGGTGGGCGAGCTCGACGGGACCCGGCTGGGCCAGAAGACCCGCGGCTCCCGCCGGTACGGCGGGCTCCAGGCCGCCGGGCTCCGCAAGCAGGGGGCCCGCCCGAAGCTGGGCCAGACCCCTATGTACCAGCAGGGGGACCGGGCCATCCGCAAGCGGGTCCGCGGGGGCGGGAAGATCTCCCGCTTCACGTCCTCCATGGCCGCCGCGGCCCTGGCCGCGAAGCCCTGCAAGCCGAGATAGGCCCATGGACCGCAGAGAGGCGAAGAACAACCCCTACGGCTACGACTCGCGGCGAGGGGTGGAGCGCGAGAAGCGCAAGACCAACTGGGAGCCCACGAAGCCCCTCACTGCCAAGGGCCGGGAGCAGGACGAGAGGAACCGGCGCAGCGGTGGACGTCGCCGGTCCTACACCGAGAAGGTGAACGACGAGATCGCGGATCTGGAGAGGGAGGTCAAGGAAGACGAGGACCGCTTCCTCTTCCTCCAAGACCGGCCCGCTCGCAGGCGTGCCTCACACGAGGCGGCGCAGCGCCGCTCCACCCGGTCCCGGGGGTACGCGGCCCAGGAGAAGGCCCAGAAGAAGAGCGACGAGGAGCTCGCGGACATCAAGAGGCGCAAGAAGGCCAAGGAGCAGATGGAGGCCGACCGGAAGTGGCGCGAGGGCTACGCGGCCCGCGAGGCAGCCCGGGCCCTGGCCCAGGCCGCCAAGAAGGAGGACTGATGGCAGCCCCCAAGAGCAAGATGAACGTCCCTGGCGCGGAGGAGTACATGCGCCGCCGGTCCCGCCGCCAGGACGAACTGCGCCGCTCTGGGGCCACCGCGGCAGAGCAGAAGGAAGCCGCCGACCTCTACCGAGAGAACCAGGAGATGTACGAGAAACTCCGCACAGAGAAGGTCCGGCGAAACTTCACCGCCAGGGACGCGCACAAGGCCCTGAAGAGGGCAAGCTGATGCCCACCGCCGCCGACGCCGCCAACGTCCTCATTCGGAAGAAGAAGACCAAGGAGCAGCTTCGCAACGAGGAGATGGGGATGCCGTCGCCCATCGACATCGACCCCGAGGAGCGCAACGCGGAGATGGGGATGCCGAGCCCCATGGACATCAAGCCGAAGAGGAAGCCGAGGATCGGAGAACGCTGATGCCCGAGGCTCAGAAGAAGGCCCTGGTGGCGAAGTGCCGGGCCGGGAAGCTGAAACCGAAGAAGGGCCGCTCCTGCCGGGACGCCGCCTACGCCATCATGGCGGCCCAGGAGAAGAAGGGAGGCGGGTAGTGGAGCGGATGAAGAAGCACCGCCGCGGCGGCAAGGTCGTCGGCTATGAAGGCAAGAAGGCCAAGACCTACGTCGAGCCCAAGGAGGCGAAGGCGGGCGGCCTGGGCGAGCTCGAGAAGGCCGGATCCACGCCCATGCCGAAGCAGGCCGACTACGACTCCACCGCCCAGTGGTCCGCGGCCCTGCGAAAGTGGCGTGAACAGCAGCGGAGCGCCCGCACGGCGGCCACCGCTCTGGCGAAGAACAGTAAGTAGTTCAACTACATAGGGGGGATAGACGTGACGAACGAATGGGAGACGCTCTACGACAAGCTGGTGGTTCAGAGGCACGCTGCCGAGACGGTGGTGAAGGGGATGGTTGTCCCCGACGCTCACCAGAAGCAGCAGAGCACCGGAGTGGTGCTCCGTGTCGGGAACGGACGCCCCGCTCCCGATGGGTCCCTGATTCCCCTGCGAATCACCCCGGGGATGGAGGTGAAGTTCAACTCCTTCTCCGGTGTTCCCCTGGACGAGGACGACCCCGACGTCATCATCCTCCGGGAGGACGAAATCCTGGCGTACAGGACGTAATTGACGGGAGAGGGTGTCCCAAGGCACACTCTCCCAACCATGTGACGCGGTCGCCCCGCGGAGGTTCAAATGCCACCTGAAGAAGCCCTCGAGCCCGAAGACGACGCCATCGACGACGGCCCCGAGGACGACCTGTCTGACGAGACGCCCTCCGAAGACGATGAGCCGGACGCCCCGGCTCCCGACGAAGACGACGACGAAGACACCGAGGAAGAGCAGGACCAGCCCGAGGACGACGAGGACGACGACGAGGACGACGAATCGTGGAGGAACTTCCAGAAGAAGTTCGGCCACTTCAAGTCCGAGCGTGACCGTCGCGCCGCCATGGGCAGGGCGTATTGGGACAAGACCAACTACGCCAGCCGCGTGCGGAAAGAGAACGAAGAGCTCAGGGCCAAGGTTGCCGCTCTCGACTCCAAGAAGGAGCCCGAGAAAACTGAGCCTCCTCCCCCACACCCGGACGTCCAAAAGCTCACTGGACGGATCGAGTCTCTTGCCCAGAAGGGCGAGCAGCTGCAGGCCCGTGCCCAGGACACCCTCATCAAACTTGCCGAGAGCGACAAGACGATCGCCAAGCTCGAGGCGAGGATGGAAGACGCCGAGGACTACCAGAAGCAGATTCTCGCTGCCCAGATGGAAACCGCTGTCATCAAGAAGGAAACCCTTCTGCAGCGGTACGCCGATCTGAACGAGAAGGCTGAGACGTTGTCCTTCGACGTCGAGAGGTTGGCCCAGGACCGAGAGTGGTTGCTCCATGCCCTGAAGGATCAGGAGGCAAACAGACAGAGGCAAGCGCAGGAAGCCGAGGAATTCGAGAGGGAATTCCCCGAAGAGGTTGCGTCACTGATCCAGCAGGCCGCCGCCGAGGCAGAGGTTCCGAAGGAGCTCATGGCCTCGGCAATGAAGTCGGTCAACAAGTCGCTGCTGCTCGATCTCTGGAACCTGGGGGACGCCGACATCTCCACCGTGGACATGCCCGGCCTCGTCCGTTCGCATCTGGACGAGTACCTGAAGGACCGAGATCTTGCCTCCCGCCACCGCTTCGCCAAGAAGTCCCAGGAGAAGCGGAAGGTGGCGCGAGGAGCCAGTCCGCCGCCCCCGAAGGGAACCCCTCGAAGACCCGTGGCCCCCGGCGCTCTCAATCAGGGAGATCTCGGGCCGAAGATGGCCGCCGCCAGAGCGCGGCTCGCCAAGTCTGGCCTGTAGGCAACCTCCCCTTTTAGGGAGAAAGCATGGCAACCGGAGCATTCGAGGACATCACCACCGAGCTCAAGAACGCCTACCCTCCGGGGACGTTCGAGGAGCCGGTGAACAAGGAGGCCCCCTACCGCAAGGCCCTCCAGCGCGTCAACCTGAAGATGCACGAAGGGATCGCCAAGTTCCCGCTCGGCATCGCGTCCGCATGGAACGTCGGCATGATCGCGGACCTGGGCGCGTTCCCCGCCCCCATCGACCCCACCCGCGTGCAGGGTGAGGTCACCCCCGAGCTCTTCGTGGGGTCCTTCCAGATCGGCGTGAAGACCAAGGCCGCCGCCAAGTCGAAGGTCGGAACCTTCAACTCCGGCGGGATCATGTCGGATCGCGTCGAGAAGACCGTGGAGAACCTCGGCAAGTACATCAACAAGGTGTACGTCGGGTCGATCTACGGGGCCCTCGCCACCGTCGAGTCCAACTCGGGCTCGAACACCCTCGTCCTGGCGAAGCCGCTGCAGACGGAGCTCCTCAACAAGAACATGAGGATCGACGCCTACTCGGCTGCCACCGGGGGCGTGGCCCGGGCCGCCACCGGGCGGAAGATCACCTCGCTCGACCGCGAGACGCGGGAGATCGTCTACGACGGCGCGAACGACGGCACCATCGTCGCGGGCGACGTCATCTTCATCGAGAACACCGAAGGCCGGAACATCTGGACCCTCCCCATGATTATCGGGAACGCCTCGGACGCGGCCTCGCTGTTCGGTCTGTCCCGGGCCACCTACCCCGAGCTCAACGCCTTCGTGGAGACGTCCACCCACCTCCGGGACCTCACGGAGCAGCTGATCCTCGACGCCATCGACAAGCCCCGGCGCGAGACGGGCAAGCGGGTCACCCGCGCCCTGACCAACACCGGGCAGGCTCGGAAGTACGTCGAGTTCATCCAGGCCGAGCGGCGCTACCCCGGACCCACCGGCAGCGCCCCCCGGTACACCAGCGGCTACGACGAGGACTCCCTCCAGATCCTGGCCCCCGGCGTGAACCTCAAGCTCGAGGTCGATTTCGACTGCGAGCCCCGGCGCATCTACTTCGCGTGCTGGGAGGTCTTCGGACTCTACGAGGCCATGCCGCTGGACTGGATCGACGACGACACCCTGCTGAAGATGATCCCCACCGCCGGGGGCCACAACGCCGGGTTCCTGGCCTACGTCGGGTCCGTCGAGAACCAGATCAACTCCATGCCGCGGGCGAGCTCGCGGCTCCAGATGCTCAACGACCCCATCTGCAACGACTAGCCGAGGCAAGCGGCTGGGGGCTTCGGCCCCCAGCCCATCCCTCTTAGGAGGAGGACCAAAGAGATGAAGAGAAGCATTCTCGCTGTGCTGGTCGCCATCGGTCTGGCCGCGGCATTCAGCTTTGCACAGTACGGCAGCGGTAGTGTCGGCACCTTCACCGTGCCCAGCCTCAGCGTCAACCCGGGCCCGCTCACCATCAATGGAGTCGAAGTCGTCGCCGGGCCCTCTGGCGGGCCGACCGAAGGCACGAATCTGGTGCTTGCAAACGGTGTGGCAGTGAACATCGTTGATGCTGCGGGGATGGGTGATCCCTGTACGGCCGGTGGGACTGTTGCGCTCAACAGGTTTCTTGCCGAGGTTCCATCAGACGCCACTTCGTTCACCTTCCAGACCGCCGCCCAGGCCGCGGCCCAGACCGGGCTCGCCTTGGGCGACTCCGTGACGCTCACCGCCGATACTCCCACGAACGGGATTTGCGACTCGGTGGGTACTGTTATCGCAGACATTGGCGTTGTCGGGGGCACCCGCGACACGGTCGTTACCCAGACGTACCTGTTGCTCGATGACCAGCCCAACGTTTGCGGAGGTTGCGGCGGCCCCTAAGTCGCCCAATCGCTTGCCGTAAAACCCAAGACCCTGGGGTGGGAAGAGACGCCCCGGGGCATGAGAAGGAGATGCACACATGCACGTCAGTGGACAGTTCGACGGCGGGACGACCCGAGCGAAGCTCTCGACCGTGATCGGCTACACCCGCCAGGACTTCTTCGAGGTCGAGGTGGTCGCGGATCAGGACAACACCGGGATCGTCTACCTGGGGCCCGACACCGTGGACGACGCCGGGACCGATGCCACCATGAAGCTCAAGGCCGGGAACTACAAGCGGTTCGGGCCCTACAGCTTCGGGGCCTTCCGCATGAACCTCGAGAACCTCTACGTCGTCGGGTCGGCGGCCTCCCAGGTGGCCTACGTCAACGCCATCACCGCGGACGGTCGTCGCATCCCGCTCCAGATGTAGCTGATGCCTCGCCAGATCGGGACGGACCTCTACACCTGTGTCGCGCCGCCGGGCTTCGAGAAGGACCCGGCGGTGACGGCTGCCATCCGTGAGTTCGACCCCGGGGTCATCCCGATCTGGCGGGTTCAGCGTTGGGAGGGGCTTCCTGGGGAGAAGGACGTCGTGTCGCTGGTGCATCACGGCATCGGGCGCTACTACCCCTTCCCCAGGCAGATCCGCAAGCCGTTCCACGTCGTCATGCCCGCCAGGGCCGAGCATCCGGTCCCCAACTTCCTCGACGCCATCTTCGAGGACACGGACACCGTCCCCTACTTCCGGGGCGGCCCCGGGGACTACGTCCCCTGGGACTGGCGGGTGTTCTACTGGTGCCGCCGCAATTTCGTCCGCATCACCGTGGCGGCCTACATGAAGCGAGCCGAGAAGCACCGGGCCCGCCTCGAGGCCCTGAAGAAGGCGCACTTCGAGGAGATCGAGTACAAGAAGAAGCAGCTGGAGCCGTACCTCCTCCGGCAGGCCGAGAGAATCGCCCCGTCTGAGTGGGAGCAGCTGGCGAAGATCCAGCACGAGAACGAAATCCGTAGGCGCATGGGGCTGAAGCCCCACCGCTTGGAGGACCCCAAGCCCACCGTGTTGGTGGGCCGAGCATCGGGCCGGTCGCCCCGGCCCTCTGGGGAGACATACGGGAGGGTCGCACCCTCTCAGGAGTGAGACAGGCATGGCGAGAAAGCGCCGCTGGAATCGAATCCAAGAGCAGATCCTCGTGTGGCCCGGAGACGAGCGCCTGGAGATCCGCTACGACGGGACCCTCATCAACGTCCCGCCCCGCACCGAGGTCGCCCGCGTGGGCGACGGGCACCCCTACCGCTACCCCGCGGCCACGACCAAGGCGGGCGTACCCCTGAAGGGCACCATCGCCGTGACGGATCAGATCGTGGAGACGGAGGACGGGGGCTACCAGAAGCAGTTCGACGTCTCGGACTTCTGCGAGTTCCTCGAGACGCACTGCCAGCATCTTTTCAAGGCCGGGTTCCAGATCGTCTCCGATCCCGACGACGTGACCCTCGTGCTCGAGGAGGGGATCCCCCTCTACGACCTGAGCCTGGACAAGAAGGCCCGGGAGATCCTGGCGAATGAGCTCCAGCGCCGGAAGGGCTGGGAGGACCGCGGGCAGCCCGCGCCCCCGAGCTCCAGCGAGCACCTCGTCATCTGGGCCCTGCAGCACCAGAAGCGTCGGGCCGCCATGAAGCCCCAGGTGGACTCCAAGGAGATCTACGCGGCCCTGGAGGGGACCACCACGCTCCCCATCGAGGAGGCCGCCGCCGCGCCGCCCGTGTCGGACGTGAAGGCCCTGGGGGCCTCCCACTACCTCGAGGAGGCCACCGCCCTGGGGATGCGGCTGACCAAGGCCGAGCTCGTGGCCCTCATCGAGGGCGACGAGGAGCAGATCGAGTTCATCCAGGCCAAGATCGCGGACAAGAAGGCCGAGGAGGCCGAAGCGCGAGAAAAGAAGGAGGCGCAGGCCGCGGCGTCGTAGGTCTGCCACCTCCGAGGAGGTTGGTTGAACGTAACGGAAGCCATCGACCAAGTCCTGCGGAGGACCGACAACGTCACGGAGTCGGAAGCGGACTACGACGAGCGCCGCCAGAGGCTCCTCGAGTACCTCCGCGAGGTGTTCGAGGAGATCTGGTGGCTGAACGACCACCAGTTCCGCCGCCGGAGCACCACCGTCACCGTCCCCGCCATGGCGGGGGTGATCGAGGTTCCCACCCGTAGCCTTGGCACCTACGGGGGGATCTACCTCAACAAGGCCGCCCACGGCATCGGGCGGCAGCTGGAGGAGAAGCCTGAACAGGTGATCTTCGACCTCCAGGCCACCGATTACAGCACCGCCCTCCCTGAGATCTACGCCTACAGCGGATCCTCCGGGGCCCCCAACTACCTTCCGCAGATCATCATTCCCATCAACTCGTCGGCG
>Ga0272441_10005375_pt1 | contig 22336 bp, 13 predicted proteins | sample SSMProp6N_FD_193582 | JGI IMG/M metagenome (GOLD analysis project Ga0272441, IMG submission 193582) | Marine sediment archaeal communities from Little Sippewissett salt marsh, Falmouth, MA, United States - SSM-Prop-6N | ecosystem: Environmental > Aquatic > Marine > Wetlands > Sediment ... | reverse complement strand
ACCAACCTCACGGAGCTCTATCTGGACAGCAATCTGATCGTCGACATCAGCCCTCTGGCTGGCTTGACCAACCTCACGGAGCTCTGGCTGGGCAGCAACCAGATCGTCGACATCGGCTGGCTATCCAACTTGATCAACCTCACGTTTCTCGACCTAGACAAGAACCAGATTGTCGACATTGACCCTCTTGTCAGAAACGCTGGGATTGGTAACGGTGATTTTGTCTTTCTCACTTACAACAATCTGTGCTTATATCCCGGCTCCCCCGATCAACTAGATATCGAAGAACTTCTATCTCGCGGAGTTACTGTCGGAAGTCAATACCAGACTTGCCTTTGAGCGTGAATCCTGACAGCATTCTAGATGGACTGGAAGTGGGCAACGATCCGAACCCAGTATGAAGTGAACACACGACCACGTTCAAGGTACAGCGTGCCGGAGCAAAGCTTGTCAAAGCGGTCCTGCTGCGGATCTATGACCTAAGCGGTGTGCTGGTGTACGAACAGGAGGTCGCCTCAACGGAACGCAACCGGCACACGGACAACAACGCCGGTGAGCTGCTGACCAACGGGACGTACCAGTCCAGATCTTGGTAGATCGGTGAGATCTGGCACCCGACCGGCATTCAGAAGGCTATGGTGTTGCGCTGACGTTGCGGGAGGGGCCTGCGGACCAGATGTTGGGTGCTCATTGAGTCCAAATCCTCTCAGAAGGCCGCTATCACCGTTCCTCGCCTTGAAAGAGGTCCGAGATAGGCCCGAATCAGCATGTTCCTAGACGTCACGCCGGGAGAGAATGTCCGTTAAACGTTCGTCTACGGGACAAGCATCAATATCACTCGTGCATAGCCGCAACTAGCATTGCACTTTGATGAGGATGAAAGCCTTTCCGGATAGTGTTTTAGGCGATGGCTCCCCGTAGAGGGCTCAAACTGGTTATCGCCGTTGAGCGAGTACTGACCAAATCACCTCCAGTTTGAGTGTCGAATGGAACCACGGACGCCTACAATGGTTACCGAATTGATTCACTCAGTGGGTGTCCAGTTCCTGCCATTCAAACCCGGGAGAGTGAAGCGACCTCGTGTATGATGCGAGGTGATAAAGTTCTAAGCGCGTCCGATACTCCACTCCCAACCAGAGAAACGCAGCTTCTTCAGAGGGCGCATTCCTTTGTGATGAGAAGGTTGAGAACCCTCAATCCGAGCAAGGAGTTCGCAATCGCGAACTCCCAAGCCACTGAGATCTGCAAAGTCACTCAGTGGCCTCCTTCATCTCCCAACCAACGAAAGCGCGCCCTCGATGAGAGCGGTTGTCTAATGCCGGGCACTCAGTTGTTGAGTGAGGACTCTCTGGCGGGTGTTCTTTCACATGCCGAAGCGGCAGAAAGGCTCCGACGTCGTTTGACCTTCCCCGAAAGCGCAACACCAAAGAGCATGTCAGTACGCATGCTGGTTTACGTTCGTGGCGAAGCCGATTGGTGTTCGTACAACAGTCGACCCTGCCCAATCTTACATCCAGTCAGAGTATCAGGAATCGAGCCTCTGAGCCTGACGATCTGCACTCGACTGCATGATCTTCACAAACCTGCCACATGATTGGCGCAGCGTCGTCAACACGGTGCATTACCGTTGCGTCATGGACACGCGCGACCATGGCGCCGTGCGGTTTAGCCACAGGAGGCACAACATGTTATCGATCAATCGTACTCGAATTGCCATCATCCTCTTCGCCCTCAGTGCGTTGTTCATGCTCTCGGCAATAGATGCAGTGGCAGAAACGGGCGCAGGATCTGAAACACCCAACAGACAGCCATCTCAGCAGGTAAGCTTGTTTGGAGGCAGTGCCTATGAAGGCGGCTACCTCAAGTACACGTACCGAGTGACGCGCGAAGGCGTCGAAGGCTATTCGCTCACGACCACGGAGATCATTCCTCAGGGAGATGGCACATACCGAATCGAGAACTCCAGCACAGACGTTGTCCCGCTCAGCGGCGTGAGTATCGCATTCTTTGGGATCTCACTTCGAGGACTCGGTTTTCGAATTCCCTCCAATGAGGGGGGCACTGTCGACCTCTCTCCTCTGGAGTCTGTGGAGGATGAAATCCTCGAACCTGGACGCGAGTACATCTTGCCCGACGGCGGGTTTCTTGCCGTTGGGGAAGAAGGTGTCATCGGAGGCCTTGCCGTTATCTATGCGACCTACACGCATGCCGACTTCACCAACGTCCGCATCAACCTGGCCATGCCTGTAGACATAGCGATCCGCAATCTTCTCCCCATCTTCCCATTTCTGCAATTGGAGTATGAAACTGATACGCTCCCAGAACAGGGCGCAGACGACGACTTCCGCAGAATGAGAAGCTTCAGTCAGATCGAATTGATCGAGTTCATTTACGAGCCGTAGGAGGCCCCTTTGCTGGCACTGCACGACGTACATAAGACCTTCCTCATGGGAGAAACGCAGGTTCATGCACTCAGAGGCGTAAGCCTGGAACTTCCTAGAGGACAATTCTCAGTCATTATGGGACACTCGGGATCCGGGAAATCTACGCTGATGCACTTGGCGGGAAGCCTCGACGTTCCAACATCTGGGCGAGTCGAATACGGTGGATTAGATCTCACAACGCTTACGTCTAGAGAACGCGCCGAATTCCGATCCTCGGATGTTGGCTTCGTCTTTCAGAAATATAACCTGGTCAGCAATCTGACGGCCATGGAAAACGTGGCGCTCCCGCTGTTGCTAAGAAATGTGACGACCAAGCAAGCCAATGCGCAAGCAAGAGAAGCGCTGGAGACAGTTGGATTACAGGACCGCGTGACTCATCGTCCTTCCAAGTTGTCTGGCGGGGAACAGCAACGGGTCGCGATTGCTCGCGCCCTGGTCAATGATCCGACCATGATTCTTGCAGATGAACCTACAGGAAACCTCGATACAGCAACGGGCGAGCGGATTCTAGAGCTTCTGGGTCAACTCACCAGTGATGAGAAGATGGTTCTTGTGGTGACACACAATCCCGAGATTGCTGAAATCGCCGATCTGGTTGTCTACTTGAGAGACGGTAAGGTCGAATCACAGCGGTTTCAGGAGGTGACCCGATGACCTTCAACCTTCTCAAGCTGGCACTGAAGAACATACGAAGCCGACGCACACGATCCTGGTTGACGATTCTTGGTGTCCTCGTCGGAGTGACTGCCGTGGTCGCTCTCCTTTCCATTGGGACAGGCGTGCAACAAGCCGTGCTCCAGCAATTCGAGGACATTGGGTACGACATCATCTTGATCGCCCCAACAAACCCTGGTAGCGTTGCCCGAGGATCCATGAGTGGCTTCGTGCCGGGAGGCTCTATGCCTACAGGCGGGCTATTCGCCGGACGAATGGCTGCACAGTCAGCGGCGCAGAACTCATCGAGCGAGGGGACATCGGGAGGAACCTTCTCTCCCGAAAACCTAGGCAATCCAGCAACCACAGAACCTGCGGATAACGCAACAGATGAATTCGACGTTGAGCAGCTCCGCGCAGCCATTGGGCGCACGGCAACCCCAAGCTTGGATACAAGCCTTCTCCTAACTCAGGTTCCTCAACTGATCGAAGCGGGCACATTGGGAACCCAGATTCAGCCGATTGAGACGGAGACAACGAGTGGTTTCTTGAGAGTTTCTACACCTTCTCTGGATTTCCTTGAGGCGTTCCCTTCGGTCCTGGGGGGATTCCAAATCGCCAGTGGGACCTTCTTTACGAACACCACCGAGAACCAAGTCATCGTCGGTGCACGCTCCGCTGATCTGCTGCAGATGACCATTGGAGACAGCATCTCAATCAATAACATACCGTTCACAGTAGTCGGGATCCTGGAGGCAAGCGACCAGGTTACTGAAGAAGATGAAGTCAGCGATGGCGCGTTGAGCGGACAGGGTCTGGCCCAAAACCTGGGCACGGCCAACTCCGCTGACTTGGTGCTCAGTGGACTGACAAACACCGATGACTCGCTTTTTGTACTGAGTGAGCGCGCGTCTGAAGTGCTCGTTGGGCGCGCCATGTCTGCGGTGACGATCACACGCGTCGAAGCAGGAGCTTCGATTAGCGATACAAAGGACGCCATCAACGTCGCCATCGGGCTTCAAGGGTCCTCGGGAAACCCCATTTCAATTCAGGAAGTCGCAGACGAGATTCAGGGAACGCTCAGCCTCATCGAGACCGTACTCGCGAGCATTGCCGCAGTCGCTCTCATTGTCGGCGGCGTAGGGCTCATGAACACGATGTATACCGCTGTGCTGGAAAGAACAAGGGAGATTGGCATCCTCAAATCTGTTGGCGCTCGCGATGGCCAAGTGATGATCCTATTTCTCGTGGATTCTGGCCTGATGGGATTTATCGGCGGGGTACTGGGCCTTGTCCTTGGGAGCACGCTCAGTTTGCTCGGATCGAGCCTGCTTGGCCCAAGCCTCGGTGTCGGATCCTTCACGCCAATCATTGGTGGCTGGCTTGTCAGCGGCGTACTGGTGTTCTCGTTCATTCTTGGTGCTCTTTCCGGCGTCTGGCCGGCTTGGCGAGCATCACGTCTTAACCCCGTCGATGCGCTGGCTGCGGAATAATCTCACGCAAGGCCTCCGAATCCTCTCTCGCATGGGGCGCCGAACAGGGCGCCCCTCTCTCTTGCGCTGCCCCAGGTTCGACATGGAATCTACCGTGGCAAGTCATGGATCTTGTTGTCTGCGCGCAGCAGACTTCTCATTGAGGGCAAATTGCCTAGTGGCCGGATATGGGCATCGCGTTGTGGTCAAGCAAGACGTCTGATCGTTCTATGCAACACGAGAGCCCTTTCGGAGCGCCAATCCGACAGACTCTATGGCAGATGGTTGTGTTGCCTCACGCGAATCTGCTCTGTAGATTCCTTCATCTGGCTCCGCGATCCCTTCGGCTTTGTTTCAGGAAGCGGATCTGGAAAGTTCACGACCTTACATTGTGCTCGTGTCATTGTGAAATCTCTCTGAAAACCGACGTTCATCAGGCATGACTCTGCCCCTCCAATTCCTTTTGCGTTAGCACTTCGAGATACCGAAGACCAATAGTGGCTGAGCGTGATGAAGGGCTGTGATCAATGAATGACCACGCTGTGACGTCGGTTGCCGGTGTATTGGGGCTTGTGGCGTTGGCGAACTAGTCTGTCGTGTCTGGCGGTGGGCAGGGGATGATGAGCTGCGCAGTGTATTCGAGTGTGATGCTAGGGCCAAGGCCTACTCGCTCGCAGTCGACGATGCCGGTGGCAACCACACACGTACCGACCAGATCTTGCAGCGACTCAACACTCACCTCAGGCATCAGGTCAGTGGCGACCTTAACGTAAAACCCATAGTCGCCTTCTGCTGAATACAGCGTGATGAATCGAGAGGTCTCTTTCACCTCGCCCACAGTGAAGAGCACGGTGACCATCTCAGTCATGCACGAGACAAGATCAGCCTCCAGATCTGCTATGGTCAGCTCTCCTCCAACGGCCCCCCAGATGCCGCGACGGGATAGTTGGGCCTCTTCGAGTGCCAGGTCAAACGTTTCGCGATAGAGACCGTTCGGGGGAATGAACAGGAGGGTTGCCAAGCCAGCTCGAAGGATCTCGGTGTTGACCAGCACCCACTCATCGTCTTCATTCTGCACATAAATGAAAGCGAGCAACCGGTTGTAGATATCTCTTTCCTCTTCGTCAAACTCGAGCCTCACGGTCTTATGTGCCACCCAATCGTAGAGAGCCCACTTAGCATCGTCGGCGTAGGGTTCGCCCATCTCTGGCGTATCGATTCCAAGCAGACGGACGGTTTCGCCGCCCCGAATCTCAACGGTATCTCCGTCAAGAACGCGAGTGCACGTGATCTCAAGCGTTGCATGAATGACGTCAGGCGTCTGTGCTACGCAGGCAAGGCCCGCAAGCAGCAGGGGAATGGTCAAGAGGAGGACGCCGATTCGCATCATTGGTAGTGAACGCGTTTCTGCGTGACGACCATTTGGAAGATGGTGAACGCAAAGATGATGCCAAACAAAATGACGGACGCTGCGGCCGCACGTCCCATTCGGTAGGTACCACGGAGCCCTTGTTCAACGATGTAGTAGACGATGGTACGTGCGCTACCCAACGGACCGCCACCGCCACCGAAGAGGATGTCGACTTCTGTGAAGATCTTGAAGGATCCGATGAGTGACATGACAAACACGAAGAAGATCTGAGGCGACAACAAGGGCAGTGTGACTTTGAGCCAGGTTTGGAATGATGAAGCGCCATCGATCTTGGCTGCGTCATAGTACATCTTGTCAATTCCCTGAAGCCCTGCCAACAAAATGATGGCCTGATAGCCGACGAATTTCCATACACTGTAGGCGATGAGCATGGGAACAGCCACAGAAGGCTCTCTGAACCAATTCACTGGATTGATGTGAATGAACGGGATGGCGTCGAGCACCTTAATGAAGTAGTTGATGAGTCCAAAGTCGGTGTTAAACATCCATCGCCATACCATGACGAGAGCTACAACAGGGCTGATGTAGGGCAAGAAATAGGCAACACGGTAGAACGATAGGAATCGCAAAGCCTTGTCGAGAATACTGGCAATGGCCAGTCCTAGCACGAGAGTTAGAGGAACGGATACGCCAACGTAGTAGAACGTCGTCCAGAGCGACTTGAGGAACATCTTGTTCCCAAACAAGTATGCATAGTGTTGAAAACCGACCCAATCCCCTGGCGGCCGGAGCGAATTCCACTTGTAGAGACTGAGGCGAAACGCACTGAAGAACGGATAGAAGACGAAAACGGACAGAATAATGATCGATGGCAACAGATAAAGGTAGGCCGTGCCCGTGTTCTTCCAGAACAGAGCGTCACGCCACTGATAAGGAATCTTGATGCGGCTCAATCTTGATATTCGTTGCTCTTCCATACCGTCCCTTACATTGCAGCAAGCCGAGAGTGCCAAGGGGGCGGAAGCCCGCCCCCCTTGGCAGCGACCATTAGTTATTCATCAAGCAGGAATTCCAATTCGCTTGCCGCATAATCAAGCGCGGCTTGCGGTGTGACTGCGCCAGTCAGAATCTCTTCAAACGCTGCGGATAGGATGCCTCGCATGTCGCCGTAAGCGGGATGAAGAATCTGCGAGAAGCCGTCCAGCATCTGAGCGGACATGGCCTGCTGATATTCGTGAGTTGCTACGTAGTCAATCCATTCCTGCGTTTCATAGGCGGACTCCACGACGGGTTGATAGCCACTGTTGATCGCCCAGAAAACCTGGTTGTCAGCACGGATCAAGAACTTGACGAAGTCAATGGCTGCGTCTTTCTGTTGCTTGGTGATATCGCCCGTGTCGAAAATGGCCAGGTTGGTTCCCTGAATCATCGAATCTTGAGAGACAGAGCCAGCAGGAACGCGTCCGACCTTCATAACAACGCCTGCGTCTTCGCAAGCCTTGTTGTTGTAGTAATAGCCGGCAGAAGTGTCGATGAACATTGCCAGCTTTTGCGGGAAGAAGGCGTTCATGTACCCGGTAGAGAGGAAGGAGTAGGGGGAAATGGTTTGCAGAAATTGGGCGGCTTGCAGTCCGGCAAGATCGTTGATCGTGACTTCGGACCAATCATCGCTGAGAATGGAAGCGCCAGCCTGCGCCAGGAATGTCAGGAACAGCTCAGCGCTGACCGGATTGAATCCAACTCCGTAGAAGTCGGGAGATCCGTCGCCGTCTTCATCTGCCGTCGTCAGGGCGGCAGCCAAACCGAGGTATTCGCCCCACGTTGCAGGTGGAACAGGCACAAGGTCCTCGCGATAGTAAAGGACCATGATCGACTTGTTGAAAGGGACTGTCGTCAGAATACCGTTGTAGGTATTGCTGGGCACGAGTCCATCAACGATGTCGTCAACTTCGGCTACAGTCATGAAATTGCCAATAGGATAAAGAATCTCCTGAATTGGCGTGACCCAGTTTTCGTACACTTGAGCAACCGTCGGCAACCCGCCAGCAACAACAGCAGCGCCAATCTTTGCCTCAAGGTCGCTATAGCTGCCCTGATAGGTTGCAGTGACGTGAATATCTGGGAATTCCGCGTGGAATTCGTCGATGAGAACCTGTAGATTCGTTTGATGTCGCGTGCTCATAGGGTGCCAGAAGGTAATGTCAACTGCAGCAGCAGCTAGTCCAAACAACATGACGCCGATGAGCGCCACCATGGTAATTTTGCGAAGCATAGTCCCTCCCTGAAGGTGTTAAGTCATCTTGCTTGCATCCGCGCCTCAAATTCTCTCGCACCACCTCCTTGTTCCATTGATCACTTGATGCCTGTTCGCGCGAAGCTCTTGATGAACTGCTTCTGCGTGAAGAAATAGAGGATCAAAATTGGGAGCACTGCAAGAACAGAGGCCGCCATGAGAAGCTCGTACTGGGTGCCAACCTCTGAGCTGAAGCTCTTCAACCCCACAGGGACTGTTCGCATGAGCTCAGAATTTGTCATTACAAGTACCCACAAGTACGCATTCCAACCCCCGATGAATTTTAGAATAGCCACAGTGACGATGGCCGGCTTGGCCAATGGGACCATGATGCGGAAAAGGAAACGGAAACGTCCGCAGCCATCCATTCTAGCTGAGTCCCACAATTCATCGGGCAGAGAACGGAAGAACTGTCGCAGTAGGAAGATCGCAAACACCGACGCCAACCAAGGGATGATGAGTGCCCAGTAAGTGTCCAACCACCCAAGTCGGGTGATTGTGACAAAGTTGGGGATCAAGAGCATCTGGCCAGGGATCATCAACGTTCCGAGAAGGAGCGTGAACAGAAAGTTCTTCCCGAAGAATGTCATCTTGGCGAATGCGTAGGCAGCAAAGATCGTGAAGACAACTTCACCGATCGTGGTCATAGCAGACATGAAGAAGCTGTTGAAGAAATAACGAGTAAACGGGGCCGTGCTCCAAGCCAATGGGTAGTTGGACCACTTCCACTCTGTCGGAATCCACTGAGGAGGCATCCGAAGGACTGCGGCGCTAGATTTCAGAGAAGTGGAAAGCATCCAGAGAAAAGGCAGCAGCATGATAGCGGCACCAGCGAACAGAAAAAGGTACAGTATGAGTCGCATAGAGGACTCTCGATAGGAATAGTATCGCGGTGATCGGATTCTTGGCAACGCGCCTCCCTGCTCAACCTGTAGACGTTCAGTATACACTCCGATCAGCCCAAGATACAAAACCCAATGGCGACATCCGGTGCGAAGGCAGTTTGCCTGTCATACCGATTCCCTGTATCCTGAGCGCATGGTTGGATTGGAGGTCTCATGGCGGAAGTTACCCTGACGAATATCACCAAGAAGTTCGGCGATTTCACGGCAGTAGACGATTTGTCCATGGTTATTGACGACGGCAAATTCACGGTCTTGGTAGGACCTTCAGGATGCGGAAAGACAACAACTCTTCGAATGATCGCTGGCTTGGAAACGATTACTGAGGGAACAATTCGCATCGGCGAGCGCGTTGTGAACAAGATTCCTCCCAAAGATCGGGATATTGCCATGGTCTTCCAGAACTACGCGCTGTACCCGCATATGGATGTCTATGACAACATGGCATTTGGACTCAAGCTGCGCAAACAGCCTAAGGCTGAGATTAGAAAACGTGTGCATGACGCGGCCGAGTTGCTTGGTATTGAAGAGAAGCTGAAGAGCAAGCCTCGTGAACTATCGGGAGGTCAGCGCCAGCGCGTTGCCGTTGGACGAGCGATCGTTCGGAACCCGAAGGTCTTCTTGTTCGATGAACCGTTGTCGAATTTGGATGCCAAGCTTCGGGTACAGATGAGAACGGAGCTTGAAGAGCTGCATGGTCGCCTCAAGACGACGACGATCTACGTCACGCATGACCAGGTTGAGGCGATGACCTTGGGAGACCGAATTGCCGTCATGAAAGACGGTGTTATCAACCAGTATGCTTCGCCACAAGAAACCTACTCCGCGCCGAGCAACCTGTTTGTCGCTGGTTTCATTGGCAGTCCCGCGATGAACTTCATCCAGGCGACGGCTTCGTATGAAAACGGACAGACGATACTGTCCGGAACTGGTTTCCGCATTGCTCTGCCCGCAGGGCGTTCCAATGAGGCCATCGTTGGAGAGGTTCGAATCGGAGTGCGCCCAGAGGAAATGAATGGCCCTGCCACATCAGCGGACAACGCGGTCAGCATCAAGGTTGCAGTCAAGGAACATCTGGGCAATGCCATGTTGGTCTATGGGTATATCGACGACACCCAGATTGTGGCCAGCCTCGATCCGCATAGTCAAGTTGACGTGGACTCAGAGATTCTGTTGTCTGTCAACGTTGATACTCTCCACATCTTCGATACGGAGACCGAGAACACACTCGCTTAGCCACTGCTCTGAACGAACGAGTCTGCGAATGGGAACGGCATTCGCGGACTCACTCGTTTCGTCGCTATCCGCTCAATGCTCGCAAGAAGAGAAAGACAGCGACTCCCACACCCAGAAGGCCAATCAGGACAATCAATGACAGGTTGAGTCGGAAGCTCGTTGAAGCGGCGTTGGCCTACAACGGCAGCAAGAAACTGTCGAGTAGATGCCCGTCCGTAAGTTCGAACGTCTCGTCGGTCGCTTGAGCGACGGACACAACCTCCGCAGCGATCCCCTCGAGCGACGTCGTTACACGAACATAGAAGTTGTATCCCTCAATGGCGAGGATGGATCCTTCAACGTGCGTGTCAGCCAGGTCACGAGGAACAGCTCCTCCTCCTCCGACAACGAGATAGGTGACGCCATCCACTTGAAGGCGTTCGTAATTGTGGGCATGGCCGTTGAGAACGAGATCCACGCCGGTCTCCACGAAGATTGGATGATAGATAACATCGTAGCTGTAGCCACTGCCGTGGAAGGCATCCGAAGAATACACCGGGTGATGGAACATCACGATCTTATGCTGCTCTGGGCCTGAGAGGTGGGTTCGCGCCCAGTTCTGCTGGGCAATGTAGTCAGGAGCTCTTGTGACGTTCGTATCCAATCCTACGACCACAAGATCGCCCCAATGAAAGGCCCACCATCTCTCGTCCGACTTGCCATCCCCTGGAGGAAGAACGAAGTTGTCGTAATATGACCGAAGATTCCTCTCGTGGTTTCCCAGAACAGGAAGGAAGGGCGCTCGCAGAAGCGCAGGCGCAAACGAGTCAAACCAATGATTCCACATCCCGCTTGTGGGGGATTCGACCAGGTCGCCAGCATGCAGGATAAAGTCAAACGGCATGGGATCCGCAGCAATTGCATCGCCCACAGCTGCGAGGCGATTCTCGCCTTCCCATTGCCATTGAGTGTCGGCCAGGACGATGAAACAAATGCTCTCTCCGATTGGCGGCGCAGTTACGAAGGATCCCTGAGCGCTCACCACTTCGCCGTTCGCTGTCTCTAAAACCACCTGGTAGGTGTACTCACTATCTGGTGCAAGGGACGTAACGGTGACGTGCTGAGGCGTATTGCTGGGTTCCTGTTCGAGAGCAACGGAGACACTGTGGGCAAACCTACCCGTTGTCTCATAATCAGTGCGCACTCCGTAGTCAATGCGGGCGGGCACTGGGTCGGAACTGAGCCAGCTAATCGACACGGATGTTTGGGTGGGAGCTCCCGAGTAGGGGCCATATACAAACGATGCGGCCGTTGCGCCTCCCGCAACCACCACCAAAACAATCAGGATACCAACGGCTGTCCGCATGATCTCTCCTTTGGAGCCAAGGACACAACGTGTCAGGGGTTGGCTTCAACTAGGCAGTCTAACTCAAACCGAACGCGGCGCCTAGCCATTCATTGACAGGCGCCGCGCTTACGTTCCTACGATCTCCTAGCGAATGTGAAGATCAGTCTCCCTCAGATTATTTGCTTCATTCGTTTCAGGAACAACGTTACCGATGTCTACTACAATGCCGGCGAGGTGGTATCCCGCTGACAACATCGAAGTATCGGTTCGGCGGATAACAGACGTGTCGGCGCCAGCGACAAGACCTTGTACGCGCACGGTTGGTAGATCAACACGGTTTCCGTCATCATCGAAATAGTAGAAGGCGACATAGAATTCGTCGGCGTCTTCGGTGCCTTGATTCACGATGGTTGCCCAGATTTGTGACTCACTCGGCGAACCAGCCATCTCCACAGCGTGGAAAGACTGGATGATCAAGTCTGCTCCCTCGCTAATCTCCGGCGAGATCTCCTCTCCAAGCGGCAACTCGGATCGGATGCTGTTGTTTGTCTCATCCAACTCCTCGATGCTGCCCTGGCAAGCTCCTCCGACAACTGCGTCGCAATCAACGTCAACTTGCACAATGACGTAGCCAGGCAATTCCCCGTCGATGAGAGCAAGATCGACCATCCATACGACATCATAGATTGCGTGACCTCCAAGTCCTGGAACTTGGATGGACTGCTCGTAGACCGGGATCTCACAGTCGCGTGGATCGGGACTGCCACAGTCATCCACCACTCGCAGCAGGCGCAGAACGACATTGAATGCGTCGGCCGCCTTGATGCCGCCATTGGCGATTGCTGCGGTGAATTCCATCACCGACTGCGTGTCCTCTGCTGGCATCATGATGAGGTCCACAGGCGACAGATCGACTGCTCGACGTCCGGTGATTACAACGGGGATCTCTAGCAAGTTATTGAGCTCATTGTGCTCGGCAACCTGCCCCATGCACGTGCCATCGAGGCCAAGACCGCCCTGGCAATCGACCAGGACGCGAACGATGTACTGCCCCGGTTCCAACTCAGCGTCAGCCAAGTTGAGCGCGCAGCGCACTTGCTCTGGCACGAGCGTGCCAATACCAGGAAGTGTGACTTCGCCGAAGAACTCGGGCGCGCCGCACTCAGCATCTTCCCCGCACGTATGTACGCGGATCGGAGCCGTGCCAGTTTCGTCAACACTCAGCAGCTGGAATCTCACAGTGAATTCACCGGTGGCCGACACGCCCGTATTGATGACGGTCGAGACGACGTCGATCGAGCTCACAATCGACTGATCTATGACGCCACCTGGCACGGTGTAGAGGTCCGTGGCGGAGAGATCCGGTCCCAGTACAGCAACCTGGGAAGACACAACGTTGTTGTTTTCGTTCCGCTCAATGACCTGGCCATTGGCAGAGGAGCCGATGGCGGGGTCAATCTCCATCTGAATGATGTATTGGCCGGGCAGGAAATCGCGTGTTTCGAGGAGCACTGGAATGTCCGCTGTCTCTCCAATCGCCAGTGAGCGGACTTGGATGTCCGAACTGGGCGAGAAGAAGGAGGTTCTGAATTCCGGTTCCTGTCCTAGTTGCAGGGCAGCTGCGGCATCGGCCAAGTTCTGGTACGAGAACCGCACGAAGAAATCAGCCGCGTCGACATCGCCGATATTTGTAATAGTGGGTGTGAAGCGAAGCGTCTGCCCTTGATGTATCTGGGTCGATGGCTCGACAACGATTGGGCGCAGGAGGCTGAACGTGAGATCGGGCAGCCTTGCCGCCAGTAGTGTGAGCGATGTGATCATCTCGTTGTTCACATCGTCTAGCTCGCTGACGCTTGATCCTGAGTCCACCAGCACACGAATTTCATAGACTCCTGGTGGCAGCAAAATGACGGGTAGAATGCCCGCCAGCTTGGATTGCATGCCCGAAGCCAGACTGAGGTTGGTGCAACTGGATTCGCCACTGCATGGGAACGCCTCCCAGCGCAGCCCTCCCTTGACGCGGTAGAAGAAGGCAACGTCATAATCAGTGGCCGCCGCACGCCCGGTGTTGCTCACAACGGCAGACACCGTGATCGTGTCGGTTCGGCCGAGCTCAACCGGAGAAGCCGGAGATAGCTCGATGCTCTCAGGGTGGAGCTCGGGCTCTCGAACAGCGGGCTCAAGAATCGAAATCGTTCGCGCCATTCGGTTATTGGCTTCATCCAATTCAGGCAGCACGTCATTGGGATCGACAATGATCTCAATCTCATGAACCTGTGGTGCTTCGATCAGTCCGACAGCATCTGGCGACAGAATCGCGTCCACGGACGTGGTCAACCCGCGTCCGAGCAACGGGATCTGAACGAGGGCAAATCGCACGTGATCGATGTAGAAGCCGACGTCGACATTCTTGGCTGTTCCCTCGCCGCCGTTGGCAATCTGAGTCGTGACGCGCACCTCTTCGTCCAATCGAACGACGGTCTTGTCAAAAGCGAGACTGATGGGATACAGGTCGGGAGACAGCAGTGTCAAGGCTCCCGTAATGCCGTTGTTAGCTTCATCTTGTTCTAGAACCTGCTCGTCAGGATCAATGGATACGCTGATCTCGTAGGTTCCTGGATCAAGTCCAAGTACGAACGGGTCGAATTCCGCAACGACATCAGCGGTGCCGTTTGCTGGCAGTGCGAACAGGAACTTGCGATCGAATTCCACTCCATCCAGTAAGAACGCAACCGTGAACGCACCCGCTTGACTGGTCGTTGGATTCTCGATCGTCGTGGTCACGTTCCACGGAAGCATGTCGTCTGAGCTCTCTGGATTCGTCCGGGAATATGCCAGAGCGATCGGCTGCAAGTCGGGCAGCCCAAGACTTGATGCGATGAGTAGGAACGACGTCTGCAACTCGTTGTTGATCTCATCAACCTCGGGTATTTGATTCAGCGGGTCGGCCACGATTCGAATCTCATAGGCCCCCAACTCCATGTCCGACGTGTTCAATGTGAACACAACCTCGATGTAGTCTTCTTGGCTCGGAGCTAGGTTTGCACCGTCGAGCGTCTCGACGAGCGTCCAACTGTTCGATCCGCTCATGGGGCGGTAGAAGAAACCCACAATGACCGGATCGGCGTTTCGTTGGCCCGTATTCATCACTCGAGCTCGAATCTCTACATCTACACCACGTGTGATCGATGAAGGGGGATCAAGGGTAATCGTCGTAACGTGCAGTTCGGCGAGCTCCTCTACCCCCTGAACGATGACACCACTTACGAGCAGGATAACCATCGTTAGGACAGCTCTCTTCAACATCCTCCTTGCCTCCCTTCCATACAGCACTTTTCGCTCCTTCCTATCGAATAGATTCGATCTTGTAGATCCAACCATCATCTGCTCCGAAATAATAGACACGGAACAGCCGCATGCCGCTCCCGGTCTGTCGTCGCACCTCGTCAATAATCAGGTTCGACCCCGCTGCCGACCCTCGACTGATTTGAGAGTCGACACTCAACACAATCGCACCACTGGAATCCAAGACGATTGGGAATCCGTCATCATCTGCGCAGAACAGTCTTCCGGAGCGCTCGTCAATCGCGGGGATGGAGTGGATGCCGCTGCCGCTCCTTTGATAGGACCACAACAAGCTTCCGCTGAAATCAAGCGCGAGAATAACGCCGCTTCCCGTGGTAGCATAGATCGGATCGAGGCTTCGATCATCGATCGTAATCGATGTCACGGCGCTCCCGAGAGATCCGCTGCCAGGATAGCGCCACGCATCCAACATCATTGTCCCTGCACTCCCCACGCTTTGACAGAACGTCAAGGCGCGCAACGCCCCAATATCGGTCCCCACAATTACGCCCGTGCTCCCCACGGCCAGCGCAGACGGCACGCCGACGAAATCTGTCACAGCACACTGCGAACTCAGGCCAGCAGTAAACGCATGGACACCCGAGGTAGTTAGTGCATACACGTGATCTCGAACACCATCGAACGCCAGATCGACCAACGTTCCGTGAAGGTTGATCTGAGCAATGCCGGCAAGAGTCGAATCAAGTTGAAACAGCTGACTGGCAGTGGCTGCGTACAGGACGCCGCTGTCCCCACGGACAAGCTCCATCACGCTGCCCCCCAACGGCACCGACTCCACCAACAGGCTTCCTGATGTGAGGTCAACGGCAATGATTCGGCCGTCGGCAAGTCCTAGATAGCCTACATCCTGAACTCCCAACGAGACAATCATCTGCGTGATGGCTGTACCGGCATCATACACGAGCCAATTCCCACCGTTTCGGTCCGTCGCGCGAACGGTGCCGTTCTGCCAACCGGCATACACTGTACCCGTCGAGGAGTCGAGCGCCAGTGCGATGACCTTGCCTTGGTCTTGGAGCACTCGTTCGACGGAAACCTGTTCCGCCATCGCAATCTGCAACGATTCGGAGCGGATGTTGTTCGACTCATCCGATTCGACGATCTGACCGTTGACATCCGCGTGAATGACCACGGCATAGCTACCGGGATCCAGCGTGCCCAGGGAGTGCACCAATTCGATGGATTGAAGCGGCTCCAGCCCAGGCCATGTCTCACGAGCGACTGTGTCGCCGGCGGATACTTCAACAGAGAACGCTCCGGCGGCCAACGCCCCCACGTTCTGAATTGTCGTGTAGACCAATACATCCTGCCCGGCTTCAATAATGGCGGTGGATGGGAGAAACCGAACCGCAATCGGGACAAGGTCTGGCTGGATGCCCTCACCTTGTCCGACGTTGATCACCACGTGCAGTTCGTTGTCAGATTCGTCCGACTCCGCCACTTCATTGCCTTTATCCAACAGGCCGATGATCGCATACGGCCCCATTGGCAGGGATGTCTGAACCGTTGTGGTTGGTATGATCCAACTCTCCGATGGGTTGAGATTGCTTACGCGTTGCGACAACAGCGTATAGCTTGCGCCGACAGGAGTCGTCCATTGCAGTGTGACCATGAATGAGCCCGAAGCCTGAATCCCCGTATTGACGACCGTCGCACCAATGGTGACCGACGCGCCTATGCCTACGCTAGTTGACGGCGAGATGACTACATCTTTGAAGGATAGATTGGGTGCATCATGCTGCGTTGGATCGGTCGTTTCGTCAACAGGCTCTCCGATGCTGAAGGCGGTTACGATCAGGTTGTTGCTCTCATCCATCTCCTCGACAAGGCTCGCCGAGTCAATGGAGAAACGGATTCGGTACGCTCCCTGAGCCAGTGTGGATGTCGAGAACACCAAATTCACGGTCCTGGTTTCACCGCGTTCAAGGCTAGCAAACAGTTGCTCGATCTCGTTGCCAGTGCTGTCCGTCAAATGGGACCATTCAGTTTCGCTTCCGTCACACGTCCCCTCGCAGGGCATGTATTCAGCCGCTACGTGGAAGAAACCTGAATCAATCTCGCCGGAGTTCTGAATTGTGAGTGTTGCCACCACCATCGAGCTCTCGGGCACGGGAGAAGCTGGATCAAGTCTGGCACCTGTAAGATGGAGCTCGGCCTTTCTTGCTAATGGGCCGAGAATGGAAATGGGCATGCTGATCGTGTTGTTGCCTTCGTCAAATTCGGGAATCAGATTGTCTGGATCGATGACGACCCGCAGATCGTATTCCCCAACAGGGAGGTCTCGTGTGTCGAGGATGCCTTGGACAGAAGTTCTCTCGCCTTCCGCCAGTCCGCCATCGCCTCGGTAGAAGAACGTATCGAAACGCTCACCACTAAGATAGAACGCAACGACAAACTCGTCGGCCGGACGATCGGCCGTATTAATCACGGATGCACGGACCGTGACGGCGTCCCCTTGTCGGATGGCAGCAGATGGCAGTTCCAGTCCTTCGGCCTGCAATTCGCTGCCAAGCACGCTAAACCCGACGATCAACATGTTGTTGGTCTCGTTTCTCTCGGCGATCTTACCAATAATGCCGTCATCCGAGGACGCGGTGTCTTCAGGGTCGACCTCCACCAGAAGCTCGTACGTACCGATATCAGCTGGATTCAACGTAACCGTTTCCGTGACCTCGTTCTTGTCAATCTCGTTGGGAAGCGATCCGCTGATGACTACGTCCTCCAGAAGTGTCCACGCTGTACTTCCGGCCAGTCGATAGGAGAATCGTACTGTCGGGTTCACCCCTTGTGCCGTTGCACTGCCGCCGACGTTCGCAATGACCACGGTGGCGTTCATGTTGTCATCCCAGCGCAATGGGAGGTCTTCATCGAAGGTGATTGAGAGAGGGACAAGATCTGGCCGACCGTGTCCCACGCCTACAATGCTTATTGAGGTCTGAAGCACGTTGTTTAGGGCATCGAGTTCGCTAGGCTGATCTTGAAGCTGTTCGACGGAGGTGGTAGGTGCCGGGTACTCCACGCGCACGCGGATGTCCAAGGATGCTGGCAGAGCGTCTTCTGATACGTAATCTGCAGTGTCAAAAGCTGCCGATACTTGCACGAGCGCGTTTCTTGCGAGTCCGGGGATACGAAGCGCTGCGATTTCTGTATCCCAGTCATCTGAGGATGCGGCTGCGTCATGTTGCCGAACCTCAAAGATAACGTGGAATGCGCCTGCAGAGAGTCTCCCCGTGTTCTCTATTGTAGCTAGCAGGGTCGCAGTTTCACCCCACTCAAGCGGGATCGCTGGATCAATGATGAGTTCAATGGGGTGGAGCTCCGGTCTGGCATCATCAATCGACAATGTCCCGATGATGAGCAAATTGTCGACAGCCGAGGTTTCGATACCACCATAGAGGATTGCCGCATGAACCTCGTACGTCCCCCCAAGTAGACCCGCAGTATCAATCGTCACCTGAACCGCCGCATGTCCGTTCTCCTCAAGGTCCGAAGCGGAAACTGCCACGATCTCTGTCACGCATGGTACTGCCTTGTCTTGCCTACGAAGAGAGATTTCGACAATAGGATCTTCGCCAAGGGGCCCGCTTCCGTCGATCAGGACCTCAAGGCTGAGCTGAAAACTACTCCCACTATCGATCCGCTCGGTCGGCAAAACGGGAATCGTGCTGCTGAACCTCAGATTGGGGATCTCGGCAGGCTGCTGCCCGACCAGGGCCAGCGCGTATATCAGGCAGACAGTGAGTACTGTCGCCACAATTTGGATGCCAACAGATGGCTTGAGCGTTCGCTTCGCCATCACACCTCCTTGGACCTGTCCATTGCTCTGACTCCTTCTTGACGGGCTACTCGATAAAGCGTCCGACATTCAATGCATAGAGGCGCTCTCCTGGTACGACCACAATCAACACGTGCTTATCGGCTGACAGTGGTGGAACGACAATTGGCTCAAGAAGAAGGTCGATACTCTCTTCCATTTTGAGCACGTAACTCACGGTCTTGCCCCATGTTTCTGCCGTGCGCGGAACGAACGTTGCCCCATTGAGCGCAACCAAAGCCCAGTGATTTGTGGGGTTGCTGACACCGGTTTGCCCTTCAAACTGCGCGACGACAAACACGGTCTCCCTCGGCTCGTCGACATCGAGGATTGTTGGGGCACCAATGGGCGCTAGGATCTGAGTCCGAAGTGTTGTCGACTTCGAAGCTGGAAGGGAGTGCGGCTCTTCATCGCCATTCAGTTCAAGGCCCGTCTCCTCCGCAATGCTTTGGAAACTCGGGTAGGAGTCGGACAGGTCAAACTCGTAGCTAGCAATCCCACCACTCCTTCCTGTGACGAATAGGATCGGATCTCCGCGGTCCTGTACGTCTGTTCCTACAGCGATACCAACGATATCACCAAGCTGAGAGACATCCCGACGTCCTGCGGTGACATCGCAGTCGGAACCAATGATGTAGGCTCCTACGCCCCCGTTGGCGGTACCCCAGAATAAGGCGCCGCTCTCGTGAACGAGTGGCGTAGTGATCGTTCGCCCTGCGTCCGGACTGCAATACTCGACGGCATCTGGCGACTCAAGAAGCGGCGCAGAGTGAATTGTGCTTCCTTGCGCATACCAGACGTAGCCGTCCACGACAACGGGCCTTGTGGTGACGCCGCTGCTTGGGATTCCATTCAGGAGGGCTCCTGAATAGACATCCAACACATAGATACCTGCGGGACCCGAGACAACAAGAACACTCGATAGCTCATTCTCTCCGCCACGCAACACTTGCCCCAGCTCGAGAAACGTTGCTGGGACCGCGGTCGATATCACTTCTACCGTGTCTGTGACGGCTTGCCACTCGGTCGCAGTGGACGCGCCATTTCCCTTTTCCCACGTGTAGATGGGCGCGCGGGTTGTGTCTGACTTGTCTACCGTCAGCGTAAAGGCCTCAACGGCCCCGTCTGCTGTTCCCATGTAAACGCGATACTGGAATGCTCCATCGGCTGGCTCTTGGAAGACAGCCACATCCGTTAGCGGAGCGGCATCAAAGTCGAGAGAAGCATAGGCGCTCCCATCCTCCGGGTTGAGCGCGTGCAATCTGTACGTCGTGGTCTGGTCCTCCTGAACATGCTGCGTGACATGAAAGAGATAGTCTTTGCTCGGTGCTGCCGGACGGACCGCGGGCATCATTGTGGGGACTCCGATACTGTCAGGCTCATCCGGTAATGGAAACTGCCAGAGATCCAGCTCGCTGTAGACGGTAGCCTCAGTGTCCTCCGAAGGCAGAATGAGCTTCCGAGTTGTGCCCGAGCTGATCTGGCCATCGATCAACTCCCCGGGGCGGACGGAGAGTTCCACGCTTAGGGGTTCGGCCATTGCAGCAGGATGCCCAAGCACCTCGAACTGAGCCATTGCGGCATCCTCTGGCTGGTAGTACGTATCAAGTGGATCCGTGCAGTAGCTAACGATGAGTCGCATGGTGTCTCCGGGAGCACTGCCGCCCAGCGTGAGCGTCTTGATTGGCAAATCGATGCTCTTGTTCTCGCCCAGCTTCGCGACCACCTGCAAGTCCATGATCCCGTTGCTCGCATCGCTAAACCGGAGAAAAGCTCGATCGGGACTTGTTGAGTCGCTGACTGAGAGTGGCGACTCACTACACGGAAGCGCGAACGGGAATCCGATTGTGATGCTGCTAAAGCTTGTGGTCCCAACGTTATGGAGCTTGATCGAGATACTGTCGTCCAAGCCTCCGAATTGTGAAGCTCTGAACGCACTCGTCACCTCGTTGAGACCCAACTCAGCGATCCCGGGGCCCACGCCATTGACTTTAATGACATAGTCCTCATCGGTGCTCGTTGTGAAGCTGTCTAGATAATCTGATGCGCCCTGCTCTGCCACCGCAGCCGTGATGATGTATCTCCCAGGCGTAAGACCTGCCGTAGGGACGGAGATCGCCGGAAGCCGTTGCTCTCCGGGTGCGAGACTGAAGACTGTCTGAGATCCGAGGAGGCCGTGTTCGTTCGTCAAAATTTCGGTGAAGAAGAAGTCGACGCGCAGACGATTCTTCGTTTCACTTGACGTATTCGCCACCACAGCGCGCACATGTAGTTGGTCTCCCACAAGTACAATGCTGTCATCAAGATTCTCGGGGGCGCCATCCATTTGAAGTTCCACGCGACGAATCGAGATCTCTTGAATCTCGACTCCGCTATTCGTGTTAGCACTGATGCTCACCCCAACAAGAAGCAGCGATAGGATGCACACCACTTGCCAACAGGGAACTCGCGTTCGTGCTCCGAAACCGTAAAGCCTGCCCTTGCCCTGCATCGTACCTCCTCGCGATCTCTGGGGCCTGGAGAGCTGAGCTTTTTGCCAGCTCTCCAGGGCTTCCTACTAGAAAATCGTGTTGTACACGAGCACTACCGACTCACCAAAGACGGCCAATGCTTGTGGAGCAATGACCATCCCTATGGGAATGGGGCCGAAATAGAGTGCGCCGACTTCGAACGCAAGCGCTTGATCCAATACGCTCAGCTCAGCTTCAGCAGCGGAGACTCGCTGATCATAGCGGATCAGCGCAGAACGTGGTTCAGTAAGGAGCTGAGCCTTGAGTTCGTCCTCTCCAGGGGCGTTGGCATCAAGCACGACCGTTCGCAAAGCTCCCCACTCCTCATCAGGCCGCCAGCTGATTGCTGTGAGTGCTTGTTGAGTGAGGTTGTCCGGCGCCCCGCCCGGCGATACTTCATCAAAGGCAATATGAATGAACATGCTCACGTTGTCGCCCCCAAGCACGACGCCAATTTGCTGCAAACTGCTCTCGCCTCGATAGGGAGATGTGAACAGCCATGGGTCAACGTCTTCGTTCGACAGGGAGAGGTCGATAACCCACAGAACTGCATCAACGATCTCGACACCGCGATCAGGATGCTCAAACCATGCATGGGGGTCCTCAAGCAATGCTCTCCGCGTATCCGGCTCGGTCTGAGCGTCTATCATCAGGACGTACTGCTGCATCAGGGTGAGCATGCCTTCTGGCATCTCGATCAGGCTCTGGATAATCTCATCGGAGACGTTGAACTCGTTTGCCCCTGCCCCGACCGCCGAAAACAACAACAGCACGGCAATGCCCACTGTCCAAAGCATCCTCGCACTTACTCCTTGGTGCATCCTCATCCTCATCATGATTGCTCCTCCTTCCGCCATTCTAGCCATGGAGACATACCTTGTGAAACCAGGATCCATCTCCTCCCGGCACTCGCTACGTTCCGTAACGCAGGATTGCAGGTGTCTTG
>Ga0272441_10005374_pt1 | contig 22341 bp, 13 predicted proteins | sample SSMProp6N_FD_193582 | JGI IMG/M metagenome (GOLD analysis project Ga0272441, IMG submission 193582) | Marine sediment archaeal communities from Little Sippewissett salt marsh, Falmouth, MA, United States - SSM-Prop-6N | ecosystem: Environmental > Aquatic > Marine > Wetlands > Sediment ... | reverse complement strand
TGACGGTCGTGGATACCGCGCCGGGGTCGGATACTTTGCCTGCGGTAACCGCTGTGCCGGCCCAACCGGAGAACTGATAGCGTGTCTCCGGCGTCGCTGTGACGGACACCACACTGTTGCGCGGGTACCTGAACGTTCCCTCGCCCGGCGCCGTAACGGAGCCCCATATCGTGGACGAGATTTTTAGAGCACACTGTTCAATGCCGAAATTTGCGACCAGCGTGTAATCGGCGTCGACCGTCACCATGGTGGACGCCGCGCTGGGATTGTCCACCTTGCCCGCCGTGACGGCCGTACCAGTCCAGCCGGAGAACTGATAGCCCGTCTCGGGCGTCGCAGTAATCAACACCGCTCTGTTGTGATTGTACGAGAGAGCTCCTTCACCCGGGGTCGTCACGGCCCCGCCTGTTGTCGACGAGAGCGTGAGAACGTGTGGACCGGGGGCGAAGTTGGCAACCAGCATGTAATCGGCATCGACCGTTACTGTGGTGGAGGCGGCGTCGAGGTCCGCCACTTTGCCCGCCGCGACCGCCGTACCACTCCAGCCGTTAAATTCGTAGCCCGGCTCCGCCGCCGCCACAATCGACACGGAGGTGTTCTGATTGTATGAGAAGGTTCCTTCGCCCGGAGTCGTTACAGTGCCACCGGCCGAGGAGGAGATCGTCAGTGTTTTGGGTGTGCCGGTGATGTAGCCGGCGTCCGGCGTGCTGTAATCCGCATCGCTTGGGATTTCCCATGTGTCATAAGGCGTGCCCTGCACCCAGTAGTAGTAGCTCTGTCCGGCGTGAACGCTTGTGTCATTGAAGGAGGTTCCCGACTGCGCACCTGTCATCCGGACCTTGGTTCCGTTTGCGGAAAGGGCGCGATACACTATATAGCGCATGTCCTTGATTGGTCCTGCGCAGAGTGCATCCCAGGTTACCCTTACTCTGTCGGAGTAGGTGCCGTCCGAGGCTGAGACGTTCAGAGGAGAATGGTGATTGTATGTATAGAAGAAGTATAGTCCAGGGTTGTTGTTATATATCGTGAATAGATCCGTGCAGTATGCATCCCGATTCAAGGGATTCTCACTCACGTCGCATATAGCGAGACGTCTCATTTCAGTCAGAGGGGATACATCCTCGATCTGATTGTCCCTCAGGTTAAGCTCGACCATGTTCGTCAGGCCGCAAAGCGGCGAAATGTCTGTTATGTCGTTGTCATTAAGGCTGACCAGAGCGAGTTGCGGCATACTGGCAAGGTCGGAGATGTCGCTGATGTCGTTGCGTGCGAGGAGAAGCCGGTACAGGTATGCCGAGCCGGACAGGGGAGAAAGGTCATGAATTCGGTTTCCCTGCAGGAGCAGTTCAATCAGGCGTGGTAGTCCGGAGAACGCCGAGATGTCTTCGATGTTGTTGCCTGTCAAGTCCGTGGCGCCGAGGTTTGTGGCGTACTCCAAGCCGGTCAAGTCTGTTATGTTGCGATTAGGCGCCGTCAGAACCGTCAATCCTTGCAGATCAGTCGGCGTGGGGTTGGGGATGCCGAGTTGGGCTTCGACGGCGGTTTTGAGGTTGGCGTCGGGGAAGTGGACGGGGTCTTCGGCGAAAGCGGGACATGCGAACAGACCGATAGCCACGATGCAAAGGAATAATCCTCTCTCCATTTTACCTCTCCTCATACACTTACGTTCCGCATTTATGTTGACGCGATACCAACTAACCACATTATAAGTGCTATGAAATAGCTTTGTCAAGCATATTGCCGCGGTATTTTCGCGAGAAGCCGCGGGGCTGAGACATTCGGGGCGGTCGTCGGTCGTTTCGCCCGCATTGACGATTGTGGGGGACGGATTGCAGAAGAGACGGCCCGGTTCTGAGACGTTGGGCTTTGCGTTTGCCTCGTTGGCCGGAGTTTGGGCTTGCTGGAATTCGTTAGAGCGGCTATAAGTCTACGCTTTTGTTGGCCGGGTTGGGTGGGTGGGGTTTTTGTCCATGCCGACTCTTTTGGAGAACGTTGCATTGATTTCGGATTGTAGAAAGATAGACCTTGTTATCACCGACGTCGGCGGGACGCTGGTGAAGACCGACGACGCGATTATAGCCGCTGTGCGGCGGGCGGCGCACGAACTGGGCCTGCCGGACGGGCATGAAGACCCCGTCTATGACGTGTTCGGCACCAGCATCTGGGAGTACGTTCGCGCGTACCTGCCGGAAAGCTGCCGGGACCGGACCGATGAATGTCACGAGCGGTTCTGGGAGTTGTTCCCGCACGAAGTTTTGGGTCAGATCATACCGTTCGAGGGCGTCGAGAATGCCTTGTGCGAGTTGAAGGGTCGCGGCGTTCGTCTGGCCGTGTTGAGCGGCCTGCGCATCGAATCGATCCAGGAGATTCTTTCGACCCTGGCATTTGGCGACTGGGACGCGGTGCGTTCGTGCATGATGTACCCGACCGAAGCGGGCGACTCCCGCGCCGAAGGCATCCGGCGGCTGGTCGAGGAATTCGGCGTCGCTGCCGAGCGAACCGTCTACATCGGCGACACCGACCACGACGTGCGCCAGGCTAAAAAGGCCGGCGTTGTCTCGGCCGTCGTGCAGACCGGCGGCCAGGCCGTCAAGCACCTCCACAAGATCGAGGCCGAGGCTCCGCAACACCTTTTGCAAGCCTGGCCCGGCCTTCGCGACCTGGTTTGAGCCAGTCGATCTGGGAGAGGCCGCTTGGGGATTGGAGATCGGCGGTCCGCGTGTCGAAGGGGACAAAAGGGAAAACGGCGGAATCGCCGCAGAGCGGTAATTCCGCCGTTTTGACTGCTTCTTCTCACATCAAATCCGGCTGACGGTCACGCCGTCTGGATCAGGGCGTGCCGAAACGCAGGACGATGATCGAGCCTTCGCCACGGAAAATGCCTCCGTTGACGAACATGCCGGAAACCTCGATATCGAATTCGCCGTAGCCCTGCGTGGCGGACAGGAATCGATCCTTGTCGAAGTAGGCCACGACCTTTCCTTGCTCGCTGGTGCCGTACACCTGGTGGCTGAACGACATGATTTCATCGGTGCTGTCCGGCACCGTCAGGATCAACGGACCGTCGACGATGTTCTCCTTGCCGACGCCCTCGGGCAGATACAGAATCGTCATCAGGCACGTCGGATTGGGAAGTGCCGTTCGATACAGCATCGACGGCCTGACGAACATCTGCGCTTCCACGAAATCGCCGGGCCCGCCACCGCCGTCGGTGACGACCTCGATTTGCCTGTTGATCGGATCCTGCACCTGTTTGCCCTGAATGCTGGCGCGGTTGGTAATCACGACGTTCGATCCCAGCCGCTCGTCGATGTGGACGACCAGCTCCAGGCACACGCTGGCCTTCGGCGCCAGCGAGCCGTAGAACCACGTGTACGTATGCGTCTTCGTGTCGTAGGCTCCAAACAACTGGTCGCCGTCGGCAGTGACGAAGCTGACCTGCTCGGGCAGCGTGTCGGTAATCGACAGATGTGTCAGCGTTTCGTCGGAGACGTTCTCAAAGCAAAGTGCATAGGTAAGGTTGGTGCCCGGTTCCACAATGAACTGGCCCTTCTGGTTGGGGCTGCCGCCGGCGCCGTCGGCGACGGTCTTGCTGAACCGTAGCACGCCGTCGCCCTCACCTACAATCACGCCGGCCACGGCGGTCGTCGAAGGCGTCTCGTCGCTGTCGATCACCGCTTGATCCAGGACCACACTGCCGGGAATCGCGCCCTCGCTGAGCTGAACGACCATCTCGACGCATTCGGTGGCCCCGGGCGAGAGCCAGGGATACGTCCACGTATACGTGTGGCTGGCCCGGTCGTACTCGCCAAACGAACCGTCGCCGTCGGCGCTGATGAAGCTCACTTCGTCCGGCAGACGATCCACGATGGCCACATTGTGGACGGTGTACTCGTTGGCCAGGTTGTCGAAGCAGATCCGATAGACGTATTCCTGTCCCGGCTCGACGAAGTCAAGCTCGTCTGCGTCGCCTTTGGCGGCGACGGCGCTCTTGCTCAGTCCCAGCGGGTTGTAGCCCACGACCACGGCGCTGCTGGCGCTCTTGGAGGGCGCGTCCGGGCTGTCGACCACGGCGCGGTTGGTAACGGTCGTTCCGGGGGGGATGTTCTTGCTCAGTTGTACGACCAGCTCGACACATTGGGTCTCTCCCGGCATCAGCCAGGGATAGGCCCAGGTATAGGTATGGGTGAACGGATCGTACCCACCGAAGACGCCGTCGCCATCGGCGCTGACGTAAATCACTTCGTCCGGCAGTTCATCCGTTACGAGCACCTGGTCGACTTCATTGGCGAAGTCGTTGTTGGTGAAGCAGATCAAATACGTGATCTGGTCGCCCGGGTTGGCATGCGCCGTGTCGGCGTCGACCTCGACGGGACCGACCTTGACGGCGGTCTTGCTGATGCTCAACACGTTTTCCACGCCCTCGGCGGCCAAGGCCTCGACGCCGACCGTCGTGGGAGGCACCGTGCTGGCGCTGATGGTCGCCCTGTTCGTAAAGACCGTACCGGGGGCGGTATCGGGATTGAGATAGACGGTTAGATTCAGGCAGGTCCTGCCGGCCGGCGCGAGGGGGGGATTTTCCCAAACGTAGATATGCCGGTCCGGATCGTACCGGCCGAACGCATTGTCGCCGTCGGCCCGCACGAACGTAACCTCCTCCGGCAGCGTGTCCAGGAGGGTGGTCTCCTTCAGATCGTTGCCGTTGGGGCTGAAACAGATGGAGTACGTAAATTCCTGTCCCGCGTTGATCACGGGAAGGCCGGTGTTGGAGAACTCCATTTCGGGGGTCTGTACAATCTCCTTGGTCAGACCCAGCGGGTTGTAGCTGGTGTGTCCGCCGGGAATGGCCAGGCCGGTCGGGTCCCCGCTGTACTCGATGGTCTGCATCAGCTCGAGCGCGTCATTGTAGACCTGCAGGTTGTCCCCGCCCGGATCGTTGTCCCGCCCGGTAGTGCAGTAGACAAAGCCGGTCAGGGCGTTCACTCCCAGGCCCATCGCGCCGGCTTCTGGGTCGATCTGGACCTTCTTCTCCTCACCGGTGTTGAGATTGTACTGTGTCAGGTAATAGTTCATGACGTAGCCGCCGCCGGTGTAGAGGTAACCGCGCGTCGCGTCGACCGCTACACTGATAGCCATCTCACTGAGAGAGATCGTATCGACGAGCGACCAGTCCGATGTGTCGTAGACAGTGACTTCCTTGGCGAGGTTGCCGACGTACAGCCGATCGTTGACTTCGTCCAGTGCGATTCCATATGCTTCGGTGCCTTCCAGGACGAAGGGCGAGCCTTCGACCGTCCGAAGCTGGGCCGTAACCGGGTCCCATGTGTAGGAGTACAGATTCTGCGTTCGGCGGTCTACTGCATAGAGAAGGTCTTTTTCATGGTCGTACACAACGCCAGCCAGATTGGTCGCTCCCAGAGCCGAGACCTCTCCCACCTCCGTCATGGTCGTCGCATCCAATATCTGGATGCTGTTGCCTCGCTCGAACGTAAGGAAGAGGGAGTCGGAGTCTGAATCGACGGCTACTCCTACGACGCCGGAAGCCTGGTAGCGCACCTCGTATTCGGTCTGAAACGTCAGTAGACCGTCGGCGCCGATGTCGTAGGCGTGCACCGGCACGGTGAAGCGGTCGCCGGTGATGTCGGTGATGACGTACAGCGACTTGGCGTTTCCGATCGGGGGTGTCGCACCGAGCAACACCACGGCCGTCAGCGCCAAGACGAACAACTGGTTGCCTTGCCTGGTCATTCTGTTCTGCTTTCTCATTTTCGACCCACCCATATCTATGGTTTTAGCATTGGTGCGGCCAACGCGCACAATTGGCGCTGTGCCGCGGTGAGCACAGGTCTATGGAGGGAACGCGTGCACTAATCAGCAGGAGTCTTTTCATCACACCCTCCATGATTAACTTACCTATTTTACCGTTTCCTGACGGCTCTGTCAACGAGAATGCGGACCATGGTGGGTTTAAGTGTTTGTAATAAAAGCATTTACAGATATATTGGGGGTTCCTGGAATCTCGTGGCCGGCGGGGCTTCTGGAGCCGAATTCAAGCCGAAAGTCCGGGGCGGGGCGTTTTGCGAGATGGGACGCGAGATGCCGGCGCGAATATCGTCTCAGTCTGTGACGTGACCTCTACGCGGTTTCTATCTATTCGCTGTGTTCGTACGAGGCAGAGAATCTCGCCCGTTCGTCAGTCCCAAGCATCGAGCGATTGTCGGCGAACCTTCGGCCTGCGGAGATCGCGACCGTTCCGCGAGACGCCCCGCAAGGCGGTGAGCCGTCGAGAGGCTGCGGCGCCTCGAACAGGCCGTGCCAGTGGGCTCGATGCGGTTCCCACCCGGGGCTGTCACACATCCGTTCGCTGGTGTCGCGCTGCTGGCAAGCCGTCGAGATGCTGCCGTCCGCGTCCAGACGGGCAGGACGCGCGGAGTTTTGGGTGCGTCTGCCCGTCACGCCCGTCAGGATTTCCGCGTATTGGCCCCAACAGTCCATCGTTCCGTTTGAAATGCTGTCCCGATCGGTGCTGAAGGTGGCCTCAAGCCACGCCTGCCGCCACGCGGTCCGGCCACGCAGGTCCATCACCACGGTGTTGTCAGCTCCAATGTCGATCCATTCGATGCTCAGGACGCCGCCGTCGTTCATGGCGAGCCAGCCGCCGTTGCCGCCGGGGCCGAGCGAGTTCTGGGTGAGCACCAGCTCTCCCAGGAAGTCGCCGTTGGCATCGCACAGATCGTACCGCCACAGGGTCTCGACGGGTTTTGCCGACATGGAACTCTGCAGAGACCGGCGCCAGGCCCGAAGCCGCGTCTGAACCGGCTCCATCTGCGCCCGTGCCTCCCGGCCTAAGTAAAGCAACTCGTCTTTTTGTGGATCGGCGCCGGGAGGGAGATTCTCAGAGAGCATGTGGTCGATCGCGTCCAGGAAGCATGTGATGGCGTCGGCGAGATGCTCGGCAGCCGGGACCGAAATCGTCGTGGCGTCGTTTGGGTCACAAGGCTCGGCCACCTCGGCCATCGGACAAGAAGGCTCAAGACAGAGGGCATCGTGCAGGCAATCATCCACAACGCGCAGGAGATCGATTTCGGTTGCGGCTTTCGCTGCCTCGGCGCCGGGGAAGCTCTCGACGAGACAACCATCCCACCGCGTCGTTTCCGGATCGGCGTCGAGAAGACGGGCGGTTTGCCCTCGAAGCTCCGCCTGACAGGCCGACAGCAGTCCCTTGAGGATCAGGACCTCTCCGTAATCAACCTCCACCGCCCCGGCCAGTCCGGTCTCCTCCGGCGCGAAAGAGATGGCAAATGGACAGGGCGCGTTGGCGATCGAATCCAGCTCGGCGACAACGGCGCTGAGCTCCGTCAGCACGGAATCAAGCCGGGCCGGTACATCGGCGTCGGGCGAGGACGAGGCGTGATCCTCGTTGCCGCCGGGAGATAAAACGGCCTCGAAATCGACGAGGGTGCTCTGTGCCAGGCTGACCCCGAACTCCTCAGCCAGTGCGATAAAGCGATCCGCCGAGACAATGTCGGGGTAGTCGTGGAACAGCACGACCGCTCGGGTCAAGGCGTGCAGGAAAACAAGCTCGCGGTCGTCAGCGTCATCCGGCCGGTTCCCGCTCTCCAGCGCCGCGTCAAAGATCTGATAGGCTTGTGTGAAACCGGCGGCGCCGCCCGCAAACATCCTGGCCCGACCCGCTGCGACGTCGTCGTGTGCCGCCGCAACGGGGGCCGCGAAGGTCAACGTCAGGCATAGCAGAGGCGCCCATGCAGAGATTCGTTCGATCATTCTCATTCCCTTTTCGATGTCACGATGTCGTGCCGATGACGTTCAAGGCGGTATCGAAACAAACGCCCACACCGAATTGCCTGTTTCCGTCCTTGGTCAGGATGTAACGCGTATTTGTGATGATGCGGCCGTTTCGTACGTCCAGCTCGATGCAGTTGCTTTCCAGAGTGCTTCTATGGACCGTCACCGTCACGTGACCGCGCAGAATGATGTGGGTCGATCCGGTGAATAAGCGTGCGTCTCGGCAGCGGGCCCGAAAGACGGTCGCGCCGCCGCGCTGAATTTCCCAGGTCAGACCCCGGATCCGCACCTCCGTGGTGTCGGCCAGGTCGACGGAGATCGAGACGTCCCCCTGGGGACCCTGGAGGTCGTGAAAAAGGCCCAGTCCGTCGCCGCCGATGCCGTTGTCGCGCTGGGGGGCGAAAAGACTGCAGAATTCTCTCAGGGCAGGCGCTGCGCCGGCGCTCGCATCGGGGGCCGCCGGCGGTGAGAACCGGACGCGCAGGTTTTCTATCTGCACGACCTTGTTCGCGGCGGTTCGGAAAAGACCGAGGCTCCCATCGGCGACGCGAAGATTGTCGAATTCGACGCGGTAGGGCGATCTACCTGCTCCCACGGACCTGCGACAGGCAAAAAAGGCCCCGGTGTCGTTCTCGCCAGGGGCGGGCAAAGGCGAAGAAAGTGAGGGTTTTGGAGTGAGTTTTGTCAGCGAGGTCCCATAAGTGACGAGAATCGCCACGCTGCTGAGCCAGAAGACGAGGAGAAGAAGCAGGTTCCGCCTGCTGAAAAGGTCCGAAAACGTTCCTTCAAGGCAGCCATTCCAGTCCATGGATCTCGTTCCTTCTATCGCAGCCGCCATCCGGAGCGGCCCTTTCGTTCTGCTGGCAGGGGTTCAACCGTCCCGGCCGGCCGTTCTTAGTCAAACCTGTATCGGCATGCCGGGGGCCTCGGTGAAGCCCTTTTCCCGGGGCAGACAACTCCAGAATCGGTGTGCACCGGTCTGTACCGCCTTGACACCGGGAGCAGGGCTGGTCTATCCTGGACTCGTGCAGAAGCTGTCCTGCATGATTCTTTGGAATCCTTAAGCCGAACTTGTCGTGAAGGGAATCTCGAGAGGCGACGGAAAGGGCAGGTATTCAAGGCAGAGATCATTCCTGCATATTCAGATCTTAGGAAGGGGTATCGAACATGTCTATCACACAATCGAGCAGTGCGGTCCTCGCTACGGGGACAGCGGTCGCGACGGCGGGTGCGGCCGACAGAAAAACGGTGAACCAACTGATCGCCAGGATCAAAGACAGCGATCCCGGGGTACGCACCGAAGCCTGGTTGGGCGCCGGCGCCGTCGGTGCCGCGGCGGTCCGGCCTTTGGCCAAAGTGATGACGGATGACGACCTCGAAGTGGCTCGGGCGGCCAAGCGGGCGTTGTGGCAAATCGTGCGACACGCGGGTCGGCCCGGGGCCGAGGAAGAGAGGAAGGCGGTAGCTATGCGGCTGAGCCGGCTGCTGGGGGATAAGCAGCCCGTGCCGGTGCGGCGGGAGGTGCTCTGGATGCTCTCGGAAATCGGAAAGGCCGGCGTCGTCAAAGCCATGGTCCGCCTGCTGGAAAACGAAGACCTGCGCGAGGATGCCCGCATGGCGCTGGAGCGGCTGCCGGGCAAGCGGGCGGTAACGGCGCTGAAGGAGGCCATGAAGACGGTGCCGGAAGCGTTTAAGCCCAACATCGCGCAATCGCTGCGACGACGCGGCGAGACCGTCCGCGGATATCCCTGTGCCAAGCTTGTGCCCACCCGAGAGACCCGCGTCGAAGCGCTGAAGTAAGGGCGCCGGACGCACCGGGCGTGAGGATGCATTCAATCGCAAGAGACACAAACGAGAAGGTGATACGACGATGAAAGAAACGAAACAGATCAATCGACGTCAGTTCCTGGCCGCCGCGGGAGCGGCCGTGAGCGTTCCGTACCTGATTCCTTCCGGCGTCATAGGCGCACCGGGTCGCGCCGGGGCCAACGAACGACTGACCATGGCTCACATCGGCGTCGGGGGCATGGGAGGGCACCACCTGCGCGATATGAAGCGGTTTGTCAACGCCGGCGCGGTCAAGATCGCGGCGGTCTGCGACGCCGACGAGAAGCGACTCGCCAATGCGGTCAAGACCGCCGGTCCGGGCGCGCAGCCCTATCGCGACTACCGCTATGTTCTCGAACGCAAGGACATCGACGCGGTCGTCATCGCGACCCCCGACCATTGGCACGCGGTCCAGATGGTCCACGCCGCCGAGTGCGGCAAGCACGTCTACGTGGAAAAGCCCGCCTGCTGCACCATCGAAGAGGGCAAGGCGATGGTGGCCGCTGCGAAAGAGAACAACGTGTCGGTCCAGGTCGGTTCCCAGGGCCGTTCGCAGCCCGAGGCGTACCTGGCCCATCGCTACCTCGTCAACGGCAACATCGGCCCTATCAGCAAGGTGGCGTGCTTCCATTACAACAGCCCCGAGGACAAGAACCCCGTCCCGGACAGCGATCCGCCGGCCGAGCTCGATTGGGATCTCTGGTTGGGCCCGCTGCGCTGGCGGCCGTACAACCCGCGATACTGTCACGGGGTGTTCCGCTGGATCATGGAGTCCGGCGGCGGCCAGATCCGCGACCGCGGCGCCCACGTAATGAGCTGCGCGATGTGGTGGATGGGCGCCGACGGGACCGGGCCGGTGACTGTGGAGGCAACGGGAACCGCGCCCAAGCAAGGCTTGTGGGACAGCGCCGTGACGATGGACGTGACCTACACGTTCAAGAATCCCGATTGGGTGCTGACGTGGAACCAGCATTCGGGCAACGCCGTGCCAGCCGAAGAACGGACCGGCAAGGAGCCCGGGGGCAAGATCAGCCGGCCCGGCTATGGCGCCGTCTACCACGGCAGCAAAGGCAAGTTCGTCCACTGGGGCGGTGACGGCGGCACCTGGGTCGAGAAGAAGGCTCGGATGTGGGAGCCGCCCGCCGGCGCCAAGGACGTCCGCAAAAGCCCCGGGCACAAGGAAGACTGGTTCAACGGCATCAAGACCGGCGCCAAGACGATTATGAACATCGATGCGGCGGTCGGCGTGGCGAATCTGTGCGTTCTCGGCAATCTCTCCTATCTCCTCGGTCGCAAGCTGGAATGGGACCAGGCCAAGCAGGAAATCGTCGGTGACGAGCAGGCGCGGCGTTTGATGACTCGACCGCAGCGTCATCCGTACCACCTGTAGCCGCTACCGGCGCCGCCGGTGACATATGAATAGCCTGTAATGCCAGGCATGGCAGGCCTGCGTCAAGCCCGGGGGAATCGTCCCCCGGCTTCGCAGGCGGTGCGCTTGGGCGGAAATCAAACCAGAGGCTCATGAGAAAAGGAGATGCTCATGTGTCCGAACGATGCCGATGTTTGCTGCCCCAGGTTCGACCCGGAGCCCTGGGACGAAGAGGAAATCACCTGGCAGGACAAGAAGTTCGTCAAGGACCGCGTCCGCAGCTTCCTGCACATCCCGCTGAACTTCGGGGCGGTGATGAAGCGCAACATGACTCGCATTGAGGCGGCCGGCGCCAAATCGGACGAGACGATCGTGCTCTCGGACGAGAACTCGCTGTGGGGAGCCGACGTGTACATCGCCGTGGCCGCCGAGGTGCCGAACGCGACCATGGCCGCCATTTCGGGGACGTTTCTGAGCAAGGTCTTCGAGGGACCCTATCAGAACGTGCGTCAGTGGATGCAGGCGATGAAAGATTTTGTCGCGGCGCGGGGCAAAGAGATTCGCAAGCTCTATTGCTTCTACACCACCTGCCCGAAGTGCGCGAAGAAGTACGGCAAAAACTACGTCGTGATCCTCGCCCAGGTGTAGCGAAGTCAACGTTGGGGGTGCTCATAACCGGGGCTTGCGTGTCGGTCGGCTCTCGCCTATCATGTCTGACCGGCTGCACGTATGCCTGGTGGCGTTTGTGCGCGCAGGCGACTGCGGCCGTAATCGTTTTGGCACGTTGCAATGAGGTGACACATCATGACCGAACGCGCTTCTTCACTTCGTTCCATCTCTTCGACCTGGCTTTTGGCTCTGGCTGTCGCGTTGGTGGCCCTCGGCGGCATGGCCCCGGCGGCGCCAGCGGCCAGCTCACGAACGGCCAAACGCCTGTTCGCCGCACCGCCACGCCAGTACAGTTCGGGTCCGCTGTGGGTCTGGAACGATATGCTCACTCCCGAGCAGATCGCCGGGACGATGCGCGACCTGGCTGGCCAGAAGGTCAAACAGGTCTTCGTTCATCCCCGGCCCGGCCTGATGACGCCCTATCTCTCGGACGATTGGTTCAAGCTCTGGGACGTGGCCCTGCGCGAGGCCGAAAAGCTCGATATGAACGTGTGGATCTACGACGAGAATTCCTATCCGTCAGGCTTCGCCGGCGGGCTGGTCCCCGAGGCCATGCCGCAGTCGCGCGGCAAGGGCATAGCGATCCGGGAGGTCAAGAGTCCGCCTAAGCCGGGTGACGGCGTGCTGGCTGTTTACGAGATGACCGACGGCGCCTGCAAAAACATCACCCCCAGGCTCCGTTCCGGTGAGACCTTCGGTGAGGGTCGTTACCTCGTCGCGTCGATCCGCCTGGCCCCGACCGGCGGCTGGTTTGGCGGCAAATGGTACGTCGATCTGCTCAAGCCGGGCGTCACCGAGAAGTTCATCGAGGTCACGATGGAACGGTACCGGCGCCACATCGGCGACCAGTTCGGCAAGCGCGTCCCCGGCTGGTTCACCGACGAACCCCACCTGGCGCCGGCCGGCGGATTGCATTGGTCCGACCATTTGCCCGAGCTGTTCCAAAAACGCTGGGGATACGACCTGGTCGATCATCTTCCCTCCCTGGTCCGGCCCACGGGCGACTGGAAACGCGTGCGCCACAACTACTACAACCTCCTGCTCGAGCAATTCATCGAGCGGTGGGCCAAGCCCTGTTACGAGTATTGTCAAAAGCACGACCTGGACTTCACGGGCCACTACTGGGAGCACGGCTGGCCCGGGGCCGGACACGGCGGCGACAACATGGCCATGTACGCCTGGCACCAGCGGCCCGCCATCGATACGCTCATGAACCGCTACAGCGAGGACGTCCACGCCCAGTTCGGAAACGCCCGGTCCGTCAAGGAGCTTTCCAGTGTCGCCAACCAGCTCGGCCGCGAGCGGACGCTGTGCGAAGCCTACGGCGCCGGCGGCTGGGACCTGCGCTTCGAGGATATGAAGCGCATCGGCGACTGGCTCTATGTCCTGGGCGTCAATACGCTGAACGAGCATCTTTCGTACATCACGATCCGCGGCGCCCGCAAGCGCGATCATCCGCAGTCGTTCTCCTACCACGAGCCCTGGTGGGACGCCTACCACGTCATGGCCGAGTATTTCACGAGGCTCTCGCTAATCATGTCGCAGGGCCGGCAGATCAACCGCATCCTGGTGCTCGAGCCGACGACGACGACCTGGATGTACCAGGGCGATTCGCGGCTCGGCGAGATCGGCAACCGGTTCCAGAGCCTGCTCATGGCCCTGGAGCGGGCCCAGGTCGAGTACGACATCGGCTGCGAAGACATCATCGCACGGAACGGGTCGACGGAAGGTTCGCGTTTCCGGGTCGGACAGCGGCTCTACGATACGGTCGTCCTGTCGCCTCTGACCGAGAACCTCAACTCGCCCACGGTCGAACTGTTGGGCGAATACGTGCAGACCGGTGGAACCGTCCTTTGTTGTGGGCAGCCTCCTGTTTGCGTGGACGGGGCTCCTTCGGATGGTGTGAAGGCGATTGCGGCGTCGGCGACCTGGAAACAGGTCGAAGCATCCGACCTGCCGCGCCGGCTCCTGGAGCAAACGAAGGACGGGTTCGCTATCGAGCGGGCCGACGGCGACGCCGGCATCCTGTTCCATCACCGCCGCGTCCTCGACGACGGCGAGTTCCTTCTGCTTGTTAATACGAGCATCGACGCGCCCTCGGCGGGGACCGTCAAATCGAATATGAAAGGCCTGCGCCGGTGGAACCTCGAAACGGGCGAAACTGAACCGTACCCGTTCGACAAGGTTAAGGGCGGGATCAGCGCCGGCTTCGATCTGCCACCGTCGGGCAGTCTGCTGCTGTTTTTCTCGAAGAGGTTGGTCAAGCAACCGAAGACTCGGGCTCGCGAGGCCAGGTTGTGCCCGGCGCAGGGCGAAGCACTGGAAGTTCGACGACTGGCGCCCAACGTCCTGACCCTCGATTACGTCGATGTCACCGCCGGCGGCCAGACTCTCAACGACGTCTATTTCTACCGGGCCAATCGCTTCGCATTCCAGAAAAACGGCATGGACCGAAACCCCTGGGACAGCGCCGTGCAGCTCAGGGACAACCTGATTACGAAGAAGTTTACGTCCGACAGCGGTTTCAGTGCGACGTACAAATTTGCCATTGAAGAGGCTGTGCCGGAGAATCTCGCCATCGTGATCGAACGGCCCGATCTCTACACGATCGCTTGCAACGGCCGGCCCGTCTCGGCCCAAGAAGGCGATTGGTGGCTGGACAAGGCGTTCGGAAAGATCGATATCGCAAGGGTCGCCACGGTCGGCGAGAACACGGTGACCATCAAGGCACAGCCGTTTACGATCTATCACGAGCTGGAGCCCGCCTACGTTCTGGGCGATTTCCGACTCGAGCCCGCGGCCAGAGGGTTCGCGATCGTGCCCGATGCGCCGCTCGAAATTCTCGGCGACGAGGCCGATCCGGTGCATAGCGTCAATCCCGACGGTACGATGTGGCTCACACGAGGTATTGGCCATGACACGACCGTTGCGGACCGGACGCCGTTTGTGGAATTCGATCTCGGCAAGTCTGTCGATCTGACGGCGATCAAGATCTGGAACTACAACGAGGGACACGTCCGCGACCTTACGTCGCGGGGCGTTCGGGAGCTGCGCGTTCTCGGATCGACCACCGGAGAGCCCGATTCTTACGCTGTCGAGTTCGGCGATTTCCGTCTGGCACGCGGCAGCGCCAACGCACTGGCTGAGACGATTACCGCCCGCGCGCGGGGCCTCCGTTTCGTGCGCTTCGAGATCCTCTCGAACTACAACGGCGCGAAGTACCCGGCCTCGGGAGAACCCGCCGACAACGGTTTCGTCGGCCTGGCGGAAGTGCGGTTTCTCGCTGAGGCGGGAAAGCCGGTCAAGGGCGTGAAGATTCGTCGCGTCTCCAGCGAGCTGGCTTCGATGCAGCGCATGGCCGGCCACCTGATCGACGGCAGCGGCCTGGCCGGCTCGCGGCCCGGTTGGAAGCAGCAGGGCCACCCGTTCTACGCCGACGGCGTGAGCTATCGCCGACGTTTCGACGTCAATCGGCTCAAGGGATCGTATGCGGTTTCTCTGCCCGACTGGTATGGCAGCGTGGCCCGGGTCGAGGTCAACGGCAAGACCGCCGGCCATATCGTCGCCCCGCCGTGGCAGTGCGACGTCAGCGACCACATCAAACGCGGCGAGAATGTGATCGACGTGGTGGTCATCGGTACGCTCAAGAATACACTCGGCCCGCACCACGGCGGCGCGGGCCTGGGCAGCGCCTGGCCCGGGATGTTCCACCAGGGCCCCGAAGCCGGCCCGCCGGCCGGGCAGAACTATCACACCGTCAATTACGGGCTCTTCGAGCCGTTCGTTTTGAAACAGACGCCTTGACCCATGATTTGTGACGGGGCGTCTTAGATTTCAGGAGAAAAAATGTCGAACAGAGAGACGATGACCGCTCGCCAGCGCGTCGTGAAGGCTTTGAACCATGAAGTTCCCGATCGCGTCCCCATCGATCTCGGGGGTTTTCAGACGGGGATCCATAAGAACGCGTACATCTCCCTGCTTGAGCATTTGGGATTGGACGATGACGTGACGATCATGGACCCGGTGCAGCAATTGGCGCGGCCATGCGAGGCGCTGCTGGAGCGCTTTCACGTGGACCTTCGTTATGTTGTCGCCCACGGGCCGGACAGTTTCACCGGGGGCATCGAGCAGAACGAGCGCAACGGGCGTCTCTGGCACGATCTGGCCGACGAGTTCGGCGTCGTTTGGTCGATGCCCGACGACCAGCCGCTTTACATGGACATCTCGCACCACCCGCTGGCCGAGGCGACGGTGGCGGACCTGGCCGACTATCCCTTCCCCAAGGGCGACGATCCGACGCGTTTCACCGGGGTTCGCGAAGAGGCCGCCCGGTTGCGACGCGAGACGCCCTATGCTTTATCCACCGGCATCGGCGGCGTCGTCTATGAAACGTGCTGGTACCTGCGGGGTCTGGAGAGGTGGTTCACCGATACGATTGAGAACCCGGCCTTTTGCGAGGCGTTGCTCGACAGGATGCTGCAGTTCTGGCTCGGCTATTACGACGAGTTTATGAAGGCGGTGGGCGATCTCGTCGACGTCGTCATGGTCGGCGATGACATCGGCGGGCAGTTGGGACCGCTGTTCTCGCCCGGGTTCTATCGAAGCGTTGTCAAACCCAGGCAGAAAAAACTCGTGCAGCACATCAAGTCACTGACGCCGGCGAAGATCTGGTACCACACGTGCGGCTCGGTCATGCCGCTGATCCCGGACCTCATCGACAACGGCATCGACATCCTCAATCCGGTCCAGATCAGCGCCGCCAACATGAATCCGACGGAACTGAAGGACCGATTCGGCAGCGCCCTGGTCTTCTGGGGCGGCGGTATCGACACGCAGCACGTGCTCAGCTTCGCCAGCCCGACGGAAGTCAAAGAACAGGTGCGCCAGAATCTCGATATTCTCAAACCGGGTGGCGGCTACGTCTTCAACAGCGTGCACAACATCCAGGCCGGCGTGCCGCCCGAGAATATCGTTGCCATGTTCGACGCGGCCTACGAACACGGGTTCTACGACGCATAGTCCTGTAGCCCTTGTGGGTGGGTCCTTGACCCACGCGTCTTTGTCCAGAACTCAGAACCGGGTTGAGAATTGTTTATCGACCATGATCTGCAGGACGGTTCGGTCCGTCTCGATCATCCCCTGGGTGCTGATCTGGCCCATGTTCTTCATGGTTTGCTCGGGCGTGAAGGCCACGATGCCGTCGTGTTCGCCGACGGTGAGCCCGTGCAGAGCGAACAGGGCCGACTGCACGGCTGCGCCGGCGGCGGTGGCCAGCTTCAACGCGCAGCTCGCCTTGGCGCCGTCGCAGATCACACCGGCCAGGTCGCCGATGAGGTTCTTGATCGCCCCGGCGATGTGTTCGAGGTTGCCTCCCATCAGGTAGGTGATACCCGCTGCCGCGCCGGCGCCAGCGGCCACGGAGCAGCCACAGACCGCCGAGAGACGCCCCGTGTGGGCTTTGATGTATCCCGTGATGACGTGGCTCAGCGCCACGGCCTTGAGCACGTTAGTGTCGCTGAGACCCTTGACGTGGGGTCGCACCGCCCAGATCGGAAGGACGGCCGTTAGGCCGTGGTTGCCGCTGCCGGCCGAGCTCATCGCCGGTAGCTTAACCCCCGACATGCGGGCATCGGCGGCCGCCGAGGTCAGGATGCGGGCCTCCATGATCATGTCTTTGCAGGTGAGCCCTTCGCGGGCGAGGCGTTCCAGGGTCTTGCCGACCCCCAGTCCGCTGCCCAGGGCCAGGCCGTGCCGGGCCAGCTCCAGATTGCACTCGACGCCGCGCATCACGAATTGCAGATCGTCGTCGTCCATACCGTCGACGAGGATCAGGAGTTGTTCCAGCGTTTGACTGCGCAGGAAATCCTCCAGCCGGTCGAGTTCGCTGTGATCGGCGCTGGTGCCCGACAGAAGCGGATGGTCGTTCAGCGCGTTGCCGTCGCGCGCGAGCATCACGAGGTTGTCGTGCGTCCGCTCGATCACGGCCTCGGCGCTGTTGTCGCCGGCCTGCAAGGTCGCTCGTATGTAGATGTCGGTTTTATCGCTGAGGAGATTGACCTCGACCTTGTCGGCGGCCACGAAGTCCCGGGCCAGGCGCAACGATTCGTCATTGACCGGATCGAGCACCTCGAGCTTGAGCGCGGGATCTCCCGCGTAGAATCCCAGCGCCGCGGCCAGACTGATTCCCGTATCGCCCTTCGTCCCGGGAATGGCCACGGCCATGGCGTTCTTGTAGATGTTGGGGCTGAGCCACAGTTCGATGGCGTCCAGGTTCTTTCCGGGCAGCAGCGAGCCGGCCGCCGCAGTGGTCAGGGCCACCGCCGCCGGTTCCGTGCAGCCCAGCGCCGGCGCCACCTCGATCCGCAAAATGTCTTTTATGCTGTACACTGCATGTCCTCTATTACAATTCTCGACCGGACCATTCCGATTGCAAGGGCGGATCATATCCCGGAAGCATCCGGCATGCAACGTTTCCCTCTCACCAGCGGTGTGATGTGTCTGTGCAGATTTCAGGGCAATGTCTATTTGGGGTCCACAGGCCGTGCGCGCCCGTAGGGGCAACCCCCTGTGGTTGCCCTGGTTTGCCATGCCCAACCCTTGATAGCCTTCAATGAAGTGGACAGGCACGGGGGTCTGCCCCTACCGGGATCCGGATGACACATCTGTGCCAGGATGCTCTTACGGATGCGATGTGATCTCGATCCACCATGGAAAGCGCCGCGTGGGGGGGCTCGGCCGCAGATTCGATTGGACGACCCGGTGCGATGCGAGTATCGTATCCCTGCGGCCGTTTCGTCTTGCGAGCCGGAATTCTGGAAACGCACACGCAAGAGCCATTTTTGGAGAGAAGGGCCATGAACCGACGAGATTTTTTGCGATCCGCCTGCAGCAGCGCCCTGGCGCTGGGGATGGGAGCCCGTTGGGCGCGGGCAAGTGAATCCAAACCCAATATCATCTTGATCATCTCGGACGACGCGGGCTACTCCGATTTCGGCTTTAACGGGGGGCAGCAGATTCCCACGCCGCACCTGGACCGGCTGGCTGGCGAGGGGGTCGTCTGCACGCAGGGATATGTCACCGCCTCGGTGTGCTGCCCGTCGCGGATGGGCCTGATGACGGGACGATACCAGCAGCGGTTCGGAGCCGAATGCAACTGTCCGGCGATTGCCACCCCCGGCTTTACGAAGAGCGACCTGGGCATGGAGCCGGGCGAACGCACGATGGGCGACGATCTGCGCCGGGCGGGCTACAAGACGATGATGATCGGCAAATGGCACCTGGGCGAGCCGGAGCAGTACCATCCGTTGGAACGCGGTTTCGACGAGTTCTACGGCTTCCTCGGCGGTTCGCGCAGCTATTGGCCGATCAAGTCGCCCGGCGTGGGGGCTGCCATGATGCACAATCGGCAGCGCCTCAACGAAGAGCAGCAGATCACTTACACCACCGACAACCTGACCGATGCGGCTCTGGACTTCATCGAACGTCACAAGGACCAGCCCTTCTTCGTCTATCTCTCGTACAACGCGGTGCACACGCCGATGCACGCCAAGGAGGAAGACATCGAACAGTGCGCGGATATCTCCCCGCAGCGGCGGCGCATCTACGCGGCGATGGCCCGGTCGATGGATGAGAACGTTGCCCGGGTGACCAAGGCCCTGCGTGACGGCGGTCTTGAGGACAACACGCTGGTCGTTTTCATCAACGACAACGGGGGCGCGACGAACAATGCCTCGATCAACCGCCCGCTGCGAGGGCACAAAGGCACGTACTGGGAAGGCGGCATTCGCGTTCCCTTTACAGTCAAGTGGCCGGGGCGCTTGCCGGCGGGCCGGAAATATCACAACCCGGTCAGCACGCTGGACCTGCTGCCTACGTTTCTGGCGGCCGCCGGTGGCGACCATCGCGGCAAGGCCCTGGACGGGGTCAACCTGCTGCCCTTCCTGCGGGGACAGAAGAAGGAGCCGCCGCACGAGTATCTCTTCTGGCGGCTGTGGCGCGCCGCGGCCGTACGGGCCGGGCGCTGGAAGCTGATCCGCGTCGCCGCCGACCCGCTCCAGGAGAAACGCGAATTGCTGCTGCCACTGATGCTGTTCGACCTGGAGAAGGACCCGGGCGAGACGGAGAATCTGGCCGAGAAACGCCCCGAGAAGGCTAAGGAGCTCCTGAATGCCCTGGAGCAGTGGGAAAAGGGCCTGGCCCAACCGCGGTGGTACGACGGAACCGCCTGGAAGCATTGGGCCGATGTGCAGGTCGAGAACCACCGAATGTAAGAACCTATTCGTCTGCCCCGACGGAACCTGTCGAATCCGATGAGATTCCTTCGCCACGGCGGTCAACCGGCGCGGTATGATCGGCGTCTTGATAAGCGAAGGAGTTATATGTTCTGCCAGTAGGGGGTTTCGGAAATGATGATGTACAGGACCGTTCTGATTTGGATGCTGGTCGTATTCGTAGCCGGCTGTAATTTCGCGGGGCAGCGCGAGGAAAAGCGTGCTGACGGGGACGAGAAGCTGGTGGTCGCAGGGAACAACCGCTTTGCCCTGCAACTGTACCAGAAGCTGCGGGGCGGCGACGGGAATCTGTTTTTCTCGCCGTACAGCATTTCAACGGCGCTGGCGATGACCTGCGCCGGCGCACGCGGCCAGACGGAAACGCAGATGGCCGAGACGCTGGGCTTTGCGACGTCGGCCGAGGTGCTCGCGAGAATAGGCGCCTCCGGGAAGCCGTTGACCCGGCAGGAATTCGCCCATGCATTCGGCCATATCATCAAAGGTCTGAACGCCAGGGGTGACGAGGCCCAGTACCAGTTGCGCGTGGCTAACGCGCTGTGGGGACAGAAGGACTACGAGTTCCTCTCGTCGTTCACAAAGCGAATCGAGACTGCATATGGCGGCAAGCTGAAAGAGCTCGATTTCGTCACGGCCGCCGAGCAGGCCCGAAGGACCATCAACGCCTGGGTGGAGAAGCAGACCAACGATAAGATCAAGGACCTCATCCGCCCGGGCGTGCTCGATGCCATGACGCGGCTGGTTTTGACCAACGCGATCTACTTCAAGGGCAACTGGGCCAGCCAGTTCGACGAAGACCGGACGCGCGAGGCCCCGTTCACGGTGCGTGATGGAGAGAAAATCCAGGCCCCCATGATGAATCAGCGGGCGCGGTTTGGCTACGCCGAGACCGAAACGCTTCAGGTTCTGGAGTTGCCCTACGTGGGCGAGGAACTTTCGATGGTGATCCTGCTGCCGAAGGAAACGGACGGGATCGACGCGCTGGAGGGGGACCTCACGGCCGAGAATCTCGCGACGTGGCTGGGCCGAATTCGCAAACGCGAGGTCATCGCTTCGATCCCGAAGTTCAAAATGACCAGCAAATTCAGCCTTGCCTCTGTCCTGGCGTCGATGGGAATGCCTCTGGCATTCACTCGAAACGCGGATTTCTCGGGCATGACAGGAAAACGCGACCTGTTTATCTCGGCCGTGATTCATCAGGCCTACGTGGACGTCAATGAGGAAGGCACCGAGGCGGCGGCCGCGACGGCTGTGACGATGAAGCTGACTTCCATCGGCCCGGACCGAACCCCGGTCTTCCGGGCCGATCATCCCTTCCTCTTCATGATCCGCGACGCCAAATCAAACAGCATCCTCTTCCTCGGCCGCGTCGAGAACCCCGTACCCGAGAAGTAACCTGCGCGGTCATAAAAAGCGTTCAGAAAAGATGTTACGCGAATCGAGAGTCGCGGGTGGCTCGTTCGTGCTGGAGCAGGCGTTGTTTCGTGGCGGTTCCGCCGGGGGCCGAGAAACCGCCGAGACCGCCGTCGCTGCGCAGGACGCGGTGGCAGGGGATGATTAAGGGGATTGGGTTGGCGGCCAGGACGCTGCCGACGGCGCGTGCGGCGGCGGGACTGCCGACCCGGGCCGCCAGGGTCCCGTAGGTGGTTGTCTGGCCGGCAGCGATGCGGCGGCAGGCCCGGAGAACTTTGCGGCCGAAAGGACGGATGCCATCCAGGCAAACGGCGGGATCAGTACTGAAATCGACGTTTTCGCCTGCAAAGTACCCTGTGATTTGTTGCTGGAGCGGTCGGAAAAGACCTCGCTCGAAGCGCGCTTCTTCTGGATGGCGGGGCAGTCCTGACAGCAACCTGGCCTGCGCCGCCTCGCGGTCCGCCTCGGGCAACGACGCTGTCCAAACGGCATCGTCGCAGCCGGCCAGGCCGAAATAACCCCATTGGGTCCGAAAAACTGTGTAGTAGAGCATGTGAAACTCCCGTTGGACCTTTGCGATGGCGTCATTCTATGCACGGCCCGAAGCATCGGCAAGCCAAAGTACGCCGTGGCGGGCCGCACGCGCGGTCGGCAGCGGGCCGCCGCAGTGCTGTGTCGCTCGTCACATGATGCTTGTCATCCTGAGCGGGAGCGGAGGATCTGAACCCCAGTGCGTCTCTTCTGACGCGATGCCGACTTCTCTTTCTCAGCCCGGATGCTTGCCTTGGTTCAGCATGAAAACCCTCTAATGAGCTGAGACCGAGCAATAGTGGCAAAATCTTCGCCCGGATGGCGAAATTCGTTGACGCCGGCGGTAAATTCTGTTAGAGAAAGGAGTTTTTACGAAATCCGGCCCATGGCGCTGGGATAGTAGAGCTTTCCGGGAAATCGTCGGGCACGCAAGGCTGG
>Ga0272441_10005373_pt1 | contig 22343 bp, 18 predicted proteins | sample SSMProp6N_FD_193582 | JGI IMG/M metagenome (GOLD analysis project Ga0272441, IMG submission 193582) | Marine sediment archaeal communities from Little Sippewissett salt marsh, Falmouth, MA, United States - SSM-Prop-6N | ecosystem: Environmental > Aquatic > Marine > Wetlands > Sediment ... | reverse complement strand
AGGCTCCCTTCTTACTAACTCCTCGATTACAGGGATCACACGATCCATTTCTTCCTGTAAAGATATTCGCAAGGCCCCGGGACGTGTGGAGTGCCCCCCGATATCAATAATATCCGCTCCCTCTTTTATCAATTTCAGGGCATGCCCTACAGCCTTTTCTTTCGAATAAAACCTTCCCCCGTCATAAAAAGAATCGGGTGTTACGTTCAATATACCCATAACAAGGGTACGCTCATTAAGATCGAAGACATTTGCGCCTATCGCCAGATCACGCCTTTTGTTTTTCATGCGCGCTGTTTGATTCCGCGGCGCTAACTTTCGCATAATTATCCCCCAACCCCAACAGTTTTCTGACTTCAGTGTCATCCATCACTTCTTTTTCCAACAGCGCCTCAGCCAGAAGTTTCAGCTTAGCCTTATTTTTTGTCAGGATAGATCTGGCCTGAGCATAACAGCTATCCACTAATTTTTTTACCTCTCTATCTATAGACCTGGCTGTCTCCTCACTGTAATTTCTGTCCTCGCCAAGGTCCCTGCCAAGAAATACCTGCTCATGTTTTTTCCCATATGTCAGGTGCCCTAATGTAGCGCTCATTCCGTATTGCGTAATCATTGCCCTTGCCATCATAGATATATTCATGAGATCATTATGGGCCCCCGTAGATATCTGGTTGAACATCAGACTCTCCGCGGCGCGCCCCCCCAATGCCACAATAATTTCCGCTAATAGATGGGTCTTATTCTTTATATACCTATCCTTCTGGGGCGGATTGAAAGTATATCCCAATGCCAGGCCCCTTGAAATGATCGTCACTTTGTGCATTGGATCCGCCTCATTGACCAATAGAGAGAGAAGCGCGTGTCCGGACTCATGGTAAGCGATCACGGTTTTTTCCTCTTTACTTATGACCCTTGATCTCCTTTGAGGTCCCGCCATAACCCTTTCTATTGATTCCTCCAACTCTATCATCGTAACAGAGTCCTTATTACGTCTGGCGGCCAAGAGGGCGGCTTCATTCACAAGATTTGCCAGATCCGCGCCGGAAAAACCCGGGGTCTGTCTTGATATCCTGTCCAGATCCGCATCCTTATCCAATTTTATCTTTCTTACGTGAACCTTCAGGATATCCTTTCTTCCCTTTATATCGGGCCTATCTACAACTATCTGCCTGTCAAATCTTCCGGGCCTGAGAAGAGCAGGGTCCAGTACGTCCGGCCTGTTTGTAGCAGCGACTAAGACAACTCCCTCCTGTGTGTCAAAACCATCCATTTCAACCAGTAAAGCGTTCAGTGTCTGTTCCCTCTCATCATGCCCTCCTCCTATGCCGGCGAATCTCTGTCTGCCCACAGCGTCTATTTCATCAAGAAAGATAATGCATCCCTTCTTCGTAAGCCTCACGGACCGTTTCGCCTGCTCAAACAGGTCCCTTACCCTGGCGGCCCCGACACCAACAAACATCTCGACAAAATCTGAGCCTGATATCGAGAAAAATGGAACCCCTGCCTCACCGGCCACAGCTTTAGCAAGAAGTGTTTTTCCACACCCCGGAGGCCCCATTACGAGAACGCCTTTGGGCATTTTTCCGCCCAACCGCTGGAACCTTTTAGGATCTTTTAAAAATTCAATTACCTCCTTCATCTCCTCTTTGGCCTCATCAACACCGGCTACATCCTTAAAGGTAATATCCAGATGCTCTTCTGTCGCTAACCTGGCACGGGACTTTCCAAATGACAATACCTTTCCTCCGCCGGTGGCGGCTCCCCTATAAATCAGAAGCCAAAACAAGAGCACAAGAACCACAGGTCCGATGACCAACGAAAATATATTCGCTAAAAAAGTGTTCTCCGGTTTTACGTCGAAAGTTCCTATGTTCTCCCTCATTACCCTTATCAGGTCGGGATCATCCTCTGGAATGTTTACAAGGTATGAAGTCCCATCCTTGAACATACCAGAGACTTTATCCTCGGTTAGCACAGCAGTCAAGATATCCTGCGTGTTCGGATTGTCCAGTACCATTTCATAAAATTCACTGTACATTAAAACCTTGTCAGTAGTTTTTATGGCGGCGCTGGTCCAATGAAACACGTAAGTAAACAATATGACGATCATAAGCCAAGCGATAAAATTCCTGTTATTATTCTTCTGGGGGCCTCTTCCATCCGGCCTCTGATCTTTTCTGTCCATTTTTTATTTCTCCTCTGTTTGCAGTTTATCAAAAATATAATAAATAATCAATACTTTATAAAGATTTTTACGATACCATATTTTATTTTTTTGACAAGACAATATCGTTCTTATTTTTAGTGATCCTTATCTTACCGGGAAGATCAAGAGATTTCCCGGATCCGGATGTTTCTAACAGCGCCCTTATGCTGCGCCAGTGACCGTAAGTAAGCCTTTTCAAGTTTCCTTTAAGCTTCGCTACGGCATCCCGTATGACTTCTTTTTGTACGGCCTTAGGCACATTCATGAGTTCATTTATCTTAATGCGGACTTTTCCTTTACAGACAGCTATTTTACCCCCATAACTATCACGGGCATGTTTGATAACCTCATGGTCCTCTCTAAGAGTCTCAGCCATATTGAAAAGGGCCCTTTTGATCCGTGGGTTATACTTCTCTAAAAAAGGCAGTATCCTATTGCGCACGGCGTTTCTGAATATCTTATTATCAAAATTACTCTTATCCGTCCTGTAAGAAAAACGCCTGTTCCGCATAATTGCCAGGATGTCCGTCTTGTTCAGCTCTATTAACGGCCTTATAAATTTTATTTTACCCTCAATGCGGACAGGAGGGATCCCCGTCAATCCCTTGATCGAAGTGCCCTTGATGATCCTGATCAGCACCGTCTCTGCCTGATCATCTCTGGTATGCGCCGTAGCTACAACATTGATCTTTTTTTTCTTCGCCGTGTCATAAAAAAAACCATACCTTAAACGTCTGGCTGTCTCTTCCACAGAATGCTTTTTATCTTTTCTGAATTTAAAACGCTTAAAGATCAGACGGACTCCAAGCCTACCCGCCAGATCCCTGACAAACGCTGAATCTTTTTTTGAATCGACTCCCCTTATTCCATGGTCCAGGTTCGCGATATACAGACTTACACCTAATTCATCCTTAAGATAATTAAATACATGCGCGAGAAAAACCGAATCAGCCCCCCCTGACACACACAATAATACCCTGTCGCCTTTTGAGAGCATTTTGTAACGCCTCAATGTATGTCGCACTATATTGAATACCTGCGTCCCCCGCATGACAGCACCCCTTATTCCGCCGCTTAAAGCACCTTATCGTATAACATCAGTATATTCCGTGTGACGATATCACTTGTATAATATTGCTCCACTATCTCCCTGCCTGTGTAACCGAACCTGCGGTTGAGCCTATCATCATCCAAAAGCTGTAAGATCCTGGATGCCAGCATTTCAAAATTCTTGATCGGTATCACAAATCCGTTGATGCCGTCCTTTATGATCTCGGGCATACCGCCGGCGTCCGTAACGACCATAGGCTTACCTGCTGCCATTGCCTCCAACATAGTCAGCCCAAACGGCTCGCTGCTGGTCGAAGGGTAAAGACATACATTCGACATTGAATAAAGGGCGGGCATATCTTCCAGTCTGAACGCATCTATGAGCACATTATCCCTCAGATTGAAATACTCGATCAAATTTACCATATAAGCAATATCCTTTTGCTGTGTCGAGGCCCAATCAATTATATTTCTTGTGCCGGCCAGTATTAATAAGACATCAGGGTGTTTTTCCCTGACCAGTCTCAACGCCTTTATGCTAACATCACAACCCTTAGCCAAACCCATGCGGGCGGGATGGAATATTACTCGAGACCTGTTCTTAAGGATCGGATATTTCCTTAAAATAGAGCTAATACGGACGTTCGGCTTGTATAATTTTTCATCAATGCCGTGATGGATTACCGCAATTTTTCGGTCATCGACACCAATACCGATAAGTTCCCTCTTAATAAAATGGCTTACAGCGATTATTTTTTCCCACTTGTAATTCCTCGTGAGGTCCAAAAACAGGTTATCATCCCATACATTATGAGCCGTCAATATCAAGGGGATCTTCCTTCTGTTGGCCATTTCCTCTAATATCCTCGTATGAGGCTTACTGAAATAATGCATGTTATGGACGTGAAGCACATCAGGATGAGTCCTGTCCATGAACATCCTGAAATTCTGCCTTATCTCCTTCTCCAAACCGTTGATCCCACGCTGGCTTAACCAGTTCAGTTCCATGATCGGCGCCCGATAGATGTCTATCCCTTTGTATTTGTAGTACCCTTTATACCCCTCAAAAGATCCCGTTAAGATGCTCACATTATGTCCCGCCCTTGACATCGCGGGTAAAATAATATCAAGGTGAGTCTCCACACCGCCAATGACAGGCGGGAAGCCCCAATGGATGTGAGAGATGTTCAGTTTATTTTTCTTCTTTGTTTTTCTTCCCTTTTTTGGCACCATAGCATACCCCCTTTTTCACCATGATCGATCTTCTGTTCCGGACCGAATGAATTTTTCCAAATATCTTAACATCAACGCTATCGGACTGATTTTTTTTAACACATCCTTTATTCCCCGCATAGATCCTTTTCATTCTTCCCGCCCTCATTTTCACAAACTTATCCTTAACGAGCATTTCCAGAAGGTACCCTTTCCAATGCACCTTAAATGATAATTGCTTTATAGCAACCGGCATATTAGGTGAAAAGGATATACACCCCTTGGTTATCGTCATACCCGCAAACCCGTATATAAGAGACTGCCAGAGCCCGCCAAGGTTAGCGGCATGAATGCCATAAGCGGCATTGCCGTGAATATCCTCAATATCCGTCCTAAGGCTCATCAGGAAGTATTTATACGCAGCCTGTCTATGCCCTATCCACGAGGCCACGACGGAATGGATCGAGGGGCTAAGCGATGACTTGTGCACGGTTATCGGGGCGTAATATTTGAAATTCCTTATTTTCGATAACCTTGTAAAACAGTCCGGGAATATGGACAAAAGCATTATTACGTCCGCTTGTTTTACCACCATATATTTTCCGATGTCCTTTAGCTTTACGCGATCCGGGAGCATTGGTATATAGATATTTCTTGAGTGCGAAATATTCAATCTCTTTAACCTGAAGAAACCCTCGAATTGCTCTATGACGCGGTCATTTCGAAGCGGCAGGTGCATATATCTCATGATATCTTTCCATAGCCTGACCTCTTTATCCGAAAGCCGTATCTTGTTTCTAACCGCTGTGTATGTTTCGGGGCATAGCTTCATCATTTTCGCCAGCATGCCATATGCGGTATAAATATTCCATCTGGCGATATAATTGGTATACGCATTATTGTTGACCCCCTCATGAAATTCGTCAGGCCCTATTACACCGTTTACCTCATATCTCTTACGTCTTTTATTTAATTGCACGCGGCTTGCCCAGAAACGAGCTGTTTCCAGAAGCATCTCAAACCCGCATCTCTTCATTAGATCGTCATCTTCCGTGGCCTGATAATACTTGTACAGTGAGTACGCCACATCCGCTGTGATATGATGCTCCATTTCATTGGTGCGTATCCGTATCACACTGCCGTCAAAATTCTTGGACCATTCAGGTGTTTCCTCATCACCGGTACGGGCGGACTCCCAGGGGAACATGGCGCCCTTATAACCTCTGGCCTTTGCTATCTCTCTTGCCTTATCCAAACGCCTTGCCCTATATAAGATCTGGCTTCTGGCGATATCCGGATTGGTATAAATAAAAAATGGGTGGATAAATATCTCTGAATCCCAGAATACATGCCCTCTGTAACCTTCCCCGCTAAGGGTCTTGGCCCCAATACTTGAAAGCCCACCATCGTTCACCCCTGAGATCAAAAGATGATATATGTTAAATCTTACGCTTTTTTGGATACCATGCCAGCCCGTTACCCTGACATCCGACAGAGACCAACACTTTTCCCAAGCACCGCAATGATCCTTGAGTAATGCATCAAATCCCTGTTCAATGGATCTTTCCAGAGAACGTATTGTTTTCTGCCTCATTTCAGAAGGGCCCATGCTGTCACTTCTGTGTATAGCATAGAACTTTGTAAAAACGGCCGTTTGCCCTTTGGCTAGACGCAACTGGATATGTTCCTCATCAGCAAACCATTGCCTTTTGCCAAGTTTTACCGACATAGCGTGCGCGTAAGATACTGAGATCTTACTTCCTAAGGTCACTGTGCTAAGATAGCCGGTCTTTTTCTTGTCCGTAGTGATAATATCCGTTATCCTAAAACGTCTTTTCCTTCCCCCGGATATTCCGCTGACATTCGCCGCTGCCGTATCCAGTAATGATTGAACGCTTATAGCGCAGGACCTATTGACGGCAGTAACGAAAATACGCATAACCGCGATATTCTTATTTGCCATGCTGAAGAATCTCATTGACTGATAATCTATCATTTCATCATTAACGCTCTCATAATTGGTGTGCCTTAACAACAATCCCTTTCGCATACAAAGATAACGCCTGTGGCTGTACGCGTCCAAAATACTGACATCCAGCTTCTCGCCTCTTACCGTGATCTTAAAATGTATAGGATTGGGCAGATTGACAAGATCCGACACCTTTGATCCGATCTTGTCATATACACCAGCTATATAAGTACCTGGCTGAGCGCCACGCGGCATTTCTTCGAGTATCCCCCTTGATCCGATAAATCCATTTCCCAGAGTGAATTGACTCTCCCTTGTTCCCTGAAGGCCGGCATTAAACGAGCCGCTTTCAAGAAACCATTCATTATCAGACAGATAATCTTTTATATGGTCTTTCATTTTTGTTTTCCGAATTCTTCCATGATCTGACCAAGGGGTAACGCCTCAAGATCGTTCACTACAATATCGGCTTTTGACAGCCTCGCCTTTTCGTTGTATCTATCTATACCTACACAAAACATACCGGCATTTTTGGCGGCCAGCACCCCAAGTTCAGCGTCTTCGAACACAACACAATCAGCTGGTTTAATACCCATAATATCCGCAGCCATCAGGAATATCTGCGGATCGGGTTTCCCTTTTGTGACGTCTCTTCCAGAAACCACGGCACTGACCATATTTATCAGGTCTAACCTGTCAAGAATGTATTCACAGCTTTTACTTGAGGAAATTATAGCCACCTTGATACCGCGCGAAAGCATCATCATGACCATATCTATACTGGACTGATAGACCTTTATCTTTTCATCTTTAAGGATGTTTAGGAAATACCGCTGCTTCCTGGCCGCCGCCATCTCGACTGTAGGTTCATTAAAATCCTTGAAAACGGCCCTGGCGCCGTCTGCCCTTAGGATACCGTCAACCTTCTTTTTATAGTCATCCCAGGTGAAATCAATACCGTATTCACCGAACATTTTTTTCCAGGCCCGGAAATGCATATCGACCGTGTTTGTAATAACACCGTCCAGGTCAAAAATAGCGGCCTTTAATGTGGCTTTAGACATATATTATCATAACGCTCATAGAGTCTAGTGTCCGCTCAAATGGTAGCGGGGGTCGGATTTGAACCGACGACGGGCCGGGTATGAGCCGACTGCTCTGCCAGACTGAGCTACCCCGCCAAGAACTTCTTATATAATCAATACACATTTATGACTCAACAAAAAGAATGACTAAATATAGCATAGTATATATATATTGTCAATATAATGATATATGAATGTCAGGCCAAAATAGAAATGACGTATCGTTACCAATGTAGAAATGTCCTATTTTCATGATTCACCTAGCAGCGGCCCTTTTTTCTTTTTGTTGATAAGGAAGTAGCCGGGGTTTAAACTCCGGCTACTTCTGATTGCTACAGTGTATAGAGGATACCCTGGTAGGGCACTTCCGCTTGCCTCTGGCAAAGAATACCGGCTCATTTTGCTCGCGTATGTAAAGTACCGCACATTAAAATGTGCTCTACCACCATCCCACATGTCAAACCATACAATATGATTGACCAGGTCGCTCTTCAAGCGACCTGGTCAATCAATGGTTGTGATAAACATCGACATGCCGATTTCCATTAATGGAAATCACTTTTTACTACTCATTACCGACATATTTGTGATTGTTTCAGCGGAGTGAAACACGCGAAAAATACTCACATCCCGATTGTCTACCGGGTAACGACTTCACCTATCTTAAACATAGGCAGATAAAGCGCAAGGGCCACAAGCCCAAATCCCATACCCATTAAAACCAACAGAACAGGCTCTAACAGCGACAACAGAACACCTATAAAAGCATCAACCTGATCTTCGTAGAAATCCGCTGTCTTGTCAAGAAGTTCCGGCAGGTTTCCCGACTCTTCGCCGACCATACTCATTTGTACCAGTAAGGAAGGGAATATATTCACATTTTTCAGGGCACTATTTATATTCTGCCCCTGATTTATCATTTTACTGACCTGTCTACCGGCCTCCTGTATAACGAGGTTATTCGAAGTCCTGGATGAGAGTTCAATGGCTTCCGTTACGGGCACACCCTCCTGCTGAAGGATCGAAAACGTCTTACAGAACTTACCCATAATAGCGTTTGTGATGATCTTCCCAAATAGCGGAATCCTTAACGTAAAACCATCAAATTTATGCTTGCCTTTCTTTGTCGTAAAGAAATACCTGTGCAGGACAAATCCCAATATAAAAACGGTGCCAAAAATAAACACTGAATTGTCAACAACGAAATCGCTCATACCGAAGACGGTAGTAGTCAAACCCGGCAGATCAACACCAAATCCCTCATACGCGCTCTTGAATCTCGGTATCAAAAAAAGAGTGATGCCAAGCATAAGAACGATAAAAAATACAATAATGATGATCGGATATATAAGGCTTGAGATCACCTTTCTGGTTAACCTGTCAGATGCGTCCAGATACATACTCAACCTCTCAAGCATAGTATCAAGCGATCCTATTTTTTCCCCGGATTCCGCTATAGTACATACGAGATTACTGAAGATATGCGGAAACCTCTTTAATCCGTCTGAAAAAGAATGTCCTTCATGAATATAAGAAATGATCTGCTGCAGGGTTCTCTTTAATACCGGATTCTTACTCTCGCCCTCCAGGGCCTCCAAAGCGCCTACCAGAGGAAGGCCACCTTTTACCATAGTGGACAACTGCTTAAAAAACACCGAAAGCTCAAATGTTTTAAGTTTATCCCTTGACCGAAAAGAGCCCTTCTTGACTTCCTTTACCGAAAGGACAATAAGTCCCCTTTTTCTTAACGCATTTATGAGTTCTCTCTCGCTAGAGGCAAACTCCTGCCCTTTAAGCGTGGCGGACCTTCTGTCCTTAGCTATATATTCAAAATCAGGCATTTCGCGTACCCCCCTTTTTATTAGGCCTCATTACCCTTTTCTAAAACCGTAACCCTCAATACCTCTTCTATGGAAGTTTGGCCCTCATGGACTTTTTCAATACCCGCACGGAACATATCCTTCATGCCTTCTTCCATGGCCACTTTTCTGATCGTGACCTCAGAAGCCTGTTCCAGGATAAGTTTTCTTACCCGGGGTGTTACATTGAGGATCTCATATATTCCTGTCCGTCCCTTATAACCTGATCCCTTGCATACACTACACCCCTTACCTCGATAAAAAGTAACACCCTTCATTGAGATACCGGACCTTTTTTCCAGTCCCTCTATGGTCTGCGGCGGCAATTCAAGTTTATCTTTGCAGTTTTCACATATTTTTCGGCATAATCGCTGGGCAATGATCAGACTAAGGCATGATGATATTAGATATGGTTCGAGTCCCATGTGCATCAACCTTGGGATAACACTGGGCGCGTTATTCGTATGGATCGTGCTTAAGACCATATGGCCTGTAAGTGATGCCTTGACGGCATTTTCCAGGGTCTCAAGATCCCTGATCTCACCTATCATGATGACATCAGGATCCTGCCTTAAAACAGACCTTAATCCCGTAGCAAATGTCAATCCGATAGAATGTTTGGTCTGTATCTGGTTAATACCCTCTATCTGATATTCCACCGGGTCCTCTATCGTGACTATATTTTTTTCGGGAGAATTTATGAAATTAAGTGATGTATAAAGAGTAGTCGTTTTACCGCTGCCCGTAGGCCCTGTTACCAGCATCAGACCATATGCCTGCCTCAGCACGTCTTTGATCAGCCTTAAACTATCATGCACCAATCCCAGGTCCTCAAATTTTAGAAGGAGACTTGAACTATCAAGTATCCTTAAAACCAATTTTTCCCCTGTCGTAATCGGCGTTGATGACATCCTCAGATCTATCGGTGTGCTCTTATGCATAAATTTGAAGCGGCCATCCTGCGGAAGACGATGCTCAGCAATATCCATGCCGCCCAGCAATTTTAATCTGGTCGTGATGGCGCCCTTCATTGCTTTCGGGAAAGCAACTGTATCCCGCAACAGCCCATCGACCCTATATCTTATCCTAAGCTCACCTTCATGAGGCTCTACATGTATGTCACTGGCCCCTTCCTGTACCGCGTCGGTCAGCACACGATTCACTATCTCTACTACAGACGTCCTGCTCGCATCCATTTTGAGTGTTTTGTATTGAGTATCAGCGGAGGTTTTCGGTTGTGCCATACTCTTGTCCATTGACTCAAAAGAAGATACAGGCACAGATTGAGCAGGCTCTGAGGGCCTCGCGCTTGATTTATATAATTTGGATATACTATTGTCGATTTCAGAGGTTTGGGCAAAATATCTTTCGATATCATGGCCGCTTTTGAATTTTATGGCATCAAGCGCTACAAAATCCAGAGGGTTGTTCATAGCCAAGCATAGCTTATTATTCTCTTTGTTGACCCGCATCGGAACGACATTGAACTGCCTGGCGACCGATTCCGGCACAAATTTAACAACCTCGTTATCTATACTTCCCGGTTTGTTTAGATTCGCGTAAGGTATACCCAGGTATTTTTCCAGGAAAGCAATCAACACCTTGGCATCAACTATGCCTGATCGGATAAGTATCTCTCCTATACGCTCCTTCTTGCCCCCCGCCATTTTCTTCTGTTCTTCAAGGGCAAATTCCAGCTGCTTAGGAGTTATGAGGCCGGCTTTTACAAGCTCTTCACCTATAAGCTTTTGTTTAGCCATTTAACAACCTGCCAATAATGCAATTTATTTGGTTTAATATTCTCAATATATACTTTTCATCAAAGTATATCATATATATAAGAGGATAGCAAGTTACCCCGATATTCTTGTTATTTAAAGGACTGCAGCACCTTTTGTTTTTGTTTTTTTAAAACCGTTCTATATCCCTCCAGATCAAGAGTAATGTGCTTAAAACCTAGACGTTTAAACTTAGATGATAGTTTCTTGACTATATCTCGGGAAGTGAATCTCGGGATTTCACGATCATACACCTCTATCCTTGCCAGCCCATCATGGTCCCGAACACGTATCTGAGAAAATCCCATTCCCCGCAACACATCTTCCGCCTTTTCTACCCTCATGATCAGTTCTTTAGTTATTTTCTTACCCGTGGGGAATCGGCTGGCCAGACACGCAAGAGACGGCTTGTCATATGAATCAAGATGTGCCTTCATGGATAAGATCCTGATCTCCTCTTTTCTCAACCCGGATATCTCAAGCGGGCTTATAACGCCCAGCTCCCTTTTTGCCTTAGAGCCGTATCTGATATCGAACTTATCGTCAAAATTAGACCCATCCATTACGGTGTCATATTTCATACTTGTCATAAATCTTTTCAATTTTGCGAATATGAGCTTTTTACAAAAATAACATCTGTTTACAGGGTTCCGCCTGAACCAACCTTTCTTTAACACATTAATTTCAAACACCCTGAAACGGATCTTATTTTTTCTTGCAAAGGCCACAGCCTGAAGGAATTCACGCCTGGGATATATCTTTGAATCGACAATGCAGGCTATCACATTTTCTCTGCCCAGGAGAGATACCGCCACATGCAATAGAAACGTACTGTCGACCCCCCCTGAGAACGCGATAACGACCCTATTAAACCTATGAATTATTTTTTCTAATCTTTTCGTTTTGACTGATATGCTTTTCATTTCATTTACCATATACGTCTTTGACCCAGCCCCCGCCGATAACAACGTCATCGATATAACACACTGCGGCCTGCCCCGGGGCTGGAGATGACTGACCATATTGAAACTTGATCCTGTACACCTCTTTGTTGATCGAAAATATCTCTGCTGGGGCATCTTTTGCCCTGTATCTGATCTTAACATTACACCTGAATGGCGTTTCTTTTTTTAAAAGCCAATTTACATTATCTATGGTAATGGCCTTTTTTAACGTATCCTTCTTGAGACCGACATATAAGATGTTCTTTTTTGGATCGATACCAGTAACAAAAAGGGGTTCACGGAACGCTATGCCCAGTCCCTTCCGTTGACCGATAGTGTAATGGGATACCCCAATATGTCTTCCAAGCACTTTACCGGAAGTGAATATAATCTCCCCGGGTCTTTCCTCAAAGATACCGCCCCTGAAACATACGTCCTGACTGGCGGCCCTATCATGCGATTTCAGATCGAGCTCCTTAGCAATCTTTCTGACCTCTGCTTTCTTAGCGTTGCCAAGAGGGAATAGTATCCTTTCCAACATATGCTTTTTCAGGTTAAACAGAAAATATGACTGGTCTTTTTGTGAATCCATGGCCTTTCTGAGCTCGTAAACCCCCGTGTCATCGTTAACCCCTATCCTGGCATAATGCCCGGAAGCGATATGCTCACATCCTAACTCCTCTGCCCTCTTGAATAGTTCGCCAAATTTGATGTAACTATTGCAGAGAATACAGGGATTTGGCGTCCTGCCATGCTTGTATTCGTCGTTAAAATAATTTATTACGTTTTTCTCGAACTGCTTACTTAGGTCAAAAACGTAATGAGGAATATCCAATCTATGAGCTACACTTTTTGCGTAAGCTATTGAATCGCCGGAACAACAGGCCCTGTCCTTTTCGATCTCACAGTCTTCTTTTGCCCAGGTCTTTATGGTCGCGCCTACAACCCTATAATTTTTCGCCTTTAGCAAATAGGCCGCTACGCTTGAATCCACCCCGCCTGACATGGCTATAAGGACTTTCTTTTTCATATCACCGCCTGCCGATCACTTTCAGATCATTAACGATATCACGGGATATATAGTAACTGTATTCATCTTTATCCCGACAGATTATTACACAATCAATACCTTTTATGCTGTCCGCGACAGATAGGCTTTCCTCCGGATCCAGTATAGAGAAGGCCGTAGCCAATCCATCCGCTAAGGCTGCCTTACCCGCTATCGCTGTTGCGCTTAAAACATCATTCCTGACGGGTTCTCCCGTGGCCGGATCAATTATGTGCTGGTACGCCTGCCCGTCCAGCGTGAAAAAATTCTCATATCCCCCTGAAGTGGCGATAGACCGGTTACTTGTATTTAAAGTAGCGATTATTTCACTCTTATCAACCGGATCTCTTAAGCCTACGATCCACCCCTTGCCGTCGTTATCTCCCAGACAATACACATCACCACCGGCATTTATTATCGCGTTCTTGACCCCCTTAGAAATCAGATATGCGATACCCTTGTCAACAGCGTATCCTTTTGATACAGCGTTCATATCAAGCTTCATACCCTTTATTTTAAATTTTACAGTCCTGTCATGATTTAGCTCAATTTTATCAAACCCCGTTTTAGCCAGCTCTTTTGAGATATCATCTTTTGATGGAACAACCCGTTTTTCAGGCCCATAAAAGCCCCATAGCGCCTGAACCGGACCCAATGTAATATCAAACATCCCATTGGTCAGCGCGTTTATCTCCTTGGATAATTGAAGCAGACGGAAAAGATCCTCAGAGACCTTTATCTCCGGATCACTGCTTTTGTTTATCTTTGACAGCTCGCTTTTTTCATCATAAAGGTTGAATGTTCCTTCGACATCTTTTATTGTCCCCAGCGCCCCGGATATGATGTTATCGGGCCCCTTGAAATCACGTATCATGATCTCGACAAATGTCCCCATCATGAATGTTGTCTCACTGGAATCCCTGGCAGGCGAGCAGCTAGTGCCAGAAAAAAGGAGTAGTAAGAGTAGAACCCATCTCATGTCAGATTATTGATTATGGAATCAAAGTCTATATATTTCTCGACCATATTCACAATGACACGTATCTTATCTTTATCTTCGGGCTTGACCTTCACGACAATCTTGTTGATCCTGCTGGCGGCCGTGTAGGTGTCTGTCCTTATCGCAACTGTGGGTATGTTCATCGAAGACAATTCCTTAATTATCCTGTTGTTTTGTTCCATGTCCCCGGTCAAAACCATCCCGGAAATTTTATTTATATATTTCTTTTTGTAAGCTTTCTGAAATTTAATCAAGGCCTTCAAAAGGTCGATCCTGTCACCGGGCGTGATCACCAATGTATTATTAACGACATAACGCAACGCGTCTTTCACCTCCATCGCTCCGATCAATATCTTATCAACCGATATATCCAGATTGCTTTCCCCGCATATTAGAGGCACTTCCAATTCCTCCATAATTTCCCTTACCGTGGGTATATCCAGCCTCCGCTGATAGGGCATTACCCCCAGCACGGGAATACTCTTTTTCTTGAATCCAGCCCTCACATATTTATTGATTTTATTGAATTTCTCACTAAGCACCTTGTTTACGACTACACCCGCGATCTTTACCCCCTTCGAATCAAACAGGGCTTTATTCAACATGCATTCATCTATGGGCCTGCCCACACCACCGGGAGCGATCAAGATCACTTTGGCACCCAACAATTTCGCGACTGTGGCATTAGACTGGTCAAATACAGAACCGACACCGGCATGCCCCGTACCCTCGATTATTACCAGGTCCTTATCCTTGGCTACCCTATTGTAGGCATTTAGTATATCCCTTGAGTAATTAGCGTTCGATGTCCCCTCTATATACTTTTCCGTAAACCCCCTCTCAACAGCTATCGGCGACAGGTCCTTAATATCTTTATGGCTGCAGACGCTGAATACTTTTTCAATCAAAACGGAATCCTCATCAACTTTATACCCCTGCTCCATCAGGTATCTCTGGCCGATCGGTTTTATGAACCCGATCCTTTTATAGATACGCTGCATACAGGCCATGAGCCCAAGGCTGAAGGTTGTCTTTCCGACATTCTGCATTGTAGCGGCGATAAAGATCTTCTTTGCCATATCTCCTCAACAGCAAACAGTTTATTTTTCTAAAATTTTCTGTCTTTCGAATTTGTTTCGGATCTCTCCCTTCGGCTCCGCTCAGGACGACCCTGAGCTTGTCAAAGGGGCGATATTCTAATTTCGTATTTTTTACCTTTACTTCACCAGTCTTCCGGCTCGAAAAGCATTGATATATTTCATGGCATATTCGTCCGCGTTAATTATAACATCGGTAGTGATGATGGAAGAAATCAAGCCCGTATCCAACGGATCCGCGATGCATGCATCCAATCCAGCCTCACAGGCCATAGTTAGGAACGTCCTGTTTATAAGGCTCCTGTTCGGCAGACCAAAAGATATGTTGCTTAATCCGGCTATGGTCTTTAGACCTATTTCTTTTATCATCCTAATGGCCTTTAAGGCCTCTAACGCCTGCGGTTGCTCGGCGCTGAGAGGACGTATTAAAACATCAAAGTATAACCTATCCCGTTTTATACCATACCCCTGGCATATCTCCATAATTATAGTAGCTATCTCAAATCTTTCTTGCGCTGTTTTTGGAACACCTTTTTCATCCATTGTAAGCGCGATAATTTGACAATCACTATCCTTGATTATAGGCAGTATCTGCTCATATCTTGCCTTTTCAGCAGTTATGGAATTTACCATCGCCCGTCCCTTATGAACAGAAAGGGCCTCTTTCAGGACCCTTCCGTTCGGTGTGTCTATTGACAATGGGACCTCTTGCCCTGCCTGTATCGTGTCGATCAACCACAACATATCCTCCAGCTCTTTTTCCATGCTCAAACCGCAATTGACGTCAACTATTGAGGCGCCATGCTCGATCTGTTTCCTTGACTCATTTACAATAAATGAACTGTCACGGCGTTTGACCGCCTCGTTTATACCGTTCCTGGAAGTGTTTATTCTTTCGCCTATTATAAGCATTAACTTTGCTTCTCCCATTTAAGCAGCTCAATGACCTTTGCCAGGGTACTGCCGTCATCTATTTCCTTGCGCAATCTGTTTTCCGCCTCTAGAACGCTCATCGCCCTGTTTGCGACTTCCACAGCGCTGTCTTTAGGTATCACACACACGCCATCATCGTCCCCGATTATCCAATCACCCTGATATACCTTCGTACCGTTGATCCTTATGGGGACGCCTATTTCACCAAACCCTTTTGGCTCGCCCGCTTGGGACATAACCAATTTCGTAAATACGGGGAATTTTAATTTGATAATTTCAAGGCTGTCCCTGATAGCGCCAAAAACCACGAGTCCTCCGATCTTCTTCTGGATCGCGCCATGGGTTGCAAGCTCCCCCCATACAGCCGGCCCTACACCACCGGCGTCAATAACTATCACATCCCCGGGTTCCGCAACGTCTATAGCCCTTACAGTTTTTGCCCAATCACCCGGATAAGTCCTTACGGTTACAGCCTTGCCGGCTATTTTAATCCCGGGACACAGAGGCCTTATGTCTCTAAGATTACCCTCCCTATGCATCGCGTCAGAAACATTTGAAGTGGATACAGCCACCAGCGCATCATGTATTTTCTCAGCGCCGACCCTTTTGTAATACGACGTCTTTATGGGCTTCCTGTCTTTTATCACAATCTTTATATCCCGGGCGGCCTTTTCGACATCCTCAGCTTTTGTTATGGCGCCACCGACTATAATTATGGACGCCCCGTTTTTTACGGCATCGGCGGCTGTCTCAGAATTGATGCCGCCCGCTACAGCGACAGGTATTGAAACCGCCCCGGCGACTTTATTGAGGGTACCAAAGGGGCGTTTTGAGTGCATCTGCTCATCTATAGCGCAATGCACTCCAATATAATCCACGCCCAATTTTTCCGCCTGTTTTGCCCTCTCCACGGCCTTGTCGACGCCTATAAGATCCACCTGGATCTTGGCGCCATAATTTTTACCCGCCCTGACGCACTCCTTAATTGTAGAATCCCTCGCCGAGGCAAGTACTGATACAATATCAGCGCCTGCCTTCGCGGCGCATTCCACTTCGATCCTGCCCGCGTCCATTACTTTCATATCGGCGACTATGGTTTTTTTCGGAAACATTTTTCTTAAGCGTCTTATAGATACTAATCCTTCGGATTTGATGAGGGGTGTACCGGCCTCTATCCAGTCACATCCACCCCGCGCGGCTTCACGGGCCGCTTTGACCGCTCTGGATAAATTAACAAAATCCAACGCTAGTTGTAAGACAGGATATTTCACTCGTTCACCCTACGTTAAAATCTAATATCGAAATCCGAATCTCAAAACAAATCCAAAATTCTAAATTCAAATGATCGAAACCAACCTGTTTGATTTTTTTTTGCATTTTGAATTTGTTTCGGATTTCGACCCTTCGATAAAGTCAGGATCGAATCCTGAGCCTGCCGAAGGATTCGACATTCGGATTTCGGATTTAACGCTTATTTCTCACCTACTATTTGTACTATGAGTTCCCGCGACCGCGGACGATTATCGAAATCTATAAAGACTATCTGCTGCCATGTGCCAAGTGTCATACGCCCCCCGCTAAACGGTATTGACATGCTCGGACCAAGCATTGATGCGCGTACATGCGAAAATCCGTTGCCATCACCCCATCTTGAATTGTGCGCATATGATCCCCGCCTTGGTGCTATTCGCTCAAAGGCATCCCGCAAATCACTTACGACCCCGGATTCATACTCAATGGTTGTCAATCCGCCCGTGGAGCCGGGTACGAACAAAGTTAGAACACCCTTTTTCATATTTGATAACAATAACACTTTCTCCACATCTTGTGTGATATCCATTATCTGTGTTTCGCCTTTAGATTTGAGATTGATAGTCCCTGAATAAATCATCTTTTTACCTCCAGACCCGTACGCTCTACAATCCTTGGAAGCAATTCATCCAAACCGATCGGCATAATATGCACACCTTGACACAAATGCCTGATGCGCTTGATAAGTTCAACGGCGATATCTATTGCTGTTTCCCTTCTGTCTTTAGCGGTATGCATTCTATTTATGAAGGTTTCAGGCACATTGACCCCGGCTACGTTATCATTCATATATTTCGCCATCTTAGCCGATCGCAACAACACTATTCCAGCTAAAACGGGGACCTTTAAATGCCCGGTCATCTTCGCGAACCTTTCATATACGCCTATATCAAATACAGCCTGGGATTGGAAAAACCTGGCCCCTGCCTTAATCTTTTTTTCCATTTTAATGATCTCAGGTTCGATCGGATCAGCGCCTGGATTAACGACCGCACCCGCGAAGAATTCAGGCTTGCCCTTAAGGTCATTGCCCGCCATATCAACACCGCTATTTAGTTTACTTATAGCATCAAGAAGCGTCACTGCATCCAAATCATATACGGGCTTGGCATCCGGATGGTCACCCAGTGCCGGATGATCTCCGGTCAACGAAAGGACATTTTTTATGCCCATTACATAGGCGCTCAAAAGGTCAGATTGCAGGGCCAGCCTGTTCCTGTCCCGGCACGTAACTTGAAATATCGGTTCAATGCCATTATCCAAAAGCAGTTTTGAGACCACAAGGGAACCAACCCTCATGACGGAACTCTGGAGATCTGTGACATTACAGGCATCAACGTAACCCCTGAAATGGGCCATGTCTTTTTTGAGAAGGGTCAGATCTATCCCTTTAGGCGGGCCTATCTCACCGGTAACCGTGAATTGTTTATTCAATATCTTATCTTTAAAATCCATTTCTGTAACACACATCCTATTCTTTATGCTCACTCAGGGTGTAAACATTACGCATCAGCATAGCTGTTGTAAGAGGGCCTACACCGCCAGGCACGGGTGTTATGAACGAAGCCTTTGTCCTGGCCCCATCAAAGTCCACATCCCCCACAATTTTATTGCCGATCTTATTTATTCCTACATCGATGACTACAGCGCCCTTCTTTATCCAGTCACCCTTTATCAATCCCGGCACCCCTACCGCTACAGCTAGAACATCCGCCTGCTTGACATATCGGCCTAAATGACCCCGTTCGGATGTAGCAATATGGCAGACCGATACAGTAGCAAACTTATTCATGAGCATAAGGCTAAGCGGCTTTCCGACTATACCCGAGTGCCCTATGCAGACAGCCTGAGCCCCATAAAGATCAAGGCCGGTTCTTTCCAGCATGGTCATAACAGCGTTGGCAGTACAGGGATATATATGCGCATTGTTCAATACTATCTTTCCCAGGTTAACCGGATGCATGCCTTCGGCGTCTTTCATCGGATCAATGGCCAAGATCAGCCTTTCAGGATTTAAATTTTTTGGTATCGGCAGTTCCAGCATAATTCCCGTAACATCATTATCCCTGTTAAGACTGTCGATCATTGACTCTGCCTTCGCTTGTGAGAGGCCGGCATCAACCTTTGTCAATTCGTATTTAATACCAGCCGCCTCGGCATACTTTTTCTGAGTGTTGGCATAGCTCATCGACGCGGGGTCTTCCTGGAATTGAAGTACAACAAGCTTAGGGGATCTTTTTTTCGTTACAAGGGCTTTAGTGATACCCTTAAGGATACCATTTGCTATCTCCTTGCCGCTTAATAAATTGGCCACTTATCTACCCCTGATACTCAATTTAACTGTCTTAGAAACACGTTTATAGACCTGTGTCATCCTTTTTTCCATCGCATTTAGTTTTTTTCTTATATCCCTTACCGCCCGATCATTTTTACAAAACTTTAGATTCATCTCCACATTCAACGCGCTCGATGTAAAAGCGGATGAAAGCATGGAAAGTCCGCATAGACAATCGGAAATAATATACTTGTTCGAATACCTTGCCGCGTTCACGGAGAGACCGCCAACCTCATCAATAAGCCTGCATAATCCATATGGAACACTGCATGAAGCCTCTGCCGCCTTTTCAATATCCTTAGGGCCTTTTTTTTTCGCTTTATAGAGGCAATAGACCCTATTAAAATTCCTATAGACAACGATATCCCGGTCTATTGCTTTCATGGCCCTTGACCTGTACATCCTTAATTTCTTAATGATGCCTGACAATCTCTTCATCCCAATTTTACCCTCGTTCTTTTTCAACGAGTAATGGCATGTCATCTCCAGCAGCGCTATGCCTAAACACGCGCACAACGCAGCCGCGCTGCCTCCACCCGGAGCGGGGCTTTTCCTGCCAAGGTCATTTACGAATTTTGATATCGTTGTATTTACATATCTCATATCAACCCAGTGATCTGACCGTTTTTATCAATATCCATTTTAGTCCCGACCGGATTCTTCGGAAGGCCCGGCATTGTTTTTATATCCCCGCATGACACATGTATATACCCAGCGCCCGAGGCCAGGTGAATATCATTTACAGGTAATTTGAAATTTCTGGGCCTGCCCTTCCTCTTAGGATCATGCGACAATGAGAATTGTGTCTTTGCCAGGCATACAGGCATATCAGATAGTTTTAATTTCTTGAATAACCTCGCCTTTTTATCAACCTCACTGGAATATACTACCTCTTTTGCCCCGTACATGGTCTTGGCAACTCTGGATATCTTTTCGCGGATCGAAAGATCCACGGGGTAGAGGAATCTGAAATGGGACTTCTTATTCTTTAATACATCCTCCACCGTGTCAACCACATTCGCCCCGCCTTCACTTCCTTTTTGCCATAATTCACTCACACAAAACGCGTCCGCGCCGTGAGCTACCGCGCATTTGCCTAACGCTGTTATCTCCTTCTCTGAATCTGTATTAAACCGGTTCAGGCAGACAATCACCGGGACACCATAACATTTGACATTCTCTATCTGCTTATCAAGATTTGTACAACCCCTCTCAACAGCGGATACATTTTCCCTGAATATCAGATTATCCATTATCCGGCCGCTTTTCATTTCAAAATCACCGCTATGTATCTTCAGCGCCCTCAATGTACACACCAGCACAACAGCATCAGGCTTCAGTCCGCTTGCGCGGCATTTTATATTAAAAAATTTCTCAGCGCCCATGTCAGCTCCAAAACCACCCTCGGTCACTACGTAATCGCACAGTTTTAAGGCCATTTTATCGGCCAGTATAGAACTGGAACCATGGGCAATATTCGCGAAAGGACCCGTATGCATAAAACATGGCGTGCCCTCAATTGTCTGCACCAAATTAGGTTTTAAGGCATCCCTTAAAAGCACCGTCATTGCGCCTGCTGCCCCTATGTTTTCAGCTGTTATTGGCTTATCTTTCTTATTGTAAGCAATTATTATCTGCCCGATCCTTTTCCTCATCTCCTGCAGGCTGTCAGAAAGGGCCAATATTGCCATCAATTCACTGGCAGCAGTAATATCAAAACCACTTCTGCGAGTAACACCGTCCACCTTTGTCCCCATCCCGATAGATACATTTCTTAACACCCTGTCATTTACGTCTAATACCCTGTTCCATGTTATTGAATTCAAGTCTATGTCCAGCGGATTACCCCTATAGATAGAATTGTCAATAAAAGCAGCGCACAAATTATGCGCCGCTGTAACCGCATGAGAGTCCCCCGTAAGGTGCAGATTAATATCCTCCATAGGGATTACTTGAGAATGCCCGCCGCCTGTACCACCACCCTTAATGCCAAAAGTAGGGCCTAAGGATGGCTGTCTTATACAACAGGCTGCCTTCTTGTTCTTTTTGTTCAAAGCCATTGACAGACCTATAGTTGTGACAGTTTTACCCTCGCCCAAAGGAGTAGGTGTCATCGCAGTAACGAATATATATTTTCCATTCCTTCTCTTCCCTAAACTCTTTAAAAGATCTAGAGATATTTTCGCTTTATATTTTCCATATGGTTCCAGATGTTTGTCTCTAATGCCGATATATTTAGCTATCTTTGTGATCTCCTGAAGTTCAGCTTTTTGCGCTATCTTCAGTGAATCCGAGCTGGAATGTGCCATGTGGCCTCCTTACTGTTCATAATATTAACAAATTTATTTATATATTAAATGCAGATACAATTATATTAGAGAAGTGGCCGGGTGTCAACAGGTTTACAAAACTATGTCAAGCCAAAATAGAAATGTCCTATTCTTACCAAAGTAGAAATGTCCGGTTTTCATGGTTTGTCTAGTAGTAGCCCTTTTTCTTTTTTGGTTCTTTTTTCT
>Ga0272441_10005372_pt1 | contig 22343 bp, 22 predicted proteins | sample SSMProp6N_FD_193582 | JGI IMG/M metagenome (GOLD analysis project Ga0272441, IMG submission 193582) | Marine sediment archaeal communities from Little Sippewissett salt marsh, Falmouth, MA, United States - SSM-Prop-6N | ecosystem: Environmental > Aquatic > Marine > Wetlands > Sediment ... | reverse complement strand
CGACAATCAATCGGAAGATGTCCTTCGGGTAGCGACCGGTGAACAGCAGCGTCACCGCGGCGAACGACGTCAAGATGAAGCCGAGTCCGAACTTATAGAAGCCAGCGCCCCCCTGAAAGATCCCGAGGACAATGTAGTGGGGAACCGCCAGCAGCCACCACTTCACCAGTGCGAGTCCTGGCGAAAGCCGCTCAGGATACGTCACATCGAGATCGGCCGGATAGCCGCCGGACTGCATGGAAAACGGGGGATACTGGTCCGTTCCGAGAGCGTCGTAGCTGTAGAAAGCCACACGCCATGACCAGCGCATCACACCGACGTTGAAGTCGAACAGCCCCCGCGGGTACCGACCGGTGAACAGAATCGCGACTAGCGAGAAGATCCAGGAAATCGCAAACCCAGCCCAGAGAAACGCCAACACAACAAAATGCGGAATCAACAAGAACCACTTCACCAGCCACAGCGCTGGGGAGAGTGGCTCGGTCAGCTCCGCCTTGAACATCAACGGAAACCCGCCTTGCGAAACCGCGGGAGATTCGGTGACCTCTCGCGGCGATTGGGACCGTGCGCGTCGAGCAACGAGCAACACCATGCACAACCCGAGTGCGGTCAGCAGAACCCCAGCGGCAAGAACACCGATCCCCACCGCGAGAAGCCATGGCGCTTCACCGCCAACCGTTCCGCGCGCTTCGATGCCGCGCGCGCCGTCGGCGTTCATGACGACCAGCATCCAGTCGCCCGGCTCGATCGTCCAGATCAGCGTCTGGGTTCCTTCCCCTTGAACGCTCGCGTGCCAGAACGTCTGCTCGGTCGGAAGCGCCGGAGGGTTCGGACCGACATGATCCTCGTACCCAGCCGTCCAGGCGCTATCGCGCTGATAGTCGTCCAGATCGATATCCTCGACCTCCGCATAGGAGACATCCGACAAGTAGGCTTCGATCTCGGCCCGCGGCGCAATGCCGAGGAAGAGCGGCGCGTCGGCCGTCATTCGGACCCTCACCGTTGTCGGATGACGGTACCACCAGATCCATTCCCCTTCGAAGACAGCCGTCACCGTGACAGCATACGTGTCCCGCTCCAAGACCGATGACGGCACAGTCAAGAACCCGTCCGCATCAGTGAACCCCCGATCGATGCCGATCAGCGCCCCGCCTCCGAACAGCAGCACGATGCCAAGAATCAGGACCAAGCTCCCCACAACCAGCGCGACGACTCTCCCCGCACTCATCCGTACCCCCTTGATCTCAGCCGCCAGGGCTGTTCTGCTCCGCGGTAGATGATCGCATCGTAGCTTGTTCCGAAACGTACGCCAAAAGCCGCGACAACACTCCATTGGCGCCACTGCGGCCTGATGATCTGGCAACGTCTCCTATCGTCGTCGCATGCAGAGGCTGAAGCTATCGAACAGACAGGCGTCGGATGCCTTTGCATCCGACGCCTGTCACCTATCTAGCCCCACGCCGGTTCGCTACCGACCATTCGGCTCCATGCCGACATCAACGCGATCTATAGATCGACCGTCGTCCCGATCCCCGCCTCGATAGCACGATCGTACACGAGCTTGGCGGTTGCGACGTCTTGGATCGCTAGGCCGTTCGACTTGAACAGCGTAATCTCATCGTCGCGCTCGCGGGCCGGCTTCTTGCCGAGCACAATCTCGCCCAGTTCGGCGTAAATGTGATCCGCACAGATCGCACCTTCTTCGATCGGAATCATCAGGTCGCCCGCTTCGCTGAGACACGCCTCTGCGGAGTCAGCGATGAACTTGGATCGCTTGACAATCGCCGTATCGAGTTCACGCGCATTCGGCGTGTGGCTCCCGATCCCATTGATGTGCGTGCCCGGTCTCACGGTGTTCCCGTCGAACAACGGAGTGGGCGAAGAGGTCGCGGCGCACAGGATGTCGGATCGCTCAACCATCTCCTCCACCGAGCCGACGGCCTCGATCTCCAATCCAAGCTTGGCACCAAGATCATCGATGAAACGCTGCGCTGCCTCCGGAACGAGATCGTACACCAGTGCCTTGCTCAGCTTCCGGGCGACAGAAACCGCCCACAACTGCATCCTCGCTTGGACACCTGCTCCGAAGATGCCCGCGACCTGTCCATCCTCCTTACGAGCAAGGTACTTCGTCGCCACGCCACTGACTGCGCCGGTCCGCATCGCAGTGAGATACCCTCCATCCATAATGCAGATAACATCCCCCGTCTCGGGATCCTGCAGCAGCACCTTGCCGATCGTCGTCGGCATGTTGTGTTTCGTCGGGTTCTCTTTGTAGACCGTCACGACCTTGCAGGCCAGCGCCCCGAGCTCTCTCAGATACGCCGGCATGTAGAGCGATATCCCGCCAGGGGGCTTGATCCCGATCCGCAGAGGCAGATCGGCGGTGCCTGACGCCAACTCAGCGAACGCCTTCTCCACCACATCAATGCAGTCCGCCATGCCAAGAACCTGGATCACGTTTTCTCTTTTCAGCAATAGGGGCATTGGTTCCTCCAGTTGTCTTGTGAGCTATCCCGAGTGTATCCACTCTCATGGAGACTCAGCAACAGACCCGTCGATCCGTCAGCTGTGTACCCCTCTTCGATGGGATAGACCCTCGCGAAGCACCCGTGCCCCCGGATAGAATCGACACGTGGCGCGGTTCCACAGTGGGCTGCCGCGCGCTGTGAGATGTCCGGGGCAAACGAGAACGGGAGGACGCTGTGTTGACAGTCAAACAGCTTGTCGACCGCTGGGGGAAGATGTGGAACACGTACGATCTCTCGCAGGTTGACGTGTTGTTTGTCAATGATGACCGATTGACGTACTTCTCCTCGGAATGCGAGGGGACACTCCAGGGGATCGATGCCGTTCGGGAACATCATCGGAACTTTGGCTTCGTCGATGGAGGCAAGGCCTCCGAGAGCAAGCTTTGACTGGAAGATGTCGATACCGCCGACTTCGGCTCGATGGCGGTTGTCACGGGGATCTGGTGTTTCCAGCGTCCCGGCGGACCGATCCAGCGGGGTCCCGTATCACTCATCTGCGTAGCGGAGGAAGGCAGGGCTCAGTTGGCCCACCTGAATTTCGGCAACTACCCCGCCGCACGTGCCACCTAGCGCGCGGATCTCCGGGAACGAAAGACTCGAGCCGAGCCGGGCATCGGCGAGCCGCGGATTTCGGGTTTGCGGCCACGGAATCGACCGGGCAAACTCGTCTCCTATGAACTGCTTGCATACGATACAGATGCATTCCGTGTGCCGGATGCAACCTCTGTTCCGAAGGCCACGCTGCAGCCCAAACTGGTTCTCGCTGTCATCGAGTGCTCCAGTTTGCCGCAAGCTGGCCGATCGTTCCTCGGACACCATAAGCCAATACAGGAGATGATATGGTCCACAAGAACCTGTTCCGCGGACTGATGGCGCTGGGCGCCGGGCTGCTGACTACGAGTCTCTCCTCGCTTGTCGCACGGTTTGACGCCTTGGGCACGGCAATCGATTTCACGAGCGGACTGCTCGACGGGCTGTCCGCCGTGATTTTCGTCGTAGCGATCGTCCTGCTCTTGCGTGGCTGGCGCGCATCGCAAGGATCAGCACGAACCGATGGCAGGAAGTGAGATGCGGATCATCGGAGCCATTGGGGCAAACGGCTCGGGCAAGGACGAGGTGCTGAAGTACCTCAAGCAACGCTACGGCGTGCCGTTCTTGTCCACCGGGGAGATCGTGCGGGAGATCGCCGCTCGCGACGGCGTCGAGCCAACGCGCGAGAACCTCGGCGCGATCTCGGAGCAATGCTTCGCCGAACGCGGCCCCGGTTGTTTTGTCGCCATGGCCGCCGAAAGGATTCACGTGGAACGGTGGCTCGTCGCGGGGATCAGCGGGATCCGTTCCGCCGATGACGTACGTCTACTCAAGAGGACCCATGGGGACAGGTTCGTGTTGATCCACGTAATGGTTCGCGATCCGCACGTACGATTCGAGCGGATGATGCAACGCGCCGAAGCCCGCGACCCGAAGGATCTCGAGCACTTCCAAGCCCTCGATACGCAGGAAGAGAAGCAGTTCCGCATCTCCGAGGCCGCATCGTACGCCGACCACACCGTCGCAAACGATGGGACGCTTGAGGATCTGCATCGATCGATCGACCATCTGGTGAGCAACGCGGGGCTGCTGTCATCGGAGTCGGATCCAAGCCCGGAGTTGATCGGCGACCCAACGTAGAGGATAGTGCTGCCGTGAACAGCCAACAGCTTGTTCCCCTTCCAAGCGTTATCGACGTGCTGAAGCCGGCCGTCGGCCCGAGTTCGTCGCACACGTTGGGGCCAATGCGTGCCGGACTGTTGTTCCGCAAGCAGCTTGAACAACGAACCGATCCGCATCCCGGCGATCGCATCTCGGTCACACTGTACGGCAGTCTTGCCCACACCGGAAAGGGGCATCTTACCGATCTCGCGGTGGTTGCAGGGCTCGCAGGATGCAGCCCCGAGGACATCGCGCGACAGTCGATGCAGTCCATCTATGAGGAAATCTCCTCGACCGGCGTGCTTCTGTTGCCATCGTACGGCATCGTCTTCCAGCCGGATACCGACATCCACTTCGATACCGAGACACCACCCGACGAGCATCCAAACACGTTGCGTTTCACGCTGCACGATCACCGAGGACTGATCGTGTTGTCGGCGTCCTACATCTCCGTCGGCGGTGGCGTGATCGTCGAGAGTTCGCGACTCTCAGCGTCGGACCGCATGTCGGAGGTCGACCCCGTTCAGGCCCGAGATATCGTCAACACCTGTGAGCAGCATGGCGAATCGCTCGTCGACTACGCCTTGGCGATGGAAGCGTCCATCAACGGGTATCCAAGCGATCGTATCCGCGAGCATCTTCGGAGGATCTGGAATCTGATGTCGCGGTCGATTCAAAGCGGATTGCACCGGAAAGGCGTACTGCCCGGACCACTCGGCCTCGAACGAAGAGCTGCCTCGATGCTGGAACAGTTCGAGGCACAGCACGGAACACCAGGTGTCATCTCATCGGAGACCACACGTGCATCTGTATACGCTATCGCCGTGGCGGAGGAGAACGCCGACGGCGGCGCAGTGGTCACCGCTCCAACATGCGGCTCGGCCGGAGTGCTTCCCGCCTGCCTTCGTGTGATGCAGGAATCGCTCGACCTTTCCGACGATCAGGTCGGCGAGGCGTTGCTCGTCTCCGGCGTTATCGGCGGCCTGGCCGTCGCCAAGGCGTCGATCGCCGGTGCACTGGTCGGCTGTCAAGGCGAAGTCGGCGTGGCCAGCGCGATGGCTGCCGCCGCAGTCTGCTACCTTCTCGGCGGTTCGGTCGCCGACCAGGTCGATCGCGCCGCCGAGACAGCGCTCGAACACTACCTCGGCCTCACCTGCGATCCCGTCGCCGGGCTAGTGCAGATCCCGTGTATCGAGCGCAACGCCGCGGGAGCTGTCTCGGCACTCAACGCCGCTAACATGGCGATGATCTCCGGTGGCCGCGATCGCGTCAGCTTCGACGCGACGCTGGAGGTCATGCACCAGACCGGACTAGACATGCGTAGCCACTACAAGGAGACATCACTTGGCGGCCTCGCGGCAATCGTCGATCTCGATCGGGACGGGATTCCCGACATTCAAACACACTCGTAACTACCGCTCAGCCTGCCGACCATCCTACGGCGTCGTGGGGCAATCGGTCGTCTTGTCGTCGATCCTTCCGGGAACGGCGCTCAGGTTGACGTACGGCTTCCTGACGTTGCAGCAGCGCTGGTCGATGTACGTCGCTGTCCCCGGCTGGCGCTCCACGTTACAGCTCGTGAGTTGGTCGGTGCCATACCAGTACGTGTGGTGCATCGAATCCATCCGCCCGTCCTTGCCTCCGATCCATGAGTCCGCATGCTTGAGCGGATTCTTCATGTCCGCCTTGCTCGCACAGCTCGCGTCTCGAATCGTGTGATACACCTTGTCCAACTGGACCGTCGCATCCTGCTTCCAGACGTTGACCGTATTGAATCCGCATGGATACGGGCACCGGCCGACCCAACCGGTGGTCGCTCCTCCGTAGACCCTCGATCCGAAGCATGCTCCGAGGCACCAGAACTCATAGATTCTCTGCCCACACTGCTTCCGATAGAACAGGCGCCCCGTCTGGTTCGTCCCCGGGATGGTGGTATACGGTACTGATGCTGACTTCGCGCAAGTCCCCCCACAGCAGGCCACGGCAAGCTTCTCGGTGATCTGGCATGTGCCGGGTCCGTCGAGGAAGGAGAGCAACGCGTTCATTCCCACCTGCGAACAGACGACATCGACATCCGGCACGACGACAACATCGTCCATCGACGTGGTGTACGCGGCGTGCGGATTCGGCGAGTAGCCGGAGAACGCCATCCAATGGAACCCAGCCCCGATCACCCACTCGGGAACCGTCAGCGCGATAAGATCGTCCTCGATCCATAGCTCGGACGTCGCATCGACAAGCTCGAACTCCGGCGTCAGGATCACGCTGCGCTCTCCGCCGATCGTCGTCGTCACCGTGACGTCGCTGACGCCGTTGCCGTCGCTGTCGATGTACACCCCGTAAGTGGCCCGTTGATCGAGGTCCCGCATCTCCTGGATCACGCCCCCATCGCGGGTCCGCAGATAGAAGGTGTGGCCTCCCTCGCCGCTCTCGACGACGACCTCCACGAGATCCAGCGCCGGAGGAATCGGCGTGTTCAGTTCGAACACGATGTCGTACAGCTCGGCAAACATCGGATGGTCGATCTCGAAATCCTCGGTCGGATCCTCGGCATATCGGATCACGCCCTCCGGCTCGGTTCCGGTTGGTGGAGGAGTCTCCGTCACACACGGACGATGGAGAATCGACAGCCCCCCGGAAGCCTGGAGCGCGGACAAGAACCCTTCGCTGACCTGCGCAACGCCGGTCCATCCGTAGAACTGCGGGTCACTCCATAGGTATGCACCCCTTGGCGTGTCGATGTGGAGCTGGATCGCCTCCACCAAGGCGTCCTCAACATCCGATGGGAACCCCGGACTGAAACACACACAATCGGCTCCCATCATGTCCTCGTGAACGCTTTCCTCCCGATGGATCGCCGCAAGGCGAAGCGAGAGTTTCCCATCCGTCCGCTCGAAGAGCAGCGGGTAGGCCTGCGTCGCGGCAAAGCCGAAGATATCACCTTCCGATGCGGCAAACGCTTCGACCGTCGCCGCGAAATCCGGCATGCAGACCGGCTCAATGTAGTATCCCGTCAACTCGAACAGCTCCGCGGCAATCTGCTCTCCAATGCCGATCACATCTTCCCCGTGCGTCGAGGGTACGAGGATCATCAAGATCGGATGGTGAGACGTCCCAACATCTTGGGCGAGTCCAGCAACCGACAACATCATCGCAACTGCCAGGGCGAGTCCTACTCGTCTACGCATGGCGTACCTCCTTAGTCCTGTGGATCAGTTCGATCCCCTCCGATCCGCCTTCGGAAGCGACCCCTCAACGATGGTTGATCTGTTAGCGTAGATATCCTGAAGAACACTGTCAATAAAAGGACAGCATCTACAGTGGCCTAGAATTACTGGCTTGACAGTCCGAGATATCTCCTTCTGCGCTCGACGAGGAAGCCAGCCTACGCCACGAACGGCCGATCGATCGCCGGGCTCGGCTCGCTGAAGTAGCGTGGACCGTCCTCGGTCATGTAGATGCAGTCCTCCAGCCGCACGCCGAACTCCCCGTAGATCGCGATCATCGGTTCATTGGAGAAGCACATCCCGGCCGCAAGCGGCGTCCGGTTTCCCCGCACCACGTAGTAGTGCTCGTGAATGTCAAGGCCGATCCCGTGCCCCGTCCGATGCGGCAGACCGGGAACCTTGTAGTCGGGGCCGAAGCCGGCATCGACGATCACGGCACGGGCTGCAGCATCGACGGCCTCCATCGGAACTCCAAGTTGCGCGGCCTCGTATGCGGCGGCTTGCGCGGCCTGCTCGAGCGTCCAGATCTCCCGCTGACGTGCCGTCGATCGACCGAAGACGATCGTGCGACTGATGTCCGAGCAGTACCCCTCCACGGTGCAGCTGCCGTCCATCAGGACAACATCGCCCTCCCGCAAGAACGTGACCTTGCGGCTTCCATGCGGGAACGCCGTCGTCTCCCCGAACTGCACATCGATATGGCCATCGGTGCCCAGTGCGCGGTGTGCCGCGACCGAGAGCTCGCCGAACTCGCGTTGTGACATCCCCTCATGGAGAGATGCGATGCACGCCTTGAACGCTTCGACGGTGATCTCCGTCGCTCGCTGCATCAGCGCGATCTCCGCCGGCGATTTCAGCCCGCGACATGGGATCGTCACCGGATCGGCGTTCACCATCTCGGCCCGAGGCGCCGCACGGCGGATACCGTCGAACAGGAAGAACCGGACGGACTCTTCGAAGCCGATCCGCCCGTTGGCGACGCCGCGATCCTGTAGGATGCCCGCGACCCGCTCGAACGGGCTTTCGTGCTCTTCCCACACGCGCACGTCATCGCCGAACGAGAGCATCTCGCGCAGGCGAGCCTCCTCGAACGCCGGACAGATGTAGGCAAGCTCACCACGCGCCGGCAGAACGGCACCCAGCATCCGCTCGCTACACCCCCACCGAACCCCGGTGAAGTAGTCGAGCGATGTTCCCGCTTCGAGGTAGATGGCGTCAAGGCCATGCTCGCGCATCCGTTCTCGAGCTGCCTCGATCCGTTGCTCACGCTCGGCGATCGTGATCGGCTCGATCCCATCAAGCATCGGCTTCAATTGGCTAAGATGTTCAGATCCCATCCCGATACCTCCCTCCCTGCGGGTACCGCAGAGGTGCAGAGCATACCGACCTCTGACCGGAACTGCAGTGAGCAAAGGAGGAAGCTGCCAACCGCTAGCAGGACACGTACGCGTAGACGTCGATGATCAATCCCGTCGGATCCTTGAGCACGGCAATATCGCTAAGATTGTTCCAGACCGGCGCATCCGCGTTCCAGTAGAACACGTTGTCGGTGTGAATCCCCGCACCACTGTGGACGAAGACGACGCCCCCCACGCCGAGGACGTATCCGTCCGGAAACCGGAACACGGCGCCCCGCTCGCTGCTGACCGTCCATCCGCCAAGATCGACCGGCTCGGTGCCGGTGTTTTGTAGCGTGAAGTACTCATCGTTGAGATTCGCCGCATCATCCCCGTCGGCGTCGTAGTGGAACGGCCACACAAACGCCACGCGGTTCGCCCCGTTCAACGCCTGCGCCGGGGATACACTCAGATCCTGCGTCGCGCTAGCCTCGTGGCCTTCGTTATCGGTCACCGTCAGACGAACCGTGAATACCGTCTCCTCGTTGACCTCGTACGTGTGGGCCTGCGACATCCCGGCACCCGTGGCCCCATCGCCGAACGACCAGTCATAGTGAACGATCGCACCCTCCGGATCGTTCGACCCAGACGCGTCGAATCGGACCACCAGCGGACTCTCTCCCTGGGAAGGCGACATCGTGAATCGGGCAATCGGCAAGCCTTCCGGAAGCACGCATCCGCCAAGCAGGAGGAGCGCCACAAGCCCGAGTCCGAGCCCCAGTCGAAGAATGAACGCTCTACGCCTCATGCGGGGAGGATACACCGTCACCCGGTGTCTGCCTATCGTTGAGCAAGTGAAAGGATCTCCATCCAGTAGGCCGCATCGGCTGCGTACCCAGCATTGGATACGGGCGCTACCCCAGTGCCCTTTGCAGTCACCCCGTCATCCACTGGAGAAAGCGAGGTTGTGTCCCCGCTTTCCCCAACGCCGACAACGCTTGTGTTGTCGGCCCGCACCACCCGGACGACGTCTCCTTGCAGGCCGCGGCCGGTCGAGATAGCTGAACCAGACTTCGGATCGGAGCGCTGACAGCCTGCCCTGTGGACATCAACGTACTCGCTGTTCACGTATGCGCGGCCACAAGTGACGACTGAAACATGAGAAGCGAGGCGTAGCCATGCGCGAGCCAGCACGGGGCACGCAACGTACAACCGCGGCACAACGTGCTCCCCGAGAATCGCCAATTGAGAGCCTGGCGCGTCCATTGACAAATGGACCCATAAAGGGTACAAAAGTATCTATGAAGGGTACATATCTCACGCCATCTGCCTTGGGATCGCAACTGCTGGGGAAAACACGGCTTGCTGTACTTGCACTCCTGCTTCCTCAGCCAGAGCGGAAACTCCACCTTCGACAGATTCTCCGGCTTGCGGGCGCGGGTCAGGGGGGCGTTCAGCGTGAACTGGCGAAACTCGTCGCTGCCGGGGTTCTCATCAAGACACGTGAGGCCAATCTGACCAACTACCACGCAAACGTACATTGCCCCGTGTTCGACGATCTGAAAGGCCTTGTGGAGAAGACAGCAGGCATCGCGGGCTCCGTGCGTGAAGCCCTTCTTCCCCTGGGAGACAGGATTGAGCGCGCATTCATCTACGGATCCGTGGCGAAAGGCGCGGAACAAGCTGACAGTGACATCGATCTGATGGTCATTGGCGACGTATCGTTCTTCGAGGTGGTTTCCAGAGTGTCGCCACTGCAAGAGTCGCTCGGTCGGGAGATCAATCCGACCGTCTTCACACCTGTAGAAGTGCGGGAGCGCCTTAATCAGAATGACCGTTTCCTGACGCAAGTCATGCGGGAGAAGAAGACACCCTTGATCGGAGGCGATGATGAGTCTTGACGTCTGGCGAGACCAACGGTTGGTCGTAGAACACGAGGCGAGCCCGCAGGAGATCTCAGATCTCCTCGGGATCGTGACGACCGATCTGAACGATGCGCGCATTCCGGCACTGAGTCCCGATCGGCGACTGGCGTGTTGCTACCAGGCCATCCTCACCGCCGCACGAGCAGCCCTTCGATCTGCGGGATACCGAGTGCCTAAGGGAGCGCCGAATCACCACTACTACGCCATTCAATCGCTGCAATTCACAGCAGGGCTTGATTCACCAACGTTGCGGAAGATTGAGAGCATTGGGAAGAAGAGAGTGATGGCCGATTACACCCGCGTTGGCGAAGTATCTCCATCCATGGTCGAGGATACCCTGGCTCTTGCGGATACCTGTTGCCGCGAAGTCAGGGCTTGGATCCGGCAAACTCATCCCCGACTGCTGCCCAACTAGATCCTTCAGGTGGCTGCGAACCACCCGATCGGCAGCACATCGACCGCATCACGCGTTAAACACGAGGCTGCAACAGGTAACCGCGCCTTCGGCCTTCGCCAGCTCGCTCGCATCCACGGCACGGATTCGGATTCCACACCCCTCGAGCCGCCGGGCGGTCTTCGGGAACGCCGCCGGATAGATGATCTGCTCGCCAATCCGAAGCGCATTGGCCGCGTATAGCTCGGATGGATCGACCTCGATCCGCTCGGAATCCGAGAACAGATCCCCGTCGATCCACAACGGCTGGATCAGCACCGTCCGCTCGGCGACCTGCGTGACTGCCGATTTGAGGTGCAAGCAACCGGCCACCGGAACGCCAATGACGGTGCACCCGAACGGGGAGAGGAACGCCCTCGCCTGCGCGATGCCGCTCTCGTTCGATCGCGCCGTCTGTCCGATGTACAGCGTGCGTCCGATCGTCAACACATCGCCGCCATCCAGCGTGCCGGGCGCTTCGATCGTGAACAGACGTCGATACACTTGGAGCGCCTCCGCAACGGCGGCGGTCTCCGCCTGGCGAGACGCCGCACCCGGCCGAGTGATGAGTGCAACATCGGGAAGCACAATGGCCGTATCCTCGATGAACACCGAATCGGGACTCTCCGGGGCGGCCGGAACCCGCTCGACCCGGCAGCCCAGCTCCCGCAACACGTCTTCGTACGCCGCATGCTGCTGGCGCGCTTGCGCAACATCGATCGGTGTCCGCGCGACATGCGTCAGCTCGCATCGACCGATCGCCTCGCTGACCTCCCGCGTCAGGGCAATCTTCGTCATTCGGTCTCTCCTCGATCTCGAGATGCATCAAGGATGCAAGACGGCAACACCGCAGGCAACCGGAAGCGAACGTTCCGCCGGGTCGATGCCTCACCACCGCAATCCGATTGGCAGACTCGATCCCTCCTACTACACTGACAACTCCGTCCGAAACTGGACACTGAAAGGAGATACGATTGCGCACGCGTTCCGTTCTGATCGTCGGCCTGATGCTACTCTGCCTGTCCGGATGCGTATGGCTTTTCCCCGAGCCGGACGTCCAACCGGTCGTCACCTATGAAGAGGCGTTCGACAACCCCGCAAGCTACGCCGGCACACACGCATGGGCCAGGGTCGATGCCACCGCATCCAGGGTATGGATCGCCGACGGGGCGCTCCAGATCACGGTTCACGATGACGACTACTTTCAATCAAGCTATCCGGAAGGTGTTGAGACCGGAGACGTATTCCGCCTCGATGTTGGTGTCTGCAAGGTCGCAGGCCCCGAAGAGAGTGAATTCGGTGTGATCTTCTATCGCGACAGCAACGACGACTTCCTCCGATTCACGATCACCGGAGACGGGATGATGCGCTTCCGAAAGCGCCAAGGCGGGACATGGACCGACATCGTACCGCTGACGCCGTGCGTTGCGGTCAACCAAGGCACCGACTGCAATCAGATCGCCGTCATAGCCAACGTCTCCGAGTTCGACTTCTACGTCAACGAGCAGCTCGTCCTCGAAGCCTCCGATGCCTCGTTCCAACGCGGCGGCATCGGCGTCATCGCCGCAAACCCCAAAGGCAGCCAAGACATCCACGTGGGATTCCCGATCGTCGTGCTTACGGAATTGGAGTAGAGCTCGGCCAGTGAGTGAAGAAAAGAAAACCTGATGGCCATTCCGGGGCTTGAGTTCGGGACCTCTTTGTCCGTTGGCATTACGCAGAGGCCAAGTGCTACAGTGTCCGGGCAACTGCATGACTCCAGCCCAGAAAGGGGAGACTATGGCAGGTGAAGCAAGAGGCGTTCTACTGTTTCTGTTGGTGCTATGGGTTGCCACCGTCGCTGTCTGCGGTCAAGAAGGACTTGAATGCACGGTGAGCGTGCAACCCTGCCAATCGATCCAAGCTGCGATTGATGCGGCTCCCGATGGAGCTGTGATCTGCTTGAGTGAGGGCGAGTGGGAAGAGGATCTTGTGATTGAGAAAGCTCTCACGGTAAGGGGGGAGGGTGCTGGAAAGACCGTCATTCGGGGGACTGGAAGTGCACCCGATGCCTTGGCAATCTACTGCCTCGATGCGGAGCAGTCTGGTGATGTGCACGTTCAGATCGAGGGACTCACGATCACGGGAGCAGGGCGCGCGGGGATCTCGATTGCCACCGAGATTCATGCAGCTGTTTCAGGCTGCGAAGTCCAGGGAAACGGCGTTGGTGTGTTCCTTCTGGGGGAATCCGAGGTCGAAATCCAGGATTGTGTGATCTCAGAAAACGGCGAGGGGATCAATGGCTTTGAGTCGGCACGGGCGACAATCGTGGCCTGTAATGTCTCAGACAACGCGAACGCGGGCATCGGATTTGCATTCTCGGCTGAGGCGACCATTTCGGATTCGACCGTTTCGGAGAACGGCAGGTACGGCGTCTACTTGGCAGGCTCAGCCCAGGCAACCATCTCTTCCTCCGTAGTGGCGGGCAACCAAGGGAACGGCGTCTCGCTGATGGACTCGTGCCAAGCGACACTCAATGACTGTAGTGTCACGGAGAATGGGCTTGAGTACGCCGAGAAGGGAAGCTACTACACCGAGGGGATCATCCTTGGCGATGAGGCCCAGGCGGTCCTCAACGGCTGTACGGTCTCTGGGAACGCCCATGAAGGCATTCTGCTCAGAAGTACGGCCCACGCGGATATCTCAGGTACCACAGTTTCGGAGAATGGTCGCGTAGGCGTCTGGCTTTGGGACACAGCTCAGGCGACGCTTGCCCGCTGCACGATCTCGGATCATCCATCGGCAGGGGTCGACGCCAGGAACGAGACTCGTGTTGAGATGACGGCTTGTACTGTAGAGCGCAACTTCACGGGGGTAGTCCTTTGGGGTTCTCCCTATGCCATGTTGGAAGCGAACACGATTCGAGATTGCGAGCAGTATGGGGTGACAGTCGTTGGTCCGAACGGTGAAATCGTGGGGTTCACTGGCTACATCGCCGGCGTGAACAACCTAGTGACCGACAATGGGGCTCTCTTGAACTGCGATCCGTGCAGACCACAGTACCTTTGCTTCCTCGCGTCTGAAGAAGGCGGAGAGCTAGACAAGCGGGAGTGACGTAGGGCCTCAATAGAGCTTGGTGCGCGGCAATGGCATCTACTACTGGATCTTGCAGGATGGATGGGCTGCTACTTGCCTGAAGGAAAGCGGCTTGAGATCCGCCATGTAACTCCTTCTTGATCGGAGAACATCTTGTGCGCTTGGAGGCCACCGACACGATGTGGTGCTTCCGATACGGTTGCGAGACGCAGAACAGCTATTATCCGCACGATGCTATGAGGGAGGGAATCAAGATCAGGACGGCGTTCTTCTGGGGATTGGGATTGATTGTCGTTGGGGCGGTTTCTTTCTTCGTCTTCCTCCCACACGATCGCCTCGACCCGCCGAGTGCGTTCCCACAGCTCTCCGAACCCTACTTCGGCGAACCGGAGCCGGGGGAAGTGCCGAGGCTGTTCGCAGCAAGCATCCTAGGACGGGATCTCCACTCACCGCCGATCTTCTCTCCAGATGGAGAGTCCGTCTACTGGTGCCGGATGGATTCCGAGGGCACGGATGAGATTCTCTGGATGCGCCGCGAAGACGGGATCTGGCAGCCTCCCGAGCTCGTGCCGTTTGCCTCTCGGATCGGCGGATCCGACGCTCCCTTCCTAAGTTCCGACGGCAAGCGCCTCTACTTCGTTTCCTTCCGGCCGGCAAATCTTGGGATGTTGTTCGCGAACCGGGAGACTTTCTGGGTTGCCGAGCGGACCGCCTCCGGCTGGGGGGCAGCACATCCCGTGCCCTTCGCAGGACCGTCACCGAGTGCCCATTGGGCGTTTGCTGTCACGGACAGAGAAGCGCTCTACTTCGGCTCCGAAAGCGAGATCTACGTGGCCGAGTCTGAGTCAGATGGCTACAGCACGCCTCGACCGATTGGGCCTCCGATCAGTACACCAGGCCGGGAGGAGATGCCGTATGTGGCAGCCGATGGGTCGTACATGCTGTTCGCATCCGACAGCCACGCGGGCCATCTCGGCAACATCGACCTCTATCTGAGCATCCGCCAGCCGGATGGTGCGTGGGGGAAGCCGATCCATCTGCCACCGCCGGTGAACTCTGTTCATCAAGATATCTATCCGTCGATGTCGCCCGATGGGCGCTATCTCTTCTTTCTCAGCACGAGGGGTGGCGGGCACAACGCCTATTGGGTCGATGCATCCGTCGTCACCGACCTCTTCCCCAAGGCGGAGTAGGCGAAACTTCCGGATCACGGCATAGCCACACCAGCCTTCAGCTGGCTCTTTCTTGAGCGATGGATAGCCATTGGCCACTGTATTCCGCGAGTTTGGGCAAAGGCTCGCCGAGATCGCAAGCCTCCTTGGTGTAGACAGTTCAGCTGTCAGTCGTCGATTCAGAGTTCATGAGTAGACTGACAGGTAGAGACCTATTCCCTCTGCGAGCTGTCGTCATGCGTGGCAGACCACATGTTTCGGTATGCCTTCGTATCTCGGAATGATTATCAGGTTGGGCTTGCTCGTATGAATGAGGAACTCCTTAGCAAATTCAGCTGTTCTTGCAGGATCCAACAGTAGCCCCCTTTGCGAACGACCATGGGCGTTCTCTTGACTTAGTGCCAGACATGCGATATGTATAATGTATCTTATCGTGAAGATAGATAGAATGAAAAAGCGTACAATTCTGCTTAGCATGCTCTTCATTGCAGTCTTCGCCCAAATCGTTGTTGCAACCTCACCCAGCAAGTCCGTCGACGCTTCTCATCAGTGGCCGGCAATAATCGAAGAATTTGGGCTTGAGACGATTGACGAAGCCCCTGCAGGGATTGTGCCATCGGAGGTGCGGTCACCTCAGGAGTTAAGGCAACTACTGCTCGGACGGGTTCCTCAGCATATTGTATTCGATGTCAATGCGTCAGACCTTCTCGATCCAACCGCGCAGGCAATTTCTGGAGTCCGCACAGCGTGCTTCACTCTTCCATTGCATGAGTCAGATAGCAGCCAGTGACCTATCGTGTTTCATCTATATGCAGATCTGTTTCTCATGCAGTCCGGCCCTCTCTCAAGCTGGAGAATCATCAGTTGCGACGACTGGGCAGAATTCACTGGATGGGAGCTTTGGTCCGAGACTGGAGGAGAGTGGAGTCGTGGTCGCATTGCCAGCAGCCAGCTCAGCGCCACGATCGAAGGAGGAGGATGGTTGAAACACTACATCTGGACTCCTGTTGGGAAGATCCGCGTGATGACGTATCGGTATAGCCTCACAATCAATTCCTTACTGTGAATGAGCGATAAGGTGGAACAGTTGTGAATTTCACTCTCCTGTTCTCCACAGTCAATCTAGGCGTCTTGTGCTTCCTCGTGTGGCTGGTAGGCAAAATCTATCACCAGCTTCGGAGATGACACCCTCAGGCCGCGACACGCTAAGTCCCTGAGGGATCACATGCCATGGCTGTTCAAAGGGCCAGCCGGGATCTTGTGGTCTGCCAAATCCTTGAGGGAGATGGGGATGAACATGTCGTTGGGTTCATTCGTATGTGGACACACTACGAGTGACGGCAGACGTGCTCCCCCCAGAGGAGAACAACCCAGATACCTAGCTGGGATTGACGCTTACGATCATCTCGATCTCCACCGGGATGTTACGGGGCAAGCTGGATGTTCCCAATGCACAACGGACATGCTTGCCGCGTTCTCCGAAGACGGCCCCCAGCAGATCGGATGCTCCATTCATGACTTGTGGTTGGAGAAAGAATCCAGGTGCAGAGTTGACGAACCCACGCACCTGTACGATCTCCCGCACGCGGTCGAGTGATCCAAGAGCATGCTTGATCGCCGCGAGGGAATTCAGCGCAGCCATTCGCGCTGCCTCGACTGCCTTCTCCAGATCGATGTCTCCTCCTACTTGGCCGACGAACACCGGTTTCCCATCACGAATGGGTCCTTGTCCCGAAAGGAAGAGGAGGTCGCCGATCTGCTTTGCTGGAACATAGGATCCTCCCGGACAAGCCGGCTCTGGAAGCTTCAGTCCAAGATCTTCGAGATGTTGTTCAATAACGTGCGTGCACATGCGCTCCTCCTCCAATTGAATACGTCGTTTGTTGGATTTCCATTACCCGAAAGCTCTCAGCCCAATGCTCCAATGTCCCTGTCTGCTTACGACACATCACCGTCATCTCAGTTTGGGATCCAGCACGTCTCGTAGGGTGTCTCCGAGCAGATTCGTTCCAAGGACGAGCAGCATGATGACAACGCCGGGCAGCGCTGAAAGCCACCAAGCGATATCGATGTACTGTCTTCCGCCAGCAATCATAACACCCAATGCTGGCATGGGAGGCTGCAATCCAACACCCAAGAAACTCAGAGTTGCCTCCAAAATGATGGCCCGTCCGAACTGTAGCGAGGCGATGACCAAGACAGACGAGAAGACGTTCGGAAGGATGTGCCAAAGCAAGATGAAGTACCCCGCAGCTCCTGCCGCCCGTGATGCCTCGATGAATCCGGATTGCTTCACGGCCATGGTGTGCGCACGCACGACGCGCGCGTACTGAGTCCACGTCCATAGAGCAATCACCAGAATGATGTTGAGCAACGACGGCTTGGTGAACGCGATCCAAATCATCGCGATGAGAATCAACGGAAGACTCAGTTGGATGTCCACAACCCTCATGATCACTGAATCAACGACTCCGCCAAGGTATCCGCTCAGAACGCCGAGTGACGTGCCGATGAACCCGCCGATGCCGACCGCCACGGCAGCCACAAGAAGGGATACACGCATTCCGTACAGCACGCGGGCGAACATGTCTCTCCCCAACTGATCCGTTCCCAGGAGAGAAAGCACCTTGTCGTCTCCCAGTTGGCTGAGTGGAGGGCTGTTGCGCCATCGCAGATTCTGCTCAAGCGGCCCGCGCGAAGTGATGTACGGAGCGAGAAAAGCCAACAGCAGTAGAGAGAGAAGGAGACAGACACCGATCAGCCCCTTTGGTTTTCGCAGAAGACGGCGCACACTGCTGTGCTTACCAACGCGTATCATCAACGGTTCCTCTCTCGCTATTTGTATGTGATTCTCGGATCCAGTACCGCATAACTAATATCGATGCAGACGTTCAGGAATGAAAAGATCGCTCCGTAGAGGAGGATCATCCCCAGCACGACGGGATAATCACGTCCAAGGACCGACTCCGCGCTCAGTCTTCCCACGCCCGGCCAGGCAAACACCGTTTCCGTAACAACAGAACCCATCATCATCGTTCCCAGTTGCAGGCCCCAGATCGTGACAACAGGAAGCAGCGCGTTGCGGAATGCGTGCTTCAGAATCACTCTCCACTCCCGAAGCCCCTTGCTTCTTGCGACACGTACGTAATCGGCTTGAAGAACCTCAAGCAGATTGGATCGAATGACGCGCGTCAAGAACGCCGTGCTGTACCAACCCATGGTGATCATCGGAAGGATGTAGTGCCGCCAACTGCCGATTCCGGACACCGGAAGCCACTTGAGTTTGACACCGAACAAGAGCAGGAGAAGGATCGCCAACCAGAACGTAGGCATGGACTGCCCCACGGTTGCACCGAGGGTCGCGAGTGTATCGATGTAGGTATCCCTTCTCAACGCTGCCGAGATCCCCAACACCAGAGACAACACGGTGGCAAACAGAATGGACAGTCCAGCAAGCGCCAACGTGTTCGGCAAATAGATGCTGATCACCTGGGCAACGGGCAGCTTGAGCCGGTAGGACATCCCAAGGTCTCCCCTCACGACGTCGCCTAAATACCGTATGTATTGGACGTAGATGGGATCGTCGAGTCCGAGCGATCGGGACATCTGTTCGACCTGTTCTTGGGTCGCGTTGGCTGGCAACAGGAGCGCCGCTGGGTTTCCGCTGAGGTGGAGTAACCCAAACACCAACGCGGATAGAATCAGAAGGACGAAAGCAAACTGTAGAACCCGGCGAATCGCGTATCCGATCATGCTGTTGCTATCCCTTGTTCAAGTTTCGTGGTCCGCGAAGCGCTATTCACTGCTATCCCATTGCGAAATCAGGGTAGCACCCTTCCCGGACAGCAGTGAACGCTATCCAGGAAGGGCACCACGAATAGACGCTCTATTTAACGATTAGCTCCCAGTAGAAGATGTCTTCAACCGGCAGCGCGTCGAAATCCAGAATCCGAGAGTTCACTCCGTAGATGAGGTTCTGATCCCAAAGGAAGATCCAAGGAGCTTCCTCGACAAAGAACTGGCTCAATTCATCGAAGACCGCAGCGCGTTCGACCGGATCTAGCGTGACTTGCTCCTGCCGAATCAGCGCATCGGAGGTCGGTGAGTTGTAGTAGATACCTCGTCGCTCGCTATCGAGATGGTATCCAATTAGGTCGTCACAGTCCGGGAATGAGATTCCGGCGCTGAGGAAGAAGAGATCCATGTTTCCAGCGAGGAAATTGTCCCAGTATTCCGCCCATGCTGGCGCGTAGATCTCAACGTCGAGCCCGATTGCCTGTAGTTGTCCTGCAATCGCTTCGGATGTTTCGAGATCCTTGATGTACTTGCCGCGCGGCGACCACAGCGTTACCGTGAAACCATCCTCGTATCCAGCTGCCTTGAGCAGGTCCTTGGCCTTTCCCGGATCATACGTGTACGGCTCACAGTCAGGGCAGTAACCAAAATCTCCCACTCCGCAAACCCCTGGGTGCACTGTCGCTTGACCGCTGAGAATCGTGTCCACGATCAGCTGTGGGTCAATCGCGTAGTTCATCGCTTGCCGCACAAGCGCATTGTCGAACGGAGGCCGCCATGTGTTCATCCCCACGAAGAAGGTGCGCAGGCTCGGCGATGTGACGATTCTCAAGGTCGCACTCTCGGCAATGCCTGGGATCCGTTCGGGCGCAACCTGCCCAACGATGTCCGCTTCTCCGCTTTCGAGCATGGCAAAGCGCGTGAACTCCTCAGGTACGGACTTGCGAATGACGACGTCGGGCCGCGTCTCGCGGTCAACCCAGCCCCACCAATCCTCGTTGGCGACCAACTCGATGTACTGGCCGATCTGCCAGTCATCCACCTTGTAGGCGCCGGTCCCGATGGGCTGCTGGCCAAACGCCGTTTCGCCCATCTCTAGGAATGCCTGCTGAGGCGTGATGAAGATGGTGGCAATCCGTGAGAAGATCGGAGCATAGGGAGCGAACGTCTCCAGGACAATGGTGTGTGTATCTTCAACCGTCACACCTGAGATGATGCTGCTCACCAGAGGCCCCACCTTGGTCGGATTCTCCGTATCCAACATCCGATCGAAGGTGAACTTCACATCGTCTGCCGTGAACGCGCTGCCGTCATGCCATGTCACACCCTCCCGCAGATGAAAGCGAATCTGCGTGGAGGAGAGGATTTCCCAGGACACCGCCAATGCGGGGATAGGATTCTCGACGTCATCCCAATTGATCCGGACCAACGGATCAAACGTGTTCTGAAAGAACGATCTTGACGTCGCCTGTGTATCGTTGAGTGGATCCCCAGTCCAGAGATCCGTTCCACGCACAACCGTAATCGTGACACCTGAACCTTGCGCAGCCGCGATCCCGACAAATACCGTCACCATAAGCAATGTCATGCACAGAACCAGCGCGGTTGACGTCCCTCTGCCTCTTGTTGCTGTACGCATCACTCCTCCTTTGCTGCCCGCGAGCTTGCCAAGTGCTTCCATGTGACAAGGTTTCCTCTGCAGACCACCTCCCTGATCTGACGCAGGGCAGCGAGATCGGACACGGGATCGCCCTCGACGATGACCATGTCTGCAATCTTCCCCTCTTCGATGCTGCCAATCTCGTCTTGCATATCTAGAATCGATGCTGATCGGTAGGTTGCTGCTGCCAGTGCCTCGGCATTGGACATTCCACATTCCGCCAGCATCTCGATCTCTCTCGAAATCGACCCCAAGGTGTCCGTTCCGGTGCCAATAAGAATGCCGCGCTTGATGCAAGCTTCGACCACTTCCGCCTGTGGATCGATCACTTTCCGCAGCATCTCGGCAACGGCGGGACTCCCGCCGTCACGTTCTCGTTCGTAGACACGACGGATTCCGGACATCGTGGGCACAAACGAGACCTCTCGTTCGGCCATCATGTCGATAGCCTCTTCGTCTAGCAGGTTTCCGTGCTCGATACAGTCCACGCCAGCCTCGACCGCCATTTTGACGCTCTGCGCTGACATGCCATGCACCATGACCTTTCGATATCGTTTGTGCGCCTCGCCAACTGCAGCGCGTACCTCTTCGGGGGTGAATTCGACGATCGAGGGGTGATCACCCTTGTGGATTCCGGCCAAGCCCCCACTCACACAGAGCTTGATCCAATCGGCTCCTGCTTTAAGGACCGTCCGAATGACGCGACGCATCTCATCCACTCCGTCGACCTGCATTCCACCATCGAGTCCACGAGTGCCATGCCCCCCCGTAATTGCGAGGATGGGTCCCGTAGCTACGATTCGTGGTCCGTCGAAAACGCCGTCCTCGAACACATCCCGAAGTTCGATATTCAGGAAATCCTTCGACCCCGCGGCCCGGATAGTCGTAACGCCTTCCTCCAACAGCTCGCGCCAGCAATTTTGAACGGCATACAGCAAGCGCTGTGTGTTCGGGAGCGACTCCACCGCAGCTGCTCCGATACGGAACGGCGACCGTGGCCCCATGAAGCGAGCGTGACGCCGCTGCGGGTGCGAGTGCAGATTGAGCAAGCCGGGAAGGACGCAGCAATCGGTCGCATCGACTACGATTCCCGCCTGTGTATTCATGGGATGCGGCGAGATACTCCGAATCCGATCCCCTTCGATCAGAATGTCAACGTTGACCCGCGTCTCGAGCGTGATCGGATCAAACAGAGTTCCACACTGAACAAGTAGAGTCATCGTACAATCTCCTTTATCGAACGCTCAGTTGATAGACGAAGGTGTGGGCAACCTTCCCAAGCGACAGATGATCGCGTCCTACACCCTCTTGCGGTGTGGTTGCGGCCCGAAAAGTCAGGAATGGAAGCGAAGAGGCAGTTCTTTCTCATCCCCATGTGGATGCCCTCACCTCCTCTACGAAGCTGGTGACGTGTGACTTAAGAATGCGCGTCATCAGTTCGACATCTCCAGCTTCCAGGGCTTGAATCAGATGCTCCCGTTCGGCAATCAATCCTT
>Ga0272441_10005371_pt1 | contig 22344 bp, 19 predicted proteins | sample SSMProp6N_FD_193582 | JGI IMG/M metagenome (GOLD analysis project Ga0272441, IMG submission 193582) | Marine sediment archaeal communities from Little Sippewissett salt marsh, Falmouth, MA, United States - SSM-Prop-6N | ecosystem: Environmental > Aquatic > Marine > Wetlands > Sediment ... | reverse complement strand
AAATCAGAAAACCATACCGCCGCAGACTCTGATAGGATCTTTTTACCTCACCTTTTAAAAAATAAGCCATAATCCAGGATCCATCCAGGGGCGGTATAGGCAAAAGGTTAAAGTTGGCCAGGATCAGATTAATGAAAACAACCACGTTTAAAAGACCGATGAGCGACCATATCGCCGAGGATGCCGTTACTCTGGCGATAAAAGAAACGATCAGGGAAAGAACAAAGGCGGCCATAGCCAGAAGAATATTGGAAGCGGGCCCAGCGAAGCTCACCTTTACGTGGTCCTTTTCACCTCCCCGAAGCAGATAGGGATTAACGGGTACGGGCTTGGCCCATGCCAGTGGAATAAAGCCTACTATCCTGGCGATAACCGGAAATACAATCGAGCCAATCGGATCAATATGGGGAATGGGATTGAGGGTCAAACGTCCCGCGTCCCGGGCGGTGGGATCGCCGCATTTCAGGGCCACCCAGCCGTGGGCGATCTCGTGAACAATCACTGAAAAGAGGAGGATGGGAAGAATTATGACTAAATCGGCCATGGCTGAATCAGGTTTGTTCCGCCTCTATTTCTTCGGGAAGCTTTTCCGGGGAAAGATTGTCGGCGGCGACCAGCTTGTCGCTCAACTTCAACAGGCGCTTGTCGGCTTCATCGAACTTCGACTTGGCGTGGGAAAGATGAGTCCCCACCTTGTCGAAATCAGCTCTGAACCTGCCGAAATCGCCCTGGAGCCGGTTGAGGTGGCGGATAATCTCCAGCGCCCCTTTCTCGATCTTCAGCCCCTTCAAACCCAGGAGAATAACCTGAAGATAGGCGTAAAAAGAATTGGGGGAGACGGGAATCACCCGCTTCTTCAGAGCGTAGGCGTAAATGCTTTTTTCTTCTCCGAGATTCTCGTCCCGGATAATCGTCTCGTAGTAAATGTTCTCCGCCGGGATGTACATCAGGGCGAAATCGAAGGTTCCTTCGTCAGGGAGAATGTACTTCTGAGCGATGGCGTCGATATGCTTCTTCACGTCTCGAACGAACTCTTTTCTCAGGTTGATCTTATCCCGATTATCCTCAGATTCCATGTAGCGCCGGAAGTTCTCCAGGGGGAATTTCGAATCGACCGGGACCAGGTTGGCACCGATTTTGACCGCGGCGTCGACCACATCCCCGCTTTTGAAATGATGCTGGAGGGAAAAAACGGTCGGGGGCAAAATCTGAGCCAGTAGATCCCCCAGAAACAGCTCTCCCAACCCTCCCCGGAACTTGGGTGCCTTGAGCAGTTTTTCCAGCCGGCTGATGTCCTTGGCCGCGTCGTAAACCTGGCGGGTGGCCTGGGAAACTTCCCCCAGGTCTTTCTTGACGTCGGCGATCCTCTCCCCGATATGTCCGGTGGTGCTCTGGAGCTGCTGGGACACCGACTGAAGCTGACGGTCCACCCGCTCGGAAAGAAGACCGATCTGCTGCTGCATCAGATCCAGAGCCTGGTTTTTTTTCTGGAGCTTAGCCAGTTCTTCAATCCGCCGCCCGGTCTTACCGCTGAAGACCAGCATCAGGACGAGCATGACCAGAACCACCACCGCCAGAGATAAAATTGCCCAGGTCATAAAAATATTTCTCCGAAAAATTTTATTGCATGGTATATCTAATATCTTATTGTATCAGATATCGCCTGGGAACGAAAAAGAAATTCAAAGAAAGAAATTCAAAATTTTCAAATTTTTATTTTTCCGGAGGAAAAATAAAAAATGAGGGAGACGAAAAAACAAAAAGCCCTTAAATATCTTCAACTCCTCATCGCCTTGGGCCTGCTCATCATCCTCATCCCGATTGTGGAATCGAGGGAATCCTCCGGCCCTTCGCTGGCCGGATTCGCCATCGCTTTCTTTTTCCTCTTTTTCCTCTTCACCGCCCTGCGGGCGGTGGTTCCCCAGAACCGGTATTTCCGCTGGGCCGTGAGGATCCTGGCCGGCATAGCTTTCTTAACCACGGCCCCGGAGATGCTGGCCCGGGAAACCACCCCTTGGGTCGAAGTCTCCGGCGCGGTCAGCGCCGCCTGCTACACCGTCCTTCTCCTCTTCCTGACCATTTTTATCGTCAAGGACCTCTTCTCGGGCCACCAGGTGAGCGCCGATAAAATCTACGGGTCGATCGTGGGCTATCTTTTGATCGGCTTGCTCTGGGCATTTATCTTTCTCTTCATCACCGGCTTTATCCCCGGCGCCATCGTGGACACCGAGGGTGACCCGATCATCGATGCAAGACGGCTCGACGGGACCGGCGGGAGAAAAAGCGACTCCACCATTTCCGCCGGCACCGTGGATACCGATGGCGACCCGATCGCCCCCGAGAACCGGCGAACCGGGACCGGCGGGAGAAAAGGCGATATCACCGAGGTTATCTACTTCAGCTACACCACTCTGGCCACGCTCGGCTACGGGGACATCGTCGCCGTGCATCCGCTGGCCATGACGCTCGCCAACATCGAAGCCATCGTCGGGCAGTTCTTTATTGCTATCCTGGTGGCCCGCCTGGTGGGTCTTCAAATTATTCAGTCTTACGACCGAAAAGACCGCCCCGCTTCTTCCTCCCGGAACTGAAGCCGCCTTCAGCCCCCTCACTTCCTTGCCTCTTATTCCGTCAAGCTTCTCAGGGCCCGGCGATAAAAAACCTTTTGTTTTCCGAAAAAAGCTCTTGACATTTTACTTCAGTGACTTTATATTTAGGTTGTTTAAAATTTAAAATATTTAAATAAATTGAAGGAAAAAATGGCTGCCGACGAAGCGAAAGTCATTGTTGAGATTTCTGAGGAATTTCATCAGAAGCTCAGCGCCCGGCTTTCCAACGAGCTCTCCCGGGGGAAAATAACCATCCCCCAGTACAATACGCTCTTCACGCTCAAGAAACAGGGGGCCATGACGATGTCCGAACTGGCCGAGAGCCTGGGAGTAACCACGGCGGCCACCACTCCACTCGTTGACCGGTTGGTGGAGATGCAATTGGTAAATCGCGAACGTTCCCAAAAAGACCGGCGCGTGGTCAGGGTCATCCCGACCGGACGGGGAAATAAAATCGTTGCCGGCGTGCAGAAAGAGATCTACGGCCTCACCACCCATTTGCTCAATCGCTTGGAAGCAGGGGAGAGAAGCACGCTGGCTGAGATCTACCGGAAAATGCATCGTTTTTTACAGGAAGAGGTAAGAGAAAAGTGAGCGGGGCCAGAACTTTTATTTCCATTAATGGCATCGGGAAATGAAATCCATAACAACAATGATGGTATATGCGGGATTGACTGTGTTTATCCTGCCGTTTGCCGATGTCTCAAGGGGGCAGCAAACAAACCCGCCTCCCGTTTACCGCCTTGATGACTGTTTGAACATCGCCGGGAAGGGATCACCCGTCATTCAGGAAGCGCTCCAGGAAATAGAAGTCGCGGAGGGGAGAAAACTTCAAGCCGTCTCCGATGCCCTCCCCCATCTGGAAGCGGAAGCCGGATACACCTATTATGATAATATCGATTACTTCGAAGGGAACATCCCCCTCAATCAGCATGATAACTACAGCCTGAGCTTAAGACTGGAGCAAAGCATTTACCGCGGGGGGCAGGTCTTTGCGGGGATAAAAGCAGCAGTGCTCTACAGTGACTACTCGGAAGTTACCCTGGAAGATGCGCAGGAAAGGGTGAAATATACCGTCAAAGAGCTCTTCTATCTCCTCCTCCTGGCCCAGGAAGTCGTCAAGGTCAGGGAAGAAACCGTCGGGCATATGAAAAACTACCTGGAAACAACGGTGGAAAAATACGATCAGGGCGCTTCGTCCGAGTTCGAGGTCATCACCGCCCGGGTCAAGCTGGCCAACTCCTATCCTCCGCTGATCGAAGCCGAGAACCGGGTGGAAATACTGAAAACCTCGCTCGCCCGGGAGATGGGCGTTCAGGGCCAGGAATTTCAAATCGAAGGTTACCTTTTGTATATCCCCTTTACCGCCGACCTCGGAGAGCTGCAGGAAACGGGGAGAGAGCACCGGGCCCTTCTTCTTCAAACCCGGATCAATGAAGAAATGCTGGTGGAAAACACGCGCGTTGCCTCCGCCGGCTACCAACCGAATCTTTCCCTCTTCGCCTCCTACGAAGGAGAGAGGCCCCAGATGGGATTCCCCCCCGAAGATAAGTTCGAATTCGAATGGCAGGCCGGCGCCACCTTGACCTGGAGCTTATTCGACGGTTTGCTCACCCCCGGTCGGGTGAAAGAAAACCGGGGCCTGCTCGAACAGGCTCGGATAAAGACAAAGGACACCGAACGGGTGGTGCAGCTGGAAATCAAGCAATCATACCTCAATCTGAAAAGCGCCTTCCGGACGCTTCAATCACAGGAAGAGGTGGTGAATCAGGCGGAAAAAGCTTATCAGATCGCCCAAATTCGCTGGGAAAACGGAATCAGCACTTATCTGGAGCTGAACGACGCCGAGCTCGATCTTTCCGAAGCCAGGATCAACCGTCTGGAAGCCCTGGCCAAATACCGGATCGCTCTGGCGGAGGTGGAACGGGCCGTTGGTCTCGATCTGGAAGAATTAAAGGCACTGCTTGAAAAAACCGACGCCGCCGAATCTAAGACTTGAAAGAAAAATATGAATAACCGACTGAAAAACTCCGACCGGAGGATACAACCGTGAGCAGGAAGAAAAAAATATTTTATCTTATTCTCATCCTATCGATCATCATCCTGGCCGCACTTATCGCCCGGGCGATTATAGCTAAAAAGACGGTGAAACTCCCTCCCTCCATCGAAAAGATTCAGGAGTCAGAAGGTGTCCCGGTAAAGGTGGTATCACCCTCAAAAACGGACCTGGAAGAGGTTTTGCTGGTGGATGGAACGGTGGAAGCGGGGAAAAAAGCGCTGGTGGTTTCCCGGATCGATCAGAAAATCGAAAAAATTACCGTGGATGAAGGCGACCCGGTCCAAAAAGGCGTAGCGGTCGTCTTTCTGGAAAGAGACGCTGCCGAAAGCGCCGTCCAGGCCGACCGGGTCGCCCGGCAGGAAGCGGAGCGGGACTTCGAGAGAGCCCGGGCTCTTTTTCAAAACGGGGCCATAGCCCGCCAGGACCTGGATCAGGCCCGGGTTAAACTTGAGGCCGCCCAGGCTCGTTACCAGCAGAGCCTGGAACACCTGGGGGACACAACCATCGCCTCTCCCCTGACCGGCCTGGTTTCAAAGCGCTATAAGGAACCCGGAGAGCTCGCCTCCAAGGGCAATCCCATCCTGGAGATCGTGGCGATCGAAGACATCGAGATCAATTCTTCTCTCTCCGAAACCTTGATTCAGCACGTGCACAAAAATCAGCCGGTGCGGGTTACCCTCGACGCCTACCCCGACCGGGTCTGGGAAGCGGAAATCAGCACCATCAACCCGACCGCCCGCGAGATCTCCCGGCTCTTCACCGTCAAGATAGAACTGCCCAACCGCCAAAATCTCCTCCGCCCGGGAATGTACGCCCGGGTGGAGATCGTCAAAGATATCCGCCGCGGGGTGATGGTCCTTCCCCAGGAAGCGGTGATCGAGGACTCCCGGGGCCACCCCGGAGTTTTCCTGCTCTGCGATGACGACCGGGTCAGCTTCCGACCGGTTGAGATTGGTATATCCCAGCGTGGTAAGGTTGAGATCGCCTCCGGCCTCGATTACGCTTGCCGGGTTGTCGTCCGGGGACAGGACCGGCTCGAGGACGGAGAAAAGGTGAAGGTGACAGAAGAGTTGTAATATGTTCTTATCCGACCTGGCAATTAAGCGCAGCGTCCTGATGACGGTGATCATCGTGATCATGATCCTTCTCGGGATCATGTCCTACCTGCGGTTACCGGTCGACCTCTTCCCCCAGATAGAATTCCCTTTCGTGACCGTCAGCACCACGTATACCGGCGCGGGCCCGCGCGAGGTCGAGACCCTGATCAGCAAACCCCTGGAAGAGGAATTGAGCACCGTTGACGGTCTCCGGCACATAACATCCGTCTCCCAGGAAGGGATTTCCATGGTTATGATGGAATTCGATCTTGAGATAGACGTGGATGTGGCGGCCTCCGACGTGCGGGATAAGGTCGCCCTGGTGGAACCCGACCTTCCCGATGACGCTGAAAAACCCCTGATCAGCAAATTCGATATCAACGCCGAACCGATTATGCAACTGGCCGTATCCGGCAATCGTTCCCCCCAGAGTCTTTACCTCATCACCGACGACCTGATCAAGCCCCAGTTCGCGAAGATAATCGGCGTGGCCGAGGCCGAAATCGTGGGCGGCCAGGAACGGGAAATCCTGATCGCCCTCGATCAGCAGCGACTCAACGCTTATCACCTCACCCCGGCGGCGGTGGTCGAGGCGATAAGCGCGGCCAATCTGGAACTCCCCTCCGGGCACATCACCCAGGATTTGACCGAGTACACGGTTCGCCTGGCGGGAAAAGTGGAAGCGGTGGATCTGCTGAATAACCTCCAGCTCTTCACCCGGGACGGAGAGGAAGTCCGGCTCGACCAGCTGGGCGAGATAATCGACACGGTCAAAGAGGTCCGCGAGCTGGCCCGTTTCCAGGGCCAGCCTTCGCTCGGCCTTATCATCAAGAAGCGGGCCGACGCCAATACCATCCAGGTGGCGGATAACATTCGGAAATCGATCCGGAGTCTCGCCGCAATTCTCCCCTCCGATATCAAGATCGAGATCGCGGAGGACCGCTCGGAATTCATCAAAGGCTCACTGAAAGAAGTTTACAACAATATGCTCATCGGGATCATCCTGACCGCGATCTGTCTTTTCATTTTTCTCCATAATCTTCGCAGCACTCTCATTCTGACCGTGGCCATGCCCACCAGCATCGTCTCTACTTTTCTCCTTCTCTTCTTTTCCGGCTACACGATCAACATCATGAGCATGCTGGGTCTGGCCCTCTCGGTGGGAATACTGGTAAACAATTCCATCCTGGTCCTGGAAAATATCCATCGTTATCTGGAGCTGGGCAAAGATCGCGTGGGCGCCGCCCGGGTGGGAACTTCCGAAATCGCCGCGGCGGTGGCCAGTACCACCCTTACCAATATCGTCGTCTTCGTCCCGATAGCCTTCATCTCCGGCATCGTGGGTCAATTTTTCCGCCAGTTCGCCATGACCGTTGTCTTCTCCACCATTTTTTCGCTCTTTGTCTCTTATACCCTCACTCCCATGCTCTCCTCAAAATATCTGAAGGAATCGAGGGAAAAGGCTTCTATTTTCAAAAGCTGGGATCGATTCTACATCGATCTTTCCCATTCCTATGGTAACCTGGTCCGCCTTCTGCTCCGCCACAAGGGTAAAGTTATTCTTTTCTCGGTCATCGCTTTTATCCTCACTATGAAGTTCATCCCCCCTCTGATCGGATTTGAATTCTTTCCCAAATCGGACGAGGGCTCCTTCAAAGTGACGATTGAAACTCCGGTGGGGACATCGCTGGCGGCTACCAACGCCATCGCGCGGAAGGTTGAAACTCTCCTGCTCGAAATTCCTGAAAAAGAAAAGATATTCACCACGGTCGGCAAGCTTTCCCGGATGATCGGGGGAAGCAATCAGGGGGTGAACCTGGCAGAGGTGACGGTGGTGCTGGTAGATCAGGACCAACGGGAGCGCTCCACCCGGCAGGTGATAGATTCGCTCCGTTCGGAACTCGCCGCCATCCCCGGTGCCAATTTCACTCTCAAGGAAACCCAGCGCGGTGGGGGCGGGGGCGATAAACCGATCCAGCTGGAAATTCGGGGCAGCGATATCGACGTTCTCAACCAGCTGGCGAACCGGGTGGTGAGACTGGCTGAGAACACGCCGGGCGCGGTCGACGTGGACAAGGACTGGAGGGTGGGGAAACCCGAGATCTGGATCATGCCCGATCGCCAGCGTGCCAGTGAATACGGAATAACCATCGGCCAGATCGCCCGCGTTCTCCGTTCCTCCCTCACCGGGGAAGTGGCCTCCACCTACCGGGAGGCTGACGATGAATTCGACATCCGGGTCAAGCTTCAGGAGGAGGATCGCAACTTCCAGGAACAGGTCCGCGATATTTCTCTTCTGGCCGGGAACAAAGAAGTTATCCCCCTCAGCACCGTCTGCCGGATGGAGAAGAGGAAGGGCCCGACCACAATCACCCGAAAAGACCGGGAAAGAATGGTGACCGTCTCTGCCAACGTGACCGGAGTTTCTTCGGGAGAGGTGGCCAGGCAGCTGGAGCAAGCGATAGCAGCCGACATGAAATTTCCCGCCGGCTACAGCTACCTCCTCGGCGGCGAGATCGAACGGATGAAGGAAGAGTTCGGCTACATTTTCGTCGCGCTCGGGCTGGCGGTGGTCCTCACCTACCTCATGCTGGCCGGGATTCTGGAATCATACCGCTACCCGGTGATGATCATGCTTTCCCTTCCCTTCGCGCTGATAACCGTTTTTCTCGCCTTGCTGATAACCGGGACCACCATCAATATCTTCTCCCTGATGGCGATGGTCATGCTGGTCGGACTGGTGATCAACAACACCATCGTGGTCGTTGATTACAGCAATCTCTTAAGAAAGCAGGGCAAATCGATCGAGGACGCGGTGGTCTCCGCCTGCGCCGTCCGGCTCCGCCCCATTCTAATGGCCAATATCACCACCATCGTCGCCATGTTCCCGCTCGCGCTCGGGCTGGGTTTCGGCGGCGGTTTCCGGGCGCCGATGGCCATCGTCTCCATCGGAGGTATGATTGGAGGCGGGATGCTCGCCCTGATCGTGATGCCGGTTTTATATGTGATCTTCTCCTCCCCCCGCCAGTACGGCCGGAAGCTGAAGAAAAAAATCGCGCGCTTCAACTCCGGCACGGTTGAATCGCGCTGATCAACTTTTTTTACTTCTCCTGACGGCCGGGCGGCGTTATAATAGTACCCGCCCCGATGAAAATACCGGATATTGAACGAGAAACTTTTCTATCCCTCGCTCTTCTCGCCGGCGCCCTGATCCTGCTGGATTTTCTCCTCCGGCTGGCAAAATCAAGCCGTCGGACCAAAGCCGACTTCCGGAGAGATATCAGAAGGGCCCGCCGCTCGGGAAGCTTCAATTTTCCCCGTTATTTCCTCCCTCCCCTTTCCCCGACCGAGCAAGAATTTATAAAGGAACTCAAGGCCGGCCGGATTCCCGCCGGGATAAAAATCGTTCTCTGTTTTCACTGCGGGCATCCCAACTATGAACTGAGCCATCGCTGCCAGCACTGCGGGATACTGCTGCAAAGGAGCGTCTGGGACCCGGTTTACAAAATTTTCCAATACGGTTCCGTTTACCGGCAGGCGCTTTTAAAGGTTGGGGAGAGGCAACTATTTTTTCGTAAGATCAGCATTATCATGCTGGTCTTACTATCTGGAGGAATCGGTCTGAGCAATCTTTTCGCATTCTTCGTTTTATTTAAAGGGGGCAGGGGGGCGGCGGCCTACTATCTCCTTATAGCGGCGCTCTATTTTTATCTCGTCAGAAGACTGATCCGGTCTCTCTGATCCGGCTGGGGAACATTTAATTAATCTTCCGCCTTCCGCGTATCTTCTTCCCGGTTCCGGCTGAAATCGGCGGAGAAAAATGTGCCGTTTGATTCCGGGAGCATGAGGTAAAAATCCGCTGTCGTATCGAGGGAGATGACTCCTTCCTTTAAAGAAAATACGAGGACGTGACCCCCGCCGGTTTTGTCCTCGCTGAGGAAGTGAAGGTGATATCCGGCAAGATTGATCCCCTGGACAAAAGGAGGGCAGCGGAAACCTACAATCGTCCCCGTGACATTCTCAAACTCGAACTCGGGCTGCTCCTTCGTGACCTCGACCAGGGGCGGATAAGGTTTCTTCTGGGGAGGTACGCTCCTGGTCTTCAGGTAGCTGAAAACCCCGTCCAAGCGGATAGCGTAAAACAGATTCGGCGTGGGGATGGCCCCGTCAACGATTTTCCGCAGGGATTCGTAATCGGTCCCCTCCGGGAGCTCGATTTTTCGGTCGTAATCAAAAAAAGTGACGGCGGCAAACGGCGTGGTCATGGAATCGCTGACCGGATAGACCTTCCCGTCGTATCTTATCTGGTAGAAATCGCCGTCCACGGCGACCATCTCCCCGTCCAGGGAGTCAAATGTGCCGAGTCCGAAATCTCCGAAACGCTTAAGCTCCCCGTAGGTTATTTGTCCCCCGTAGGCTCCCACCAGGAGCGCGTCAAGGGTGGAAACCTGAGCGAGTGTCTCCCGGCCGCCGCCGGGGGGAGCCGATGGGCCGGGAGCGCAGCAGGATGACAGGCAAACCGCCGCCAGCGCTCCGAAAATAAACCCCATCAATCCATTCAAATTAATGACACTTTTTCTGCCAGGCAGGTTTTGTTTCATTAGCTGCTTTTCCTTTTCGCTGTTTGTGCGGATGACGATTTATCGGATAATGCTCTGGAAACAGTTGAACGGGATATATCCATATGATCCGCTATTTCTTCCATGGTGTATCCCCGAGCCCTGAGCTGAGCGGCGGCAAATCGGCGCGCCTTCTTATCACCGGGTTGTCTTAACCATTTTTTGCTTTTTAGGTGCTGAATAACGCTTTCCAATTCTATATCTCCTGCATATCCATCCGGCAATAACCTTTTAAACTTTCCCTTTTTTCCTCTTCTTAAAAAATCAGGATACCTTTTTTTAATCCAGGCGCTAAATTTGCCGATAGCTCTTTTTTCTTCCAGAATATCCCCTCCCCGATATTGCTTAGCTTCCTCCAGCAAAGCCCGGTAGCGCTTCCTCGCCAACGGGATTTCGCTATCAATCATTTCCAGAATGAATTTCCAATCCACAAAAGTAGGTTGCTGGGCTCCCCGGCAATATAATCTCCAAGTCGACCATCTGTAATCTTGATAATCTTCTACAATCCCAGCACGTACCGGGTTCAAATGTATATAAAATGAAACAATAATTGCCGTGCATTATTTGTGTCATTAAGCTATTGGGGCGGGATCAGGCGCGGGGGTGGGTACGATCATAGACTTTCTTCAGCCTTTCCCTCGACACGTGGGTGTAAACTTGAGTGGTGGAAAGTGAGGCGTGGCCGAGCAGTTCCTGGACCGCCCGCAGATCCGCTCCCGCGTCCAGAAGATGGGTGGCGAACGAATGGCGGATCGCGTGGGGAGATACGTGTTTCTTAATGGCCGCTTTTTTAATGTACTTATTGAGCAAATCTCTGATCCGGCGGCCGGTCAGCCTCCCGCCGGAATTATTGATAAAGAGGGGACGCGAAGACCCGCGGACCAGGCTGCGGGGATATTTGCGCAAATAGTTTCTGATGGCCCGAACCGCGTAACTTCCCAGGGGCAGGATGCGCTCCTTCTTCCCCTTCTCCCTGACCTTTACCACCTCTCCGATCAGATCCAGGGCATCGCAATTCAACTCCACCAGCGCGCTCAGTCTCATCCCGGTGCTGTAAAGAAGTTCCAGAAGTGCCCGATCCCGTAACCCCAGGAACGTCTCCGGATCGGGTGCGGCGATCAGAGCTTTCATCTCATCCTGATCAAGAAAGGAAGGGAGCTTCTTTTCCTTGCGGGGCAAAAAAACCGCCCGGGCCGGGTTGCTTTCCACCGCTCCCTCCCTTCTCAAGAATCTAAAAAATGAACGAACCGCCGATATTTTTCGTGAAAGGGAGCTCTTGCCCAGGCCCCGATTCTGGAGGTGGGCCATAAAATTCCTGACGGTGAGATGATCGACGGCTTTCAGTTTTATCGGCCCGGAAGGCGAACGTGAGCTCAAAAATGCTTTGAACTGTTTCAGGTCCAGCCCGTAGCTCTTGAGCGTGTGGGGGGAAGCGTTTCTCTCCAGGCGAAGATAGCGCATGAAGGCATCGACATATTTTTCGAATCTAGTGGCCATACAATTTTTTACTCAAAAATGCGGCTTATGACCGGGATCAAAGAACCTTCTTCAGGTAACGGCCGGTATATGATTTTTTGCTGCGGGCGATCTGCTCCGGGGCGCCGGCGGCTATGAGATACCCTCCCTCCTCCCCTCCTTCCGGTCCGAGATCGATGATATAATCTGCGTTCTTGATAACATCCAGATTGTGCTCGATGATAATGACGGTATTGCCCGCCGAGGTGAGCCGCTTTAAGACCCGGAGAAGCTTGTCGATGTCGGCGAAATGCAGACCGGTCGTCGGCTCGTCCAGGATGTAAAGGGTTTTGCCGGTGGCCCTTTTGCTCAATTCCCGGCTTAATTTCACCCGCTGCGCTTCTCCGCCGGAAAGCGTGGTGGCGGACTGGCCCAGCTTGATGTAGCCGAGCCCGACATCGACCAGCGTCTGGAGCTTCCTCTTGATCCGGGGATTGTTGGAGAAAAAATCCAGGGCTTCCTGAACCGAAGATTCGAGCAGATCGGCGATGCTCTTGCCTTTGTACTTCACCTCCAGAGTCTCACGGTTATAACGCCGGCCCCGGCATACCTCGCACTCAACGTACACGTCGGGTAGAAAATGCATCTCGATCTTAATGATACCGTCACCCCGGCAGGCTTCGCACCTCCCCCCCTTCACGTTGAAGCTGAACCTTCCGGGCTTATATCCCCTCATCTTGGAAAGGGGAAGCCGGGAAAAAAGTTCCCGGATATAGGTGAAGACTCCGGTGTAAGTGGCCGGATTGGAGCGCGGCGTCCGGCCGATCGGACTTTGATCGATCACTATCAATTTGTCGATCTGCTCGACTCCCGTAATCCGGTCGTGCTCGCCCGGGATCCTACGGGATTTGTAGAAAGTGCGGTGGAGGGCGCGGCTCAGGGTCTCTTCGATCAGAGTGGATTTACCCGATCCGGAAACCCCGGTCACGCAGCAAAACAGGCCCAGTGGTATTTTGACCTCGATATTCTTGAGGTTGTGCTCCCGGGCTCCTTTAACCGTGAGGAAACGACCGGATGGTTTTTTCCTTTCCCGGGGGGTTTCGATCCGCAGTTCTCCCTTTAAGTAACGTCCGGTCAAAGAATCCGGACAGCTTAACACTTCTTTCAGGGAACCGCCGACGATGAGGTGGCCGCCTTTCTCTCCCGCGCCCGGGCCGAGATCGATGATGAAATCCGAAGCGCAGATGGTCGCTTCATCGTGCTCGACCACGATGATGGTATTGCCCAGATCCCTCAACCGCCTCAGGGTATCGAGAAGACGGTTATTATCCCTCTGGTGAAGGCCGATACTCGGTTCGTCCAGGATGTAGAGAACCCCGACCAGGCCGGAACCGATCTGGGTGGCCAACCGGATGCGCTGGGCTTCGCCCCCGGAAAGGGTCCCGCTCTGCCGATCCAGGGTCAAGTAAGACAGGCCCACATTTTTCAAAAAACCGAGGCGCTGGCGGATTTCCTTGATCACCTCGCGGGAAACCGTTTTTTTCTTTCCTTTAAACTTCAGCTCCCGGAAAAATATTTCGGCATCCTTGATGGAAAGAGCGGCCACTTCCATAATCGACCTCCCTCCCACTGTGACCGCCAAACTTTCGGGGCGAAGGCGGGCTCCCCCGCAGGAAGGACAGGTTTTAAGCGTGACGTACTTGCGGTGTATCTCCTCCCGCACGTAATCGGAATCCGTTTCCCGGTATCTCCTCTCCAGGTTCGGGATCACTCCCTCGAAGACGTCATTTTTGACCACGAAATGCGATCCCCTTTCCCATTCCAGCTTGACCTTCCGGTCCCCGGTCCCGTAAAGAACCGCCCGGCGCTGGCGGGGTTTCAGTTTTGCAAATGAAGTATCCAGGTCGAAGTTGTATTCCCGGGCAACGGCGTCCAGCCAGGCGAAATAAAACCTGCTGGCGGCGAACTTCCAGCGGTGGCGACGGGTGGTTATCGGATCGCTCCAGGGTTCGATCGCCCCATCGATTATGGACTTGCCCGGATCCGGGACCACCAGAGATGGATCGATCTCCATCTTGGTTCCCAGGCCGGAGCAAACCGGGCAGGCTCCGTAAGGGCTGTTGAAGGAAAACATCCGGGGGGCGAGTTCCTCGAAACTGGTCCCGCAGACCGGGCAGGCGTAGAGCTGGCTGAAGACCACGTCTTCATTCCGGGGAGGACCGCAATTGATCAGCAGCAATCCGCCTCCCAAAGCCAGCGCGGTCTCCACCGAATCGGTTAACCGCTCACGGATCTCCGGCTTCACCGTCAGGCGGTCAACCACCGCCTCGATATCGTGCTTTTTATTTTTATCCAATTTGATGCGCTCATCGAGGCTCCGGAGCCGACCGTTCACCCTGACCCGGACAAATCCCTGACGGGCAATATTTTCCAAGACCGTCCGGTGCTCACCTTTGCGCCCCCGAACCAGCGGGGCTAGAATCTGGATTTTCATCCCTTCCGGGAATCCGAGGACCCGGTCCACCATCTCCTGCACCGTCTGGCGGGCGATCTCCCGGCCGCAGTCCGGGCAATGAGGAGTTCCCACCCGGGCGAAAAGAAGGCGGAGGTAATCGTAGATTTCGGTCACCGTGCCCACGGTGGAACGGGGATTGGAACCGGCTTTCCTCTGTTCGATCGAGATAGCGGGAGACAGACCCTCGATCGATTCCACTTCGGGCTTCTGCATCTGCTCCAGAAACTGCCGGGCGTAGGCGGAAAGGCTCTCCACGTAGCGGCGCTGTCCTTCGGCGTAAATGGTGTCAAAAGCCAGGGATGATTTTCCGGAACCGGAAAGGCCGGTGATCACCACCAGACGATCCCGGGGAATCTCGAGGTCGATTCCCTTGAGATTATGCTCCCGGGCTCCCCGGATTACGATTTTATCGGAAGGTTTATCTCTCATCCATCCATAGATTACACGGATTGACACAGATTATATAATAAAAAGAATGTTGAACGTGATTTTGTTTGATTTCAGTATAATGTATGCTTGGAATGTTCGGATTTCAACGTACACCATCATAAAATATTCCGGAGGAAAATTGTATGGCCGGAATTTTCAGAGCCTACGATATCAGAGGGATATATCCCGACGAACTCGATGAGGATACCGCCTACCGGATCGGCCGGGCCGCCCCCGCCGTCCTGCCCCGGGGCCCGGTCGGCGTCAGCCGGGATATGCGCCAATCCGCGCCGGCGATCAAAAAAGCCCTGGTCAGAGGTCTCCGGGAAGCGGGCCTTGACGTGGTGGACCTTGGTTTGCTTTCCACCGGCATGAACTATTTCGCCCTGGGATATTACGGTTACGGGGGAGCGATCCAGGTTACCGCCTCCCACAATCCCTCCGAGTACATCGGAATGAAGTTCAACCGTTGCGGGGTATCGCCCGTTTCCTACGAAAACGGCCTTTCCACCCTGGAGGAAATCCTGAAAACAGACAGTTTCCCTTCCCCCGAGACCGCGGGCAGTCTTTCCGTCATCGATACCACCGGCGGCGACTACCGGCGGCGGATCCGGAGCCTGATCGGAGAGATCGCTCCCCTGAAGATCGTCGTCGACTGCAGTGACGGGATGGCCGGTCTGGAGTTCCCGAACGTGTTCGAAGGACTGCCGCCCCGGGTCGAACTTCTCAACGAAATCCCGGACGGGACATTCCCTCATCACGATCCCAACCCCCTGGAGGAAGAAAGCCGCATCGAGCTGGTGGAGCGGGTCCGGGAGCGGGAGGCTGATCTGGGGGTGATATTTGACGGCGATGCCGACCGCACCGCCTTTATCGACGAGAAGGGAGATTTCATCCCCACCGATCTGGTGACCGCGCTCCTGGCAGGGTCTTTCCTGAAGAATGAGCCGGGAGCCACCATCGTGGCCGATTTCCGCAGCTCCTGGGCGGTGGAGGAATACATCAAAAAACTCGGCGGCAGGATGATCCGGAGCCGGGTTGGTCACTCCTACATCAAGGAGAAGATGCGCGACTGTAACGCCGTTTTCGGAGGCGACATCGCCGGCCATTACTATTTCCGGGATAATTACTTCTCGGAAACATCGGCCCTGACCGTCGCCCGGATGCTGGAGCTTATGACCGTCGCCCGGAAACCGATTTCCGAGCTCTACCGGCCGCTGAGGAAATATTTTTCCACCGGAGAGCTGAATTACCACGTCGAAAACAAGAAGGAGAAGATCGAGGAGGTCGCCCGCCAGTTCAAGATGACTTCGGCAAACGTCTCCCACTTTGATGGAATCACGGTCCGCGAGCCCGAATTCTGGTTGAACGTACGCGCCTCCAACACCGAACCCCTGGTCCGCTTCATGGCGGAGGCTAAAAGCAAAAAAACTCTGGAGAAGATCAAAAACCGGGTGGAGAAAATACTCCTTTCGTCCTGAAGAATGATGTAATCAGTTGCGGTCGAAGAGAGTGGAGGCGTTCTGGGTGGTGATGGAGGCGACTTCTTCACCAGAAAGATTCTTCAAGCCGGCGACCGCTTTCAATGAATATAAAACATCGGCCGGCTCGGTCGCTATTTTTTCCTCTCCTTCCCGCCGGGGAACGGGACAATCGGTCTCCAGGATAATTTTTTCCAGGGGAGTTATCTCCAGAGCCTGGCGGTGCTGGGGACTGTAAGCCGCCGCCGGAGTGGCCGATATATGGTATCCCTTCTCCAGGATAAGCTCCAGGACTTCTCGTGGGCCGCTGTACCAGTGAAAAATCGCCCGCTTCAGACCCGCCTCGTCAACCATCCGGAAACAGTCCTTCCAGGCCCCGCGGCTGTGAATGATGGGAACCAGAGAACGCTTGCGGGCTAATTCGAGCTGGAGCCGGAATGCCTTCTGCTGGAGCGCTTTCTTTTCTTCCCGCCCCGGCATCTTTTTCCGCAGCGGTTTTATCCAGTAGTCGAGACCGATCTCTCCCAGCGCCGCCGGAAGGTTCCGCCGCGAGGAAATAAGCTCGGCGATGCTCTCGATCTCCTCCTCATTCACCTCGCCGGGATAAAGTCCCAGAGCCGGCAGTATTTTCGGGGATTTGAAATTTTCCGCTATTTCCAGAACGCGGCGGCTGGATTCGGTATTCACGGCGACGGCGACGATACATTTTACTCCGGCGGCGGCGGATCTCTCCAGGGCTCCGGAAAGATCGGGAAGCTCATCGAGGTGGGCGTGGCAATCAATCAGCTCGAGGGTCACCAGTTTCTCCTTTTTTATTCCCGCCTCAAAACATAGCCCTCGCCTTCGGCTCGGGCAACCAAATTAACCACAGAGGTCACTGAATTGGACGGAGCGTTCACAGAGATAACTTAAAAATATTTTATAAGATACTCGGTGTTCTCAGTGTTTTTATTTTTTCTCTGTGTACTCCGTGGTTCATTAAAACTGCGCAACATAATAATTAAATAAATGCGGGAATGACAGCGGGCGTAAGTTCAGGAAGCCGAACCCGCCAGGAAAAGGTAATTGGCGACGGCGCAGTGGAGGGTATCGACCGCGAGGATGGCGCAATGAAGGTGACTCTCGGGAAGGCCGTCGAGCTCTTTCAGCAGGCCGGACGGTGATATGTCCAGCAGCTTCTTCACGGACTTCCCCCGGGCCATTTCGGTCACCGCGGAACCGCAGGCGATCGTGGCGGCGCAGCCGTCGGTTTGGAATTTCGCTTCCCGGACCCGGTTTTTCGATATTTTCAGGTAGATCTTCATGGTATCACCGCAGATACCCTTGAAAATCCCGAAGCCGTTGGCATTTTTCACCACTCCCATGTTTTTCGGGTGCTGAAAAAGCTGCAAGACCCGGGCGGAATATATCCTTTTTGCTTCTTCCAGAATCGCCCGCTGAATCTCCTCCGCCACGATATCGAAATTTTTATCTTTATCCATCGTCCCGGAATAACCTTCCCTGATGCTGCTTCAGCAATGGGTATTTTCCTCTTCGCCTTCCGGGTGCTCACATTCGGTTTTATCAACTCCGTAACCCTTCCCGGCACCGGGCGAGCAGAGTGATTCTCCGCCCTCCAATCTCCCTTCAAGCAGCTTTCCGATCACCTCTTCCAGGGAACCGCTGACTCCCATCACGGTTTCTATTCCCATTCGGGAGAAAAGTTCGCGGGCCCGCATTCCCATTCCCCCGGCTATTATCGCTCCGATTCCCCTTTCGGAAAAAAATTGGGGAAGAAAACCGGGGTGATGGCCGGGATTGGAAATCACTTCTCTGGCTACCATCTTGCCCTCTTCGACCTCGATGACGGTGAACTCGGGACAGCGTCCGAAATGAGCCGAAACCTGTCCGCCATCAGTGGAAATGGCTATCTTCATAAAATTTTTCCTTCGGTAAAATTTTATTTTATTTATATAGCTTAGACTGTCTTCGGTTCGATCTTATATTTCAGATCCCGATTCGGTATTTTTCCCTTCCGTGCGCGCCACGATATGCTCGATCACCGCATTCAGTTTTTGAGCCGCCTCGGAATCGGGTTGCTCGATTACGAAGGGTTTTCCCTCATCGCCGCTGATAACGAGCCTCGGATCGAGGGGAATATTTCCCAGGAAGGGAACTCCCAGCTCTTGTGCCGCTCTTTCCCCGCCCCCCTTTTTGAAAAGTTCGATCTCCTTGCCGCAGTGAGGACATTTTAATCCGCTCATGTTCTCCACGATCCCGAGAACCGGCACCTTGATCTGGCGGGTGAAGTCCACGCATTTGCGGGCGTCGAGGATGGCAACCTCCTGGGGAGTGGTGACGATAATAGCTCCTTCCATCTCGGGGATCATCTGTCCGATGCTCAGGGGCTCATCCCCGGTCCCGGGAGGCAAATCCACAAACAGGTAATCGAGACCGCCCCACCGAAAGTCGCTCAGGAACTGCCGGAGAACGCCCATTTTCAAAGGCCCCCGCCAGATAACCGCCTGTCCCGGATTTTCCAGAAGGAACGCCATGCTCAGCACCTGCAATCGGGGCGAAACCTCAACCGGCCTGATTTTGCCGGGATGATCCGGAGCAATTTTCTTTCCCTCGCTCCCGAGCATCAGAGCCACGTTGGGACCGTGGATATCAGCATCCAGCAATCCCACCCGGAAATCTCTGGCCGCGACGCCCGCGGCCAGGTTGACCGCGATCGTCGTTTTGCCCACTCCTCCCTTGCCGCTGATCACCATGAACTTATGCTTGATCAGAGATAAATGCTCTTTCATCCGGAGTCTCTGCTCGTACCGCTGCTGATCCTCCCCCTGCCGGCGGTGCATCTCAAAATCCTTTCCCTTGTCTTTCTCCATTTTTGAACCCCCAGATTTTACATTCAGTGCCCAAGCGCGCAGAAGCGGTTTAATCCCAGGACAACCGCCGGACCGGCGATGGTCACTCCGTAAAAAACGGTCTTCCGGCCGCTTCCGATGAAATTTTCAATCGTGCCGTTAACCACCGTGGTGCCGGTCACGAGAAGGAGTTCGGCCCAGTTTATGACCTCATCGGCATTTTCGGCGGACTCCACCAGAACACCTTTCCTGCGCGAGTTCACGTTATCGGGATCGAGGTCGATGACCCGGACTCGGTAATTTTCCTTAAGAGCTTCGAGGAGACGGGGTTGCAGTCCGATCAGAGCGACCTTTGTAAATCGCCCCAGCTCGTCCAGATAGGGGATCAACTGACGTGCGCAATCGACCGGCTCCTCATCCCGGCAGTGAATTGTCCCTTCGGCCAGGGAAAATTTTCTCATCACCGCGTTGAGGGAGGCGATAAAAACCGCCCTTTTAAAATTATTGATCAGTTTCAGGGAAGCAACTTCGCCGAGTGAGCCCTGAAAATTTCCGTAAAGGTCGGTGTAAGCATGCCCCCGGGCGCCCCGGAAGACCGCTTCCATCAACCGCTCTTTACCCTTGAGGAGAGGATAGTCACTGTCCCGGGGAGTTCCGATGGCCTCCTCGGGCGAGAGCGGACGGGCGGTCACCTTTATCTCCTCCTCTTGCAGCCGGTACTGCCGGAGGAGACCCCGGAAATAATTCTGCAACTTCTCATAGACCATGCAATGTCTTCCTTAACCTCTGATAGATATCTTCCAGGTTCCGATTTAAACTGCGGTTGTCGAGAGCGACCGCGGGCTTGCCGGAAAGCGCCGCTTCCGCAAAGGCGGGATCAAAAGGAATCTTGCCCGCCACCGGGAGTTCATTATCCAGACAGTAGCGCTCCACTTCCCGGGTCAGACTCCGGTCGAGGTCGGAGCGGTTGATGACGACCCGGCCGGTGATCCCGAAAAAGTCGAGTAATTGCCGGATCCTTTCCAGATCGTGAAGGGCCCCCTTGCCCGGTTCGCTCACGATCACGGCCAGGTCGCAGCCGGCAAGGCTGGCGATGACCTGACAACCGATGCCGGGAGAACCGTCGAGGATGAGGACGCTCCCGGGCCGGCGAATCGCCACTTCCTCCCCTTTTGCTCTTAGAATGGTTATCAGACCACCGGAGCCGGGATATCCGGGCAAAAGCTCGGCGTGGAAAAATCTTCCCCAGGGGGTTTCCCGTTCGAATATGGTGCCCGAATTTCTCTCCTCCATCCGGACGGCTTCTTCTCCACAGACCAGTCGGCAGACGGCGCAGCCCACGCATTTCAGGGGGTCGACTTCCAGGCCGGAGATGGCCCCGAAAACGCAGGATTGAGCGCACTTCTCCGGGTCATTAACTTTCGAACGGTCGATCTGCGCCAGGGGGGGGCCGCGGAAAACTTCTTTTTCCTTGATTTCTCCTCCCAGGAGAAGGTGGAGGTTGGGCGAGTCCACGTCGCAATCGACGATAACCGGCGCCCGGCCGTCGATTGTATTTTCCAGGGCGGCGAAACAGGCGGCGAGGCTGGTCTTGCCGGTGCCGCCTTTCCCGCTGATTATCACCATCTGTTTCATAAAATTTTTTCTTCAGGAAAAAATTTTAGTAATTATTTTTACGATTTCAACGATTTTAACGGCTTTAACGACTTCAACGGCTTTACACGTACTTCTCTATATCAGCCCAAAGGTTCTTCAATTTTTCTTCCCACACGGGTTCGACCTCGCTCAGTGTCATCCCACGGGCCGCCGAGCGGGCGATCTCGAAGTCGAATGGGATCTCCGCCAGCAGCGGAATCTCTTCTTTCTTGCACCAGCGGTCGATTCCATCGTAGCTGCCGCCGGCCCGGTTGATCACCACTCCGGCCGGGATTTTCAGGACATCGAGAAGTTTTTTATTTCCCTGAATGTCATGGAGCCCGAATGGTGTGGGCTCGGTCACCATCAGGCAAAAATCGGCACCTTCCAGAGCAACCCGCGCCGTGGGGCCGCTTCCGGGAGGGCAGTCGATAACCACATTTTCTCCCGGACTGGTTCTCTTCTTGACTGCTTTGATCACCTCCTCGGTCCGCTGCTGACCCACCGTCAGCTCCCCGGTGACAAAATCGATTCCCCTCTTGGCCATGCCCATCTTCACCACCCCGACTTGATGCTCCCGGGGTTTAATCGTTTCTTCCGGGCAAAGGAGAAAACAGCCGCCGCAGGAAGTGCAGAGTTCGGGGAAAACCAGCATCTCATCTTCCACTACCGCCAGCGCCCGGAAACGGCAGAATTCGGCTCCCGGGCGGCAAACTTCTCCCCTCCACTTCCGGAAAGATGGGATTGTAACGGACACCCGCTCCCATTTTTTGAGGGAGGGTTCAAGGAAAAGGTGGGCGTTCGGTTCCTCCACGTCGCAGTCCGCAAACTGCAGGGGAGCCTGGACCAGCGCCAGGCTGGTTGAAACAAAGGTTTTGCCGGTTCCTCCTTTGCCACCGGCCACCGCGATTATCACCGCCTTCCTCCCATACCGAAATGGGAACTGACGGTGGCTGAACTTGCTTCCTGAAGTTTACCGGCTTTAAAATCTTCCACCGCCTGGCGGACGCTGCCGGAAGCTCCCACGTACACTTTCAGCCCGGATGCTCCCAGGACACGGGACGCGTTGGGACCGACGTTTCCGGTTATTAATGCATCCCCGCCCAGGGAAGCAACGAACTGGCCCGCTTGAATGCCGGCGCCGCCCATCGCCCTCTGGGATTCATTGGAATGCGCTTTGAACTCCATCGAATCAGTGTCCACCACGATAAAATAAGCGCAGCGGCCGAAACGGGGATCGGATTCCGAGGTTAACTCAGGACCCGTCGAGGAAACTACTACTTTCATCAAATAACCTCCTTTGTTCTGAAATTTATTTGAACTGACAAACCGCAATTATAGTAAAAACCGCGAGATTTACCAATTATACTATTAATTATTTTCCCGGCCGGTTATCCGCCGGAGCGGAAAATCCAGCCGGGAAAATAACAAGCGGTTTAATCCCGCTATTCGGTTTTGCGGCCTTCGAGTTCCTCGAGGCGCTTCCGGACCGCTTCCAGTTCGGACTGCAGACCCTTCGCCTGCTCCCGAAGGAAGGATTCCTCATCCGCGGCAGCCGGACCGGAAGGGGGCGGATAAGGCGGGCTAATGCCGGCG